>Ga0224557_1000725_pt1 | contig 35226 bp, 21 predicted proteins | sample 714S31014metaG_FD_180677 | JGI IMG/M metagenome (GOLD analysis project Ga0224557, IMG submission 180677) | Peat soil microbial communities from Stordalen Mire, Sweden - 717 S3 10-14 | ecosystem: Environmental > Terrestrial > Soil > Wetlands > Peat | place: Sweden: Norrbotten County, Stordalen... | reverse complement strand
ATGCCCCGGCGCGTGGTGGAGGCGCTGCTGGGGCAGGTGCTGGGCATCGAGATCAGTTTGGGGAGCACGCAGAAGTGCTGGGAAGAAGCCAGCCAGGCGGTGGCCGCCCCGTGCCAGGAACTGGAACGGCAATTGAAGGATGAACCCGTATTGAACGTGGATGAGACGGGCTGGCGGACCAATGGGGCTAAACGCTTCCTGTGGGCTTTCGTGGCGGCACGGTACGTGGTCTACACGGTGGCAGCCACCCGCGGCAGCGCAGTGTTGATCGGTCTGCTGGGAGCCGTCTTCCAGGGCGTGCTGTGCAGCGACCGTTTCAGCGCGTACTTGAAGTATCACTCCGGCCCAGCGCAGTTCTGCTGGGCGCACCTGAAACGAAATCTGCTGGGGATTGTGGAGTTCACCAAGAGCAGTGCGGTAGAGCGATTTTGCCGCGATGCGCTGGCCCAGCATGCCAGACTATTTCGGCTCTGGCACAAGTTTCGCGGCGGCCAGATGGATCGCGGCCAACTTCGACTACGTTCCATCCCAATCCAAAAACGCATTCTTGCGTTGGCCGAGCGGCATTTGGACAGTCCCCACCGTGAGGTCCGCAATCTCGCCAGCGCTCTGTTTGAGCACCATGAGCGGCTGTTTACGTTTCTCGACCAGGAGGGCGTTGAGCCCACCAACAACAGCGCTGAACGAGCGCTGCGCACGGGTGTGCAGTGGCGCAAAATCTGTTTCGGCAACCGTAGCACTGAGGGCGAGTTGGCCACCGCTCGTTTATTGACGGTCGCCGAAACCTGTGATCTTCAGCGCCTTAACATTCTGGCCTATCTCTCCGCCGCGATTGCGTGCCACCGCCGCCGTCAGCAGGCCGCCTCGCTGCTGCCCCGATAGGGACCACCTGAACTGTTACCTTCACTCTTAATAGCCGGAGAATCTTCCCCATGGCCGAAGCCCGTAGTCTTGCCCTACTCAGCCTGGTGCTGGTCTGCACCAGCGTCACATACTCCCAGACCATCACCGTCACCCCCGCCGAGCCAACAGTGGTGTCGGCCAGACCGCCCAGGACCCGGTTCAAATCACCGCCATCAGCGTCGCAAACACCGCGGTTTCGGGAAGCGCCTACGCATATATCATCAAGCGCGGGCCCACCATCACCGCCGTCTCGCCCAATCCCATGTACCCATCGCAAATCATGGTGACGGTGGTGAAGCGGCCCGGGCGCGATCATACTCGCGCTGACCGCCTACGCTTTCCATACCGCCGTGGCCGGGCGTCCGCTGTTCAAGGCGGGCTTCCTCGAATCGGATTGACCCGGCTTCCCCCTCGGAAGTGGACGCCAATATGGGTTTTGGTTTTGGTTTTGGCGTTGGACCGAAAGAAAAGTGGCCGCAGATGGACGCCGAGCGCGACGGTCGCAAGCGGTTTGCAACCGTACAGTCTAGTAGCTCGATGGTTTATAAATATAGAATTGTGGTTAACGCCATATCCTACTGATTATAAATGTGTTCTACAGTAGTGTATGTCTAGTCGCAATAGTGTAGCGACTTGACAGAAACCCTCGACATATCCTAAACTCGACAAGATTGAAGGCGGGAGCCTTCGCCAATGCATCCATCCCTAGTTGACACACACACTCAAATCATTCCCGCGGATACCGGGCGGTTTCCGGCCACGCTTCTCGAAGCGATGAGTTTCTACGGCGATCCGGATGTGGCCACGCGGACGCTGGCCGCCGCCCGCTGGGCAGACGCCCCTGAATGCCTGCATTGCCATTCCAGGGATCGCCATTTTTATATTTCGACCCGGCGCATCTGGAAGTGCCGTTCCTGCCGCAAGCAGTTCTCGCCCAAGGCCGGCACCATCTTTGAGGACTCGCCGATCGGTTTGGACCGGTGGCTGATCGCCATCTGGATGGTCGCCAACAGTGAGCAGCGCGTCAGCACGTATAGGCTCCATCGGTTGCTGGGAGTCACCCAAACCACCACAACGTTCATGCTCCGGCGCATCCGCCTGGCGATTCAAGCCCGCAGCTCCGCGAGCGAGAGGAGTGCGGCAATTGCAGCCGCCCGAGCGCGATGACCAAGCCGAAAGAAACCAAGCCGGAAGAACCGCATCCGGATAAGCACGCCAGATTCATTCGCCTGCTCACCGAGATCGCGGCCGTGCCCAAAACCGCCATTTACGAACTCGATCCGAGACTGCGGCCCAAGCCCCGGCCCATTTCGGGCGAGACCAAGAATGAAGTCTAACCCCCGACGCATGCAGCCTGAGTTTCTGTTCGGCCTAAAAAAAGTTTCGCACCACTAAGTAGTGGGTGTTTACAGCATCACCGGTCCCAGACTAGACTTGTTAATCTATCAACGAAATAGACTTACTCTACTATCGGAGGCAACATGCATTACCGCAATACCATTCGAATCGCTTCGCTGCTGGCTTTTTCAGCACTTCAAGCTCTTTACGCCCAATTAGATACGGGAGCCATCTCGGGCATTGTCAAGGATTCATCGGGAGCCGTCCTACAGTCCGCCAAAGTGACCATCATCGAGACGGAGACCGGCATTACCATCTCGTTGTTGTCGAACGGCGACGGATTCTACTCGGCGCCCGCGCTCCATATCGGGAAGTACAAGATCTCGGCGTCGGCTTCCGGTTTCACTACGGAGACCCAGGCAGGCATCGATCTCAGGGTCCAGGACCGCCTGAACCTCGACTTCACGCTGGCACCCGGCCAAACCAGCACGGTGGTCACGGTGGAAGGAGGCGCCGCGCTGCTCCAAACCGAAGACACCTCGATGGGGCAAGTCGTAGACGATGCAACCATGCAAAACCTGCCTTTGAACGGGCGGAACTACATCCAGTTGGCGACGCTCGGCGCAGGCACATCGCCATCGCGGCGTGGGGCTGAGCGCGATACGTTCATCGCCAACGGCGCGCGCGAGCTGCAAAATACATACCTGCTGGACGGCGTCGACAACAAGAACAAGATCGTGGGGTTCGACAGTTCCGCCGCGCAAGCCATCGAGCCGGTGATCGACGGCGTGCAGGAGTTCAAGGTGGAGACCAGCACGTTCTCGGCGGAGTACGGCCAAGCCGCCGGCGCGGTGGTCAACGTAACGCTAAAATCCGGCACCAACCAGTTCCACGGCAGCATGTGGGAGTATATCCGGAATTCATTTTTTGACGCGAAGCCGTACTTCCAGGTGCTGGGGCAGAAGCCCGACTACAACCTGAATCAATTCGGCGCCACCTTCGGCGGCCCGGTGATCAAAGACCGCACGTTCTTCTTCGGAAGCTGGCAAAGCTTGCGTGCCGTGGATGACGTGCCGCAACTGGCGACTGTTCCGACGCTGGCGCAACGTAGCGGCGTATTTACCACCACGATATACGATCCCAACTCGACCTCGCCGAATCCCAACGGATCGGGATACGTGCGCACGCCTTTCCCCCACAACACGATTCCCGCCAGCGCCTGGGACACCGTATCGACCCAGTTGCTGCCGTTGTATCCGCTGCCGAACCTTACGAGCACGAGCAACTTCTTCTCCGACCAGAAAGAGCGGCTGGCAAACGACCAATACAACTTCCGGCTGGATCACCGGTTCAACGACAAAGACACCTTCTTCGCGCGCTATTCGCGGACCGAGGGCGAGAACATTCTGCCCGCGCCGTTGCCGCCGCCGGCGAGCAATCCCAGCGATGTGTGGCCGGATGCGCGCTCGTTGGCGGGCAGCGAGACACACATCTTCCGCCCCAACCTGATCAACGAATTGCGTTTCGGTTACATGGAGACGCGCGAAATACAGCAGGTGCCCGGCGTCAATGAGGACGCGCAATTCGGCATCACCGGCGCTCCCAATTATCCGGAAGTTCACGGTTTGCCGACTTTCGCCATCAGCGGCCTGAACACGCTGGGCACCACCGGTCCCGGCTCGCTGCCGCTGGGCGCCACCGGGTCGGGTAACCTGCCGCTCAACAAACAGGGCAAGAACCAGCAGTTCTTTGATAACCTCTCGTGGGTTAAAGGGCGCCACACCTTGAAGTTCGGAGCAGACGTCGAACAAGTGATGCTGTATGGGTATGTCACTCTTTCTGCCCGCCCTGCTTTGACTTTCACAGGTGTCTTTACCCAGAATCCACAGAGTCGCGCCGGCACGGGATCGGCGTTCGCCGACTTCCTGCTTGGGGAGGTGAATCAGCTTACCGTCTCCACTCGACCCATTAACTGGGAAAAGCAACACACCGCGGAAGGTTATGTTCAAGACGACTGGAAAGTCAGTCCCAAGCTGACAGTGAACTTGGGCCTGCGTTACGAGTTGGCAATGCCCTGGTATGAAATCCATAATGACTTTTCCGATTTCATTCTCCAGCCTGGCCCTGCCTACGGCTTGCTGGTGACGGCGCCGGACGCCAGTCAGTACGGCTTAAGAAACTCGTTTGCCACACCGGACACCAAGAACTTCGCGCCGCGCGCCGGACTGGCTTATCAACTGACGCCTAAGACGGTGATTCGCAGCGGATTCGGCGTGTTCTACGGACGCACGGATGAGAACCTGGGCATCTCCAGCCGGCCCACCAACAATCCGCCGTATTTCCTGCGCTCAATCGACACCAGCGACCAGATTCACAAGCTGATGACGCTCGAGGGAGGCATACCGCCGAATCTTTTGAATCCGAACGACGTGATTAACTCGAACGTGAATTCGTGGCCCACCTATATGCCCCTGCCCTACACGTACGAGTGGAATCTCAACCTTCAACAGCAGTTGGGAGCTGGATTTACGGCCCAAGTCGGCTATGTGGGCTCCGCTTCGCACAATTTGTACGTCGACCCGAACTTCAACCAGCCCCAACCTGGTCCCGGCTCCATTGCTTCTCGCGAGCCCTTCCCGCAGTACAGCCAGATTTTAGCCTTCCTGCCGCTGGATCGCTCGAACTACAATTCGCTGATCGCCCAGGTCGAACGGCGTTTCCACAACGGGTTCAGTTTCCTGGGCGCCTTTACCTGGAGCCACTCGCTCGACTACGGCGGCCAGGTTTCCGACAGTGTCGACTATGGTCCGCAGAACCCCTATAACTGGACGTCGAATTACGGCAACTCCAACTTCGACGTGAACAGGCGTTTGTCGCTGAGTTACATCTACGAATTGCCGTTCGGCCGCGGCAAAGCGTTGGTCAACCAGCCGGGCATTGCGCGTGCGATCCTTGGCGGTTGGCAGCTCTCCGGCGTCTCGTCGTACCAGACCGGGCTGCCATTCACGCCCATTCTGAGCTTCGATCCGACGAATACCGGCGCTACCGCGCACCCCAATGTAGTTCCGGGCGCTGCGCTCTATCCCAATCCAAGCCGAACCTCCTGGTTCGACGGCTCGGCTTTTGTCGCTCCGGCCGCCTATACTTACGGCAACGCCGGACGCAACATTCTGCGGGGCCCGAACACAGTCAACAGCGATGTAGGTGTACTGCGGTCCGCCACTTTCAAGGAAAGGTACAACCTGCAGTTTAGCGCGCAGGCCTTCAATGTGTTCAACACTCCGCAATTCGGCCTGCCTAACAACACCATCGGGGTGGCCACCACAGGTGTCATTACCACAGTAGTCACGCCCGAGCGGCAGTTACAGCTTGGCCTGCATTTCCAGTTCTGACATGGCAACTCGAATGAGCAAAACCACGAGACGCAGTTTATTCAAGAGCGCGGGAGCCCTGGCCGGACTGGCTGGACTTCCCGCGGGAGCCGGCGCGGCTCCCCAAGCCGTTAGCGGTGCGGGATCCCACTGGGAGCGCCCGCCCAAGCAACAGGGAAACAACCTGAATGTCATCCTGTTGGTTTCCGACACATTTCGCGCCGATAACCTGGCGGCGTATGGAAGCCAGTGGGTGGACTGCCCGAACCTGAACCGTTTTGCCGAGAAGGCGATCGTTTTCGAAGATGCCTACCCGGAGGGAATGCCGACAATTCCCATCCGGCGCCAGTTGTACACGGGCCGCCGGATTGTCCCGACTTATTACTATTACCAGCACGAACCCGTACAACTGCCCGGGTGGCATCATCTCTACAACGAAGATGTGACCTTGAGCGAAGTGCTCACCGAAGCAGGTTATGCCACGGCGCTCATCGCCGATCTGCCGCACCTGCAAAGGCCGGGCCGCAACTTCCATCGCGGCTACCGTTACTACGACTGGGTACGCGGCCAGGAGATCGACTACTACGGCCAGGCGCCGCGTAAGGAACCGGACTTTCTGGACTTATACCCTGCCGAGTATCTGGACCAGCCGCAACTGAACAAGCAGTTCGCCGCCGGCCAGCAATTTCGTGCTTTTCTGAATCAGTACACCGCGAATCGCAAACGTTGGCTGAAAGACGGCGACTCGCTCGCGGAACAGACCGGGCGCAAGGCGGTCGCCTGGTTGAAAGAGAATCGTCAGGAAGCTCCCTTCTTCCTGCACGTGGAAGCCTTCGATCCGCACGAACCGTGGGATCCGCCGCAGCAGTTTCTGGAGAAATATCTCAAGGAGCCGGGCCCGCATAGCTGGCCGGAGCCGCCTTACGGCGATGTCCAGGTCCCGCCCGAAGGGGTCCGTCGGCTGCGCGCCAATTACGCGGGCGAAGCTTCGAACGTGGATTTCTGGTTCGGCAAGATTCTGGATACGGTGGAGGAGCTTGGGCTGCTGGAGAACACCGTGGTCATCTTCATGTCGGATCACGGGGCCATGCTGGGCGAACAGGGTCAGTTCGTGAAGGGGCCGGAGAGATTGCGCAAGCAGGTCACGCACGTTCCGCTGCTCGTGCGCGTGCCGGGGAACCAGTACGCGGGCAAGCGGGTGCCCGGTTTCGTGCAGATTCCGGACATCATGCCCACCATTCTCGGCAGGCTGGATTTGAAGTCGCCCGCGCGAGTGACTGGGAGTGACCTCTGGCCTTACGTTGCGGGGCAACGCTCCAACCCACGCGACCACGTGGTGCAGGCGTACGGCTGGATTGCGGCAGTGCGCACGCCGGAGTGGAACTATTCGGCCATCTGGAACAAGGAAAAGTACGAAGGCCGGTACGCGCCCCAACTTTACGACCGCAAGAAGGACCCCGAGGAACTGCAGAGCGTTGCGGACCAGTATCCCGCGGTAGTCAAGGAACTGCAAACCAAGCTGGAGCGGTACATTGCTTCAGGCTGGGGAATGACCAACGGTAGCTTTAACGAAAAGGCCGGTTAGCCGGCGGCCCCTGAGTGACAATCATGAGACCAGATCGAGTTGTGGCTGTGTTGTTGACGCTTTCCGCGGCCTGCGCGGCGCACGCCCAGGTCGGTGTACGAATTCTGCTGGGGGTGGGAGACACCGAGGTGGTGCGATGGGATGGCACCATCGCCGCGCAAGGCGGTAAGATCGCCTCGCTCTCGCCATGGCGTTTCGAAGGAGCCGACGCCATCGTCGGCTCTACCTGGCATTTGAGCACGCACCCGATTCGCCTGTTCAATGGGGGAACGCAAGTCTCGTCGCGAGGCGTCAGCAACGTGGTCGCCAACGGCCTGATCGCGGACCTGTCCGACACCGGAGCGAGCGCCGCGCTGAAGGTGACGACGGCGCAGGGCGATTTCACTGTGGCGTTGGACGAACTCGCGTATGGGAAGCCGGTTCCGAAGCTGAATGGCCGTGTAGTGGTGGATCGCATCCCGGCGAGCGTGCAACTTACAACTACGCCGGACGAGGAAGATTACCCTTCGGCCGCCGTCGGCAAGAATGGCGATGTATGGCTGGCTTACGTGGTGTTCCATCATAATCCCGACCACAACAGCCTGCGGGCCGCGCTCGAAACCACGCCCAAGGATTTTGCGAAATGGAAGAGTCCCACCGGCGGCGACCAGATATTCGCGCGCAAATTCAGCGGGGGCTCGTGGGGCAAACCTATCGCCATCACCGCGGCGGGCGGCGATCTGTACCGCTCGGCGATTGCGGTCGATGGCCAGGGGCGGCCGTGGGTCTTCTGGGCGCAGAACGTGAAGCCTGTGGGCGGACGGGCGAATTTCGAAATCTTCGCGCGCGCGATTCAGAACGATGCGGCTGGCGCGCAGGTGCAGATCTCCAACGATCCCGGTTCGGATATCGATCCCGTGGCAGCCACCGATGCGAGCGGCAATGTGTGGGTCGCATGGCAGGGCTGGCGCAGCGGAAAGGCGGCGATCTTCGCGGCCTCGCAGAGTGGCAGCAAGTTCAGCGCGCCGGCAGCGGTTTCGCAATCGTCGGGCAACGAATGGAATCCGGCCATCGCCGCCGATAAGAGCGGGCGGGTCACGGTGGCGTGGGATTCCTATCGCAACCAGAACTACGACGTTTATTTGCGCACGGTATCGGGCGGCGCATGGGGGCCGGAGACAGCCGTCGCCGCCAGTGCGCGCTATGAAGCCTATCCGTCGGTCGCCTACGATGGCAGCGGGCGTTTGTGGGTAGCTTACGAGGAAGGCGGCAAGGGTTGGGGCAAGGACTTCGGAGCTTGCAACACCAGTGGTGTGGCCGTGTATCAAGGGCGCGTCGTTCGTCTGCGCGGCTTTGAGCCGGACGGGCGCGCCATCGAACCGGCGGGCGACCTGGGCGCGGTGCTGCCCGGCATGCCGAACATACAGATCGACAAGGCCGGCGCGCAAAACGATTTTCAGAAGCTGGATCCCGATGTGAAGAACGCGCAGACACGCGATCCGGACCGGACCGCGCGCAATATGCAAAACGCCCGCAACACGCTGCCGCGTCTGGCTGTGGACGACTCCGGCCGCATCTGGCTGGCTTTCCGCAGCGCCCATCCCATCTGGTGGAGCGGGCTGGGAACGGTTTGGACCGAGCACGTGGTGTCTTTCGACGGCAAGGCATGGAGCAGCCCGATCTATCTCAACCACTCGGATAACCTGCTCGACAATCGTCCGGCGCTGGTTTCGACGCGCGCGGGGCAACTGCTGGTGCTGGGATCGTCCGACAATCGCCGGCAGTATTATCTCGGCGAAAACATCAGCTCGCCGCTGGGCATCGTAGCGAGTTCGAAAACCGATCCCTATAACAACGATTTGTATGCCAACGAAATCGACCTGGGTCCGGCATCGCAGCCAGTGGCCTTGACCGACGCCAAGCCGGTGGAAGTTGCCGGAACGCAGGTGGCGGACTCGACCGACCTGAGGCTGGTAAGCCTGATTCGCGACTACAAGGTGAGCGGGCCGGAGTTGAAAATTGTCCGCGGTGAGTTTCATCGGCACAGCGAGATCTCCATGGACGGCGGCAACGACGGCACCATCCTGGATCAATACCGCTATATCCTGGACGCGGGGGCGCTCGATTGGGTGGGTTGCTGCGACCACGACAACGGAGCGGGCCGCGAATACACGTGGTGGATCAGCCAGAAACTGACGGACATTTTTTACTCTCCGGGTAAGTTCGTTCCCATGTTCAGCTACGAACGGAGTGTAAACTATCCGGAAGGGCATCGCAATGTCATCTTCGCGCAGCGCGGCGTGCGTACTCTGCCGAGGTTGCCGATCAGCAAGGAGAACGAGACTGTCCATGCGCCCGATACCTTGATGCTGTATTCGTATCTGAAGTACTTCCACGGCATCGCGGCGTCGCACACCAGCGCCACGGGAATGGGCACCGACTGGCGCGACAACGATCCGGCGGCCGAACCGGTGGTCGAGATCTACCAGGGCGACCGCCAGAACTACGAGATGCCGGATGCGCCGCGCTCCAATTCGGAGAAGGATTCGATCGGCAACTGGCGTCCCAAGGGATTCGTGAGCCTGGCGTTGGCCAAGGGATATAAGCTGGGTTTCCAAGCCAGCTCCGATCATATCTCCACGCACATGAGCTACTGCAATATCCTGGCGAAGGACCTCACGCGCGAAGCGGTGCTGGAGGGTTTCCAGAAGCGGCATGTCTACGGTTCCACGGACAACATTCTGGCCGACGTGCGCAGCGGGCCAAACCTGATGGGGGATGTCTTCTCCACCGCGGAATCGCCCAATCTGCACGTGAAGCTGGAAGGCACATCCAAGTTCGCCAAGGTGGTGGTGGTCAAGGACAACGAGTATGTGTACTCCACGCAGCCGGATTCGGACAAGGTGGAGTTCTCCTGGCGCGACAATGCGCCGGCCACAGGGAAGACCAGTTATTACTATGTCCGCGGCGAGCAGGACAACGGCGAAATCGTGTGGGTGTCGCCGATGTGGATCACCTATACGGGGAAGTAAAACGTACAATCTTGTGGGGCGGACCTCCAGGTCTGTCAGGATGGGCCTGCGGCCCACGAATAATTATGAAAACCAGGTTGGAGGGCGGGCAATCTTGCCCGCAGCCGGCTTTCAGCCGGCTTCTGGCAGCCTTCCAATTTGCAATAACTTACGGCGGGTTTTCGACCGTGCGCGGGTCCCCCAGGACCCGCTGCCGCGCAAAACGAGGAGAGTGCATATATGCAGCGACGTTGGCTATTCATTTTATTGTTAAGTGTTCTTCCGGTTCGCGCAGACGTCGGTGTGCGAGTCTTACTCGGTCTGATGGATCGCGAAGGGAAGAAGTGGGATGGCTCCGCCTCCATCGATGGCGGCCGGATCGCGAAGATCGATCCGTGGCGGTTCGGCAAGGACGATGAGATCGCCAGTGACGGCTCGTGGAAGATCTCCACCGCTCCGGTCCTCTCATTCCTGCACCTGGTCCAGCGGCAAACGCCGCCGGTGGGCCCTAACGGAGTGATCCTATGGCTCAGCGGCGAGGATGAGAACAGCCAGATCACAGTGAAGACTCCCAAAGGGCCTTTCAGCTTCCGCCTGGCGGACCTGCCCTATGGCAAGTTCCACTACGCGCTTGAGGGCAACGCCGCCGCCGATCGCATCCCGCCATCGTGGCGCTTGACCGATTCTCCCGATGAACAGGACTACCCGGCGGCCGCCGTGGCGCCCAATGGCGACATCTGGCTCGCGTACGTCGAGTTCCGGCATCATCCCGATCATGACAAGCTACGCGCGCCGTACAAGGATCCGCCGAAGGATCTATCGGCGCTGGACGCGCCGGCCAAAGGCGATCAGATCCTGGTAAAGCGGTTCTCCGCGAACCGCTGGGAGGAGCCGATTGCCATCACGCCGCCGGGCGGCGATCTATATCGGCCCGCGATTGCGGTGGATGGGTCGGGAAGGCCATGGGTGTTCTGGTCCGCCAACCAGAAAAACAATTTCGATCTCTGGGCGCGCGTGATCGAGAACGGCACGCCTGGCAAGACGGTGCAGATTTCGAATGCACCGGGGTCGGATGTGTTCCCCGCTGCGGCCACGGATTCAAACGGCCGCGTGTGGGTGGCCTGGCAAGGCTGGCGCGAGGGCAAAGGAATCATCTTCGCGGCCACCCAGGAAGGCACGAGTTTCTCCGCCCCCGCGGCGGTATCCAGTTCAACAGGCAACGAGTGGAACCCGGCCATCGCCGCGGATACGTCCGGACGAGTGACTGTAGCTTGGGACTCCTACCGCAACGGCAGTTACGACGTGTATGCGCGCACCGCCACGGCGCCGGGCGAATGGGGCAGCGAAATCCCCGTGGCCGCGACGCCGCTTTACGAGGCTTATCCCTCGATCACCTATGACGCCCAAGGGCGCTTGTGGATCGCTTACGAAGTAGGTCCCGACAGTTGGGGCAAGGATTTCGGCGCGCATCGCAGCACAGGTGTGCCGATCTACGAATCGCGCGGAGTCCGCTTGGTTGGCCTGGATCGCTCCGGAAAACTGATTCGGCCGGCAGCCGATCCGGGCAGCGCTCTGCAGGGGTTGGCCGATATCCGCGAAGATGGCGGCGGCCGCCAGGGCGACATCAAAGGTTGGGAACGCTCCAACCCAGAAGCCTTCACACAGCGCGCCTCCAATGCGCACCCTTGGCCGGCCAACAATCCGCGCAACAGTCTGCCGCGCCTCACGGTGGATGCCTCGGGCAGAATCTGGCTGGCGTTTCGCAGCATGCACCCTTCGGTCTGGACGCCCATCGGCACGTCGTGGTCCGAATATGTGATCTCTTACGACGGCAAAGCCTGGACCGGCCCGGCGTACATTTTCCGCAGCGACAATGTGCTGGATAACCGGCCCGCGCTGGTCTCGCAACGTGGCGGTGAACTGGTAGTGATCGGGTCGTCGGACTCGCGCCGCGAAATTCAATACATGCTCAAGAAAGGTTGGGACCTGAAGCAACTGCTAGGGTCCGCCATACCCGACCCTTACAACAACGATCTCTATGCCAGTGTGTTGCACCTGCCGCCTTCCCCGGCGCCTGTACCGAGCCGGGAAATTGGTCTGCCGCCCGCTCCTGCTGTTGTCACAGACTCGGAGGCGGAGCGGGCCGGCACGGCCGATGTTCGCGCGTATCGCGTTAGCGGCCAGGAAGGCACGCTGCAGATTGCCCGCGGCGAGTTCCATCGTCACAGCGAGATCTCCATGGACGGCGGACTGGATGGCAGCCTGATCGATCAGTGGCGTTACATCCTGGACGCCGCGGCGCTCGACTGGGTGGGCTGCTGCGACCACGATAACGGCGGCGGCCGCGAGTACAGTTGGTGGACCACGCAGAAGCTGACCGACGTGTTTTACACGCCCGGTAAGTTTGCGCCCCTGTTCAACTACGAGCGCAGCGTATCCTATCCGGAAGGGCACCGCAACGTGGTGTTCGCGCAGCGCGGCATCCGCCCGTTGCCGCGGCTTCCCAAGGTGGAGAACGACTCCACGGGACACGCTCCCGACACCCTGTTGTTCTACGAGTACCTGAAGAAGTTCAACGGCCTGACGGCCTCACATACCAGCGCGACGGACATGGGCACCGACTGGCGCGACAACGATCCGGAAGCGGAACCCGTGGTGGAAATCTATCAGGGCATGCGGCAGAACTATGAAATGCCCGACGCACCGCGTTCCAACTCGGCCACCGACTCCATTGGAGGATGGCGGCCGAAAGGGTTCGTTAACCTGGCGCTGGAGAAGGGCTATAAGCTCGGCTTCCAGGCCAGTTCCGATCACATCTCGACGCATCAGAGCTACGCGAATGTGCTGGTCACCGGCAACACGCGCGAGGCACTCATGGACGCGCTGCGCAAGCGGCACGTCTACGCAGCCACCGAGCAGATCGTGGCGGACGTGCGCAGCGGTCCGTATCTGATGGGCGATATTTTCTCGACCGCCGAAGCGCCCAACCTGCACGTGAAGCTGGCCGGCTCGAATAAGTTCTCCAAGGTTGTCATCGTGAAAGACAACGAGTACGTGTATTCCACCGAGCCCGGTTCGAACAACGTCGAATTTTCATGGCGCGACAACAATCCCTCGAAGGGCAAGACCAGCTATTACTACGTCCGTGGAGAGCAGGACAACGGCGAGCTGGTGTGGGCCTCGCCGATGTGGATCACTTATACGGGGAAATAACGCGTGCATGTTCACTTACCCACCGAACCGGTCTACGATGAACGCAAGCAGCTCATTCAGCAGTTCGGCTTTGCCGCGTTCATCGGCGTCCTTTTATTACTGAACGTAACCGGCACTCTCACTACGGTCGCCGGCCTCGATACGGCGGCGATCCTCACCTTGATCGCCGGTTATCGCACATTCTTCACCGCCATCTCCGGATTGTTGCAACGGAAGATCTCGGCTGACCTGGCGATCTGCGTGGCGGTCATCGCAGCGCTGGCTTCGGGCCAATATCTGGCGGCGGCCGAAGCCATGTTCATCATGCTGATCGGCGAGGCGTTGGAGGGTTACGCGGCCGGGCGCACGCACGCCGCCATTCACCGCTTCGTGGAACAGCTTCCACGGCATGCGCGGGTGATCCGCGACGGCGCGGAGATCGAAATCGACGCCGCGCAGTTGGTTCCAGGCGATATCGTGCTGGTGCGACCGGGCGAGCGCATACCCGCGGACGGCGTGATTCATCATGGTGCTTCCAGCATCGACGAGAGCACCATCACGGGCGAGCCGCTGCCCCGGGACAAGTCCGCGGGCGACGAGGTTTTTTCGGGCACCTTGAACGGCTTGGGCATGCTGCGGCTCACGGTCACGCGCGCGGGCGCGGAGACCACTCTGGCGCGGGTCATCAAGCTGGTGGAGCATGCGCGGGAGAAACGGGCTCCGGTGGAACGGCTGGCGGACCGGTTTGCGCGTTATTTTCTGCCCGCGCTGCTGCTGGTCGCGGGACTGACTTTCTACTTCACGCGCGACTGGATGCGCACGGTGGCGGTGCTGATTGTGGCGTGCCCGTGCGCCCTGATTCTGGCAACGCCCGCGGCCATGGTAGCGGCTGTTGGTGGCCTCGCGCGGCGCGGCATCCTGGTGCGCGGCGGCGCCGTTTTGCAGAATGCCGCCAAGGTCGATGCCGTGTTCTTCGATAAGACAGGCACGGTCACCCAAGGGCGTTTCGGCGTGGTCAAAGTGGCCGGGCTAGGGCGAGGCGAATCCGACGTTCTGGCGCTGGCCGCCGCGGCGGAGTATGGGTCGGAGCACGTGCTGGCGCGCGCCATTTTGGAAGAAGCGCGGCATCGCGGCATTGCCATCGCGCAACCGGACGAAGCGCGCATCGTTCCGGGCCGCGGCGTGGTGGCAAAGGTTGCCGGGCGCACCATCCTCGCGGGAAACGCCGGCTTCCTCGCGGAACATAATATCTCCGGCCTGGAACCGCTGTTGGAGGAAGCCGATCGCTACGGCGCGACAGCGGTGCTGGTGGCCGACAACGGCGTCCTGGTGGGCGACCTCCTCCTTCGCGATCGTGTTCGCGAAGGCGCCCGCCGGGCGATTCACGATCTCGAGCACCTGGAAATCTCCCACCTCACAATGCTCACGGGCGACCGCAAACGCGCGGCGGAAGCCATCGCGCGCGAGGTGGGACTTCACCACGTCGAGGCCGGCCTGCTGCCGGAAGAGAAGCTGGAGCGCATCCGCCACGCGGCGGCACATGGACATACTGTCGCCATGGTGGGCGACGGGCTGAACGATGCGCCCGCACTGGCCGCGGCGCGGGTCGGCATCGCGGTGGGCGGCGCCAACGACATCACCGCCGAAGCCGCCGATGTGGTGTTTCTGGGTCATTCGCTGGAAGCGTTGCCCAAGCTGTTCGAAGTCAGCCGCCGGGCGATTCGCACGGCCTGGCAGAACATGATCGTCTTCGCCGGCATCGTGAACGCGGTGGCCATCACCGCCGCAGCGACCGGAAGGCTGGGCCCCATCGGCGCAGCCGTCACGCACCAAATTGCGTCGCTGCTGGTGGTGCTGAACTCGCTGCGGCTCCTGCACGTCGGCGGGCGTGCGGGCCGCTTCGCCTGGGTCGCGCCGAAGCTACACCATCTTTCGCACGAACTGCAGCATCTCTCGCACCACGTCGACCCCAAGCGCTGGTTCGATGAAGCCATCGCGCACCGGCGGGTGTTGGCGCGTCCAGCTCTGGCCGCCGCCGTGGCCTTGATTCTGGTAAGCGGGTTCTACTCGCTTGCACCCAATGAAATCGGGGTTATCGAGCGGTTTGGCCGCAAGATTCTGCCCTACCAACAGCCGGGCTTGCACTACAAGCTACCCTGGCCCATCGAGCGCCTTACGCGCGTGAAAGGCCGCAGCGTGCGCGTGGTGGAGGTCGGCTTCCGGTCCGGCGCGGCTGCGGGCGAAGCGGAGCCGGCCGCATATGAGTGGAACGTGCAGCATCGCTCCGGCCGCTTCCAGCGCAGGCCCGAGGAGTCGCTGATGCTGACCGGCGATCAGAACATGATCGAAGTGAACGCGGTGGTGCATTACCAGATGGCGCGCCCGGACGATTTCCTGTTCGGGCAGCTCGACGCCGAAACCACCGTGCGCACGGCCGCCGAATCCGCGCTGCAGACCACCGTATCGACCGCGCCGCTCGACGATGTGTTGACCATCGGGCGCAGGGAGATCGAAAGCCGCGTGCTGGCCGCGCTACAGGCCAAGCTGGATCGCTACGGCGCGGGCGCGCGGGTGGTGCGGGTAAAGCTGCTGGACGTGCATCCGTCGCTTGAAGTGGTGGATGCCTTCCGCGAAGTTTCGGGCGCTTTCGAGGAAAAGAACCGGCTGATCGACGAGGCCGAGGGATACCGCAACGAACAAGTCGCGCTGGCGCGTGGCAATGCCGAAGCGCGCCTGAAAACCGCGGCGGGTTACAAGGCCAGCCGCATCTTGCGCGCCGATGGCGACGGCAGCCGCTTCGATCTGGCCGAGAGCGCCTTCAATACCGCGCCCGCGATTCATGGACTGCGGCTCTATCTGGAAACGATGGAACAGGTGCTGCCGGGCAAGAAGAAGCTGATCCTGGATTCGGCGAAAGGGCGGCGTCATTTATTGCTGCTGGAGGATGGCGTGGAAATCGCGCCGCCGGGCAGCTTGAGCTTGGGACAGTAGGGTTGGGAGGCCCTGCTCTTCAATGCGTCTTACAAAAACACATTACCGGGCCGGCGCGGCAGTGGCGCTGGCGTTGCTGGCCTGGCTGACATTTTTCTCCGTACGCGAAACCGAGTTCGCGCTCATTACGCAGTTCGGCAAGCCGGTGCGGACGGTTACCGACGCGGGTTTGCACGTCAAATGGTTCTTCCAGAGCGCCACTTATTTCGACCGCCGGCTGCGCGTGTACGATCCGCGGCCGAGTGAGTTTCTAACGCGGGACAAGAAGAACCTGGTCATTGAAAGTTACGTGGCATGGCGCATTCGCGATCCCAAACATTTCGTGGAGACCGTGGGCGATCCGGTGTCGGCGGAGATGCGGCTGCACGACATCGTGTGGTCCGGGCTGTCGGCTGTGCTGGGCACCCACGACCTGGATTCGATCGTGGCTCCCAATGCGACCGGCGTCCAGGCGGAGAGCTTTCTCGATCAACTGACCGCCGCCACGGGCAGTTCGGCCCTCTCGCAATACGGCATCGAGATCGTGGACGTGCGCATCAAGCGGTTGAACCTGCCGGAGCAGAACAAGCAGAGCGTCTATGCGCGCATGCGCGCCGAGCGCGAGCGCATTGCCCGGCAGTACCGCGCGGAAGGCGAGGAGCAGGCGCTGCGGATTCGCGCGGACGCGGACCGCCAGCGCGACGAGATTCTCTCGGCCGCCTACAAGGAAGCGGAAAAAACGCGCGGCGAGGGCGATGCGGCGGCCACCCGAACTTATGGCCAGGCTTACTCGCGCAATCCCAAGTTCTATAAACTGGTGCGCACGCTGGAATCTTATAAGAAGATCCTCGACGATAAAACCACCGCGATCCTCAGTTCCGACTCGGAGTTGTTGAAGGTGCTCATGAAGGGCGAGGGCGCGCAATGAGCACGATCCCGCTGGTGGAGCACCATCATCATAACGGTTACGGCCACCCTCACGAGCATCATCGTCACGACCATCCTCACGAACATCCGCCTGAGAAAAAGCCTCGCGCGGCCCGGCCGTGGAGCCGGCGCAAGCAGTTGGTGCTGGCCGCCGTGGCTCTGTGGCTACTGAGCGGAACGTACATCGTGTCCGCCGACCAGCAGGCAGTGGTGACCCGATTCGGACAGGTGATCGAGCCGCGCGTTTTTCCGGGCATCCATATTGCGCTGCCTTGGCCGATCGATCGCGTGAACAAGCTCAAAGTGCGGCAACTGCAGAGATTGGTGGTGGGCGGCGATCTGCCCGACGGCGTGCTTGGCCGGACGCAGCCCCTGGCCTCGCAGTTCTTGACGGGCGACCAGAACATCATCAACCTGCGCGCCGTGGTGCAGTATTCCGTAGACAAGCCGGCCGACTATTTATTTCACACGCAGGATGTAGCGAAGAGCGTGGCCGCCGCGGTCGAGACCGAATTGGCCCGGCGCATCGGACGGCGCACCGTGGACGCGGTGTTGACCACCGATAAGATTGCCATTCAGGAGGAGGCGCGCGCGGCCGCACAGAAGCTGATCGACGCCTACGGCGCCGGAGTTCGCGTCGCCAGCATCAACATCGAAAGCATGACGCCGCCGCCTGAGGCCGCCGAGGCGTTTCGCGACGTGGCCAGCGCGCGCGCGGACGCTGCCCGCATCTACAACGAAGCGCTCGGCTACGCCAACGATGAGATCCCCAAAGCGCGCGGCGAGGCACAACAGATGACCGAATCGGCGGCCGCTTACAAAGAGACCAAGATCGACGAGGCCGCCGGCGACGCGGCCCGCTTCAATCTGGTATCGGACGAATATGCGCGCGCGTCGGCGGTAAACGGCCGGCGGCTCTACCTGGAAACACTCGAACAGGTGCTGCCCAGAATCAAGAAGCTGATCGTGGACAAGAACGCGAACTTCGATCTGACCATCATCCGGAAGAGTGGCGACACGCCGCCGGCGCGGAGGAATCCATGACCCGCGAACGAAAGGCGCAGGTTGCCACGCTGGCCGTGCTATTCGCGGCGCTGGCGCTGGTGGCCGTGAAGCGCGGTGGATGGCAAGCTAGCGCGGCGTCGCTCTCGAACCTGGTGTCGGTGCGCGCGCCTGCCGGGGTGAATCCGCAAGATACGGTTTATCGCATGATGGACGCTGCACGCGACGGGGACGTGCGCACCTATCTCGGCTGTTACACGGGCCAGATGGAAAGTACCCTGCGGCAGATCGCGGCGGAAAAGGGAGAAGCGGCGCTGGCCTCTTATATTCGCAACTTCAACGCTGCGGTTAAAGGCGTCGCGATTCAGGATCCGCAGTCCACGGCAGAGCGCGAAGTCCGCTTGCGCGTGGAGTTCGTGTATCGCGACCGCAACGAAGCGCAGATCTATTACCTGGAGCAGGGCGGCGGGAGTTGGAAAATCGCAAGGCAGGAGAACGCCGAGGGCGTCAAGACGCTCGTGCCATACGGCACCCTGGTGGAATGAACCTACTGGGCGGGAGCCGGCTGGAGTTCCCAATCGCCGCCGTCGAAGGCTATCTCGTCGGACTTCAGATCCGCGGTGCTTTGGAACCCCTTGGCCAATCCGGAAGCGCCGTGATGCACCGTGCCGAGCACCGCGTGATAGAGTTCGTGGGCCAGCACGCGGCCCAGCACACGGCCGAGCGCCGCATCGCCCAGCCGGTGGTCGGATGCGTATTCGATGTCGGGCAGCACGCGGCGGACCGCATCGCAGCGAACCTCGCTGTAGGGGAGCACGCGGCCGTCGACTACCGCGGTAGTGCCTAGCACGAGAATCTCGCGACTCGCGGGCAGGAAGCCCCCGCAGGCGCATTTCCCGGTAAACTTGACCACGGCCAGCCGCTCAAAGGGCTCGTTCCCTTGATTCTGGGACACCAGCCGCCATGCGATCCCGATGCCCACCCGATCGAGAACACCGGCGGCTTCTTTCCGCATGGTTGCCACGGCGGCTTCCGAAGGGGGTTCGTCGAATTCCAGATAGACACCGACAGGGGAGGCGGCTATCATAACCGGCGCGAGCACCGTGAGTAAACCACCCAGAACAGGGAGTCGCAGCATGGTCGCACCCCCGCAACCAACCAAATTCTATCACGGCAGGAGCTGAAAATCAGTTTCACTTTAGTGGGGCAGACCATCGCACTTTGTGGTCTGCCGTCTTCGGGGAGCGCTTGGCCACCGAAACATCATTAAGTGAACAGTGTTGGTTTTAGCTGGCGTTGGTCAAAACAGGAGGCCGCTCGCCGCGGTCACGCCGGGCGCCGAACTCTGATTTCCTGTTTCGAGCATTTCGCAACCCGAGCCCAGCGCAAAGTCGCACATGTAGGTGACCAAAGAGCCTGTACCAGCCTCGCGCGCCATTTGCAGGCGTACCGTGGCGGTCAAGCCGGGGCTCAGCCCCACGCCAGTCCGCAATAGCGGCTTAAAACCCGGCTTTATCGCTTCGATCCGATATTCTCCCGGCGGCAGCGGCGCCACTTGAAAGTAGCCTTGAGCATTGCACAGAACCTGGCGCGCCGATCCGGACTCGACTTGCGTCGCTGTGACAACGGCCGCCGCCACCACGGCCCCGGCGCTATCGGTGATCCGGCCCGCAATGCGGGAATCCTGCCCCAGCAGCGGCAACCAAAGCCCCAGACACACCGTAACCGCTGGACAGAGGCGCCGGGTGAGCTTGCATCGCATATGTGTTCACTAATCTCGAATATTGTCTATAGACGTTATATACTAACCATCCATTTTTGTCAAGACAGCCCCAGTCTGAAATTCTGAGTAGTGTCACGCGGCGCGTTGCCGCTCCCAGTGCATGATTATTAAGGCTGTATTATCAATCGGTTGCGGGGGCGGAAACGGTTTAAGGCCGGTTGTCAGCACGGCGCGCATGAATCAGCGCTGCCGGCGGCGGCCCCCCTGGAGCGCGGCCGGACGGCGGAATCAGATTGGTCTTCGGGTGTTTCGGCAGGATCAGCGCGGTGCGGGGCCGCTGATTGAAATCGAAATCCTGGCGCAGGTCGCCTAGTTCGGAGGCGTTCTCGCGCACCGCGGGGCGGGGATCGGGCCGGCCGTCGTTCTGCGGATCGAGGCGTTGGCCGCCCAGGAAATCGTCCTCAATGAATTTGACGTAGGCATCGAAGCTCAGAGTCTGATGGTCGATGAAGCCCTTCTTGGCATAAGGGGAGATCGTCAGTCCGGGGACCCGCAAGCCATAGCCGTTGCTGTCCACTTTGACCGGGACCACGTGGTCATAGAAGCCGCCCCAATCGTCCCACGCCAAAAAGATAGCGCAATCTTTCCAATTGGGTCCGGACATCACGGAGTTAATCAAGGTAGTCACGAAGGTTTGCCCCCTGCTCACCAGAGCGGGCGGATGCTCGCTCACCTCACCGGAGGGCACAATCCAGGAGACCGCGGGCAGGGCGCCGCTCTTGGCCTTTTGCAGGAAGTTTTCGACCGACTGAATATTGCCTAGCTCTCCGTCGTTCCGGACCGTGTCGAAATACGGCAGAGGGTTCCAGATTCCGGGCGTCTTGGAATTCTGCGCGACAGGAAGACAGTCTGTCTGTTCGTCGTCTTCGCAATCGGGTTCGGTACCGTCCACCACGTAGTAACCCCAGGTGACATTCTTCTTATGGAGGAGATACGTCAGGTCCGTCCAGGCATAGATAGGATCTTGAGCGATGCGCACGCGGGCGCCCAGTGCTTGCGCAAGGAGAGGCGAGAAATCCGGAGGGAGCCCGGGTAGATCCAACGCATTGCGGCAACTGGAGGGGTCGTCATGTTTGCTGCAGTAAGCCGACCACTCCGAAACCTGGAATAGATGTGCCGGCAAGCTCCAGGAGGCGTTGGGTTCAAACATGCGATCCTGCAGAACGAAATTCCGCGCGTACTTCCAGTAATTGGGGATGTCGCCGCCATCGTGGTAACCCATCACATCCGTCTTGGCGGCGAGAGAACAGGCGGGGTCGTTGTTATCGAGGCAGCCACGCCGCCCGCGTTCGGCCTGCGCAATGAAGCCGTCCATCCTGCCGCCATTCACATCCTTCACGGCGTCGCGTCCACTATGCGGGCCGCCGCCATTTCGGTCGCTCGTATCGTGATAAGGTTTGGTGCACGTTTGGGTCGCGGGATCGTCTACGCACACGGTGGGTTCGCCATCGCGCATGGGAATGCCGTCGGCGCCCGGAAACGTCCCGAAGTAGCTGTCGAAAGAACGGTTTTCCTGCAGGATGACGATCACGTGGCGGATCTTGCGAATGCCGCCGTCGTCCTGAGCCGGCATGCCCAGCGCGAAGGACAGCAGCAGGACGGAGAGTCTCGGTTGGCCCATGGCGTTTTAATTGTAGCAAGGGATAAAAAGAAGGTTGGCGCCACGTCAGCAAGCAGAAGCGTTATCGACGTTCGACGTCTTGCGCAGGCAGCCACCACGGCTACCTCAACGAATAGGCTAGTGGGTCAATTTGCGTAGCATCGCCTTGGAGGGCGGCCAATCTTGGCCGCAGCCGCCTTTTAGGCGGCCAGAGCGGGCTGAAACCGGCTGCGGGCAGGATTGCCTGGCAGGATTGCCCGCCCTCCAGTTGCAAACCGATCCAGCGCCGAAGCCGCAGACAGCCGCAGCAGACAGGCCACCAAAAGATCTGCTTATCTGATACCCTACTGGCATGCGTCTACTTAAGATTGCGTTGCTTCTCGGCGTGGCCGCAGCCGTCCAGGCTCAGGACGTAACCTGCACGACGGCCCCTCCACTTCCGCTGATCATGCGGGCCGAAGGACTAGCGGAACCCGTGAGCGATATCGTGCTGAACTGCACCGGCGGGACGCCGGGTCCCTCCATGCCAATTCAGATCACGGTCGAACTGAGCGCCAACCTCACCAGCCGTATCCTCGACACGGCATCTGCCAGTTCGGAAGCACTGCTGCTCATCGATGAACCGCAGCCTGACGCAGTAAATATGAGTAACGGTTTTCCGTACAATGGGCAGGTTCTCGGCAAGCCTGGCATTGGCGCCGGCGCCAGCGGCTCGGGCAATGTGTACCTGGGCCGGCAAGCGTCCGACACATCGATCACATGGTCCGGCATCCCCTTGGTCGCGCCTGGGCCTTCCGGAACGCGCACGCTCCGTATTACCAATCTGCGTGCCAATGCGACCATCGAGCAAATGACCGGTCCGTGGGACGTAGGCGACGTGAACGCCACTATTTCTGGCTCGATCCCGATCGGCAATCCAGCTCTCCGGGTCGGATTCACCACCTTTGGCCTTGTGTTCTCGAGTGTCTATACGTCGCCTTCTGTCGCTACGCTGACTTTCGGGGGAACCTTTCCGTTGCTCCGCACGCGCACCGCTAATCAAGGCGGACAGTTTGTGCCTACAAGACAGGACATCCCGGGCGGCATTTACTATGGGACGGAAAGCCAATTCACTCCCTGCCTTTCTTATGGGAATTGCGCGACGCCTCCGGGATCGCCCATCGGCTTGGCCAATTCGGGTACCTTGCTCGCAGCGCGGATCACTGGACTCGGAAGCGAGGCCGCTTTCCTGAGCGTCCCGAATCAGGTCTGTTTCGTTTTGCCGGGCTGGAATACGTGCCCAAGCCCACCCCTCTATGACCTGTATCTGATCGTGAATGGACAGCCCATAACCGGCTCCGGAAGCACTTCTCTGCCGGTCACGAACGGAATCGTAGACGTCCTGTACGAAGTGACATTCTCGGGGATAGGTTTCCCGTATTCCGTGCCCGTGACGCTTCTGGATGCTTCCGGAAACCCGCTGGATTTTCCAGGCCCTGCAGTCTTCGCCGGTCGCCTGGCGCCGCTCAGCACGGTTGGAACGGCCAGCGCGACAGCTCCGGAGCCGCGCTTCGTGGCTTCTGCCGCCGGACCCTCGCCATCTGTGATTTGCCAGAATGCCGCTTCCGTTGTGCCGACGGTCAGATCGGAAGGCCTGGCGGAACCCGTGGGCGACTTCCTTCTGGCTTGCGCCGGGGGCACTCCGGGGCCATCCACGCCGGTCGAGGTTACGGTCACCCTGAACACCAATCTAACGAGCCGAAACTACGGAACCCCGGCCGTGGGTTCCGAGGCCCTGCTACTGATCGACGATCCTGCTCCCGGCCAAATTAACATGTCAAACGGGTTCCAATATAATGGCCAAGTTCTCGGTAAGCCCGGAGTTGCGGCCGGCGCGGCTGGTTCCGGCAACGTCTACATCGGCAGGCAGTCTTCCGCGAGTTCAGTTACGTGGAGCGGCATACCTTTTGTAGCTCCAGGTACTTCCGGCGTGCGCTTTCTCCGCTTCGTGAACCTGCGAGCCAACGCGGCGATGCTGCCGCCCGGTCCTAACCCGATCTCCGCCAGTGTCTCCACCAATGTGCCCGTTGGCAATCCCACTGCCATCGTTGCATTTGCCACGCCGGGTGTGACTTTTTCAAGCATTTTCGCCTCGGCTTCCACGGTGAATTTGACTTTCCAGGAGAACTTCGCGACGGCACTGCTCCCTCGAATCCTCACTTCTGGCGGCCCGTTCAGCTATTCGCGGCAGGACGTGCCCGGTGAAGTCTACTCTAGTGAGAGCCAATTTACTCCGTGCTTCTCTAATAGCAACTGCTCCTCCGCGCCGGAATCTTCAATCGGGTTCGCGAATACGGGAACCGAACTGCTGGCGCAGTTGACCGGGCTCGGGGGGCAAGCGGCCTCCCTGAGCGTTCCCAATCAGATTAGTGATGCTATTGGCACGGAGGCGTACTTGATTGTGGGCGGACAGCCGGTCATGAGCACGGGCAGCACCTCCTTGCCAGTTGCAAACGGAACTGTTGAAGTCTTATATGAGGTTGCCGCCGGCAATGCAAGCGCAATCGACACATTAACAATTCCCGCCACGCTCCTGAATGTTTCGGGCGCGCCGCTGGCATTTCCCGCGCAAGCCGTTTTTGCGGGCCAACTGGCTCCCGTCAACAACACTGGAGCCGCCAGCGCCACGGCGCCGGAGCCGCGCTTCGTTAGCGGGGTGCCGGCCCATAAATAGGCTGGCCGGCTTGGCCGCGAAGAACCGCGGCGCACCAGTGCGGTCCCTATCGCACTCGATGTCGTCTGCCCACCGATCATCGAGCGTGGGCCCCCCTACTCCATGGATTGGCGCCGCCCGGGACGGGCGCAGAGTGGAACGCATGCGCGACATCCTCTCTCACATCTCTCTCTAAGGCGCTCGCATGTATCGCAGATACCGGACTCCGCGCCGCACTGGACAAGCAACGCCGTCCCGTCGCCTGAATCCGGCACGGGCGGTTTGGGATTAGCAAGGGATTAGCAAGCGTTCTTTATTGAAATGGCGGAGAGGGGGGGATTCGAACCCCCGGTAGAGCTTTTGACCCTACGACGGTTTAGCAAACCGCTGCTTTCGACCACTCAGCCACCTCTCCGTGAGCGTGCGATTGGCCGTGCTTCCAAAAGCATAGCACAACCTACGCATGCGGGCGGCCTTACTGCACGCGGAGCACGCGGAGCCACACCATGGGATCGGCCTTGGCCGCCTCACTCACTGCTATCCCCGCGTCACATCCACCAAATCCCCAAACACCCCATAAGCCGTCTGCTCCACGCCCGGCGAGATCGACACCGTCCCAATCGTCCCCATCAAATCCGTGTGCAGCAGCAGCACGTTCGACGTGCCCCCCACCGAGGCCAGCACGTCGGTCTTCTCCAGCACCTCCGCGCGCACCCTCAGCGTGATGCCGCCGGCGCCGCGGCGGGCGCGGCTGATCAGGCGCACGGTCTTCCCCGCCCTCCCCAACTCCGCAATGCGTTCGGGCGTGAGCCGCGCGATGCCCCGCGTCGAGACGGCTTGCGGCGTAGTGCGCGCATCCATCAGGACGTTGGCCAGTGCGGCGGTCTTGGCGGCCGAGTCCCAGCCCTCCACATCGAAGCTCGCATCCGCCTCCGTCACTCCCAGGCTGCGCGCCAGCGCCAGGCCGTCCTCGAACGAACCGCCCCGCTCCATGGTTTCGATCACCAGCTTGGAGGTGGAATTGAGCGCGCCGGTGAAGCCCAGCACCGTCGCTCCCGGCAGGTTGTAGCGCACCAGGTTGAACACCGGCGCGCCATCCATCACCGTGGATTCAAAACGGAACTCGACGCCCTGGCGCGCGGCCATGTCGCGCAGATCCGCGTAGGCGTGCGCGATCGGACCTTTATTCGCCGTGACCACGTGCATGCGCCGCGCCAATGCGGCCCGGATGTGCGAGATGGCCGGTTCGCCCGTGGCCGGATTCAGCGTAGTCAGCTCCACCGCGATATCCGCCTGCGCGGCGTCCAGGAATTCGTCGATCGAGGCCGCCGCCGGGCCGAACACCGGGTCCACCGGCACACCACGCGCCGCTACCGCCGTGCCGTGCCGCGCCGTGTGGATGCCAGTGATCCGAAACGGAAACTTCGCGTGCTGCCGCCGCAGCAGCCGCGCCAGCGCGCGCGCCACATTGCCGTAGCCGATCAACGCCAGGCGGGTCACCGCTTTGCTCACTTCTTGGCAGCGTCGCGAGTGGCCTGCAAGGTGGCCGTCAAGCCCTCGCGTTCAATGCTGTGGGTGGAGGAAACGAACAGCGCGCCGATGATCGGCGGCAGCCCGCGCGTCAGCGACGTAGTTTCGCACTCCAGGTAGACGCCCCCATCGCGCTGCTCTAGCCGCCAATAGCCGTTCAGCCGCCAGAGATAGCCGCTGCCATGTCCGGGCTGCAACTCGTGCTGCTTGGGTTTGCCGTAATCTTCGATTTCGGTGACGCGCGTGGTGCGCGTCTGGCAAACCCACCGCGTGGCATCCATCTGTTGGTAATGCGCCTCGAAATCGGTGCGGAACACCCCGTTGATGGGACCGTTGTGCAACACCCGCAGCCGGTAGTATTTGAAGTCGTTGCCGTTGCGCGCGAGCAGTTTCGACTCCGGCACGTCCTTGTAGATGTTCTTGTGATGGTCGTAATCCTGCAACACCGCCAGCGTCTTTTCCAAAGTCCCGCCGGGGATGAAGATCGCACCGATCCAGTCGTGAATGGATGCCCCCGTCACGAAGGTGTCGCCATCGCCTTTCGCGGGATCCACGGCCGCCTGCCCTTGCTTCACCAGCCGCAGACGTTCCGGCGAGGCGTCCACCCACAGGAACGGGACTTTGGCCGCCGCCAGGCGCGCTTCCGTATCGTGAGTGTAACGATCATAAGCCTGAACAGCTTCGGGCTTCAGATCTGCCGCCACGCATGATGCAGCGGCCGCGAGGAACAAAGCCAGGGAGCGGATCACACCGAATTGTAGCAGGCCGCTTGTGGAGGGCGGGCTTGAGCCCGCGCGGGACTTCAGTCCCGCCCCGCAGCTAACCGGACCTATGCTACCTTCGTCCAAGGCATATGCCCGGAATCGCACAATTGCGTCAGGACTTCGTCTATGGCGCCCGCCTGTTGGCCAAAAGCCCCGGCTTTACATCCGTCGCGGTGCTCTCGCTAGCCCTCGGCATCGGCGCAAACACCGCCATCTTCAGCCTGATCGACTCGGTGCTATTGAAGAAGCTGCCGGTCAAGGACCCGCAACAACTGGTCGCCCTGACCGATCCCACCAACGGGGGCGTGAACATCGGCACCTCAACCGGCGAACGCGGCATCCTCTCGAATCGCGAATTCGAAGCCTTGCGCGACCGCGCACAGTCGTTCTCCGGCATGCTCGCCGCGCAGAGCCAACTGGACAGGAACAACGCCAGCATCGATGGCAAAGCCCCCGAAGAACTGCGCACCCGGCTCGTCAGCAGCGGCTATTTCAACGTGCTTGGCGCAACCACCGCCATCGGCCGCACCTTCACGCCCGCCGAAGAGCGCGGCCCCGGCAGCGCTCCCTACGCCGTCATTAGCTACGAATTCTGGCAACGCCGCTTTGGCGGATCGCTCTCCGTACTGGATTCCCGCGTCCGCATCGCCAAAGCCAACTTGACCATCATCGGCGTGGCGCAGCCCCATTTTCTCGGCGAGAACGTTGGCGAAGCCCCCAATCTGTGGATTCCGCTCGACATGCAGCCGCAGATCATGCCCGGCCGCATGTGGCTCGCGGACGATCCCGGCCACATCGCGGAGAAGGTCATGTGGCTGCACGTGATCGGCCGCCTCAAGCCCGGCGTTTCGCGCAAGCAGGCGCAGGCTAACGTGGACGTCGTCTTCAAGCAGGTGGTGGCCGAGGAGTTCTCCAAACTCAGCCGGAGCCAGCCCGACATCTTAAAGCAGAATCTGGTGCTGCACGATGCCGGGGCCGGCGTCTCCAGCCTGCGCGGCAATTTTGCCGACCCGCTGTACGTGCTGATGGCCGTGGTCGCGCTGGTGCTGGTCATCGCTTGCGCCAATGTTGCCAACCTGCTGCTGGCGCGCGCCACCGCGCGGCAAAAGGAAATGGGCGTGCGCCTCGCGCTGGGCGCGGGCCGAGCGCGCATCGTCCGGCAGTTTCTCACCGAAAGCCTGATGCTCTCCGTAGCGGGCGGATTGCTCGGCAGCCTTCTGGCGGTGTATGGCGTGCAGTTGCTTGTCGCGCTGGTTGGAGACCGCGCCGGTTCAGTGGCGTTGGATGCGCGGCCCGATCTGCGCGTCCTCTCTTTCACCTTAGGAGTCTCGCTGCTCACCGGCGTGGTCTTCGGCCTGGCCCCCGCTTGGAGGTCCGCGCGAATCAACGTCAGCAGCACATTGAAAGAAGCCGGGCGCGGGATGACCGGCAGCAGCGCCAAAATCGGCGTGGGCAAAATCCTGGTGATCGGCCAGATCGCACTCTCCGTAATGCTGCTGATTGGCGCCGGATGGTTCATCCGCACGCTGCGCAACCTGGAGAACGTCGATCTGGGCTACCAGCGGGAGAAGCTGGCGCTGGTGGACGTCGACTTCCTTTCGGGCGGCTACTCGGGCAAGCGGCTCCCCATCGCATATAACGAAGTGCGCGACAGGCTGGCGCGCATCCCTGGCGTGCGCGGCGTGGCGTATTCCACGAATGGTCTTTTTAGCGGCAGCGAGTCCGGCGACAAGATCAGCGTGGAGGGTTACAAGTCGCAAAAGCCGCAGGACCTGCACGCGCGCTTCGACCAAGCCGGCCCCGGTTACTTCGCCACGGTGGGCATCCCCATCTTGCTCGGGCGGGATATCGGGCCGCAGGACGTGGAGTCGGCGGAAGCCGTCTGCGTGGTCAACCAGGCTTTCGCCAAGTTCTACTTCGGCGCACAAAATCCCATTGGCAAGCACGTGACCGACGAGTTTCCGGACACCCACAAAACGTTCACCATCGTGGGCGTGGCGCGCGACGCGCGGGACCACAGCCTGCGGCGGGAAATCTTTCGCCGCTTCTACCTCTCCGCGATGCAGCCCTTGGGCGACTTCCCGCCGGACATGAATTACGAGATCCGGACCCTTGGCGAGCCGGGCGCAGTGATGCAGGCGGTGCGCAAAGCGATCCTGGCCTACGACCCAGCCATCCCGGTCGGCCGGGTGCAACCCTTCGTCGAGATGCTGGACGACAATATGCGCCAGGAGCGCATCATCGCGCAACTCTCCACGGTCTTCGGCGGCGTGGCCCTGTTGCTCGCCGCCATCGGCCTGTACGGCGTGCTTTCCTATGCGGTAGCGCAGCGCACCAATGAAATCGGCATTCGCATGGCCTTGGGGGCGGAGCGAGGTACGGTGGTACGGATGATTCTGCGCGAGACGGCGGTGCTTATCTTGATCGGACTGGCGGCCGGAGTGCCCGCCAGCCTGGCCTGCGCGCGCCTTATCCAAAGCAAGCTCTTCGGCCTGAAACCCGCCGATCCCGTGACCCTGGCGGGGGCGGTCGGCATCATGATCGCCGTCGCTATCGCATCGGGTTATTTACCCGCGCGCCGCGCGTCCAGGGTAGATCCGCTCATCGCCCTGCGTTACGAGTAGGAAGGCTTCTTCTTACCAAATCGCACAGCCGGTTCGTCGGACCGCAAAGAATTACTAAAGAAATCCTTCGTCCGGCGAGGTTCTGTTGATCGGGAATGTTCTGGTCGACGGTAATGACAACGTCGAACCCGGCGGCCTCGGCGGCGTCCAGAAGTTGACCATTCTTCAGTCCCGACAGGTTGGCAAAGCGGGCCGTTTGGCACTCGTGGCCTCGGAACAGAAGCCGTAATCGCTCGTCAACGCACTCGTCGATCAAAAGTCGCATCAACTGCTTGTCAGCAATAGTTGCTTGGCTTCCTCCAGCGCTTCCAGGGCTAGCTAGAGCGCGGCGAACGGTCGGAAACCCTTCCATGAAGTCCTCGAGTGTGTCGCCACCCGCCAGGTAATCGAACAGTGTCTGGACCGGCACGCGCGTCCCTCGGAACACGGGAACACCATGCATCGTCTCGGGATCTCTTGTGATCGCTCGCGCCACCTCTTCATTGTCTCTAGAAACCGGCATATCATGGTGTGACCGGTAGCCTTCGCGGGAGGAGACCCCGACCAGCATCGAAGAGACTGGCGGGCGATTTCATCAGGGAAGCGGAGATGGCGATCGACTTCCGTTGGCCCGGGTAAACGTTCCTTTCTCTTCCGGCCCGCGGCCCATGCACTACTCCTTTCCAAGCCCGCCGAGGTAGCCCGGCACCTGTAGCAGACTTTGGATGCGCGCCTGCTCACCAGCGGTCATCTCGCCACTCCTTATCCTTCGTAGCGTCCGGTCTTGAAATCCGCGGTACTCCTGGAGATGGCGTCGGTGATAGTTGGCGGCGAGCCCAGGTCCAAATCTAATAGGGAAACAGTCAGACCAAAAGCGGCTCTGATAGCTTCATCGGCCTGCGCTTGGAGCAACGCGTCAACCGCTCCAAGCTTCTTGATCAGCCGTTTGCGGTCTACCGCCCGGATTTGGTCGAAGACCGCCACTGAGCGAACCGTCAGGCCAGTGGAAGAATCGGCGGGCAGTAGGACATGCAGGGGCGGGAGAGGAAGTCTCACGGTCGATGTGATCGGCGCTACTAGGATCGTGGCGCTATTGCGGTTGTAAGTGTCGTTCTGGACGACCAAGGCAGGTCTGGTTTCCGTGACCTTGTGCCCTACCGCCGGTTCGAGTGCGATAAGGTAGATTCCGCCTCTTTTCGGTCGAGTTGCCATTGTTCTTTCTCCCACATTATACGTCTTGGGGCAGCAATCCAACGTCGTGGGGGGCGGGATTTATCCCGCGCGGGGCTTTAGCCCCGCCCCCTCAATCCCCTCCCGCAGCGCGCGAATAAAAGCCCGCCAAATCCGATTTCAACTGCTTCAACGCATCCACATTCAGATAAATCATGTGACCCGAGTGGTAATACGCAAACTCGATATTCCCGCGCAGCTTCGGCTCCAGATCCACATGCGCCAGATCGTATTCGGTGATGAAGAACGGTGTCGCCAGATCGAACAATCCGTTTGCGCTGCTCGCGCGAATTGCCGGAGGCGAGAGCAAAATCTACGAGGCCGCCATCCCGCCTCAGGAGCAGTTTGCACTGCTGCGCGAAGTCTCCACGCAACGCACCCGCCTGGAGCGCTCCTTCACCGCTGCCCTGCGGGAATTGAAGCAGTTGCAAAAGGAGCGCCAAGCCCGCCGGCCGCAGCCCGCGCCAGGCGTACGGGCCGCGCAACCGCCGGTTCATCCGCCAGCCGAGCCACAGGTTCCGCGCTCCGATTATAAGATGGCCGACCGGCCGGAGGCCAACCCGGTTTTCTGCTCCCCCGCCGCCCCCGATAGCCGTTAGCCAACCTGCCCCCCTTGGTCTTTGACAACCACACCCCAAGTCACAGCGGATACGCCATTACTGTCCCCGCGCAAGCCCAACTTACGCTCTCTCCGGCCCGCTTACTAACCCGCCAAGCAGGATCGAACCCACCGCTTTCCTTTAGATCCAACAACAAGGGCTTTGATTGTCGAGTGGGGCAGGCCCTCGGCCTGCGGCGGCCTCTCAGGCCGCCTCTTCTGGTTGCGGCTACGCTGCTCGGCAGAGCTTGTTAATCGACCTTCCGCCCCGCTTCAGCGCGCGGAACGCGCCGGTAGATCACCGTCAAATCGGTCCTAGCCACCTCCCGATACTCCGCGAGCCACGCCCGCAGATCCGCATATGCCCCAATCGCCAGGCGAGGATTGAACGGTCCCAGACCATCGACGATCAGCGCCGGATGCGTGGCCGCCAATTCGGCGCGGCGCGCGCGCGTGGATTCGCCCTCCACCGGCTGCGACTGCGTCAGATGGCGGTCCGCGGGAACGCCAGTCAGCGGTTGCGAATCGAGAAACCGCGCAGCGGCCGGGAGCCCCGTATAAATGTATAGCTCCGGACGGAAGCCCCAGACGAAAAGCGTATCCCCGGCAGCGCTCCATTGGCGCGCGAGTTGCGCGGCCCGCCGGCTGTCCCGATCCATCCCGGTATCCACCCACACCGACGGGCGGCCTGCGATCAAGTCGCGCGCCAACAGCGCATATCGCGGGCCGAAGCGCACCAACGGGACCAGCAGCAGCGCGCCAACGGCTATCGCGCGCCGGCGGCCCATCAGCGCGAGTCCGCGCGCGCCGGCCAGTGCGGCCAAAGGCAGAAGCTGGAAGTAGTACCGCGGGAAAAAGCGCCAACCCACCGCCACCGCGGCCAGCGAGATGACGGCCCAGGCGGCCCACCGCGCCCGCTCCGCCTTCGGATCGCGCCACCAGAACCAAACCGCGCCAATGGCGAGGGCGGCGTGAAAGCCCAGCCAGTGCGCGGTCCGCAGCAAGCCGTTGGTCCACGGCGCTTCGACAAACGTCCCCGCCGCGTAGATGCGGCCCCATTTCCACACTTGCTCGCCATAAGCGCCCAGCGCGCCCTGGCTCCATAGCAGACCCGCCGCCAGCGCGTTGGGAACGGCGAACCCCGCCAACAGCCACGGCAGCGCGCGCACGTTCCAGAGAGCGCACGCAGCCAGCACAAAGACGCCTTTGGCATTGACCAGGAACGCAATCCCGGCCAGCACGCCGCTCCAAAAGGCTCGCCCGCGCCAAGCCAGCCAGACTGCGCCCAGGTGCGGCGCCAGCATCAGCAAATCGGCGGCCAGCGGCGTGACCGCCGAAGGGATATCGAATACCAGGTAGAACGCCAGCAGGCCCGCCGCCCACAGCGCCTCCCGGCGGCCCCACAGGTCGTGCGCGAAGCGCCAGGCCATCCAGCAGGCCAGCAGCGCGTAAAGCGCTCCCGCCAGCCGCAATGGCAACCCGTCGCGCGCGCCCCAAACCAGATACGTCCACCCCAGCAGCGGCGGCTTGTCGAACCAAACGTCGCGGTAGAGCGCCTTGCCGTGAGCCATTTGCGCCGCGGCGGCCAGCGGCAGGGTCTCTTCGGCCCACAGGATATCGAGATGGCACAGGCGCGCCGCCAGCACCAGCGCGAACAGCGCAAGCAGAAAGAGTCCCGTGCTTTTCCGCAATGCCAAGCGCTATGGTACCTTGAACCGCCCGCCGATAGGGTCTATGATAGGCAAATAAAAGGCGAACGGTGGAGGATATCCAGGAACAACTCGCGGTACTGCGGCGGCGCATCGCGCACATCGACAAGAAGTGGACGTCACAGGCTTCGGTGGCACAGGCTTCAGTGGTAGCACAGGCTTCAGCCTGTGGTCCGCAGCAGGTGGCGCAGGCTTCAGCCTGTGGTCCACAACACCCCCATGACCTCCGCCCCGCGCGCTACTTCGTCGAAGAGATCCTCAGCGGTGAAGTCGTGCATACCGCGTGCGGCGAGCACTTCGAAACCGAGAAGCTCTTCGAGCGCCACCGCCGCCACGGGAGCATGGACATCTCGAACCTGCACGAGCTCCCGGCGGATCTTCTGGATTCGCTCTCCTCAGGCGCGATCGCCTCCTCGCATCCCACCAAGTGGGCCTTCCTCGATACCGAAACCACGGGCCTTGCGGGCGGCACCGGCACCTACGCTTTTCTCATCGGAGTCGGCAACATCGAGCCCGCCGGTTTCCGGCTGCGCCAGTTCTTCATGCGCGATTACGGCGAAGAGGCCTCCCTGCTGCGGCGGCTTTCCGAGCACCTGGCGCAGTTCGATGTGCTGATCACCTACAACGGCAAGACCTACGATCAGCCGCTGCTGGAGACGCGCTTCCGCATGGCGCGCGCGCGGCATCCCTTCGAGCGCATGGCGCATCTGGATCTGCTGTTCGGCGCGCGCCGTCTGTGGAAACTGCGCCTGGAGAGTTGCCGGCTGGTCGAGTTGGAGAACCGCATTCTGGGTGTCGAGCGCCAGGGCGACCTGCCCGGCGAGATGATTCCCTACTACTACTTCGAATATCTGCGCACCCAACAGGCGTTCAAGCTGGTGCCGATCTTCCATCACAATGCCATCGACATTCTGTCGCTGGCGTGCCTGACGGCGATTGTGCCCTTCGCCTTCCGCTCGCCGGAGGAGACCGCCTTCCGCCATGGCGCGGACGCGATCGGCCTTGCCCGCTGGGTGCTGCAGGCCGGCCGGCACGAGGAGGCTCTGCGCCTGCTGCGGCGCGCGGTGGACCTGGGCCTGCCGGACGATCTGCTGTTCCGCACCCTCTGGGATATCGGCACGCTGGAGAAACGCCTGGGCCGATCGGATGCCGCGCTGGCCGTGTTCACCGATCTGGCCGCGTCGCGCAATGCGTACCGCGCGCGCGCGCTGCGGGAACTGGCGATCTATTACGAGCACCGCGAGCGCAACTATGCCATGGCGCTCGAGATGACCCATAGCGCCCTGGCGCTGGAGGATTCCGCCGACATGCGGCAGCGTGAGCGCCGCCTGCGGGAGCGCGCCGCGCGATTCGGTTGAACCGTGGGGCGGCCAATCATGGCCGCAGCCGCATTTCAGGCGGCCCGTGCTTTCGCGGCGCCTCGTCACGGTCGCAGAGGGCGGCCCCTCGGCCTGCGGCGGCCTCCCAGGCCGCCCTGACCCTCACTGCGTGGTGCGCCACTCCAATACCACCACCGACAGCTTCGGTATCTGGCTTTCGAGCACCAGCTTGTAGCCGTTCTGCGGCCCGGGTTGCTCCACCACCTGAATGCCGGCGGCGCGCTTGGGCTCCCAGGTGTAGGTCGTTGGATTCCAACCGTTCTCCGTGCCGGCCTTCTCGGTGAGCGGCTGCGCATACCTGGGATCTGCCGTGAAAAGCGTAATCCCGCTGTTCGTCAGGTCCCCGGGATAGGCGCTGACCCGAGCCGCCACTGCGGGCAGCGCGCCGGTTATGGCGCCGGACGAGGCGTGATTGCGTTCGATCGTCAGGCGGCCGCTTTTCGTGAGCTTGCCGGTCCAGATGATCCTGCCCGAGGCGGCCGGCGCGGCGGCTGTCTGACGCGGCGGGGCGGCGGGAGCGGCCAGCGGCGCCGGCGCCGGCGCAGGCGTCTGGCCGAGCACCGATGTCAGGCCCGCTGGTGGGGCCGCCGGCAGGTTCTCAATCTTGGGCGGCGCGATCGCCGGCAGGTCGGTGGATGGCTGCTGCGCGGCCGCGTCCGGCGCCCGGAAAGCAACCAAGCGCCGCCCGGGTGTGGCCGGAACAGAAGGCGGAACCGACACCGGCGGCGCCTCCACGCTGGTCTGCTCAACCGCCGGTTGGCGCGGCGGTTCCTGCTTCGCCCCGGCGTCCAGGCGCGGCGCGGACGCGGGGGCGGGCGCGGGCTGCGCGCCGCTCTCCCCAGGTCTCAGAAACCGGGTGGTCTCCGCGACCGGCGCGCTCCCCGGCGCGTCCACCATCAGCCGCACCGCCACGTCGCCGGATTGTCTCGCATAAAAGACGTTGCCGGAACGCAGATCCGCTGGCGTCAGCTTCACTTGGGTCCGCACCCCATGGTCGTCGATTTCGATCCATCCGCTCTGGGCACGGCTGATCGGCCGCGCCGTGCCATCCCAGGCGATC
>Ga0224557_1000724_pt1 | contig 35236 bp, 27 predicted proteins | sample 714S31014metaG_FD_180677 | JGI IMG/M metagenome (GOLD analysis project Ga0224557, IMG submission 180677) | Peat soil microbial communities from Stordalen Mire, Sweden - 717 S3 10-14 | ecosystem: Environmental > Terrestrial > Soil > Wetlands > Peat | place: Sweden: Norrbotten County, Stordalen... | reverse complement strand
AGGCCACCGGCTTCGAGCCCCAGTAGTAGTGCCCCTTGAGCTGCGCGTGCGTCGAGGCGTTCCACTCCGAAACGCGCTGTCCGCCGGCGTTAAAGACGAAGTCCGTGACCGTGGAGCCGACCGTCGTTTCTACGCGGTGGTTCATCGTGTCATAGATGTACGTAGCCGTGGAGCCGCTATCGACCTGGAGGATGTTGCCTTCCGCGTCGTACGTGTAGTGGTGGGAGCCGTCGTAGGTCTGGTTGCCCGCCGCGTCGTAGGTGTAGCCGGAGATCTGGTTATTCGCCGTGTTGAAGCTATACTGCGGCTGTGGCCCGCTGCCTGCCGTCACGTTCTGCTGCCAGCGGTTGCCCCAGCGGTCGTAGACCCAGGAGAGATTCGTCACCGGCGTCCCGCTGGTAACGGTTCGCGATTTCAGACGGTTAAACTCGTCGTAGCCATAGGTCGATGTCTGGCCGAGCGCCGCGTTCGCGGCGTTAGCAAGTTGGCAGGTTGGCGTCGACCGCTCGTTTCATCCATCGAGGTCGGAAACGCCGGTGGGGGACTGATACAAAACGAAAGATAAATGCAGGTCCCCATTCGACTTCGATTGCTGCGCAATCTCCGCTCAGGGCAGGCTTTCGACTCGCCCCGGCATGCCGGGACTCGCTCAGGATGACCGAGTTTAGTTGGGGTTCGCGCTACCCCACCCTTTCGCCCAAGTTTCAAGAGGCAGGTTCTTCGACTCCCCTTCGGCTTCGCTCAGGGTCGCTCAAAATTACAGAAAGGATGGGGCGCCCGGCAAAAGGCCTCGCAGCTGGAGCGGTTTCGCAGTTGTTGTAGCCGTCCCTGGCCTCGGTGGAAGGTGGATTTTACTTCCACCCCACAGACGAAGACCTGTCTGTGGGGACCCCGGAAAGGAAAAATCCACTTGGCAGTCGTGGCTTCGGGACACAGTAACTGCGGAACCGCTGCAGTGCGCAGATCGCATTCCGGTGAGACGTGATCGGGATCACAGATCGGCAGCCATTGGCGGACCGATACTTCGACATCTAATCAGGAGATCTGCCCGTGAATAGTTGTTGTGCGCGCATGTTCGGTCTCACCCTGCTGGTTTTTCTCGTTTTGGCTATTGCCGTCCAACCTGCCATGGCTCAGCAGGATCAAGCCAAGCATATTGTCCATCGGCTGATTCCAGCCGGGGATACCTGTGCCAGCTGCCACAAGGTGGTGTATGACCAATGGAAAGCCAGCCCGCATGCCGCCAACGGTGTGGAATGCACCGTGTGCCATGGCGAGACAACAGCAAAGGACTTCGCGGCCGTGCCGGCGTTAAGCACATGCGACAGCTGTCACGCCGACCAGGTGGCACAACTGAAGTCCGATCCATTCATGAAAGGCGCGACGTGTGTGAGCTGTCATCAAGCACACATCTTCGTGGAGCACAAGAAGGCGGCCCCGGCAGACAAGTGATAACAATTTCCGGGCGTGGCATTCTCGAACTGCTAGAGCGAAACCAGAGTAAACGCGCCATTACCGAGATTGTTGAAGGTGGCTTTTCCTTAAGGAAAAAGCCACTTGGCTGTGTTGGCTCTGGGTACAGCTACTCTGGTTTCGCTATGGCCGGTCGATCCGCGCTCACCGCCCTCTAAAACGTGACCTCTTATGCGGGGATTGAAACCCCCGCCTCCCTCCGTATCGATTTTTCCGCAGCCTGTGAAGCCGTGCCCTTTCAAAGCGGGTTTATGAGATGGGTTCTAATCACTCATCACCGTTCACTGGCCGCTGCCTTCACGGCCCGAGGTAGAGGCTCACGCCGGGCGGGGCGAAGCTTAGCTGGCCGGATTTGGGGTCGTAGGTGAGGTCGAGGGCGTCGGACTTGCGGCCGTTGATGAGCACGGCCACCAGCAGGCTGTTGCCGTAGCGCGCGGCCTCCGCGATCTTGTGGCTGCGGAGGGGGCCGTACTCGTTGTCGGGGCTGGTGGGGCTCCAGTCGCCCACGAAGCGCGCGTAGGAATAACTGTACTGCCGCGGATGCTGCTGCCAGTTCTTGTCGTGGACCCAGATGCCGTAGGCGCGGGGCAGATCGTTGGCCTCGACCGTCGTGAGAAACTTGCTGACCGCGGCGCGGCCGAAGATGTAGCGGTTCCAGTTCCAGGGCCAGTCCACGGGACGGCTGGCCGCGAGCCACCAGGCGACAAAAAGCAGCACGACTGCGCCCGCCGCGCACTCCAGAATCAGGGTGCGGCGCCGTTCGCGCCGAGCATCGAACTGAGGAGCATCGAGCAGGGTCATGGGAGTGGGTCCTCGGTATCAAGAATACAGTGGTCAGTGGACAGTGGTCAGTGGTCAGTTCACAGTTCGCAGCAAGCCCAAGGCGCCCTTGGATAGCCTGACAAATTAGACACCGGCGATGAGGCCGTTGTTCCCTGTTCCCTGTTCCCTGTTCCCTGTTCCCTTTTCCCTGTTCCCTGTTCCCTGATCCCTGTTCCCTGATCCCTGATCCCTGATCCCTGAAATCTGACACCTGACAACTGCCTTCACTCCCTGCTGTATGTCGTCTTGTTCTTCTCCGCCTGACGCTCGAGGGCGAGCTCGATGAGGCGCGTGATGAGATCGGTGTAGCTGAGGCCCGAGGCCTCCCACAATTTGGGGTACATGCTGATTTCGGTGAAGCCGGGCATGGTGTTCACTTCGTTGACGAAGATGCGGCGCTTGCCGCCGGGGTCCATGAGGAAGTCCACGCGCGCCAGGCCTGAGAGGTCGCAGGCGCGGAATGCGGCGACGGCCATGTCCCGGATTTTCCTGGTCTCCGGCCGGCCTAATTTGGCAGGGATCACGGGCACGGAGCCTTCCGAGAGATACTTCGCCTCGTAGTCGTAGAACTCCTTGCCGGGAACGATCTCGCCGACCACGCTGGCCTGGGGCGAGTCGTTGCCGAGCACGGCGACTTCGAACTCGCGCGCGCGCGCCTTCTTGCCGCCCACGCCCTCTTCGACAACGAGCTTGCGATCGTATCTGGCGGCGAGCGCGAGCGCGGGGCCGAGCTCCTTACGGTGGTGCGCCTTGCTGATGCCGACCGACGAGCCGAGGTTGGCCGGCTTGACGAAGACCGGATAGCGGAGCGCGCGCTCGACCTGCGCGACGGCCTTGCGCGGGTGCTTTTCCCACGCGGCGCGCAGCAGCGTGACGTGTTTGACGATGGGCAGGCGGGCCTCGACGAAGAGACGCTTCATCACGTCTTTATCCATGCCGGCGGCCGAGCCCAGCACCCCGGAGCCGACGTAGGCGATACCGGCCAGCTCGAAGAGCCCCTGGATGGTGCCATCTTCGCCGAAGGTGCCGTGCAGCACGGGAAACACCACATCCAGGGTTTTTTCCTGGTCTTGGTTGGGAGCAGTGGAACGGGGCTCCGGCGCGAGCAGCGTGGGAATGCCTTCGTGGAGGAGCTTTGCGCCCGGCGTGGCCTGGGGGTCGCCGGCGCGCAGCCGCCGCGCCACCGCGCTCACGTCGCCGTTGAGGAGGTGGCTGGCGTCTGCCGCGGCCAGCCAGCGGCCCTCCTTGGTGATGCCGATGGGGGTTATGTCGAATTTGTTGCGGTCAATGGCCCGCAGAACCGACGCAGCCGAGAGGAGAGAGACCTCATGCTCGCCGCTGCGCCCGCCAAAAAGTATGCCCACGCGAAGTTTTTTTGTCATTTTTCGTCGCATTCTCTTGTTTCCATTTTTGCAACCAGTCCTCTGACAACATGAATTCGTTCCTTGGCTTTCGTGGTATCCCACCCTTTCGCCAGAGTGTCAAGAAGCAGGTTCTTCGACTCCCCTTCGACTTCGCTCAGGGTCGCTCAGAATGACAGAAAGGATGGGGCACGGAATTGGTACAAAATCAAACCGTCAGCGACCAGTTCTAGTGTAAAACCGCGAACAGGGCGGCCAAGTGCGCGCGGATGGGTAAGAGCCGGGCGCCATGCTTACAAGCGATTCATTCTCTTGTCGATCTTGCCGATAAGGACTTCTGGGGAGTAAGCTCCTCTCGCAGGGGCCACGCTGCGCCACCAGGACGAGGAATCGGCCCGCTCAGTCTGCGAGTTGCTTTGGCCTCGCGGCGCTGGAACTCAGTTCAACGCGCACCGGGGAGCAGCTCGGCATGATCGGCGGAAAAGATGCGCCCGGCCGGCATGCAGGCTCGATTGGATAAACGCCCGATGAGAAGGCTTGTGGCATTTCTGGCAATGGCTGTGAGCGGCGCAGGCGCGTCTGCCCCGCCGCCCGCGCCGCCCGCGCCTCTCACCAGCCTTCAAGCCATCGCCGCATTGACCAATGCGCAAGCCGAGCAGCATTTGCCGGTCAATTTCGAGGCCACTGTCACCTACTACGGATTTCGCCAGGTCATGTTTGTGCAGGACGGCGAAGTCGCGATCTACGTCGGTGCGCCGGCCGACCTCAATCTAGTTCCCGGCGACCGGGTCCTGGTACGAGGCGAGATGCGGCCGAGCTTCCACCCTTATGTGGCGAGCAACGATGTGAAGTTTCTGGGCCATGGATCGCTGCCCAAACCGGTTCACGCGACCTTCGACCAGATGATTCGCGCCGACACCGACTGCCGTCTGGTCACGATTCGGGGCACAGTCCGCGCGGCCGATTGGGAGATGGATCCGCGTTTCGCTAAGGGCGTGGTTTCCCTCAAACTGCTGGTGGAGGGGGAGAACGTGGAAGCCATTACACAGAGCGACGACCCGAATGTTCTTAGCGGACTCCTGGGCGCCGAAGTCGAGATCACCGGAGTGGCGTCCGGTCAGTTCGACAACAAGATGCAGCAAACCGGGGTGCTGCTCCATCTTCAGTCGCCCGGCGACGTCAAGGTCTTAGCGCGCGCGCAGGCCGATCCGTGGTCGATTCCGGTGACGCCGATGGACCGCGTGATTGTCGGACGCCGGATCGCCGATGCGAGCCAGCGCATGCGGGTGCGCGGCGCCGTCACCTACTACCAGCCGGGAGATTCAGTGGTGCTCGAGGACGGGAAGAAGAGCATTCGCGTGCTCCTGGGCAGCACGCCCGAGGTGCGCGTTGGCGATCTTGCCGATGCCATGGGGTATCCGGATGTGCGGAACGGTTTTCTGACCTTGATGCAAGGCGAAGTGCGCGACGATGGGATCCCGTCGGACGTGACTCCGGTGCTCGCCCATTGGAAGGATCTGACGGTGGGCGGCAACGACGGGACGAGCCATATCTTCGACCTGGTGTCGATCGAGGGGCAAGTGGTCACGGAGGTGCGCCAGGCCACGCAGGATGAGTACGTACTCGAGAGCGATGGACACCTGTTCTCGGCGATCCTGCGCCATCCCAGCCCGGTGAGCGCGGTTCCGGTACCTCCGATGCAGTCGATTCCCATCGGCTCGCGTATTCGCGTAACCGGCATCTGCATGCTGGCCGACGCCAACCCGTTCAATGGCGAGGTTCCGTTCAACATCGTGATGCGCTCGATTGACGACGTCGAGATTCTCACGCGCCCGCCGTGGCTGAACGTGACGCACCTGCTTTACCTGGTCGCAGTGCTGCTGGTTGTCATCGTAGTCGTGGGCGCGCGGGGATGGTACATCGAGCACCAGACGCGGCACAGAACCACGGCCATGGCGCACATTGAGCAGCGCCGCGGCCGGATTCTGGAAGACGTAAACAACTCGCGGCCTCTGGCTGAGATTCTGGAGCAGATTACGGCACTGGTCTCCTTCGAGCTGCGGGGGGCGCCGTGCTGGTGCGAGGTTGCGGGCGGCGCTTCGCTGGGCAATCGCCCCAACGGTCTTGAGAGCGTGGCCTGGCAGGTGAAGGAGCAGGCTATTCCATCGCACTCCGGGGGCACGCTGGGCACGATCTTTGCCGCGCTGCCAGCGCACGCCTCCGGTGCACTGGAGGCTGGGAAAGCCCTGGGACAGGCGGCGGGCCTGGCTTCGCTGGCCATCGAAACCTCACGGCTGCATTTGGACCTGGTGCATCGCTCGGAGTTCGATCTGCTTACCGATGTGCGCAACCGTTTCAGCCTGGAGCGGGGCCTCGATCAAACGATCGTTCTGGCCCGGCAGTCGGCGGGAATGTTCGGGCTGATCTATATCGACCTGAACGAGTTCAAGCAGATCAACGATCGGTACGGTCACCGCACGGGAGACGTGTACCTGCAAGAGATGGCGCAGCGCATGAGGCGCCAGTTGCGCCCCGGCGACACACTGGCCCGCCTGGGCGGCGACGAGTTTGCCGTCGTCGTGCCCGCCGTACGCAACCGTGCGGAGGCTGAGGAGATCGCCCTGCGGCTGGAGCGCTGCTTCGATGAGCCCTTCGCGAGCGAGGGGTTCGAGATCCACGGGTCGGCCAGCGTGGGCATGGCCCTTTATCCCCAAGACGCGACCAACAGGGACAGTCTGTTGAGCGCCGCCGATACCGCCATGTACGCCGCCAAGAATGCCCGCCGAAGGCTGGCGCAGATGCTGGACGGGCATTATTCCGGAGCATAGAAAGCCTCCGGAACACGGCGTGTAGCGCCGGCACGGCAATCTAGAGCATTTTCACCAGATGAATATCAATCTTGCTCAGACGAGCGGCGTGTGCCTGACCAGGTGGCAGATGTGGGAGCTCAAGCATTTGGCAGGGGCTAAAGCCCTGGTTGATTTTTGGGGCACTTTGCGGCACGACTAAAGTCGTGCCCTGTTACAAAGCCAACCCGTGCCGTCGCTTTTCGGGGAAGGCCGGAGCTAGGTTAGTATTCATCTTTCACTTTTCCTATGGGGTGGGTTTCGTGGTTTCCCACCCTTTTCACAAAGAACGTGAAAAGGATGGGGCACGGAGTTTTCTTACACCATCCGTGAAAATGCTCTAGCCCCTCGCGCCAATTCCCTCCTGCTTTCCATAGCCTCTCTCCCATCCGCAGACTCATTCTTTTGTCTATCTTGCCGATGGAGACTTCAGGAGAGCGAGCTTCTCTCCCGGGGACTCGCTGTACCAAAAAGACGAAGGATCGGCCCGGTTACGTTTGGGAGTTGCCTTGGCCGCGCAGCGATCAAGTGCGGCTCGACGCGCATCGGGAAGCGGCTCGGCACGATCGGCGGAAAGAATGCGCCGGACCGGCATTGAGGCTCGATTGGATAAACGCCCGATGAGAAAGCTACTGGCATTCCTGGTAATGGCTGTGAGCGGCGCAGGCGCGTCTGCCGCGCCCCCCGCGCCTCTCACCAGCCTTCACGCCATCACCGCATTGACCAATGCACAAGCCAGCCAGCGCTTGCCCGTCAACTTTGAAGCCACCGTCATTTATTACCGCAGTTATGGAAGAGAGCTGTTCGTGCAGGATGGGAACGCGGCCATCTACGTCTACAACTCTCAGGCCTTGCGTCTCATTCCCGGCGACCGGATCCTGGTGAAGGGCACTACGCACGAGAGCTTCCGGCCCTACATAGCGAGTTCGGAGATCGATGTCGAGGGTCACGGGGCTTTGCCCAAGCCGGTTCCCGCGACCTACGAGCAGATGATCAGGGGGGAGACCGATTGCCGGCTGGTCACGGTGCATGCGTTGATCCGTTCCGCTGACCTCGTGCCCGGCGCGAATTATCCTTTGCCGGGTATCCGTCTGCAGGTGCTGGTGGATGGCAGCAGCGTCGACGTGGACGTCAACGACAGCGATGAGAACAAGTTGAAGGACCTGCTGGACGCCGAGGTGGAGATCACGGGAGCGGACTCGGGGCACTTCGACAACAAGATGGAGCAAACCGGGATTCTGCTGCACGTTCAGACCTTGAACGACATCAAGATTCTGAAGTGGGCAGGCACCGACCCCTGGTCGCTGCCGATTACGCCGATCGACCGCGTCATCACCGGCTACCGCATCGTCGATCAGACACAACGCATGCGCATACGTGGAACCATCACCTACTATCATTCGGGCACGGCGATGGTGCTGCAGGACGGAGACCGGAGCCTGTGGGTTTCGACGGGAACCAATGAACCGATGCGCTTGGGCGATCTGGTGGAGGTGACCGGATTCCCCGATATCCGAAACGGGTTTCTGACCCTGACCCGCGCCGAAGTGAAAGACACGATGATCTCCAAGCCGGTCGCGCCTGCACTGTTCACCTGGCGGGAGCTGGCCGTGGGCGGTAACAACGGCCAAGGTCACGGCTTCGACCTGGTCACGATCGAGGGCCAGGTGGTGGCGGAGGTGCGGGAGGCGACGCAGGACGGGTACGTATTGTCGACGGACGGCCACCTGGTCTCGGCTGTCTTCAGCCATCCTGGGGCACAGTGGGGACAATCCTCAGCGCCGATAGTGCCAATGAAGGAGCTTCCCATTGGGGCCAGGGTCCGGGTGACCGGCATCTGCATCCTCTCCAACCCCAATCCGTTCAACGATAACGGCGAGGTGGCCTTCGACATCTATCTGCGCAGCCCGGACGATGTCTCTGTCGTGACGCAGCCGCCGTGGCTCAATGTCCGGCATCTGGTTTACCTCGTCAGCCTGCTCATGATTGCCCTTCTCGCCATAGGAGCGAGAGCCTGGTATACCGAACACAAATCGCGCCGCCGGACTGCGGTTTTGGCGCAGATCGAGCGGCGGCGCAGCTACATTCTGGAGGATATTAACGCCTCGCGGCCGCTGAGCGAGATCATCGAGAAGATCACCGCGCTGGTGGCATTCACCCTGGGCGGAGCACCCTGCTGGTGCCAACTCGTGGATGGGAATGAGCTGGGCAGCTGCCCGGAGGAACTGAAGGGCCCTGCGCGGCAGATCGTCGAGCACGCGATCGTGGCCCGCAATGGATTGCCGTTGGGAACAATTTATGCCCCTCTTGTGGGGCGAGGTCTCTCCGAAGCCCGGGCGCGGGAAGCCTTGGCGGTGGCCGCGGAACTGGCCACGCTCGCCATCGAGACCTCGCGCCTCTACTCGGACCTGGTGCACCGCTCCGAGTTCGACCTGCTCACCGACATCTACAACCGCTTCTCCCTGGAAACCTCTCTTGACTCCCTCATCCATTCCGCCAGCCAGTCCGCCGCCATCTTCGGACTCATCTATATCGACCTCAACGAGTTCAAGCAGGTCAACGACCGCTACGGACACAACGCCGGCGACCTCTACCTCCAGCAGGTCGTGGCGCGGATGAAACACCAACTCCGGCCCAGCGACACTCTGGCCCGGCTGGGCGGCGACGAGTTAGCCGTGCTCGTCCCCTCGGCGCGCAACCGTGCCGCCGTCATGGACATTGCCCTGCGCCTGGAGTGCTGCTTCGACGATCCCTTCGAACTTCCTTCAGGACCCATCCGAGGCTCGGCCAGCATCGGCATCGCTCTCTATCCCGAAGACGGCGCCACGCGCGATAGCATCCTGAGCGCCGCCGACGCCGCCATGTACGCCGCCAAACACGACCACCGCAAGCTGATGCAGATGCTCTCCGCTCGGCCGGAGGCCGCGCTGACTTCCGAGACCATCAAGTAGCGCGCAGGAGTTAGCGGGGTTAGCGGGGTTAGCGGAGTTAGCGGGGTTAGCGGAGTTAGCGGAGTTAGCGGAGTTAGCGGGGGGTTAGCGGAGCCAAGAAAAGGCCCGGCTTTTGACCGGGCCTTTTAGTTGGTTGAACGATGCTCTGATCCAAAGGGCTGCCTGGACGGCCAGTTCTACTCGGCGGCCATCTCTTCGGCTTCGCCTTCCTGGCGCATCAGTTCCAGCTCGCGTTCGGCGGCCTCGATCTCGGCCGTTACTTCCTGCCGCACGCGCGCCGCCGCTTCCTCGAGTTCCGGCGAAAGCTGGACGTTGCGGTAGTACTCCAGGCCCGTGCCGGCGGGGATCAAGCGTCCCACAATCACGTTCTCCTTGAGTCCGCGCAGGTTGTCGATGGCGCCGTTGATCGAGGCTTCAGTGAGCACGCGGGTTGTCTCCTGGAAGCTGGCCGCGGAGATGAAGCTGTCGGTGGAGAGCGACGCCTTGGTGATGCCCAAGAGCAGCGGACGTCCGATGGCCGGACGGCCTCCGTTGGCCAGCACCCGCTCGTTCTCTTCGCGGAAGCGGAAACGATCCACCTGCTGCTCGAGCAGGAAGCTGGTATCGCCCACTTCGTCGATCCTCACCCAGCGCAGCATCTGGCGCACGATGACTTCGATGTGCTTGTCCGAGATGGCCACGCCCTGCAGACGGTAGACCTCCTGGATTTCGTTCACCAGGTAAGCCTGCAGTTCCTTTTCGCCCAGCACGGCGAGAATGTCGTGCGGGTTCAGGGGCCCGTCCATCAGCGGATCGCCGGCGCGCAGCCGCTCGCCTTCCTGCACGTTGACGTGAATGCCGCGCGGCACCGAGTATTCCTTCTCGTCGCCGTTGTCGGCCGTGACGTAGATCTTGCGCTGGCCCTTCGAGACTTCGCCGAAGCGGACCACGCCATCGATTTCGGAGATGATCGCGGTCTCGCGCGGCTTGCGCGCCTCGAACAACTCGACCACGCGCGGCAGACCGCCGGTGATGTCCTTGGTACGCGTCGACTCCTTGGGAATCTTGGCCAGCACGTCGCCCGGACCCACTTCGGCGCCGTCCTCGACCATCAAGTGCGCGCCGCGCGGCAGCAGGTAGCGCTTGCTGCTCTTGGCGCCCTTCATGGCGATGGCCGGCTGCCGCTTCTCATCGGGCGAGTCGGCAACCACCCAGCGCGAGAGGCCGGTGACTTCGTCCACTTCTTCGTTGAGCGTGATGCCTTCCTGCAGGTCCTTGAACTGCACCGTGCCGCCGATCTCGGTGAGAATGGCGTAGGTGTAAGGATCCCACTCGGCCAGCACTTCGCCCAGCTTGACGGCGGAGCCTTCCCTGACGCGGAGGCGCGCGCCGTAGACCACCTGGTAGCGTTCCTTTTCGCGGCCACGCTCGTCCACGATGGCCACCGAACCGGAACGGTTCATGGCCACCAGCTCGCCTTCCTTGCTCTCGACCGTGTTCAGGTTGATGAAGCGCACGAAGCCGTTATTCTTGGCGTCGAGGCGCGACTTGTCCTGCACGCGGCTGGCGGTGCCGCCCACGTGGAAGGTACGCATGGTGAGCTGCGTGCCCGGCTCGCCGATGGACTGCGCGGCGATGACGCCGCAGGTCTCGCCCAGCTCCACCAGGCGGCCGGAGCCGAGGTTGCGGCCGTAGCACAACGCGCACACGCCGCGGCGCGACTCGCAGGTGAGCACGGAGCGGATCTTGACCTTCTCCACGCCCGCGCCCTGAATCGCCGACGCAATCTCCTCGTCGACGGGCTGGTTGACCTCAACCACCACGTTGCCGTCGTAGTCCTTGATCCGTTCGAGAGACACGCGGCCGATGATGCGGTCGCGCAACGGCTCGATGATCTCGCCGGACTCGACGATGGAGCCGACGTAGATGCCTTCCAGCGTTCCGCAATCCTGCTCGGTGACGATGACATCCTGCGCCACGTCGACCAGGCGGCGGGTCAGGTAGCCGGAGTCGGCGGTCTTGAGCGCCGTATCGGCCAGGCCCTTGCGCGCGCCGTGCGTCGAAATGAAGTACTCGAGCACCGTCAGCCCTTCGCGGAAGTTCGAGGTGATGGGCGTTTCAATGACTTCACCCGAAGGCTTGGCCATCAGTCCGCGCATGCCGCTCAACTGGCGAATCTGCTGCTTCGATCCGCGGGCGCCGGAGTCGGCCATGATGTAGATCGGGTTCATGGCGCCTTCTTCGTCCGCGCGCTTCATGTTGCCGAACATCTCGTCGGCCACCTTGTCGGTCACGGCCGACCACATCTGGATCACCTTGTTGGAGCGCTCGCCGTTGGTGATGGCGCCGTCCATGTACTGCTTCTGAACTTCGATGACCTTCTTGTCGGCTTCGTCCACGACCGTGTACTTGCTGGCCGGGATCACCATGTCGTCCAGGCCGACGGAGAGGCCGGAGCGCGTGGCGTACTGGAAGCCGAGCGACTTGATGCGATCCAGCATGCCCACCGTGACCTCGAGCCCGAGGTTCTGGTTGCAGTAGTTCACCAGTTGGCCGATGCCCTTCTTCTTGAGCAGGCCGTTGATGAACGGCATGCCGGCGGGAAGCGCGTCGTTCAGGATCACGCGGCCCACCGTGGTCGACAGATACTCCTTGTCGAAGTCCACCGGTTCGGTGTGCGTGATGTCCTGATCGTCGTAGGCGGTGGTCATGTCAAGCACCTTGCCCGTGTAGCGCAGCCGGATGGGCGAAAGAGTTTCCACCTCGCCGGCTTCGAGCGCCATCAGGATCTCTTCGGTGTTGGCGAAGACGCGGCCTTCGCCCTTGCCGCCCTTCTTGGCCTTGGTCAGGTAGTAGAGGCCGAGCACCATGTCCTGCGTGGGCACGGTGATGGGCTGGCCCGACGCGGGCGAGAGAATGTTGTGCGAGGCCAGCATCAGCACGCTGGCTTCGATCTGCGCCTCCGGCGACAGCGGAATGTGCACGGCCATCTGGTCGCCGTCGAAGTCGGCGTTGAAGGCGGTGCAGACCAGCGGGTGAATCTTGATGGCCTTGCCCTCCACCAGCACCGGCTCAAAAGCCTGAATGCCCAGGCGATGCAGGGTTGGAGCGCGGTTCAACAGCACCGGGTGGTCCTTGATGACTTCCTCGAGGATGTCCCACACCACCGGCTCCTGCATCTCGACCATCTCTTTGGCTTGCTTGATGGTGGTGCACTGGCCGGTCTGCTCCAGGCGGTGATAGATGAAGGGCTTGAAGAGCTCCAGCGCCATCTTCTTGGGCAGGCCGCACTGGTGCAGCTTGAGATCGGGACCAACCACGATCACCGAACGGCCGGAGTAGTCGACGCGCTTGCCGAGCAGGTTCTGCCGGAAGCGGCCCTGCTTGCCCTTGAGGGTATCGCTGAGAGATTTGAGCGGGCGATTGTTGGCGCCGCGCAGCACGCGGCCGCGGCGGCCGTTGTCGAACAGGGCGTCGACGGCCTCCTGCAACATGCGCTTCTCGTTGCGCACGATCACTTCCGGCGCGTGCAGGTCCATCAGCTTCTTCAACCGGTTGTTGCGGTTGATCACGCGGCGATAGAGATCGTTCAGATCGGAGGTCGCGAAGCGTCCGCCATCGAGCGGCACCAGGGGGCGCAGCTCCGGAGGAATCACCGGCAGCACGTCCAGAATCATCCACTGCGGCTTGTTGTCCGACTTGCGGAAGGCCTCGACAACCTTGAGGCGCTTGGCATACTTGAGCTTCTTCTGCGCGGAGGTCTCGTTCTTCATGCGCTCGCGCAGTTCCAACCCCAGCTCATCCACGTTCACGCGCTTGAGCAGTTCCTTGATGGCCTCGGCGCCCATCATGGCCTTGAAGCCGGAGGGCCGGAACTGCTGGTCGAGCTCGCGGAAACGCGTCTCGTCCTTGATGATCTCGCGCTCGCGCACCGGCGCATCGCCGGGATCGACCACGACATAGGATTCGAAGTAGAGAATGCCCTCGAGATCGCGCAGCGAAATGTCGAGCAGGTGGCCGATGCGCGAAGGCAGGCCCTTGAAGAACCACACGTGCGAACAGGGCGAAGCCAGCTCGATGTGGCCCATGCGCTCGCGGCGCACCTTCGAGACCGTCACTTCCACGCCGCACTTGTCGCAGATCACGCCGCGGTGCTTCATGCGCTTGTACTTGCCGCACAGGCATTCCCAGTCGGTGACGGGGCCGAAGATGCGCGCGCAGAACAGGCCGTCGCGCTCCGGCTTGAAGGTGCGGTAGTTGATAGTCTCCGGCTTGGTGACCTCGCCATGCGACCAACTGCGGATCTTCTCCGGCGAGGCCAGCATGATGCGGATGGCGTCGAAGTCGGTGATGGGGCCAGCAAGCTCAAACGGATTGGAACGGAACAAGGTGAGCCTCCTTGGCAGGATTTTTTAGCCTGCCGCGGTGTTTCCCGGGATTCAATTGGAGGTCCTTCCTTCCCGGGAAGCGGTGTTTGCCGCTTTCAAGAAGAACCCGTAAAACAGTTGTCAGTGTTCAGTGGTCAGTGATCAGTTGTCGGTCCATCGCTGGTTCAGGCTGTGCACGAAATCTCAAAGCTGCACGGCCCAACTGACCACTGATCACTGTTCATTGATCACTGGAATTAGTCCGCCACTGCCGCCACTTCCGGCGTGGGGACCTTTTTGACCAAATCCCCGCGCTTGATCAGCTCCACGTCGAGGCACAAGGACTGCAATTCGCGTATCAGGACGTTAAAGGACTCCGGCACGCCCGGCTCGATGGCCGCTTCGCCCTTGACGATGGCCTCGTAGATCTTGGTGCGGCCATAAACGTCGTCGGACTTGGCGGTGAGCAGCTCCTGCAGGATGTACGCGGCGCCGTAAGCCTCCAGAGCCCACACTTCCATTTCGCCGAAGCGCTGCCCGCCGAACTGCGCCTTGCCGCCCAGCGGCTGCTGCGTAATGAGCGAGTACGGCCCGATGGAACGCGCGTGGATTTTGTCGTCCACCAGGTGCGAGAGCTTGAGCATGTAGATGTAACCCACGGTGACGGGCTGCTCGAACTGTTCGCCCGTCATGCCGTCGAAGAGCGGCGTCTTGCCGGAGGAAGGCAGGTCGGCCGACTTCAACAGCGCCTTGATCTCTGCTTCGCGCGCGCCGTCGAAGACCGCGGTGCCGAACCAGACGCCCTTCTTCATGCCCTGCGCAACGCGCAACAGCATTTCGTCGTCGAGCTCCTCCAACTGGCGCAGGACGGCGGTGCCCGCGAACTCCTTCTTCATGAGCTCGCGCGTGTATGCCACGTCGCTGTTGGCTTGAACCAGCTCGGCAACCTTCTTGCCCAGCTTGTGCGCGGCCCAGCCCAGGTGCGTCTCCAGAATCTGGCCCACGTTCATACGGGAAGGCACGCCGAGCGGGTTCAAGACGATCTCGACGGGCGTTCCGTCGGGCAGATACGGCATGTCTTCCTCGGGAAGAATGCGCGAGATCACGCCCTTGTTGCCGTGACGGCCGGCCATCTTGTCGCCCACGCTCAGCTTGCGCTTCATGGCCACGTAGACCTTGACCAGCTTGATGACGCCTGGAGGCAGCTCGTCGCCCTTCTGCAGCTTGGCTACCTTCTCGTTGGTGATCTTGCGCAGCACTTCGATCTGGCGCGAGGTCATCTCTTCGATCTCGTCGATCTGCTCGTTCACCCGCGGATCTTTATCGTTGTAGCGGATGCGCTTGAGGTTCTTGGTCGAGATGCGCTCGATGGTGTCGCGATCGAGAAGCGCGCCCTTGGTCAGCAGGCGCTTATTGGTGCGTTCGTCGTGCAGATCGGCCAGCACTTCCTTGTTGCCAAGAATGCTCTCGAGACGCTTCAAACGCTCGTCGGTCAAAATGCGGATCTCGTCGCCCAGGTTCTTTTCCAGTTTCGCAACGTATTCCGCTTCGATCTGCTTGGCGCGCTCGTCCTTCTCCTGGCCCTTGCGCGAGAAGATGCGCACGTCCACCACCGTGCCTTCGATGCCCGGAGGGCAGGTGAGCGAGGCGTCGCGCACGTCGCCGGCCTTTTCGCCGAAGATGGCGCGCAGCAGTTTTTCTTCGGGAGTCAGTTGCGTCTCTCCCTTGGGCGTCACTTTGCCGACCAGAATGTCGCCGTGGCCGATCTGGGCGCCGATGCGGACGATGCCGCTTTCGTCGAGGTCGCGCAGCGCATGTTCGCTCACGTTGGGAATGTCGCGCGTGATCTCCTCGGGGCCCAGTTTGGTGTCGCGGGCCTCGATCTCGAACTCCTCAATGTGCACCGAGGTGTAGTAATCCTCTTTCACCAACTGCTCGCTGATCAGGATCGCGTCCTCGAAGTTGTATCCGCGCCAGGGCATGAAGGCCACCAGCACGTTGCGTCCGAGAGCCAGCTCGCCCTGTTCGGTGCAGGGGCCGTCGGCGATGACCTGGCCCTTGATCACGCGCTCGCCCTCGCGAACCACCGGCTTCTGGTTGATGCAGGTATTCTGGTTCGAGCGCTTGAACTTGATGAGCTGGTAGATGTCCGAGCCCACCTCGCGCGAGAGCTGCGTGGGATGGTGCTCGCCTTCGACGCGCACGATAATGCGCTCGGAGTCGACCGAATCCACGATGCCGTTGCGCTTGGCCAGAATCACTGCGCCGGAGTCGCGCGCGGTGACGCCCTCCATGCCCGTGCCCACCAGCGGCGCCTCGGCGACAAGAAGAGGCACCGACTGGCGCTGCATGTTGGCGCCCATCAGGGCGCGGTTGGCGTCGTCGTGCTCCAGGAACGGCACCAGCGAGGCCGCGACCGAAACCAGCTGCTTGGGGCTGACGTCGATGTAGTCGACATCGGTGCGGTTGACCAGCACAAAGTTGCCCTGCCGGCGCGCGTTGACAAGATCCTCGGTGATGTGGCCGCTTTCGTCGAACTCGATGTTGGCCTGCGCGATGGTGTGCCGGTCCTCTTCCCACGCGGAAAGATAGAAGCTGAAGGGAATCCAGTCGATGACGCGCTTGCCCGCCTTTTTGAGATGCGCATTCAGGCGCAGGGCCTCGTCCTTCTCGATGTGATCGCCCACGCGCAGGCCACTTTCGCCGGCGTTGACGATTTCGATGTAGTCGAGAATGCGCGAGTCCTTCACCTTGCGGTAAGGCGACTCGATGAATCCGTACTCGTTGATGCGCGCAAAGCACGAGAGCGAGCTGATGAGGCCGATGTTCGGACCTTCCGGCGTCTCGATGGGGCAGATGCGGCCGTAGTGCGTGGGGTGCACGTCGCGCACTTCGAATCCGGCGCGCTCGCGCGACAGGCCGCCCGGCCCGAGGGCCGAAAGCCGCCGTTTGTGCGTGATCTCCGACAACGGATTGGTCTGGTCCATGAACTGCGAGAGCTGCGAGGAGCCGAAGAACTCGCGGATCGCGGCCATCACCGGCTTGGCGTTGATCAGGTCGTGCGGCATGGCGGTGTTCAGCTCCTGATACACGCTCATTTTTTCCTTGATGGCGCGTTCCATGCGCACCAGGCCGATGCGGAACTGGTTTTCCATCAGCTCGCCCACGGCGCGCACACGGCGGTTGCCCAGGTGGTCGATGTCGTCCACGGCGCCGATATTCTTGCGCAGCTTGAGCAGGTAGCGGATGGTGGCGTAGAAGTCCTCGGGCGTCAGGGTGCGGTGATCGAGCTGCGTGGCGTCCTGGTTTTCGTAGAGCTTGATGTTGAATTTCAGCCGGCCCACGCGCGAGAAGTCGTACTTGCGCGGATCGAAGAACATGCCTTCGAAGAGCGCGGTCGCGGTGTCGAGCGTCGGCGGATCGCCGGGACGCAGCTTGCGGTAGATCTCGATGAGCGCCTCTTCCGGCTTGTGCACGGAGTCGCGCTTCAAGGTGTTGGAGACGATGTTGCCCACGTCGTCGCGGTCGGGGAAGAAAACCTCGAAGCTCGCGGCGCTGGAGGCCATGATCTTGTGCAGGCGGTCGGCCGTCAGCTCCACGTTGGCTTCGACGATCACTTCGCCCGTCGCGGTGTCGACCACGTCCGCGGCCGTGAGTGCGCCATCGAGCTCTGCTGTCTCGACCTCGACCCTTTGAATCGCCGCTGCGCGCAGTGCCTTGATCGTGTGGGGCGTAATCTTGCGGCCGGAGTGCGCGATCTCTTCCTTGCCGTGCAAAACGGCATGCGCGGGCTTCACGCCCACCAGGTGCGTGCCCTTCGCGGCATCCTGCTGCACTTCCCATTGCAGCTTGCCGTCGGCGATATGCACGCGATCGACGGTGTAGAAGGTCCTGAGAATCTCTTCGTTGGAGCGCAGCCCCAGGGCGCGCAGGAAGATGGTTCCCAGAAACTTGCGCTTGCGGTCGATGCGCACGTAGAGCGTGTTCTTCTGGTCGAATTCGAACTCCACCCACGAGCCGCGATAGGGAATGATCTTGCCCAGAAAGTAGGTGCGGTTGTTGGCGGTCTCAAAAAACACGCCGGGCGAACGGTGCAATTGAGAAACGATCACGCGCTCGGTGCCGTTCACGATGAACGTCCCGTTGGGCGTCATCAGCGGAATGTCGCCGAAGAAAACCTCTTGTTCTTTAATGTCGCGGATGGTCTTGTTGCCGGTCTCGGCGTCCTTGTCGTAAACCGTCAGGCGCACGGTGACCTTGAGCGGCGCGGAGAAGGTCATGCCCCGCTCCTCGCACTCCTGCTGGTCGTATTTCAACTGCAGGCTCACCGGGTCGCCGCACTTGTTGCAGAAGTCGGGCGTGTTCTTGTTGTAGGTGCCGCACTTCTGGCAGAGCACGTCGCCGGGCAGGAAGGGATTGGTGATGACCATGGCCCCGCAATGCACGCAGGCCGTGCGCAGGTGGTGCAGTCCCTTCAGGTGGCCGCACTTGCACTCCCAGTTGCCGATCGAGAAGTCCACGAAGTCGAGCTGCGAGATGCCGCGGAAATCGACAATGGGGAAGACCGACACAAACACCGACTGCAGCCCGGAGTCGTCGCGCTCGTTAGGCAGCTTGTCCATCTGCAGGAACCGCTCGTAGGAGCGCCGCTGCACTTCGATCAGGTTGGGAATCTGGGTTGCGGTGGGAATCTTTGAAAAATCGAGCCGGCTGCGAATCGCGCGCTTCTCGTTAGGCATGTTCACTCCTGAGCCTCGTCGTATCGGCGCCCGCCCGTCTCCGCTGGCCGCGCCACGCTGGCGCCTGAGTCTCGGCGGCGCCGGCAAGATACCGTAAAAAATCCAAGAATCCAGCGAGCGAAACTCGGGATTCCAGTCCCGCTCCTCAATCGCCGACGCACCGGAAGCTTGCTTCGAAGCTCGTTTACGGGCGTCCTGAAATGAACCCGGGCCAGACGGGTTCTCATAAAAGCTCGGTCAAAGTTCACGGTTGACCTTGCGTGCTTCTGGCTGATGCGCTAGACTGCGCACAAATGAAAGAAGCGCGCCCAACGGCAGACTCCAGAATCAGGGTCCAACCGTAATGGGAAGTTGTGTGCTTCAGCCTGCGGGAGACCGGAGAATCCTCCACGCAGGAAGGTGGGTAGACACAAAGAGCCCGTAAGGACGCAATGCCTCACGAGCGCAGCTCGATGCCTGTGCTCCCAATCGAATTTTCTTCAATATCCCTCGCCGATCGCAAAATCCGCTTCCGCCGCGAATTGACCGTTACCCGACCACGTGCAACGCCCGCCCTGCCTGACCGCAGGATGAACCGTTGTCCGAAAAGAACTTAGCGAAATCAAGTTGCCGCGCCTGGAGATTCCAAAAAGGTTCACCAAGCGACCCGTGCCAGTGTGGAACCTGCGCCACACTTTCCGCCGTCCTGCCAGCCCTCCCGAAAGAGGGAAGGGGCCGCAGAGACGCGCAACCTCCATGGTAGCGCGTCCCGGCGTCCCTTGCAAGTCTCGTGCCGTTTACTTGACCCGTTACTTGATTTCGACGGTCGCCACGCCTTCGAACTTCTTCCGGATGGCCTCGGCCTCTTCCTTGGTCGCACTTTCTTTGAGCGCCTTGGGAGCGCCGTCGACCAGGTCCTTGGCTTCCTTCAGGCCGAGCGAAGTAATCTCGCGTACGGCCTTGATAGTATTGATTTTATTGGCGCCAGCATCCTTCAGAATGACCTGAAATTCGGTCTTTTCCTCGACCACCGGGGCCGCCGCGCCTGCCGCGCCGCCGGCCACCGCCACGGGGGCTGCAGCCGCCGCCGAAACGCCAAGCCGCTCTTCCAGCTTCTTCACCAGGGCCGCTGCTTCCAGCAGGGTCAGGCTCACGATTTGCTCTTCCAACTGTGCGATATCCGCCATTTTCGTCTCCAATCAAAGTCGTTTGAATTCGTGGCCGAGCCCATACTCTCTTCCAAAAGGCTGCCCCACGCAGTGGTTTGAATTTTGTGGCCGAGCCAAAACTCTCGTCCAGAAGGCTGCCCCACGCAGGGGAAAGTTTCCGATGCGCCAGACCCGCGCCCTTTCCGATTGCGGTACAACCAAAACGTTTTCAGTGGTCAGTTGTCAGTGATCAGTGGTCAGTACCGAAAAACTCGGCTTAGCCATGCTGACAACTGAGAACTGATAACTGCGCGGCGGCTACGCCGCGGCAAACTTTTCCTTCTCCACGCCCTGGCTCACGACCACGGCCAAATCGCGGCCGGTGGCATTGATCACCGTGGCCAGGCGCTGCGCCGGAGCGTTGATGAGGAAGAGCAGCTTCGCGAAGATCTCATCCTTGCCCGGCATGGTGGCCAGCGCCTTGACATCGTCCACGGTCAGCAGCTTGCCGTCCACAATGCCCAGCTTGAACTGGAACTCGGCCTGGTTCTCGCCGGCCCACTTGGCAAAGACCTTGGCCAGGGCCACGGGATCCTTTGCGGTGAAGGCCACCGAGTTGACGCCCTTCAGGCCCTTCAGTGCCGCCTCAACCTGCGTGCCGGCGCCCGAGATCGCGGCCAGCTTGTTCTTCACCACGCGATACTTGCCGCCGGCCTCGCGAATCACCTTGCGCAGTTGGTAGTCCTTGGCCACCGTCAGCTTGCTGAACGTGCCAATAATCGCAGTGGTCGAGGACTCAAGCTCCGCCGCCAGCGCCGCAACCTTCTCCGTTTTCTTGCCTTTTGAAATTGCCATTGTGTGCTCCGCACAGTGGTCAGTGATCAGTGATCAGTGGTCAGAATTTCCGCCGCCACTCGATCTCCTGCGCTCCCGACCCTTTCTCTCGCCCCGGAATGCGGGCGATGATTCCAATTTCACTCCCGAACTTCCAAGCCGGGTACAATGCCCACCGCCCCACCGGACTAACTGATCACTGATCACTGACCACTGGTCACTGGCTTTTAGCGCTTGCCTGCCGCGTCGGCTACTGCCGAATCCAGCGGCACGCCGGGCCCCATCGTCGAACTCAGCGTGACGCTCTTGATGTACTTGCCCTTGGCGGCCGCGGGCTTGGCGCGCACAATCGACGTGATCACCGTGGTCGCGTTCTCGATCAGTTTCTGCGGCTCAAAGCTCAACTTGCCCACCGGCACGTGCACGAGACTCGTCTTGTCGGCGCGGAACTCCACTTTGCCGGCCTTGATCTCTTTCACCGCCGCGGCCACGTCCATGGTCACGGTCCCGGTCTTGGGATTGGGCATCAGGCCCTTCGGTCCCAGCACCTTGCCCATCCGGCCCACCACCTTCATCATGTCGGGTGTCGCGATCAGCGCGTCGAAGGCGGTCCAGTTTTCCTTCTGGATCTTCTCGACCATCTCTTCGCCGCCCACGAAATCCGCGCCCGCTTCCTGCGCTTCCTTCTGGCGGTCGCCGGTGGCGATGACGGCCACGGTCTTGGTCTTGCCCAGCCCGTGCGGCAGCACAACCGTGCCGCGCACCATCTGATCGGCGTGGCGGGTGTCCACGCCCAGACGCATCGTCAGATCGACGGTCTCGTCGAACTTGGCGTACTTAACCTGCTTCAGGAGATTGACTGCTTCAGGCAGCGGATACGCCGGTTTGGCGACAGCGGCGCGCGCCTTCGCAATATTCTTGCCAGTCTTGGCCATCGTTCCCTCGTCTCCCACCGCTTTTGCCAGCCCGCTTTCGCAGGAGCGTTAGCCGCTGAGGCCCACGCTCAAAAGCCGTGGTGCAATTGACTGCGCAGGGGGTTCCCCGCGCACATCTGCAGATCATAACGGAATGGCAGGAAGATTGCAAACGAAGGTCCCTTATCACCTCATCGGCAAAGGCGTACCATAGGCGAAATACCATACATTGGAGGCGCTGATGGCGAGCAGCATTACTGTGACCGACTCGGAGATCACTGTTCTTGAGTTGTCCGTCACAAACAAGGACTCGGCAGCCTTTCTTTTGCGGGTACCCGAGGTCGATCGCGTTCCCGTCTTACAGAAAGCGATTGAGGTGGGGCTTTTTTGTCTGGAGCGCGGCCAGAACGCAGGTGATGTCGAGTTTGTAAAACGGCAAATTGAGGGACTTCTTGGCTCGGTAGAGCAAGCCGTCGGGAAGATTCCCGATCAAGCACGTGATGCTCTTCTCGGGAAGATCGGAACCGATGATGGGCAGGTGCTGGCTCCCGTAAAAGCTGCAGTTAATGACGCAAAAACTGCAACCGAGCAACGCATCCGGGAAGTCAGAGACCTGCTCGCGAACGATCTCGATCCGAGCAAGTCTACCACCGTCCTCGGCCAAGCCCTATCGGCCATTCGCGATCTTCTTAATCCGAAGATGGAGGACTCGGTACAGGCCAAGATTACGAGCGCGGTAAATCAGGTTGCATTGCCGAATGGCTCGCTCGCGGAAACCGTCAAGAGTACCGTTGCGAGCGCCATTAAGCCATTGCAAGATGACGTAAATCGACTCACCCAGGAGCTCCACGGAGCCGAGATGGTCGAAGATGCGCTTGCGCAAACAACGGCGAAAGGTGCGACTTTTGAAGACGAGGTTGCAGTCACGCTTCAGCAGTGGGCCAAGATGTCTGGAAATTCAGTCGAACAAGTTGGACCTGACAATCAGCCAGGCGACTTCGTAGTCCTCGTCACCGAACCATGGGCAACCTCTGGCCCCCTTCGGATCGTGGTCGAGGCGAGAGACCGCCAAAATGCCGTCGGCAGGCAAAAGATTGCTCAGGATCTGGAACCCAAATTCCGTGAAAGACAAGCTCATACGGGTATCTATGTTTCGAAGACACAGGCTGGTTTGGCAAAGGAGATTGGGGACTGGGCCGAAGGCCAGTGCAATTCAGGGCCGTGGGTGGCGTGTTCGAGGGAAAACCTGCTAACCGCTGTTCGCTTTGCCATCGTCCAGCAGAGGCTGAAAGAAATGAAACAGTCACAGCCCGAGGTCGACGCTGGCGACATCAAGGCTCAGGTCGACGGGATTCGCACCTGCATAAGACGGATCAGAACGATCAAAACGAAGGTCACGAACATAAAGGACGCGGCAGGGGATATCGAAAATGAATCCGAGTCGCTAAGGAGAGAGATTGAAGGCCACCTTTCGGAAGTCGAGGGGGCTCTACTTAAAGCTCGCAAACCTCCTGAAGGCATCACTGCAGTCGTAGACGGTCAGTCCGCTCAAATAATCTGAGCAACCCTAAAACCAACCGTGCCGCCCAGCGCTCCGGGTCCCGCTTCTGAGACTTGGGAACGCACGCGGCCAACACGCGACGCTCACACCCGCGCCGTAGGCGCAATGGTTGTTAGCCCCGCGCCTCGGCGTGGGGTGCAGAATGCCTTAATGGTCGCGAGTCCCGTAGGGACGACAGAAACAGCATCGAATGGAAAGCGCATTTTGTCATCGGCTGATGCGGATTTCCGCCGTCCCTACGGGACGGAGTCACAAACAATGGCCATGCGTCCCCACGCTGAAGCGCGGGGCTAAATTCCAGCGCGCCTACGGCGCTCTCCCCTCGATTCACCGGATGCGCGGTTATACAATTGGAGTCCCGTAGGGACGGCGCAACCATGGCTCACACTTACGCCAGCAATTTCATTCACTGCATCTTCAGCACCAAAGACCGCAAGCCGTTGATTGCGGCGGACCGCAAAGCGGACCTTTACGCTTATTTCGGCGGCATCGCGCGCAGCGAGGAATTCTCTCTCGCCGCTGCCGGCGGAACGGCCGACCACATTCACCTTTTGTTTATCCTGCCGGCGACGCAATCCCTCGCCGCAACCGTGCAGAAGCTCAAGGGCAGCTCTTCGCATTGGATGGGGAAGGGCTTCTCATGGCAGGAAGGCTACGGCGCATTCAGCGTGAGTCCGTCGCAAGTACCCGTCGTGAGGGCCTACATTCAAAACCAGGAAAAACACCACCGCAAGCACAGTTTTGAGGAGGAGTTCACCGCCCTCCTGCGTAATTGCGGGATTGAATACGACCCGCGATACGTCTTCGGTTGACCCGGCTTTCGGTCGTCCCTCCGGGACTCCCATCTTCTATGGGGCCACAATTCCCCACGCTGAAGCGCGGGGCTAACAACCATCGCGCCTACGGCGCGTGCCCTTCTTGACCTGTGTACACATTTGTGTTCACATATAAGGGTACGAGATGGCCGAGCAAGAACTTGAGTTCGAGTGGGACGAAGCCAAGGCCAGAAGCAACCTGGAGAAGCACAGCGTCTCGTTTTTCACCGCTGTGGCGACGTTCCGCAACGAAAGGCTTGAGACCATCGACGACCGCGAGGAGTACGGCGAAGTCCGTTGGATCGCGTTGGGACGCGCCGGAACGGAGGTGTACCGTGTTATCTACACGTGGCGTGCGGAAGACATTGTTCGCATCATCAGCGCCCAGAGGGCGAGCAAAGATGAAGAAGAAACCTACCATCGCGCGATACACCCTCAGTGAGGTCGAGGCTCTTCGCGAGCGTGGCGGAGACCCAACCCGTCGCGACGCCCCGCGCGCGGAGTCCCTTGGCGAGGATTTCTGGAAATCCGCACGCGTCGTCATGCCGCCCGGCAAGACCTCTGTTCACCTGCGCCTGGACCGCGACGTGGCGGAGTGGTTCAAGGCGCGGGGCAAAGGCCATCTCACCCGCATGAACGCCGTGCTTCGCGCTTACGTCGACGCGCAGAAGCGCAGCGCGTGATCTTCCTCTCGGCGAATTATGTGCGGTCTCTACCGGGCCCCCTTCACGCTTCCGTCATCTCGCTGCCCTTGGCCTCGCGCCCCAGCGCCGTCAGCCCGGCGAGCGCCACGGCAACGACGGCCACGGTCACGGCCAGCACCGCCGGATAACTGCCCCATCGCTCGGCCGCGAGCGCCTGGCCCTTGCCGTTCCACGACGTGAGGAGCGCGCCCAATTGGTAGGCCAGCCCCGGCGCCGTGGCCCGCACCGGAGCCGGCGACAGCTCGGTGAGATACGCCGGAACCACGCCCCACGCGCCCTGCACCATAAACTGCATCAGCACCGCGCCGATGCCGAGCGTCACGGCCGTGTGCCCATAGGCGTAAAGCGGAATCACCGGCAGCGCCAGCAAGGCCGCGGTGATAATCGCGCGTTTGCGGCCCCACGTCTCGGAGAGCGCGCCAAAGATAATTCCGCCCGCAATCGAGCCCAACCCGTACAAGACGCCGATCAGCCCGATCGTCCTAGGCGAGAGCTTTGCCGCTACGGCCAGGAAAGTGGGATACACATCCTGCGTGCCATGCGAAAAGCTCATGAACGCGGTCATCAGAATCACCAAGAACAAAAACGTGGGCAGAAAGTGCGCGAGTTGCCGCGGCCACACCGGCGCGGCGTCGACCGCGGCGCGCGACATTCTTTTTTGCGCCCCGGCGAGCCAGACCGGCGACTCGGGAACGCGGGCCAGCACATAGAAGGCGAGCACGGCCGGCATTGCGCCCAGGATGAACAAGCCCCGCCAGCCGATGCCGGACACAGCGAACCCATGCCAGCGAATCCCGGCAAAAAACAGCCCGAAGGCAGCCGAGGCCAGAATCGAGCCTAGCGCGTAGCCTTCCTGAAGGATGCCGGAAAACGTGCCGCGACCCTCTTTGGGCAAGCTCTCGAACGCAAGCGCCGCGCCCACGCCCCACTCGCCGCCCATGGCGACACCGAAGAGCGCGCGCAGGACCAAGAGTGCGTTGAGCGAGGGCGCAAAGGCGCAGGCCAGCTCGATCACCGAGAAGCCGAGAATGTTCATGATCAGCACCGGTCGACGGCCGTAACGGTCGGCCAGCACGCCAAAAAGCAACGCGCCCACGGGCCGGAAGGCTTGCGTCAGAAACACCGCGCCGAAGACAGCCGAGTTTTCCGTATGGAACTCGGCCGCAATCGCCTTCACGCAGAAAACCAGCAGAAAGAAGTCGAGACTGTCGAGCGTCCAGCCCAGAAACGCGGCCAAAAAAGCATGGCGCTGCGGACGGGTGAGCGCCTGAAACTGGCTGAGAACGGACATAGGCGCGAGGATAGCAGAACCGCTTCCAGCTTTCAGCTTTCAGCTATCAGCCCGATTCGTGCGGGAACATGAGTCATGGCATGCGGGACGGAAGAGGCTGATAGCTGAAAGCTCAAGGCTGAAAGCTCGAAAAATATTTGTTGCAACGAGTATCTTGCCTGGCGCATCTTATCTTTGAGCAGGACTTGAAGGCTTTTGCCCTGCGCAGCCGCGAATTCCGTTGTGCGGCGTTTCCCCGCCGCACAACGGCTTTCGCGGTTCCTGCACGCAAAAAAGGAGCTTACCCCCTATGAAACGACTGGCAATTCTCACCGGCATTCTGGCCCTCGCGGCGCCGCTTGCCCTGGCGCAAACCTCCACCTGGGTCTCCGATCCCAACCACAGCGAAGTCGACTTCAGCATCATCCACATGAGCGTGTCCAAGATTCACGGCCGCTTCGGCAACGTGAAGGCCACCATCATCTATAACCAGGCCGACGTCACCAAGTCCACGGTCACGGCCACCATCGGCGTCGACACCGTCGATACCGGCGTCGATCAGCGCAACACGCACCTCAAGAGCGCGGACTTCTTCGACGTCGCCAACCTGCCCTCGGCCACATTCACCAGCACCAGCGTGGCGAAAAACGGCTCGCATCTCACCGTCACCGGAAACCTCACGCTGCATGGCGTCACCAGGCCCGTGGTGCTCGATGTCGAGGGCCCCAACGGCTCGATGACCGATCCCAAGGGCCAGGTGCACACCGGCTTTTCCGCCACCACGACCCTCAACCGCACCGCCTTCGGCATCGGCCCCAAGTTTCCCGCGGCCATGGTGGGCGACGAGGTCTCGCTCGACATCGAACTGGAAGTCGTCAAGCAGTGAGCCGATCTCATCGATGCTTTTGTGTAGAAACGCGATGCTAGAGCATTTTCACTGTTCCTATAGGGTGGGTTTCGTGGATTCCCACCCTTTTCACAAAGAACGTGAAAAGGATGGGGCACGGAGTTTCCTTACACCATCAGTGAAAATGCTCTAGGACTTATCCGCAAACCCGGCCGGCAGCTTGAAGCAGGCAGCCGATAGTTTTGGGCCGATCCCAGAATGGGCGTACCCAACTTTCTTGCTTTCCCACCCTTTTCTCAAGGAGCGCGAAAAGGATGGGCACGGGCATGTTGGGTACAGCCATCGTGGAATTGCTCTAGGCTCAAAGCTACTGGCTACCGGCTCCTTGCCACCGGCTTCCGGAGCCCTCGCCGATGGCCAATCTGAAGCTCGAAATCATGCAGGAGCCCGCCTTCTCCAGCACCGAGGAAGAGGCATTGCTGAACCTGCTGCGCAGCTCCGATTCCCTGGAGCGCGCCTTCCAGCAGAAGATCCGCGGCTGGGGCCTCACCGCAACGCAATACAACGTCTTGCGCATCCTGCGCGGCGCGCATCCCAACGGGCTTCCCTGCGCGGCCATCGGCGAGCGCATGATCGCCGCCGAGCCCGATATCACGCGGCTTCTTGGGCGGCTGAAGCGCCTGAAGCTCATCCGGCAGCACCGCGACCGGCGCGACCGCCGCGTGGTGTTGACGACCATCACCGATTCCGGCATGGAGCTGCTCGGGGCCATGGACCCGGCCGTACGCAGCGCACCTGGGGAACTGCTCGGGCACATGCGCCGCGCCGAACTGGCGGAACTGATCCGGCTGCTCGAGCTGGCGCGCCAGCACCGCACATAACCGAACCACCGCAATTGATTGATCCGGCCCGATTGCGTGAGACCGTGCTTTCCCACCCTTTCCGCAAAAAACGCGGAAAGGATGGGGCACCCAAGTCTTATTCATGAGGGCCAGATCAGAGATTTCGAGAGTTGGGAAAACGAAAGATTGGGGAGGGTCGCCCCAGAAGATCTTTCCGGTGCGGCCGGTGCGGCTCTAGCTGCCCACGATCTTTTGCGCCACCGACACTTCGTCGGCGTCCGATTGGATGATCTTGTTGTGCAGGCAATAGAGCGCCAGTTCCAGCCGGTCCGAGACGCCGAGCTTGTCGTAGATCTTGCGCAGATAATTCTTGATCACCTGCTCGGTGGTGCCCAGTTGGAAGGCGATCTCCTTGTTGCGCTTGCCCTGTGTGATGCAGGTGATGATCGCCATCTCTTTGGGCGAAAGGCGCGGCTGGCTGCGCGGACTGACCAGGGCGGCGGCTTGCGCGCGATAGGCTTCGATCACCCAGTTGACCGATTGATTGTCGATCCAGGTTTCGCCCGCGGCAATGCGGCGCACGCAACGCACCAGGAGATCGGGCGAGATGGAGCGCGAAACGATGCCGCGCACCCCGCGCCGGTACAGTTCCACCGTGTGGTTTTCGTCGGTGGACATGGCCTGCACAATCAGCTTCACATCCGGAGCCAGCCGCAACAGATCCGGAATGGCATTGGCCCGGCTGGCCAGTAGGCCGCCTTCCAGCAGAACAATGTCGGTGGGATAGCGCTCGATGGCCGCATACAGGTTTTCCAGCGATTCGGCCTGCGCCACCACGCGGATATCGTCTTCAAGAGCGAAGACCTTGCGTATGCCCACGCGGTAGATGGCCTGTGAATCCGCGAGAATCATGCGAATGGTGCCGGGCTTTACGGGAGCTTCTACGCTCTCGGCCTCATTACGATCATCCGGTATTTCCATAGTCGGCCGCTGCCCTGCCAACTCCGCTCTCACTGCTCCGCGAACTGATATTCGTCAATCGTGGCCGCGGCGAGATGCTCCTTGTGGCTTGATGAGCAGCGTACCACACGCCCCGTGCAATGGACCAGAACGTCGTGCGGCGTGCCCAGAATCGCATGCGGCATACGCATCGAAAATCGCACGTCCTGACCGAGGGATAAAGGCCGGTCCAGCGAGAAAAGCACTCCGCTGGCGGAGATGTTCCGCGTCAGAGCCGGGATTTCGTCTTTACCCGTGGATAGCACCACCGGCAGGGCCAGGGGAAATCGCACCGCGCAACGCACTTCTTGCCGGCCATTCGCAGTCGTCTGCATGCCCAGCGGAATCCGCGCTTCTGATTTGTAACTAGCCATAAGAATTGCCCAACGGGGAAGGGCCTAGTTGTCAATGTATCGAGTTTTTCATCTTTGGCACAGGGCACCAAAGTTTCCAGATTGGTAACCGCGGGGCAATCCTGGATGGGCTGCCAAGAGCCCGCAGTGCGCGCAGTTGGATGCGATGCAGTCCGTCTCGCTATTCGCGGCAGTGGACCGGCCTGCCGCTCCCGGCAACGCGACGGAGCCAGGCATTTTCGCAGGCTGCGGAGAAGCTCAATTGAAGAAAGCATTGTAACAAGGGCACGGCTTTACAGGCTGCGGAAAAACGGCGAACAGCGAACGAATTCTCGGGCGGAGCTCCCGCAGGGGCTAAAGCCCCTCACTGATTTTGCTGCGGTTACGGCACCCTTCGACTACGCTCAGGGCAGGCTAAAAGTCGTGCCCTTTCACGTTTCGTCCAACTTGCAGAGTTTTTCCGCAGCCTGTTTAGCCGGGCCGCAAGCGGCGCAGAATGAACGCGGGGCTTTAGCCCCTGCGGGAACTCCACGCGAAGATTCGCCGCTTGTTCTCCATACTTCCGCAGCCTGTTTAGAGCATTTTCACTATTCCTATAGGGTGGGTTTCGTGGTTTCCCACCCTTTTCACAAAGAACGTGAAAAGGATGGGGCACGGAGTTTCCTTACACCGTCAGTGAAAATGCCAGCCCCTACGGAGCGGCTTTCGACGCCTCAATTGAGATCCTGGCCTCTCTCCGCAGCATCTTCAGGCCGGATTTTCAGGTCCGTCAGCCATCGAAGAGCCGTCTTCGCCCCCGATTCGCGCTTCCTCACGCTCTCGCATCGCTGAAGATTGGCTCCTCGATTCCCCGGCGCATCCGTCTTTCCAGGCGAAAAGTGTGCGAAAACCGGTCAAATAGTCACATCTTTAAGTACCAAAAGTGTATCAAAATGGTTACTCGAGTGAAATACTATTGGTGCTTTTGTTGTAGTTACCCTGCCCGTTCGGGGGTAGCTTTGCGTTGAACAAATTTTTCAACGCGGCTTTTTGCCGCCAGGAGGGTATTTCTCATGCGTTCGATCTCGGTCAGTTTTCTGAAAGTCGTTCTGGTTGCGCTGCTCATCGCTTCGGCTTGCACGGCGAATACAATCCCGGCAGGCTCGAAAGTGCTTCCGCCGGCCGCTGTTGCCGTCGTCGGCAACCCATTGCCACCGGCCGCTGTTGCTGTCGTCGGCAACCCATTTCCACCGGCTGATGTTGCCGTCGTCGGCAACCCATTTCCGCCGGCCGCTGTTGCTGTCGTCGGCAACCCATTTCCACCGGCCGCTGTCGCCGTCGTCGGCAACCCATTTCCACCGGCCGCTGTCGCCGTTGTCGGCAACCCATTACCGCCGGCCGCTGTTGCCGTTGTCGGCAACCCATTTCCACCGGCTGATGTTGCCGTCGTCGGCAACCCATTTCCGCCGGCCGCCTAACCCTGGGACTGATCCCGACTCATCGAGCGGTTCAGTTCATCGATTGACTCGACCCCTTTCAGGGCGTCCCGTTAGGAGCATCGCCCTGAAAGGGACTCGCATTTGTGGTTCTGATTCCTTGCTCAAACTTCACTGTAAATGCTTGATGCATCGAGCCATCGATGTTCGGGGTACACTGTGGCAGTGAACTTAGATTCCGTCCTTTGGCTCACTTTCTGCGTAGCCGAAGCGGCGTTAGTCGCTCTCCTTCTCTATCGCCGCACGTGGCGCACCTTTCCATTTTTCCTTTCGTATAACGCCTGGGCATTGATCGGCGGCCTCGCGGCAGTAGTAGTTTTCCATCAATATCGATCCAGCTATGCGACATGGTACCTGGTTCAAACCATCCTGGATTCCGCGCTGCTGTGCGGTGTTCTGATCGAACTTGCCTGGTCGATTCTGCGCCCGACTCGCGCCTCTCTGTCACGCCGCGCGCTGATTCCGTTGGTCGGCCTGATTCTGGCGGCCGGCGCTGCGATTTGGCCGTTTGCGTCCCTTTCCTCGCTTGCCGGCACGTCGGGGAAAACGCATCTCATCGTGCACCTGCAGCAAACGGTTTCGATCATGCAGATTATCTTCCTGCTTGCCCTTATTGGAAGCAGTCAACTTCTCTCTATCGGCTGGCGCGACCGTGAATTGCAGATTGCGACGGGCCTCGGCTTTTATTCTGTCTGCGACATTGCAGCAGCGGCGCTACATACACACGAGACTTCGCTCGTTCAGTACCGGCACTTGGATCAAGCCCTCATCGGCACATGGGTTTGCAGTTTGGCTTACTGGATTGTGAGCTTCGCGCAAAAAGAGGCCGAGCGCCGCGCGTTCACTCCGGAGGCGCAGCGGATCCTGCTGGCGGTGGCCGGCGCCGCGCATTCAACCCGCGCTGCGCTCACCGAGCCGCAAACGGCCAACCCGCGTAACCACGATCGGCGCTAAACGCCGGCACTCGCGCTGGGCTCGTAGAACCTTCTTTCTTGCCCTGGATTGGGAGACGACGAACCATGTCGCTGGATGTCGCGCTTGCTCTTGCCTATATGCTCCTCGCCTCAGCCCTTCTGGCGGCGATGGCCGGCAAGCGCATCTTTCGCTCTACGCCGGTTTTCTTCGCCTATCTGTGCTTCGATCTCGGATCGACCGCCGCCGCGCTGGCCATCTCCCGCTCCTCGGGCTTTTCTGCCGGGTACTTGCGTTTCTTCCTCTTTGCCTATGCGGGCGATCTCCTGCTCTATCTCTGTGCTCTCGCCGAGCTGGGCAAGAACCTGCTGCGCTTCAATCGCAATTCCCACCCGCATTGGGAAGTTGCAGTGCTGCTTTTTGCCGGGGCTGCCGTCGTGACCGGCGTCCTTTCAAGATGGGCTGTCACGCCCGGCCGTTCCTGGCTCGCAAATGCTTGCTTCCTTGGGGTGCGCATCGGCGGCGACCTGCAGTTCGCCGGCTTCCTCGCGCTCGCCGGGTGGAGCGGCCTGCGCAAGTCCCGCTGGCCCGAGCGCGAGTTGCGCATCGCGAACGGGTTCGGGTTCGTTGCTTTCGTCTGGTTCCTCGTCTCCCTTCTGCAGGTCGAGTGGAGCACCGGCCCCGTCTATCAAGGGCTCGGCCGGACTACGGTAGTCTCCACCATGGTCGCGCTCGGGTATTGGCTCAACTACTTCTGGATCGAAGCCGAGCGGGAACCTGCCGCGCGCGCTGCGGCGGCCGGACCGGACCCCGCCTCGATCCGGAATCGTCCGGAAGACGCGAAGCGCCACGGCAATCTCTGAACAGCCGGCCGCGCCGCGTAAAACTCCCGGTTGGGAAGTCCCCTTGTCCCCTGCCGTCCACCCTTTGACGCCGCTGCCTCGTCCGGGGTGTAATAAAAGCATTGGTGAAGGAGTTTACCCTTAACTGCTGTCCTCTCGAATAGACCGGACAGATGATGACTCCTGACAGGGAACCCTGGTGCGGAGTCATGTCGCGGCGCGATCCCTGAAACACCCGTTGCAGCAAGGCGCGATCGCTTGACGAGCGGTCTTTTGCCAAATCCAATGTGCGGCGCCGCTGCTGAGACCATCGACGTGCTCGGATGAAGGAGGATATGCGTGCAGAAATACCTGTTCATCGCGGCAGGCGGCGCGGCCGGCTCCATCCTCCGCTACTGGGTGGGATCCACGATCTCCGGCCGCATGGGAGCCAAGTTTCCTTACGGCACGCTGTTCATCAATCTCACCGCCTGCGTCGTCATCGGCTTCACCCTCACCTACTTCGGCAAGCGCGCCGATCTCAATCCCGCGTGGCGCTTCCTGGTCCCCATCGGCTTCATCGGCGCCTACAGCACCTTTTCCACCTACGAATGGGAGACGCTTTCCACCATGCGCTCGGGCGCCTTCGCGCTGGCCTCGCTGTATGCCGCGGGCAGCCTGATTCTGGGCCTGGCCGCCACCTGGTGCGGCACCGCGATCGCCGACCTCTTGTAGAGAGTAGCGGAGTTAGCGGGGTTAGCGGAGTTAGCGGGGTTAGCGGAGTTAGCGGAGTTAGCGGAGTTAGCGGGGTTAGCGGAGTTGGCGGAGTTGGCGGGGTTGGCGGGGTTAGCGGAGCTGGCGGGGTTAGCGGAGTTGGCGGGGTTGGCGGGGTTGGCGGAGCTGGCGGGGTTAGCGGGGTTAGACCGACCGCAGCAAAGCGCACATTGGCACAGCCGGCCCGCATTCTTGGTCCCTTGTTCCCTTGGTCCCTTGTTCCCTCGTTCCCTCGTTCCCTGCTTCTTGCATCTTCCCGGCAAAGGTGTTTCAATCCTTCGGTGTACGGCCTGAGGCATTTTCGGAAGATGAATTTCAATCTTGCTCAGGCAAACGGCGTGTGCCTGACCAGATGGCGGATGCGGGCGCTCAGGCATTTGGCAGGGGCTAAAGCCCTCGTTGATTTTGGGGCATTTTGCGGCACCCTTCGACTTCGCTCAGGGCAGGCTAAAAGTCGTGCCCTGTTACAAAGCCAACCCATGCCGTCGCTTTTCGGGGAAGGCCGGAGCTAGCTTGATATTCATCTTCTGAAAATGCTCCAGGCGCCTGACTCGGCGCGGGAAGCGGAGCCCGGAAACCTTGCCTCGCGCGCGCACGGAGAAAGGATCGTATGCTGACCACGGGCAAGGCCGTTAAAGTCACGCTCTACCTGAGCGATGGAGCCAAGCACCACGGAGTTCCCGTCTACTCGAGCATTCTCGACTTCCTCTTTCACAGCGGCATCTCCGGCGCCACGGTGGTCAAAGGCGTGGCCGGATTCGGCGCCAAGCACCGCCTCCATTCCGCGCACATTCTCGAGATCTCCGACCATTTGCCCATCAAGGTCGAGTTCATCGAGACGCGGGAAAAGGTCGACCAGGTGCTGCCGGAGCTCGAGAAGCGCACCGGCTCCGGGCTGATCGAGATTCAGGAAACCACCATCGTGGTTCCAGCCAAACTCTAGGGCCCCGGCGCATTCGCATTCCGCGGCCGCGCCCGATGCCGCATCCGCCGCGCTCCATCCCAGCGCAACCTTCCGCGCGAAAAAGTGTCTCAAATAACAGGCGGAGCAGTCTGCCGGCGTGCGTTCGGCGCTCCACCCGGCGTTTCTGCCGGCGTACCCAATTCGTGCCGGGCCCCAGGGAGCACCGCGATGCGACTTTTCATCGCTCGTTGAACGAAATGGGTGCATACTGTTGGGGAGAGTCAAAGCCAACTTAACCCCGAAGGAGACGGATGCTCTCGGCTCGTCAGTTTCGGATTCTTACGTTTTTTTTCTTCGTCCTAGGGGCCTTCTCCGGTTCGCGCGCCCAGGCGCAGACGGCCTTGTTGATGGAGGAGCCGTACGGCTTTTTCGGCATTCTCAACCCCACCGGGCACAACGCCATCTACTTCGAGCGCATCTGCGCCGAAACCCCCGTGAAGCTGCGCCGCTGCCAGCCCGGCGAGCTGGGCACCGTCGTCGCCCGCTACCAGGGCATCGACGGATACGACTGGGTGGCGATTCCGCTGCTTCCGTATCTCTACGCGGTCGAGAATCCCGCCGACGTGCCCGCGCACGTGGATCGCAAGACCGTGGCCCGGCTGCGCAGCCACTATCGCGAGGCCCATCTTGAGAGCCTGGGCGACCAACTCAAGCCGGGCAACCTGTGGCACGGCGGATGGACCCAACTGGTGGGCGCGGCCTACGAGCGGCGCATCTACGTCTTCCGCTTTGAGACCTCGGCTGAACAGGACGACGCCCTGATCGCCCAGCTGAACGCCGGCCCCAACCGCACCAGCTTCAACCTGCCCTTGAACAACTGCGCCGACTTCTCGCGCGTGATCCTGAATCACTACTTTCCGCGCACCTTCGGGCGCAGCATCTTTCCCGACGCCGGCTTGACCTCGCCCAAGCAGATCACCTGGAAGCTGGTGCGGTATGCGCGCAAGCACCCGGAGACCGAGCTCACGGTCTTCGAGATTCCGCAGGTTCCCGGCTACCGGCGCCACAGCCGTTCCGTCAAGGGCGTCGACGAATCCTTCATCACCACCGCCTACGCCATCCCCATTGCGATCTTGAATCCGTATCTAGCCGGCGCCCTGTTTGTGGATTACCTGGTGCGCGGCTGCTATCGTCTCGCGCCCAAGCACCCGGAGGTTCTGGGGCCGGGGAAGCTGTCGGCGTTGACGGCGCCGGCTCCGCCCACGGAGAATTCCGCAAGTCCAGGGGCGCCCGCGGACAGCTCTTCGTCCGCCGCGCCGAGTCGAGCCGTGCCGATCCCCAGCGCCGCCTCCGGCGGTTCCGCTACGGCGCAGCCGGCGGAAGGAGCCCAATCCAGCGTGCGTTAGGGTCCGCTCACACTAGACCGGAACCAGAGATGCTGTACCCAGCGATGGCGGCCTCCCACCCTTGCGACAGAAAAAAGCCGCAAGGATGGGGCACGGATCTCTGGGGTACAGCAATCATGGAACCGCTCTGATATGGAGTG
>Ga0224557_1000716_pt1 | contig 35520 bp, 27 predicted proteins | sample 714S31014metaG_FD_180677 | JGI IMG/M metagenome (GOLD analysis project Ga0224557, IMG submission 180677) | Peat soil microbial communities from Stordalen Mire, Sweden - 717 S3 10-14 | ecosystem: Environmental > Terrestrial > Soil > Wetlands > Peat | place: Sweden: Norrbotten County, Stordalen... | reverse complement strand
GCTGGGCCGGGGTGGGCTGGGGTGGTCTGGGGTGGGCTGGGTGGGGCTGGGTGGGGCTGGCAGACTGGGGACGTGCGGATCCTGGCGACGCTGGACCTTGGGTTGTCATGTGTCGTCGTGCGCCGGGCTGAGGCCGACGATGTTCCGGCGATCATCGATCTGATCGCCGCTGACCAGCTCGGCGCCACCAGGGACGGCGTGCGGACCGCGGCGGACCTGGCGGCCTACCAGGCGGCCTTCGCGGCCATCGACCGCGATCCGGCGCACCTGCTTGTGGTCGGGCAGGCGGGCGCCGACATCGTGGCTACCATGCAGCTGTCCTTCCTGCCTGGCCTGGCTCGCCGTGGTGCACTGCGGGCCCAGATCGAGGCGGTCAGGGTCGATCGGGCCTACCGCAGCCACGGTCTTGGTTCGGCCATTGTCACCTGGGCGATCGGTGAATCCCGGCGGCGGAACTGCGCGCTGGTGCAGCTGACGACCGACAAGTCCCGTGCCGCCGCGCACCGCTTCTACGAACGGCTCGGCTTCACCGCCTCGCACGAGGGCATGAAGCTCACCCTCTAGCCGGCCGCCCCAGGCTCCAGACGTCACCGCTGGCTAGCGCGAACTCGGCTCGCGCGGCGCGCGCTAGCCCTGTCCTGACGCCGGTCGAAGTCATAGGCTTAGCCGGGGCCAAAGGAGGCGGACGTGAGCGACCCAGCCATCGTGGTACAGGGGCTGCGGAAGAGTTTCGGGGCGAAGCAGGCCGTGGCCGGGATCGATCTGGAGATCGCGGCTGGTTCCCTGGCCGGACTGGTCGGGCCGAACGGGGCAGGGAAAACCACGTCTCTGTCCATGATGACCGGGCTGCTGCGGCCGGACACCGGGCAGGTTCTGATCAACGGGGTCGACGTGTGGGCCGATCCGCCCGCCGCCAAGGCGATCATCGGGGTGGTGCCCGCCGAAGCGCGGCTGTTCGAGCGGCTGAGCGGTGAGGAGCTGCTGGAATACGCCGGGCGGCTGCGCGGCCTGCCGGTCGCCGAGGCGCGCTCAAGGACCGCGCAGCTGCTGGACGTGCTTGACCTGGCCACGGACGCCAAGCGGCTGGTGGCCGACTACTCCACCGGCATGCGTAAGAAGGCCTCCCTCGGCTGCGCGCTGATCCACAACCCCTCGGCACTGTTCCTGGACGAGCCGCTCGAAGGCGTGGACCCGGTCTCCGCCGACGTCATCCGCCGGCTGCTGACCCGATTCGTCGGCTCCGGATCGACCGTGCTGTTCTCCAGCCACGTCATGGAACTGGTCGAGCAGGTCTGCGACCACGTCTCGGTCATCGCCCAGGGCCGGATCGTGGCCACCGGCACCACCGACGAGGTACGCGGCGGCAAGACCCTGCAGCAGGCGTTCATCGAGCTGGTCGGTTCGCGGGCGGACGGCGGGGAGGGACTGTCGTGGCTTGGCTCCTCGTCCAGCTGAAACTGACCCTGCTGCGCAACGCGCTGCGCTCGTCCACCCAAGCCAAGGTCGGCTTCATCGTCAGCATGATCTTCGCCGTCCTGGTGGCGGCCGGCACCTTCGCCGGGCTGGCCCTGCTACGCGGCCAGGGCGCCTCGGTCGACCTGACCACGGTCGTCTTCACCGTATTCGCGTTCGGCTGGCTGATCCTGCCGCTGATCGCCTTCGGCCTTGACGGCACCCTGGACCCCGCCACGCTGGCCCTCTACCCGCTGCGCACCCGGCCGCTCGCGGTGGGGCTGCTGGCCGCCTCGGCCACCGGCGCCTGGCCGCTGGCCAACCTCATCGGCCTGCTCGGGGTGACGGTCGGGCTGGCCCGCGGCGGGCTCGGCCTGGTCGTCGCGTTGCTTGCGGTCGTCCTCGAGGTGCTGTTCAGCATCACGCTGGCCCGGTTCGTGACCGCGGGCCTGGCCGGGTTGCTGCGCTCCCGGCGCGGCAAGGACCTGGCCGCCTTCCTGATCCTGCCGATCTTCGCGCTGTACGAGGTGTTCAACTCTGTGGTGCCGAAGCTGACCGCCGAGGGCAAGCTGACCCCGGCCAGCTTCGCCGGGGTCGACGTGTGGATGCGCTGGATCCCGCCTGGGCTGGCCGCGCACGCGATCCAGGACGCCTCGACCGGGCACCCCGGCACCGCGTTGTTGCGATTGGCGCTGCTGGCCGCCATTACCGTCGGGCTCGGCTGGCTGTGGATCAGATCGCTGGGCCGCGGTCTGGTGACCGTCGATACCAGCACTCAGTCGTCGGCGGTGCGCAGTGCGGCGCTCCCGTTCGGCCGTTATGGCCTGGGTGGCACGGTGGCGGCGCGGCTGTGGCTCTACCAGCGCCGTGACCCCGGCTCGCTGATCTACTGGGGCATCACCGCGGTGGTCATGGTGGCCACGTCGTTCAGCAGCGTCACCACCCCGCAATATCTGTTCGCCGTGCTCGGCAGCGGCGCCCTCGGGGCGGGGCTGATGGCCGCCCTGCACGCCAACTCGATCGGGCTGAGCGGACCGGGCTTCGGAGTGGAGGCGATGGCGCTGGCCGGACGGCGGGCGCTGCGCGCCTACTTCTCCGGCCAGGACGTCGCGCTCGGCCTGATCGCGGTGCCGCTGCTCGCGGTAATCTCGTTCGGCCTGGCGGCCGTGGCCAAGCACCCGGTGGACGGATTCCTCGGCCTGGCGGTGGATCTCGCCGGGATCGGCGCGGGGCTGGCGCTGAGCAACATCTTCACCGTCACCATGCCCTACCCGATGGAAAAGCGGGTCGGCAGCCCCACGCCCAGGGCGGCCAGCGGCTACACCGGCTACGGGCTCGGCAGCACCTTCGGCAGCCTGCTCGGCACGGTGGCGGCGGTCATCCCGGTCGTGCTCGCCGCCGTGTTCACCCGGTCGGACCCGGCCTCCGTCCGGATGCCGGCGCTCGTGCTCGGCGCCGCCGTTTACGGCCTGGCGCTGACCTGGATCGGCGTGCGCATCGCCGCCCGCGCGGCCGAGCAGAAGCTGCCTGAGCTCTACCAGGTCGCCGTTCGCAGCCAGCTTTAGCGCCAGCCGGAATTTCCGGCACCTGGATGAGCTTGTAGCCGGGCAGGAATAACGGAACTGCGGGGAAGGGCAGCCGTGACCGCGCGCATCAGTCAGAAGGTGGCGGTCGGCGTCGTCTTCGTGGCCGCGATGTTCATGTCCATTCTGGACACCACGATTGTCAACGTGGCGCTGCCGACCATCGGCCGTGACTTTTCTGTGAGCCCCACCGCGGTGGACAGCATCTCGATTGCCTTCCTGGTCAGCCTGGCCGTGTTCATCCCGGCGTCCGGCTGGCTCGGCGACCGCTTCGGCGGCAAGCGGGTCCTGCTCGCGGCCATCGTGGTGTTCACCGTGGCCTCGATGGCGTGCGGGCTGGCGTCCAGCCTCGGTGAGCTGGTCGCGTTCCGGATCCTGCAGGGGGCGGGCGGCGGCATGCTCGCTCCGGTCGGGATGGCCATGTTGTTCCGCGCGTTCCCGCCCGAGGAGCGGGTCAGGGCCTCGGCTATCTTGACCGTGCCGACGACGCTGGCCCCGGCGCTTGGCCCGGTGCTCGGCGGACTGCTGGTCACCGAGGAGTCCTGGCGGTGGGTGTTCTACGTCAACGTGCCGATCGGCGTCGCGGCGCTTACCTTCGGCGTCATCTTCCTGCAGGGGTCCCCGCAGGAACAGCCTGGCCGGTTCGACCTGACCGGGTTCCTGCTCTCCGGGCTGGGGCTTGGGTTGCTGATGTACGGCGTCTCGGAGGGGCCCAACCTGGGCTGGCACCGGCCGGAGATCCTCGCGACGATCGCCGCCGGGGTGCTGCTGCTGGCGGCCATGGTGGTCATCGAGCTGCGGTCCGCCGCCCCCATGGTGGACCTGCGGCTGCTGGGGAACCGCCTGTTCCGGTCGAGCAACGGGGTGATGGTGCTGGCCTCGGTCGCGTTCCTCGGCACCCTGTACGCCATCTCGCTGTACTACCAGAACGGCCGGGGGCTGAGCGCGCTCGGCTCGGGGCTGAGCACGTTTCCTGAGGCGTTCGGCGTCATGGGCGGCGCGCAGCTGGCCAGCCGGGTGCTGTACCCGTGGCTCGGCCCCCGCCGCCACATCAGTATCGGGCTGACCGGCACCGCGGCCTCCATCGGCCTGCTCGCCCTGATGGGACCCCACACCAGCCTGTGGTGGGCCCGGCTGCTCATGCTGACCCTCGGGCTGTCCATGGCCCAGGTGTTCGTCCCGGTCCAGGCGGCGGCGTTCGCCACGATCACGCCCGCGGCGACCGGCCGGGCCTCGACGTTGTTCAACGCGATCCGGCAGCTGGGCGGGGCCGTCGGCGTGCCGTGCTGACCACCGTGATCGTGCTCGTCGGCCCGGTCCACCTGGTGGCCGGGCACCAGGTGGTGGACCTCACCGCATACCGGATGGCCTTCGTGGCGGCCGCCGCGATCTGCCTGTCCGCCCTGGCCTGCTCGCTGTCCATCCGGGACGCCGACGCGGCCAGCACCAGGCCGGGCCTCAATCGATCAGGGCCTGGTAGACAAGCTGGCGCAGCTGCGAACGGATCGGGTAGGCGCTGGAGGGAAGCAGCTGGGTGAAGAACGAGACGGTCAGCTCTTCCGCCGGGTCGATCCAGAACGTGGTGCTGGCCGCGCCGCCCCACGACAGCTCGCCCGCGGAACCCAGCACCTCACCCGGCACCGGGTCCAGGACGACGGCGAAGCCAAATCCGAAGCCGACCCCACGGAACGGGGTCTCCGCGTACAGCGGCCGGCCGAACGTCTCCAGGTCACAGTCGCCGGGAAGGTGATTGCGTGTCATGTAGCGGACCGTGCGCGGGCTCAGCAGCCGGGTGCCGTCCAGTTCCCCGGCCGGGCTGCCGGCACGGGGCAGCAGCAGCTGGGTGAACCGGTGGTAGTCCGCCGCGGTCGAGACTAGTCCGCCGCCCCCGCCGAACAGGGTCGGCGGACGGCGGGCGGCGTCGCCAAGCGCGTCGAGCCGGACCGCGGTGCCGCCGCTCCCAGGCATGTACAGGGCGGCCAGCCGGGGCAGCTGGCTGTCGGTGGCGCCGAAACCGGTGTCGTTCATGCCGAGTGGGTGAAAGATCCTGTCCGCGAAGAACTCATCAAGGCGCTGCCCGGACACGACCTCGATCACCCGGCCGAGCACGTCGGTCGCCATCGAGTAGTTCCACTCGGCGCCGGGCTGGAAAAGCAGCGGGATGCCCGCCCAGATGTCACACGCCTGCGCCAGGTCCACGCCTGGCGGCGCGGACCATTCGAACCCGGCGGCCCGGTACAAGGCGTCCACCGGATGGACCCGGTGGAACCCGTACGTCAGGCCGGAGGTGTGGGTGAGCAGGTGCCAGATCCGCACCGGCTCGGTGGCCGGGACGGTGACCGGCCGCAGGTCCGGGCCACCGACGTAGACCCGGACGTCGGCGAACGACGGGATGAACCGGCTGACCGGATCGTTGAGCTCGAATCCCCCCTCTTCGTACAGCATCATCGCCGCCACCGAGGTGATCGGCTTGGTCATCGAGTACAGCCGCCACACCGTGTCCGTCTCGGCGGGCAGCCCGGCCTCGATGTCGCGCGACCCGTAGCTCGCCAGGTACGCCAGGCGGCCGTACCTGCTCACCGTGATCAGCCAGCCAGGCAGCCTGCCGTCGTCGACGTAGCGAGCGAAGTGCCGGCCGATCCGCTGCAACCGGTCCGGATCCAGGCCTACCTCAGCCGGCTCCGTCTCCGTCTTGAGCTCACTCATCGCCTCACCTTTCCTCAACATCGGGCGTCGGGCCCAGGGCCAAGACTGCCCTGTCACGCGCGTGGCCGCCAACGCGGGGGTGCTCCGGGTTCCTTTCGGGAAACGACGTCGTGGCTCGCTTGTTCGTGGGTCAGCTTCCGGCGAGCCTTTCGGCGGCGGTCCGAGGGTGGCGGTCGCGGTCGATCCAGCCGTCTGCGGCCCCGTGCCTCATCGGGCTCGCCGTCAAGCGATATGGATTCCATATGATATTATTTTAGTATTATACGAGTTACGGAATAAATGTACCGGAAGCTCAGGCCCGGACCCGCATCCGCACCGGGCGCAGCGACAACCTGAACACCGAAGAAGGCGACCACGATGAAGCTCACAATCCTCGGCGCTACCGGCGCGACCGGAACATTCCTTGTCGGCCAGGCACTCGCGGCCGGTCATGACGTCACAGCGGTCGTCCGCGACCCGGCCCGCCTGGCGGTTCCGGCCCACCCGCGGCTGCGGACCGTCACCGCCGACGTCATGGACCCGGCCTCGATCAGCCCCGCCCTAGCCGGGGCGGACGCAGTAATCTCCGCGGTAGGCCCCCGCGGCACCGGCCCCACCACGGTCATCCAGGACAGCGTGCGCAGCATCATCCTGGCCATGGACAAAACCGGGACCCGTCGCCTCCTGCAGGTCAGCGGCTCCGTCACCGCCGACGAAGGCGAAAGCCCCTACCTGCGCTACCTGATCAAGCCCGTGGCGCGGCGCACGTTCCTCCGGCATGTCTGCGCCGACATGCGCCGCGGCGAGGAGCAGATCCGGGACAGCGGCCTGGATTGGACGATCTTCCGGCCTCCCGCGCTGACCAGCAAAGCCGCCAGGGGAACCTACCGCACCGCGATCGACCGCAACCTGCCCCACGGATTCACGATCTCCCGCGCCGACCTGGCCAGCTGCATGCTCACGCTGCTCGGCGACCCGGCGATCGTGCACCGGCATGTATCCGTCGCCAGCTAGTGCCGGCGGACGGTGAGGGTGGCGGCCCTGCTCGTCTCGTGGCAGCCTGGCATCAGGCCGTCGAGGAGGTCCAGCATGATCAGAACCCACAGTTATGACGTCACCGTCGCCTGGACCGGCAACCGGGGCAGTGGCACCAGCGGATACCGGGAGTACGGCCGTGATAATGAGGTGACGGTCAGCGGGACTGGTGGCGGGGAAGGGGGTGGGGAAGGGGGTGGGGGCGCCGACCGGCCGCAACCCATCGCGGGCAGCTCCGACTCGGCCTTCCGGGGCGATCCAGGGCGATGGAATCCCGAGCAGCTGCTCACCGCCGCGCTGGCCCAGTGCCACATGCTTTCCTACCTGCACGCCTGCGCGGCCGCCGGCATCGTGGTCACCGGATATACCGATGAGGCACACGGCATCATGACCGAGACCACCGACGGCGGTGGCCACTTCATCGAGGTCGTGCTCAGGCCACGGGTTACCGTGACCGCACCGGACATGATCGAGAAGGCGGCCGGGCTGCATCAGCAGGCCCACGAGAAATGCTTCATCGCCAGCTCAGTGAACTTCCCGGTCAGGCACGAACCCGTCGTGGTCGCCGCCAGCGCCGCATGACGGCGGGGATGTGTCAGGGCCCGGCTGTAGACGGCGGCCTCGTCGAGGCTGCCTTGCAGGAAATAATTCGGCGCGCCGTTTTCCGTGTCGCGGCCGAGATACAACGACTGGGTGTCGTATCCGGCGGCCAGCGTGGTGGCGCTGCTTGCGACTTGGCCGCCGTCGAGATAGAGCACCTGCCGCTGGGCGGTGCCATCGAAGGTGTACGCCACGTGGTGCCAGGTGCCCGCGGCCAGCACGGCAGGCGCGGGCCGTTGGCCTGCCAGGCCGCGCCGATGGTGACGGGCGGCGGCGGTGAGCTGTAGACCAGGGGGGAATACATCGCGAGTGCAGCAGCGAAATCCGCGTCCCGGTTTTGCATGATCATGCACTCGTGTGCATATAATTGCACTCGTGTCCAAGGTGCTGAGTTCCCTCCCTGTCGGCGAACGCGTCGGGATCGCCTTTTCCGGCGGCCTCGACACCTCAGTAGCGGTCGCGTGGATGCGCGAAAAGGGTGCCGTGCCGTGCACCTACACCGCCGACATCGGGCAGTACGACGAGCCTGACATCGCGTCGGTGCCCGGGCGCGCCACGGTGTACGGCGCGGAGACGGCCCGGCTGGTTGACTGCCGGGCCGCCCTGGTGGAGGAGGGACTCGCGGCCCTGGCCTGCGGGGCATTCCACATCCGGTCCGGCGGCCGGCCCTACTTCAACACCACCCCGCTCGGCCGGGCCGTCACAGGTACTCTGCTTGTCCGCGCGATGCTCGATGACGACGTGCGGATCTGGGGAGACGGCTCCACCTTCAAGGGCAACGACATCGAGCGGTTTTACCGCTACGGCCTGCTGGCCAACCCCTCCCTGCGGATCTACAAGCCGTGGCTGGACGCCGCCTTCGTCAGCGAACTCGGCGGCCGCACCGAGATGTCCCAGTGGCTGCTCAGCCGGGGCCTGCCCTACCGGGACAGCGTGGAGAAGGCCTACTCCACCGACGCGAACATCTGGGGCGCGACGCACGAGGCCAAGGTGCTCGAGCATCTCGACAACGGCATCGAGATCGTCGAGCCGATCATGGGCGTGCGGTTCTGGGACACCAGCATCGAGATACCCGCCGAGGACGTCACGATCGGTTTCCAGCAGGGACGACCGGTGACGGTCAACGGCAAGGAATTCACCTCCGCCGTGGACCTGGTGCTCGAAGTCAACGCCGTCGCCGGCCGGCACGGGATGGGCATGTCCGACCAGATCGAGAACCGGGTCATCGAGGCCAAGAGCCGGGGCATCTACGAGGCGCCGGGCATGGCGCTGCTGCACGCCTCGTACGAGCGACTGGTCAATGCGATCCACAACGAGGACACGCTGGCCAGCTACCACAGCGAGGGACGGCGGCTCGGCCGGCTGCTGTACGAAGGCCGCTGGCTGGACCCGCAGGCGCTGATGCTGCGCGAATCGCTCCAGCGCTGGATCGGGACGGCGGTTACCGGCGAGGTGACCCTCCGGCTGCGGCGCGGTGAGGACTACTCCATCCTGGATACATCCGGGCCGAGGTTCAGCTACCACCCGGACAAGCTCTCGATGGAACGGACCGAGGACTCCGCCTTCGGGCCGGCCGACCGCATCGGCCAGCTGACCATGCGGAACCTCGACATCGCCGACTCGCGCGCCAAGCTCGAGCAGTACGCCGGACTCGGCCTCCTCGGCAGCCCGCACCCGGCGCTGACCGGCGCCGCCTACGCGGCGCCGGCCGAACTGATCGGCGCGATGCCCGAAGGCGGGGCCGAGGCGATCGCCTCCCGCGGCACGGTCCCCCACGACGACGAACTGCTCGACCACGCCGCGATGGAATCCGGCACCGACTGACCAGTCAGGGCTCCAGCTAACGGTGCTGGACGGGCAAGATCGGAGAGGCCGGCCGGCCGACGGCGCAGCTACCTTCGCAGTGGAGAAGGGTAACGACCGAACCCTGGCGCAGGAGCGGATCGGCATGACTGGAACCAACGTGGCCGTCGACGATGTCCAGACACCTGACGGCGGATCATATCCAGCCCGGCGGGGCCCGTTGATCGCATTCAGCCTGCTGGCCGGGCTGGCGGTGGCTATCGTGTGGTCGGCGACACTGGTCGACGACGACATCGGCGTTAACACTGCTAATGGCCTGCTGGGCCACGACTCCGTCACCACCAGCATCGCAGGCTCCGCCGCCGGGATTCTCTTCGCTTTCACCGCGGGCCTGGCGGGCACCTTCACCGCATGCAACGTGGCCGCGTTCAGCGCGATCGCCCCCATGATGGACGACGCACCCTCGGTCACTACCCGGGTCAAACTCGCGCTGCGACCCCTCGCCTGGCTCGCGGTCGGCCTGTTTGCCGTCGCCGGCGCCTACGGCGCCATCGGCGCGGTGCTTGGCCAGAACATCCCGCAGCTTTCCGCCGCCATGCTGGGAAACCATGTACCTGAGCGGATCTTGCAGTCCATGATCGTCTTTTCGATGATCGGGCTGATCTTCTGCTATCTCGGTCTGGCCGCCGCGGGTGCCGTGCCCGACCCGCTCCGGCGGATGACGGAACGCTTCGCCCACACTCCGCAGCTTGTCATGGGCGGCCTTATCGGCGGATTCCTGATCGGGCGCCCCTACCCGCTGTTCTACAAGATGTTTCTTTACTCCGCATCGACGCACAACCCGTTCTACGGGGCGCTGTCCTTCGTCCTCGTCGCGCTCGGCAACATTCTCCTGATGGCGGTCGTCTTCCTGGCCCTGTCCATGACCAAGTTCCAGTCCTGGCTGCGGGCCCGGCCCGGGCGCATCGCGGCTTTCACCGCGGCGGCGCTGCTGATCGGGGGCGCCTTCACCTTCTTCTACTGGGGCGTACGGGTACCCGCGGGCCTGGGCTACGGCTGGTTCCCCACCATGCCATGGCACTAAAGATCCGGCGCTTATTCGGTCAGGGGCTTATTCGGTTCGGGCTTATTCGGTTCGGGCTTATTCGGTCCGGCGCTTGGTAACAGCGCTCTCCCACGTCACTTCTTTACCTCTGCTCCTGTCAGGCGCACGGGGTTGTCGGCTATGCCCTAAAGATCCGTCAGCTGACCGATGTCTCTCACTGCAATTTGCAGCAGCATTTTCGTTGCAACGAGCACCGGGTGGTTTAGTCGTTCGCCCGGACCTGCCCGCAAGCGGCGGCCCGCAGGCAGCCGCGCGGGGTGGCCTGCGCGCTCCCGGACCAGATCAGATCGGCCGTGGCGGCCGAGCCAGCCGCCCGGGCCCTGGCGTTTGCCGGGGCCAGGAAGGTCCCTGCCGACCCTGAGACTGCCGACCCTGAGAAGAGAGGAACCCTCCGTTGATACGCAGGTTCACGCGGGCAGAGCGGGCCGCGGAGATAGTTGTCGCCATCATCGCCGTCGCCGTCTTGGCGATCCTGTTCCTGCCCAGGCTGACCGGCGGCGGGAACGCCGCCCCGCCCGCGATCGAGCAGCCGGACCTGAATGTGGCGGTGGTACCCGCGGTCGATTCGGCCGGTTTCTTCGTGGCGCTGCACGAAGGCCTGTTCGCGGCGCGCGGCCTGCACGTCACCTTCGTGCCGGCGGTCAGTTCCGAGACGGTCATCAACGCCCAGGCGCTCGATGAGCCGAACGACCGGGTCGACATCTCCTGCGGCAACTACGTCAGCTACATCCAGGCCCAGGAAAACTACGACCAGGGCAAGCGGTCTTCCTCGGCCAACGATGCCATGGTCGCCGCCGACCTGGATATTTTCGCCGAAGGCTCGGTGATGCAACCGGGCAGCCAGGGCCTCTACGTGATGCCCGATTCGCACATCTCGACGCTGGCAGGCCTGGAAGGCAAGGTCATCGGCGTCAACGCGCCAGGGAACATCCTGTACCTGCTGGCCGCCTCCATCCTGGCGGATCACGGGCTGAACGTATCCGGCGTGCGTTTCGCGTACTACCCGCTGCCTGAGATGGCCGCGATGCTCAAGACAGGAAAAATCGCCGCGGCGGTGCTGCCCGAGCCGTTCGCCAGCCAGGCTGAGGTGTCGATGGGCGTTACGCTGCTCGCCGACGCGGACGCCGGCCCCACCACCGCGTTCCCGGTGCAGGGCTGCGCGGCCACCCGGCAGTGGGCGGCCGCGCATCCGATTACGCTGGCCGCGTTCCGCGCCGCGTTCGAGCAGGGTCAGGCGATCGCGGACGCCAGCCGGTCCGCGGTGGAAAAGGCGATGGAGGCATTGCCCGCGCCGCTCGGCGTCTCCCAGGAGACCGCGGCGCTGTTCACGCTGGACAGCTACCCGGTCGGGCCGGTCGACGCGGTACGCATCCAGCGGGTCGCCGACGTGATGCGGCAGTTCCTCCGCTTCCCCACCTTCAGCGTCCAGTCGATGATCGGAGGTTAGAGGAGACGGAGCTGGCGGGCAGCAGGTTGACGGGGGCGCGGCGAGGCAGCCGGGCCGAACAGCTTCTGGTCGATGGCGGACAGGAACGGAGATCGGCCTGCGGGCTGGTTGGAGCCGTAGCGGGTGCGGCGGGCGGCGCAGCTAAGCAGGAGTTTGCTGCGGGCTCGGGTGCAGGCGACGAACAGCAAACGCCGTTCCTCGGCGACGTCGTCCTCGGTCTGGGGGTCGGAGCCCGGGAGGCGGAGCGGGAGCAGGCCCTGCTCACAGCCGGCCAGGAAGACGACGTCGAACTCCAGGCCCTTGGCGGCGTGCACAGTGAGCAGAGTGATCGCTTCGGCTCGCGGGTCCAGGGCGTCTGGCTCGGCGCCCAGGGCGAGCTCAGTGCGGAAGCGGTCCAGGTCCGGACCGCAGCGGCGGGCCAGCGGGGTCAGCAGCTCGCCGGCGGCGCGGATGTCGATGACGGTGCCGTCGCGCTCGCCCCGGGTGGCGGTCAGGGTTTGGACTGCGGCTCTGAGCTGCCGCAGGGCGGCATCGCCGGCTGAGTCCTGCGGGCTGGCTGGGGGCTTCGGGTTGGCTGAGTCCTGCGGGCTGGCTGGGGTTTGCAGGCGCATTTCGCGGATGATGCCGGGGACGCCGGCCCGGCGGGTGAGCAGGTCGTGGGAGCGCTTCTGGTACGGCAGGCCAGCTCTGGTCAGGGCCTGACCGAGGGAGGTGGCCTGGGCGTCGGTGCGGTACAGGACGGCTATATCGGCCAGGCCAAGTTTGCCGTGGGCATGACCGTCGGCCCGGCCGCTGTCCAGGCTGTGGAAGGACGCACCGCCCAGCAGCTGGTCGATGGTGGCGGCGATCCAGGCGGCCTCGGCGTGCTCGTCGGGGGCCTCGTGCCAGCTGACGGCGGGGTCATGGCCCGGGACCTGGGCGGCGTGGTGGTGTGCGGGCCTGGCCTGGCGGGCCGGGACCAGGGTGGTCGGGGCGATGGCCTGCAGGGCGGCGGTCACGATGGCGGGGGCCGATCGGTAGTTCCAGGTCAGCTCGACGGTGGTCGCACCGGGGAAGTCGGCGGTGAACCGGGCGAAGATGCCGGGGTCGGCACCGCGGAAGCCGTAGATGGACTGATCCGGGTCACCGATCGCGGTCAGGCCGGTGCCGTCGCCGGCGATGGCCCGGAGCAGGGTGTACTGGATCAAGTCGATGTCCTGGTACTCGTCCACGCTGACCCGCGGCCAGCGGGCCCGCAGATCGGCGGCGACGGCGGGGTTCTCGGTCAGCAAGGCGGCGGGAAGCTCGACCAGGCTGTCGAAGTCGACCAGGTCGCGGGCGGCCAGGTGCTGACGCAGGGATTGGCGGGCGTCGGGGTCTTCCGGGCCGGCCGCGAGGAGCTTGCGGGCGTCACGGTCAGAGCCGGTTAGTTCGGTGGCGGCGGACAGGCGGGTGACCTCGTCGGCCACGGCGAACTGAGCGGGCAGGCCCGCCGCGGCATGGTGCTCACGGAGAATGCGCAGGCCCAGGCCGTGGAAGGTGGTGACGGTGGGCTCGTCGCGCGAGCTCGGGCCCAGCGCGGCCAGGCGGTCGCGCATTTCCTGGGCCGCCCGGCGGGTGAACGTGATGGCCAGGAAACTTCCGGCCGGGGCGCCGTGGTCGAGGATCTGGTGGGCGATGCGGCGGGTCAGGGTGCGGGTCTTACCGGTGCCGGGACCGGCGATGATCAGCAGCGGGCCGGGGGCGATGGCGGCGGCGTGCTGGTCGGAGTCCAGGCCGTCGAGGACCGATCCGGTGGCGGGTGAGGACGAAGCGGGGGTTGTGACGGGAGTGGTCGATGGGCGGGGGTAGGGCTGCGGGGTTTTCGGGTCCGGGGCTGGGAGGTCGGGTAGGGCGAAGAGCCCAGTTTCGTTCAGTTCATTGTTTGTGAAAAGACGGATGGTGCCGTATTCGCCGTCGTAGCCGGCGTCGCGGATGACCTCGCCGCGGCGCAGCCGGGCGATCGCCTCGCTGAGCCGGGAGCCGCCGGTCCGGCGGAGGTCGTCGAGCGGGACGTCGCGCAGGATGGTCAGCTCCGGGCCGAGGGCGGCGACGAGGCGGCCGACCTCGCCGACGACCTTCTTGCTCTTCGGGCCGGTGGCCAGGATCTCGCTCATGATCTCGGGCAGCTGGACCAGACTGGTGAAGCCCGCGGCACCGGGCGGGCGGTATCCGGCCGGGCGGTCGGCGAGCTCGCCCACCCGGTGCAGGACCCCGACGGTCAGCGGCTTGGCGCAGACTGGGCAGGTCTTGGCGAGCTGGCGGGTCCGTTCGGGATCAAAACGGGTGTCGCACTTGCGGTGGCCGTCCAGGTGGTACTTGCCCTCTTCGGGGAAGAACTCGATCGTGCCGTCCAGGCCGCCGCCGGTCTTCAAGGCCGTGGCCATGGCGAAGTAGTCGAGGTCGGTGTCGAAAACCGTTGCTTCCCGGCCGAGCATCGGCGGGGAGTGCGCGTCGGAGTTGCTGACCAGGCGGTAAGCGTCGAGCGAGGAACAGGACCAGTTCATCGGCGGGTCCGAGGACAGCCCGGTTTCCACCGCGAAAATGTGATCGGCCAGGTCGGCGTAGCAGTCGCGGACCGCGTCGAAGCCGGACTTGGAACCCAGGACAGCGAACCACGGGGTCCACACGTGCGCGGGCACCAGGTAGCAGCCTGGGTCGGCGGCCAGGGTGATCTCGAGCAGGTCGCGGGAGTCCAGGCCCAGGATCGGGCGGCCGTCGGAGGCCAGATTGCCGATCTTGGCCAGCGCCTCGGTGATCTTGTCGGCGGCCTCGAAGCTCGGCGCGTAGAGAAGATGGTGGACCTTGCGGGTGCGGTCGTCGCGGCGGTAGATGGTGGAGATCTCCACCGAGAGCATGAAGCGGACCGGGCCCGCGCAGCTGCCTGGGGTGTCGCGGATCAGGCGTTTCTCCAGGTCGGGGCGGATACGGAACAGGCCCGGCTCGGCGGGGACGAGGGTTCGCTTGAGTTCCGCGGACCACGCGGGGTGGGTGAAGTCGCCGGTGCCGAGCACGGTGAGGCCCTTGCGGAGGGCCCACCAGGACAGGTGCTCGATGTCGCAGTCTTTACTGCAGGCGCGAGAGAACTTTGAGTGGATGTGGAGGTCGGCGATGAACATGGCGGCCCCAACCATACCGGCCGGCCCCGATAGCCGACCGGGAGTTCACAGGTCCAGGGTGGTGCCGGGTTCCAGTCGGCTGATCTCGGCGTGGCTGGGGGTGGCGGCTACAGTCATCATCCTGGCCATCAGGCCAAGGCCGGCGTCGTTCAGGATGGCGTCGTGGATGGCGTAGGCGCGTGGCGGGGCGACGGCGCGGAAGTAGTCGATCATCTCGGCCGCTTTCAGCCATGGGGCGCTGATCGGCAGGAGCAGGGTTGAGACGGGGTCTTCGGGGACGGTGAACGAGTCGCCGGGGTGGAAAATGGTGCCGTCGATCATGAAACAGGTGTTCTCGACCAGCGGGATGTCCTGGTGAATGAGGGCATGCTTTTCGCCGTAAACACCGATGTCGAACCCGGCGACGTTCGGGGTGTCGCCGTGGCGGACCGGGTGGATTCTGGCGCCGAAGTCCCTGAACTGGCCGGTGACCGCCGGAGTGGCCCAGAGGGTTAGGTCGGGATCGGCGACCAGGGCGGCGCGTACGGCGTCGGCGTCCAGGTGGTCGGGGTGCTCGTGGGTGACCAGGACGGCGGTGGCTCCGTTGAGGGCGGCGGGGGCGTCGGAAAAGATGCCCGGGTCGATGACCAGGGCGGCGCCGTTTTTCTCCAGCCGGACGCACGAGTGACCGAGCTTGGTGAACTGCATGGCTATCCTCCAGGTGGATGGGGAGGTGCTTCGGGGGGCGGCTTCGGGGGCCAGCGGGAGGGGCGCGACTAGCCGTTGCTCGCGCCGGCCACCTTGGCCCGGATCCGGTCCACGATCTGGTTCGCTTCGTCCTCGGTGATCTCGATGAACTCGTTTTGCAGGTCGCCCCGCTCGGCGGAGACCAGGGCTGGGCTGTATTCCCAGATAAGGTTCCGAGTGAATACTTCGTCGGACCTTCCGCCATCCTCGGTGTAGGTGCGCCGGAACACGCCGGCAGGCCGGTCACGGCTGCTCAGGTCATCCACGACGGCATAGTACGTGACGCTATCTGACATCTGTCCGTCTCTCCGGGTAGTCGGGAATGCCGTCGGCGCCAGGAGGAACCGGCACTTCGGCAGTGACCTTCTTCTGGAAGGCCTCCAGTACCATCTGCTCGAATTTATCGGGCTTATGGGGCTGCGGGGCGCGGAGCCGTTCGTAAGCGCCATGCGTGAGCTGCTTGGCCTCGAAGCTGGTACGCGTGTGAAACTGCACCTCGAATCGCTGGCCGGAGTCTGGCTCGATCCACTGGCTGTTCATGCCCTTGTACTGCTCGTCGGACCAGAAATTTTTAAGCTTGTCCAGCTTAAAGCCGTGATCCTTCAAGCGCGCGATATCGGCCAGTACGCCCGGCGTGTAGCGGGTCTCCCGGTACTCGAAGGTATACCGAATCGCATCAGGCACAAGTGAAACAGCCTGCTCCGGGGAGCGGTCGAAGTCCTTGATGGTCCCTGCGACCTTCTCTTCGATGCGGTCGCGGCCTTTTAGGCGGTGCTCGAAGCCGACCAGTTGGCGGTCTGGATCTTGGCTCTCGATCGCGCGAAGTGGTGGCGAGATCTTGTCTTGCTCCCGTTCGGCGACACGGTCGCACTCTGCTTCTACCCGGCCGTCGACGGCGGGATCAGCGGGCTTGTCGATCGGGGCGCGTTCTTCCGGCGGCCACTTCCGTTGGTACTCCGACCACATCCAGCGCGACTCCTTGGACGACTCATCCCACTTCTGCGCCGCCGCCTGCTCCTTCGCCGCGGCCTGTTGCGTCGCGGCCGACTCCTCCGCGGAGGCCGCCACCCGCAGCTCAGCGTAATACTCCTGCCTCAGGCGTGTCTCGGGCTGAAACCCGGCACCCCGGCCACCGCCACCATGGTCGTCCCGGTGATCCCCAGGCCGGTCCGGCGGCATGTCGGGGTCCTCAGGACGATCGATTCCCACCGGGGCCTCACAGCCACCCAGCAGTGCAGGACATGACACAAGGAGAACAACTCAACAGATAACAATGCCTTCCAAGTCAAAGATCTCGACGCACTACTAAAACGACGTCAGCCCTCGACCGGTTCATTGGCGTTCCGTGGCGAACCGGAACTCACAGAACCGGTGCTCGGCATCGCCTGGAAGTACCGGGCCGGCACGTCGTCTAGGACAAAGCCGGCTGGGCTAGCCCAGCGCGCCCCGCGCATGGCCGCCGCCGCACGTAGATCTCCAGTCGGCGCAAAACGCAGTGCGGACAGGGTCCATCCGGGGCGTGGCCACTGATGCCCCGCGTACTGGGCGGGCGCGAGCGGCCCGCGGGACGCCCGCCTACGGATATACCGTGGTGGATCCGGGCTTCCGTGGCGGATCCGGTGCATCCCCGTGCACCGGATCCACCGCCAAGCCCGGATCCACCACGCAGATTCCCGCTGCACAGGCTCTGCTGCCAGCCGGGGGGAAAGAGGGGCCACCGAGAACTGTGGAGCCAGCAGGAGCTGTTAGGAGCATTAGAACCTGTGAGGAACATTAGGAGCTGTGAGGAGTGGTGGGAGTGGTGGGCCATTGGGGTCTGCCGGGAACTGGGCGGGGACGGGTGGGTCTGGGTCAGCGGCGCTGATCGAGGAGTTCTGTGCGTCCGAGGTCGAGGAGCAGGGCGGCTCCGGCATCGACGGCATCTACCACGGGCCTGAGGGCCTCGAGCCCGGCGATCAGGGCTTGCGGCGGCACATCGCGCTGGAGGAGCAGGTTTTGCAGCCAGTAGAGGAAGTCGCCGAAGATCGCCTGGTCAGCGGCGAGCAGGGTGGCGGCCAGGAATTGGACGATGAAGACCAGATCCTCCCGGGTGCGGGCCATCCGGCGTTCGTCGTAGTCAGCCATCGGCGCGAAACGGGCGACGAGGCTGTCGAACGCGGCACCACCCAGCGCGTCGGCCTGGGCGCTGAGACCAAGGGCGACCGGGTCGAGCAGGGTCGGCTCGCGGCTGACCGCAGGCGGCTGTGATTTCCAGCCGAGCAGGATCGCCGCGGCGTCGGCTGCGGTGAGGGCCCAGGCGTCGGCGCCGAGGCGCTCGGCGCGGCGCGGACTCGAGCCGAACGCCTGGCCACCGGCGATAACGGGGATCCCCTGGCGGTGCGCGGCGTCGATGAGGCGCACCGTGCCAAGGAAGAAGATGGGAACGCTGCACGAAATCGCCAGCGAGTCGGCGCCCGAGCGGGCGAGAAACTCCGCCACCACGTCGGCGGGCGTCGAAGCACCAAGCACGGTGACACCCACGCCATGCTCACGCAGCAACTCGCCGAACATCTGCGCGGCCAGCGAATGGAAGTCACCCTCCGCGCAGGTGATCACGGTGAGGGCACCGCCCGCCGGCTGGCTCGTCTCGCCCATGAGCGCGTCAAGCGCAGCCGCGGTGACCCCGGAGGCGAGGTGCTCGTCGGCCGGGGTGAGCTGGTTGCAGTACCAGCGCTGGCCGACTTCGCGCTGAGCTTCGGCGAGCAGGTCCACCACGATCCGCTCCCGGGATACGCGCTGGTCAAGCAGGTCAAGCGTCAGCCGGACGGCCGGCTGCCTGTTACCGCAGACGGCCTCGCGGAGGTAAGTCTGGACGTAATCGCGGGGCGGGTGGTAACTGGCGGGCCGACGGGCTGTGGCCCAGATCCACTGGTTCCGGCCGGCCGCCTTGGCCTGATAAAGGGCCTGATCGGCCAGGCTGACCGTCTCGTCGGGATGGCCGGCCGACAGCACGATTCCCGCCGAGAACGTGACAGGAAATGGCCGCTCAGCCAGCCATTCGGCCTGCAGCCGCTGGAGAAAGACGTCCGCCGCCCCCCCGGAAGGACCGAGGATGATGAGGAACTCCTCGCCGCCGAACCTCCCGACGGTGTCGCGGCCTCTGACGGTGCCCCGCAGCACCCGGCCGAACGCCCGCAGCACCTCATCGCCGGCCGCGTGTCCCCACGTGTCGTTGACCTGCTTGAAGTGGTCGAGGTCCAGCATGATCACGGTGTCGTCGGCGGCGAGCCTGCCGAGGGCACGATCGAGCATGCGGCGGTTGGGAAGACCGGTCAGCTTGTCGGTCGACGCGGACTCGGCGAGCCGCTCGTTCCGGCCGCTGAGCTGCAGCACGTGCCGGGCGTCGAGCAGGAAGGACGCCAGGTGCCGTTCGAGGAGCGTCCGCGCGGTACTGCCGAGCGGAGCCGCAGCCAGCTGCGGCTCACCGTCACCGAACGAGACGTCGACCGGGATCACGCTCGGGTCGTCCGTTCCCGCCGGGACTAGCTGGCCGCCGAGTTCGCGGACCAGTTGCTCGGCGACGCGCCTGGCGTCGCCGACGGTACGCAGCCGGAGCAGCGAACGCGTCGCCTCGTGCACCGCACCCGGCACCTGGTGGCGCGACTCGGCCAGCGTTTCCGTCTCCTGGCTCATTCTTGGCCCCCCATCCGGTGCCCAAGCATGTGCTGGCGCCGAGGCAACGAGTGCCCGGGCCCCAGTCAGCTATCCGGCAGCAGCACGTAACGGCGGACTCCCGTGCCGTGCGGCCGGTCCGGCGAAGTCGGAATCCGCGCGTGGGAAATCCGATGTTCCTCCGACCGCATATAGCGACGGAAACTATCGGCGTTGTCCCACCAGGACACCAGCTGGAACACGCCGGGCCGGGTGACATCCCGCCAGGTCTCTAGCCGCTGGAAACCTGGGGCTTTTTCTACTAGGTGCAAACGCTCCCTGAACGCGCGCTCAAGAGTACCCGCGCTCTCCGGCGAGATAGTAACCTCACTACTAACGACGAAGCCGCGGCCGGTGTCTTGGCCGGTCACGCTGCTAACGGGTGTCATAGTGGCCTATCGTAGCCGGTGGCCAAATATAGCGCGAGCCTGGCATAGACGCCAGCCCGGCGATATTAATCTGTCGCGAATCCTGAGATAAGTGATAGACGACAGCCATGACACACTTACCCGGCGAATTTACCTATCGGGGACTAATGCGCCCGGCCCCGCCGCTATCCGGCAGCACATAAACGAGGCGCGGCCCGCGGCGGGGACAATACCCGCCGCGGCCGCGCCCGGTGTGGTTACGGGATGATGCGCAGGTAACCGGTCACCACGTTGGACGAGGCCACGGTCGAGGCCGGCGGGAGCGCGGTGCTGTAAGCGGAGACGAAGGCCACCAGGTTGCTGCCCGCATAGCTGGGCGTGAACGCCACCGAGCAGCTACTGCCGGCGCCGCACACTGCCAACCGGGTACCGGTCTCGTTGAAGATCTCGATGTAGTAGGGGGTCGGCCCGACGTCACCGTTGGCGGTGGCGGTCACGGTCTCGCTGCCGTAGCTGGCGCCTGGGGCACTGAGCGAGACCCGCCAGCCGAGGTTTGACCAGGTGATGAAGCTGAACAGCGACGTCTCCTGGATTCCGGGCGGTGGGTAGGCGGTGCTGTTGTCGGACAGGTAGGCGACGTATTCATGCGTGGTCGCCGCGGCCTGGCTCACCGAGACGCTGCAGGTGGTGCCGTATCCGCAGTCAGTGAGCCTGGTGCCGGTGGTCATGTCGTAGATCTCGGTCCAGAACGGCGACGGGCCGATGTCTTGGCTGGTGGTGGCGGTCAATGTCGATACGCCACCGACCGGGACGGTGGGCTGGCTGGCCGCCAGCGTCAGGTTCACGCCGTGCCAGACCACGCCGACCTCGCCGGAAGCCGTCTGCTCGCCCGAGGGCGGGTAACCCGTCGAGGCGTACGACACGACGGCCACGTAGTAGTGCGTCGCCGGCAGCGGCTGGGTGACCGAGCTGGAGCAGGTCGTGCCCGACGCGCAGGTCACCACGTAAGCGCCCGAGGTCAGGTCGTAGATGCGCAGGTAGTACGGGGTGGGGCCGACGTCCATGTTGGCCGTGGCGGTCAAGGTCGAGTACTGGTCCGGCCACAGCAGGTTCGAGCTGGCCGTCAGCGACACCGTCCAGGCGGTCAGCGGCCGGACCGCACGAAGCCCGTGCGGCTTAGCCGGGATCGCGGCACCGGTTCCGGCGCCGGGCGAGGTCGGCGGCTGGACCGGCACTGGCTTGCCGGTCTGCGTGACGGCGGCCAACTGGGTCGCCGCGCCGGCGGTGGTGGCGGCGGCCATCGGGCTGGCCGCCGCGGCGGCGGCCGAGGCCAGCAGCAAGCCAGGCAGGGCCAGCGTGGCCAGGGCGAGCGCGGCCCGCCGGTGACCATGGCTAACAACATCTGTGAATCGCATTCTTTCCCCCAGAAAGTGACACCAGGTCCTTGCCGCACTCCGCGGCAGAATTTGCACTCTCCGTGATCAAGGTGTCACTAGTAGGAGGCGGCAGCCGGCCCTCAGATACATCCGGGCCCGACTTTCTTGCGGTGGGGTTCTCCGGGCGGGCTACGCGGGGCGGACCGGGAAAGCCAAGGTTCGTTCGGACCATAAAATCGAAGGCCGAACGGTCCAGCGGATCAGTTCAGGGTCAGGGCTGATCGGGGGCGGACGGCAGCGGCAGGCGGACCGTGAACGTGCTGCCGCGGCCCTCCTCGCTGTCGACGGTGATCGTGCCGTGGTGGGCGTCCACGATGGCCTGGCTGATGGTCAGCCCAAGCCCGGTGCCCTGGATCTCCTGCCGCCTGGCGATCGCGGTGCGGTAGAAGCGCTCGAAGATCCGTTCCCGGTCGGCGGCGGAGATGCCGACCCCGGTGTCGGCGACCGTGAGCACCGCCTGGCCTGCTTCGGTCCCGAGCCTGACCTCGATCCGCCCGCCGTCCGGGGTGAACTTCACCGCGTTGGACAGCAGGTTGCCGATGAGCTTAGCGATGCGCGCCGGGTCGACGACGAGGCGGGGAACATCGGTGACGGCGAGCGACAGGTCGATGTGCTTATCTCGAGCCTGGGGCCGCAGCTCCTCCACCGCGCTGGCGGCGAGGCCGGCCAGGTCGGCGCGGCGGAAGTCCATCGCCAGCTGTCCCGACTGGATCTGGGACAGCACTTGCAGGTCACCGACCAGGTGCAGGAGGCGCTGCGCGTTCCGTTCGATCACCTCGGCGCAATGGCCGGCCTCCGGCCCGCTCACGCCCCCCTCCCTGAGGATCTCGGCGTAGCCGAGGATCGACGCCAGCGGCGTCCGAAGCTCGTGGGAGAACATGCTGATGAACTCGTCTTTCAGCCGGTCAAGTTCGCGCAGGCTCTCGTTCTGTGCGGTCAGCTGCAGAGCCTGCTCGGCCAGCGTATTCTCGGCCCTGACCTGCGCGGTGACGTCGCGGGAGATCCCGAACGTGCCGATGATCCGGCCATGCTCGTCCCGCAGCGGCATCTTCGTGGTCGACACCCAGGTGTCCGCCTGGCCGCCGTAGGTCTCCAGCTCCACCCTTCCCACCAGCGGCTCACCCGTGTCGATAACCTGCTGCTCGTCATGGAAGGCCGCGGAGGCATGCGGGCCGCTGAAGACATCGAAGTCCGTCTTCCCGATCACATCCGCCGCGGGCCGGCCAGGGGCGTACGCGGCGATCCAGCCTGCGCTGACCATGAGGAACCGGCTGAGCTTGTCCTTGAAGTACACCCGCTCCTCGGCCGCGGACAGCAGGTTTCTCATGCAGGTGAGCTCGAGATCGTGCGCGGGCTCGCGCTCCTCGCGCCTGCGTGCGGGCAACTCGACCCGGTCCATCGCACCCCCTCCAGGTCGCGGTGCCGCTGGACTTGCGAGGCACGGTCTCAACAATGTTATCTTACTAAAGGTAGTCTAGATATCACGCATAGTACTGAGCGCGGACGGGCCGTCACCGGTCGCGAATGATGCAGGTGCGGGGCCTGCTTCACCCGGCCACATCGGGCACGACCCCGGGGGGAAGCATGGCTACGATTCTGCTGGCCGAAGATGACGCCGACATCCGGTTTCTCATCACCTTCAAGCTCGCCCAGGCCGGTCACCAGCTCAGGGTGTTCTGTGATGGTCTGTCCGCGCTGGCCGACGCCCGCGAGCACGCGCCTGACCTGGCCATTCTTGACTTCATGATGCCCGGCATGTCCGGCCTTGAGGTGTGCAAGGAACTCCGCAAGAACCCGGCCACGGCGAATACTCCCGTCATCATCTTGACGGCCATGGCGCAGGAGTCCGACATCACGGCCGGATTCGCGGCGGGCGCCGACGACTATATCGTCAAGCCCTTCAGCCCCCGCGATTTCGCCATCCGCGTGCACGCGGCGCTGGCCCGAGCCCAGGGCGGCCTGCCTGCCCAGCGTGACCACACCCAGCCCGAGCCGGGCGCCGACACCGGGCCGCATTGCCGAAACGGCATAACGGTCAGGGTCAAAGGAGGTGCGCAGGATGACCGGGATGGGGGGCCGGCCTCAGCCGGATAGCAATCGGGTTAAAGTCAGAACGGTACGCTTAGGTACGGTTCACGACGAACCTGCGCGGACGCTGAAGGAGGGACGGTGAGGCTTCCATGGCCGGCGGCCACCAGCTCGGCTTCCGGAGCCTAGAGGTCGAACTGCCGCCCGTTCGGCTCCCGGTTGAGGGCACGTTCCCCGCCTGGCTGGCCGGGTCGCTGCTGCGCATCGGCCCGGCGAAGTTCGAGGCGGGTTCGCACAGCTACCGGCACTGGTTCGACGGGCTCGCGATGCTGCACCGGTTCGGGTTCGCCGACGGCGAGGTGACGTACGCGAACCGGTTCCTGGACAGCCCCGCCTACCGCGCGGCCCGTGACACCGGCAAGATCGCCTACAGCGAGTTCGCCACCGACCCGTGCCGGTCGCTGTTCAAGCGGGTGGCGACCGCGTTCGCCCCGCCGACGTTCGGTAACAACGCCAACGTCAACGTCATCCGGGCCGGCCAGGACTTCCTCGCGCTGACCGAGACCCCGCTGGCGGTGAAGTTCGCACCGCAGACGCTGGACACCCTCGGCGTGACGCAGCCGGCCCCGGGGCAGCTGACCACCGCCCACCCGCACCGCGCGCCGGTTTCCGGCGAGCTGGTCAGCTACGCCACCCACTTCGGCCCGCGCACCAGCTACCAGGTCTACGCCCAGGACGCAAGCGGCCGCCGCCGCGTCATCGCGCAGCTCAGCGCCCAGTTCCCGTCCTACATGCACAGCTTCGCGGTCACCGAACGGTACCTGGTCCTAGCGGAGTTCCCCTTCGTCGTGCTCCCGGTGGCGATCCCGCTGTCCGGCCGCCCCTTTATCCGCAACTACCGCTGGCGCCCCGGCCGCGGCACCAGGTTCCACGTCCTTGACCTGCGCACCGGAGACCGCCGCGGCATCTACCACGGGGAAGCCTTCTTCGCCTTCCACCACGTCAACGCCTACGAGCACGGCAACGAGATCATTCTCGACGCGTGCGCCTACCCCGACGCTGACATCGTCGACGCGCTCTACCTGGACCGGCTGCGATCAGACGGCGCTCCGCTGCCGCAAGCCCAGCTGCGCCGGTACCGGATACGCCTGGACGGCGGCGACGTGACCCGCGAACCGCTCCCCGGCATCCCCCTGGAACTGCCGCGCATCGACCACAGCCGGCGCAACGGCAAGCCCTACCGCTACGCCTACGGCACCGGGAGCACGGACGGCGGCTTCCCTGACCTGATCACCAAGGCCGACCTCGAAGACGGCACCTCGGTCTCCTGGTCCGAGCCGGGCACCTACCCGGGCGAGCCGATCTTCGCCCGGGCACCAGGCACCGAGCAGGAGGATGCCGGAGTGCTGCTGTCGGTCGTGCTCGCCCCCGCCGACGACGCCTCGTTCCTGCTCGCCCTCGACGCCACCGACCTCAGCGAGATCGGGCGCGCCCGGGTGCCGCACCACATCCCGTTCGGCTTCCACGGTAATTACTTCGCCAGCGCGGGTAACGGCGTCGGTGAGGGCGGCAGCTCCGGGTAGCGCGCGCGGGCGACGGCGGGGGTCTATCGTGCACCGGATCCACCACTGAGCCCGGATCCACCACGGTAAATCCAGAGCAGGACGCAACATGGCGAACTCGCGGCGCATAGGACCCGTGGGCATCACCAGCCGCTGCCGCGGAGTTGTCGATCAAGCCCTGCGGCGCGGCTGACCTCGGACCGCGCGGGAACGCGTTGATTGGCCGCTCGTGGCCATGTTCATTCACGTATGCAGTCATTATCGTTGGTTTGTCGAGTATGACGGCGAGGCGTTGGGGGCGGCATGGTCAGGGAATTGCAGCCTGGGGACCCACCCACGATCGGGTCGTACCGGCTGGTAGGCCAGCTTGGCGGCGGTGGCATGGGGCGGGTCTTCCTCGGCGTCTCCGCGGGCGGACGGCCGGTGGCGGTCAAGGTCATCCGGGCTGAGCTGGCCGCGGATCCGCAGTTCCGGATGCGGTTCGGGCGGGAGGTCGCCGCGGCGCGGAAGGTGAGCGGCGTGTTCACGGCCATGGTGGTGGACGCGGATGTCGATGGTCCGGTGCCGTGGCTGGCTACGGCCTATGTGCCCGGGCCTTCGCTGGCTGAGGCGGTGGAGGACCACGGGCCGCTGCCGATCGGGTCGTTGCTGGCGCTGGCCGCGGGCCTGGCGGAGAGCCTGACCGCGATCCACGCCGCGGGCGTGGTGCACCGGGACCTTAAGCCGTCCAACGTGATGCTGGCGGAGGACGGCCCGCGGGTCATTGATTTCGGCATCTCCCGGGCGGTGGAGTCCGCGGCGCTGACGCAGACCGGCCTGGTGATCGGCTCACCTGGTTTCATGTCCCCCGAGCAGGCCATGGGCCTTGACGTCGGGCCGCCGAGCGACATCTTCAACCTAGGAGCCGTCCTGGCCTTCGCGGCTGCGGGGGTGGGCCCGTTCGGCACCGGGACGACGGTGGCGCTGCTGTACCGGGTGGTCCATGGCTCCCCCAGCCTTGATCAGGTGCCGGCCGAATTGCGGCCGCTGATCGAGCGCTGCCTGGCCAAGGACCCCAGTCAGCGGCCGACCGCCGACGGGCTGCTCGCCCAGGTGGGCGCCCTCACGCCGGCGGCCAACTGGCTGCCCGATTCGATCATCCGCGCGTTCGCCAGGGACGCGGCGCGCGGGCCCGCGGAGGCCGGGTCCGGAGTGGAGGCCGGGTCCGGAGTGGCGGCGGGGAACGGAGTGGCGGCGGGGTACGGTGATCCGGCGACGCGGACTACGGTGGCCGGTTCGTCGGCGCGGGCAGCTACCGGGGAAAGCCAGCTGCTGGCCGCCGCGGACAATCCGCTGACCGCCCCATCGAGGAGCATGCCGCTGCCTGCCTCGCCCGGGGGGACGTTCCCTCCCGGGAACGCGCACGGCCAGCCCCCGGCGGGCGGCAGGAACCGGCGGCGCCGCGTGTGGCGGCCGCTGGCGCTGGCGTGGATCATCGGCTTTCTTATCGCGGCCTCCGCAGCCGCCTTCGCGGTGACCGCTCTCACCAGGCACACGCCCGCTCCGGTGCCGTCCCCGGCAGCCCAGGTTGCCTCGCCGACAACATCCACGTCGGCGGGGCGGGCGACCTCTGGCGGGTCTTCCTCCCGGCCCGCGTCGAGCGCCTCATCGTTGCAGGGCACATCGCAGTCGGCGCGTGCGTCCGCATCCCCCTCGGTGTATTCCCCCTCCCCGTCGCCGACCGCATCTCCGAGCACGTCGCCGACCCCGTCCCCGACGCCCTCCGCGTCCGCATCCGCGTCGGCCTCAGCCAGCACATCCTCGTCGACACCTGCGTCTTCGGCCCCGCCCGAAGCCACGCCGACGAGCACGGCACCGTCCGCAGCGGCATCGGCTTCTACGCCGTAGGGCGGCCGGACTGCCCGACCGGGATACTGACCGGCATCCGCCAGCTGATGGGGGTCCTCACCTGGGTATAAGCCCCAGCAGGTGCGCCAACCGGGACGCCGCGGCACGCGGCTCGTCCGCCGGGGCTAGCACCAAACCGTCGAAGGCGACATAGCACCCGCCGACGACACCGACCGTCGCCGACACGACCGCAGACAGCGGGTTAGTCACCTCAAGTGCGGGACATGGACCGGGTCCCAGGCGGGCGTGCAAGCCGAGTCGGCGCAGGTGGACGGCCAGAGCCCGCAGGGATCCGGAGGTCTCATCGTGCCCAGGCATCACGAACCGCCCTCCGACGGGGTTCCTTCCATCATGCACCCAGTGACTGCATGATCGCCGGGCGTAGCCGATATTGGAGCGAGAACTTCCCTTAACCCCGTACCGGCCGTGGCTCCTGTCCGAACCGAGCGCGTTCTGTGGCCGCGATGAGGGCTTCCGCGAGCACGAGGTCAATGCTGGTCAGATCGGGTGCCTGCCGGGCCAGATCGGTCCAGCGAGCCCGCCAGGCGCGCTCGAAGGAGCGGCAGTCCTCATCCCCGCGCGCCGAGATGCGCGCCACCAGGGCCAGTGACGCGGACATGGCGGGCAGTGCGAGCCATCCCGGCTTCCCGTCGGGAGGACGCCGGGCCGCGATCTGCGCCACCGCCCGGCGGTACGGGGAAGCGGCCACCAGACGCTCCGCGGAGCGGACCACGGAGATGGCGTCCTGTGCGGCCCTGGCCAGTTCGGGTGTCCGGCGCGCGCCGAACAGCCGGGCGGCCGCCACGGTCCTGGTGTCCGCGTCGAGCAGGGGCTGCGGGACCACGGCCGCGGGCGGCCGCTCCGCCTCGATGTGGTCGGCCGACAGCCGTTCGGCGTCTGGCCCGAACCGGCCGAGGCGGGCGTGCGGATCCTCAGCGCCGCGGAGCACGGCCTCCAGGCTCGGACCGCACCGGGCCAGCGCGGCCTCCACGACGACCGCGGCGGGATCCTCGTCCGGGCAGCCAGGCCCGGCCAGGAGCCGGCTGGACAGCACGGCGGCGGCCGCCGGGGCGATGTCCCACAGCCGTTCGGCGCCGCGCATGTCGTCTCCCATGACCGGCCGCGCGGTGGCAAGTCCGGTCCTGATCAGGCCGGCGACGCAAGCCGCGGCGTCGAGCCTGGCGTCGAGCAGCCCGGTCAGCGCCAGCCCGGGCTGGTTCCGCAGGACCGCCGAGCAGCGCTCGCGGAGATCGGCGGGCGCGCCGGCCGCGATCAGGTCAGCGGCCAGGTGGATGAGCCGCCACAGGCGTTCTACCTGGCGGGGGCGCGCGGGTAGGTCCCGCTGCCCGGCCAGGAACCGGACCAGGGCAGCCTCTTCGGCGTCGGCGCTGGCCGGGAGGCCCGGGGCGGCGCAGGCAAAGGCGGCGCGGCCTGGCCAGTCGGGCCAGATTGTGACGGTGCGCGGATCCTCGGCGCGCAGCTGGACCAGCACCGGGCCGGCCTCGCACACGCCGGCCGGAAGCGGGACCACTCCCCCGGCGGGCACCGGCACCACGACCGGCGCGCGCCACGGGGCGCGGGCCAGGTACAGGCCAGCCACCAGCCCGGCGGCCTGCGCGGGGTCGCGGATGGTCAGCTGGCCGGAGCCGATCTCGGCTCCGCTGGCCAGCGGCTGAGACTGAGACTGAGGTGATGAATGGGGTGACGGTGATGGGTGGGGCGGGAGAGGGGTGGCGGCTGGGGCGAGGACGATCGTGCGGCGGAGGCCGCGGCCTAGCGGACCGCGCACGGTGATGGCGAACTCTCCCTGGATCGGCCGGGGCACGCCGTTCCAGATGTCGGCCGGGCCTGCCTGGCTGAATTCCCTGGAGACCACCGAGATGCCGCCCGCCGCGGGCCGGATGCCGACGTGCCAGCGAGCCGCGTCGGGAAGCCAAAGCCGCGGCGGTTCCGGGTACACCGGTGAGCCGCCGGGGGTGGCCACGCCCGGCCGCGGCTCGCCGGGCAGGAGGCGGGGGCGCGGATGCCCGGGCACGGCATGGGCCGGGCCGCCCCGCAGGGCCACGGAGCTGACCTGCTCCAGGGACACGAGTTGCAGGCGCCAGCCTGCCCAGCCGAACGGCTCCGGGCCTTCCGCGATCGTACGGAACTCGCCCTCCGCGACGACCTCGCGGTCGGCGGGGCGCAGCAGCCACAGCCGTTCGGAGGGCAGCGGCAGCCGCGCCGGGAGGTGCCTGCCGTCCGTGGCGAAGAACAGCACCGGGTCGCCGGATGGCACGACGTCCAGCTCGGTCACGTGATCCGCGTCGGCCAGCCAGGCATGGACGGCACGGACCGGCCGGGTCAGCGAGTACGCGGCCGGCCGGTCCGCCACGCGGCTTAGCACCGTGACCGGATCACCATCCACGGTCAGCTGCCAGCAGCCCGCCCCGCCGGGTGCCGGCGGCAGGATCACCTGGAGGGCGGCCTCGTTCGGGTCGAGCCTGAGGCGCGGCCGGGGCGGCGCGCTGTCGGCCCGCCGGGCCGCGGGCTGACCGGCGGGCCGCGGGCCGATCTCCTGGCGCGCCGCGGCGATGAACGGCCTGGGCAGCCGGGCACCAGCCAGGTCAGGGTCACCACCGGCCAGCCGGTCAAGCAGGTCCAGGCAGCGGTCGGCCAGGTCGACGGCCGCCTCTCCGCCCTCGGTCAGGAACCGCCTGGTGGCCACGTCAAGACCGGCCAGCCGCAACCGCCGTCCCGGTGCGGTCGCCCAGGTCAGGAAGCTCTCCGCGGCCACGCCTGGATCGAGCCTGCGGCGGGCAAGCAGCAGCCGGAACAGGCTGGGGCCGCTGACCCCGGCCAGGACCTGGTCGAGATCGCGGTCGCGTTCGGGTGGGGGCGGGGCTGATACCTCACCGGACGGCAGGAACACGCTCGGCTCGCCGGTGCCTGACACGTAGAGGTGGTCCCTGGCCCTGGTGCAGGCCACGAACAGGGCACAGCGTTCCCGCTGCAGGTCCTGGGCGTGCGCGGCGGCGTCCTCGGTTTCCGGGGTGACCATCGCGGGCGCGGGCACCAGGCCCTGCTCGACGCCGATGACCGCGACGGCCTGGAACTCCAGCCCCTTCATCGCATGCATCGTGCCGGCCCGGACGGCCTTGGGGTTGCCCCGGCCGCTCAGCGAGACCGTGGCGATGCCGTCGGCCTGCAGCGCCTGGCGCGCCTCGCGCACCAGGCCGGCCGACCGGGCCGCCACCCCGATGGCGTGTGGCTCGATGCCGGCGGCGAGCCAGGAGCGAAGCCGTTCGGCCAGAAAATGGAACTCCTGCGCCCGGGCTGTGGTCACCCGTCGCTCCGGGCGCGGACCGTGCATCGGCGACCGGTAGCCGAGCAGCGAGTCCACCTCGCCGTCCAGGCCGACCACCGGGTCCGTCCCGAGCAGCGGCACCGCCCAGGCCAGGATCTCCTGGGTGGTCCGGTAGTTCAGCGACAGCCGCCGGCTCCGCCCTCGCACGCTGATCCGCAGGCTGCCCAGGGAGACCCGGTTCTGGTAGACGCGCTGGTGCGGGTCGGCCGCGATGAACAAGTCGTCGGGGCCAGGCGCCACGGCCGCGCGGAGCAGCCGCCACTGGGACGGGTGCAGATCCTGGGCCTCGTCCACCAGGATGTGCCGGTACCGCGGCGCTCCGGCCGGCCGGAGCAGCTGGCCGGCCTCCTCGGCTAGCTGCAGGTGAGTGGACTGGCGAGCGGCGGATAGTTCCGCAGTGACCTGCTGCGTGGCTTGCCACAGCTGGCCGCGCTGGGCCTTGGTCAGCGGCCGTCCCCGGCCGGTGCGCAGGCAGCTCAGGTAGGCCTGCTCGGTGCGCAGGTCCTGGGCCAGGATGACCTGCTCCCACTCGTTCTTGGCGAACGCCGGGGTGACGTCGAGCCCGGCCGCCGCCACGGCCCTGGCCCAGCGCTCGCGCAGCTCCCGCTCGTCGGCGAGGACGGGCGCGCCGCGGGCCTGCCTGACGACACGGTAGGCCAGCCGGTCCACGTTGAGCACCTCGATCTTGCGGCGCACGCCGGCGTCGGTGACCAGCAGGTCGAGCTGGGCGGCCAGGACGTGGGCGAGGTTGCCGTTGAAGGTGGTGAGCAGGAGTGGTGGTGTGGCGTGCTCGGTGGATGTGGCGTGCTCGGTGGATGTGGCGTGCTCGGCCAGCAGGGCTGCGCGGTGCAGCACGGTTACTGTCTTGCCGGTGCCTGGGCCGCCGGTCACCTGAGCCGGGCCCCCGTAGCTGGCCTGGTAGGCGATGTCGCGCTGACTCGGGTGCAGGAACGTGCGCCACGCCGCGAACGGATGAGCGAGGATGCGCTGCAGTTCCTCCGCCCCGGACACGAAAGTGACCTGGTCGGCGTCGGCGTCGGCGGCGGGCGGCGGGTCCTGGACGGCTTCTTCGTCGCGGACTTCCAGCACTCCGAGCGCTCGGTTGACACTGAACAGGCGACTGGCGGCGTAGTCGTTCGCCTGGTCCTGCGGAAGCACTGTGACCAGGCAATACGTGTCTCGGTCCGGGTCTGCCACCGCCCTGTCCTGTTGCGTTTCCGCCGGAGCGAGGACGACGCCATGCCAGCGGCTGTCCACTGGCAGGAAGCGGATCCGGTCGTCCCGGCTGGGCCGGGGCTTCTCCAGGTGCTGCCCCGGGTGCGGGTGCCTGGCGAACGTGGCGATGGCCGCGTCGACGGCCCGCTGGACGTCCTTGTTTAGCCTCGCGTACTCGCCCAGGAAGCCTTTCGCGATCGCCAGGCGTGCCACTGGTTAACGTCCTCCCCTGTCAGCCGTACACGAGCTGGCTATGTCCAAGAGGGGCATGCTAGCAGCGGCGGCTCGGTGACCCTCGCGTCGCCGACCTGGCGTGGCTTGGTCTATGGGTGACGGTGGCGCTGTTGCGCCGGCTATTGCGGCTAAATGTGCCATTGGTGCGGCTCTGCTGGAAGGAGCGGTCCTTCCCTGGTGGGAGTTCTGATGCCGCGGTGCTGGCGCGGGAGCCAGGAGGACAAGGGACAGCGCGACGACGGCCCCGCCCGCGCGGCGGCCCGCCCGCGCCGCGGCCCCGCCGGGACCCGCGGTCCCCGTGTGACGGGGCAGCACCCGCCGGGCCCGTGGTGCGGCGGCCGGGAAAAGATCGTGGTGGATCCGGGTTCCGTGGTTGATCCGGTGCATCCCGTGAGCGCTCCGAAATAACCCGCGTTTCCGGCGTGTCGCGAGCGACGGACAGCCTCGCGCCATTTGCGAAGTTTGTCTTAATAATCCGGGGCCCTACTGCAGCCCGGGCGTGCTTCCGGTCCAGCGCCGGCACCCAGCTCCCATGATCGCGAAGACTTGACAGTCTGTGCAGACTGTCAAGTCTTCGCGATCATGAAAACTTCGCCCATAGGAGCCACACCCAGGTGCCCCTCCCGTCGGCGGCGCGGTCCCCCGGGTGCCGTGCTGATGTGCCGGCGCAGGAAGCCCGGGCGGAAGTGGCCGGGGCGGTCCGCGGGCGCATGAAGCAACTCGGGATTTCCGCGGCTGAGCTCCGGAGACGTTCGGGACTGTCGGTAAACACCATCCGCGGTATAACGGAGGGAACGACCCGGCATAACAGATCCACCTGGGTGGCGATATCCGCGGTGCTCGAGTGGCCGTGGGATTACCTGGTCAACATTCTGAACGGCAACGCGGGCAGGAATGCCACCGCCAAATCCCCGATGGAGACGCAGCTGGCCAAGCTGGTCGACGGGCTAGCTGACATTGACGCGCTGCGGCAAGACGTAGCCGTGCTTGGCGACATCGTCCACGAGATCGATGGAAAGATCGAGGTGGTGATCAGATCCCGGCACACCTCAGCCGGGGAATCCTCGCCTGAGCCCCGTGCGAGGCACTTTCCAGAATCCACGACGTAGTCACGACGACGGCATAAGGGTTGCTAGCAGCCCGCGTCACGAGTACAACTCGTGACGTGGGGCTCGATTCAGACAGGATTGAGGAGTTCCTGCTGGGCTGCGGAGCCGGCCGGCTGCCTCACCCCGGCGGAACCCTGTATACGCACCTGGTCCGCGTGGCCGCGCTGCTCGCGGCCTGGGGAGCCGACGAGGACCTGCAAGTGGCCGGGCTGTGCCACGCCTGCTACGGCACGGACGGCTACGACCATCCGCTGCTGGGACTACAGGAGCGTTCTGTCCTGAGCGCGCTCGTCGGCGCCCCAGCCGAGTCGCTGGTCTACCTGTACGGCAGCTGCGACCGGACTGCCGTGTACCCGGCTCTGGGAAAGACCGGCCCGGTGCCTTTCCTGGACCGGTTCACCGGCCGCGTGCACACGCCGCCTGAGCGGGACATCCGCGCGTTCACCGAACTGACGGCCGCCAACGAGCTCGACGTGATGCGGCACAACGCCGCCCTGGCCGCCCGGCACGGCACCGCGCTGCGGCGGCTCCTGACGGGCGCGAGGCCGCGGCTCAGCGATGCCGCCTGGCAGGCCTGGAGCCGGTAACCCGGCGGGAACCTCATCGAGATCGAGCGACCCGCAGGCCGGCGGATCAGGGCGGTGAGCCTGCTGGCGAGCCGGCGGGCACCGGGTCCGGCGGTGAAATGCTGGTGAGGTCCAGATACGGGTCGGGGTCGGGCTCGGGCAGTGCGGCGGTGCTCGCGCTCGGGGCCGGCTGGGGCTGGCGCGGCTTGCGGGCCCCGGCCCCGCCGCCCCGGCCGCGGTAGACGAGCAGGCCGTTGACGGGATCCGGCACGCCGTCCAGGGCCGCGCGCACGGCCGGCAGGCGGCGGAACGCCTCCCACTGTTCCTCATCGCCGAAGCAGATCTCGAACACCACGCCCCAGCCGTCCGCATGCCACGCCCCGTCGCAAGCGCCATTGGTCAGCGCCGCCTCGATCAGGGCAGAGTCGTGCTGTTCCTGCCACCGGAAAGCCGAGAACTCGCCGTGCAGTACCTCGATCGACCACCATTCAGCCATTGTGGAAATGGTACGTCGTGCGCCGAGAGACTGCGCTGAGCACGCGGGCGGGGATCAGGGGCGGCGCAGCCATCGGGGCGACGACGTCAGCTCACCGGGCAGCCGTCTTCCAGCGAGATCGTGGTGCCGGCCGCGACCGCGTCCAGGCACGCGGCGATCCGGCGAGCCAGCACCGGGCTTACCCGCACCGCTACCGCAGCCGGCTCGACGAATTCATACCCGGCCAGCTCGCCGTCCGGCAGCGTGATCGCCGCCACCTCGCCGGGGGCCAGGACGCCGCCGTCGTATATCAGGATCAGCCCTTCGGGACGTTCGGGCCGCGAGGGCACCCAGTCGACCACAAGCAGCCGCCCCGGTACCCGGTCCAGGCCGGTCTCCTCGGCTACCTCACGGCGGCACGCGGCGTGCGGTGACTCCTCTTCCTCCACCACCCCGCCGGGCAGGTCCCACATCGGCTTGTACGTCGGATCCACCAGCAGGACCCGCCCGTCCTCGTCCCGGAACAACGAGCCTGCCGCCATCCGCTTCCGCGCCAGCGAGGCGATGTACTGGTCGAACGGCAGGAGCGGCGGAAACCCAGAGGTCATCCCGCGAGAGTAGCGGGAAGATCCGGGGAGATGCCGCCGAACCGCCGCCGGCGCGGCCGGTGCGCGCCGGGCAGGCAAACTGACCGGTTTCGCTAGGGTGGAGCGGCTGGACGACAGGAACCCGCGACGCCCTCAACGGCGTTAGACCAGGTGTGGCAGCCTCAACGAAGACCGTCCCCCGTCCAGGGCGGGCGCTCGCGGCGCTCGCGGCGCTCATCGTGATCATGCTGCTGGGAGTCCTCGGCGGGGACCTGGGCAGCCCGGGTCACTGGCACAAGGACGTCAGGGTGGGCTTGGGCCTCGACCTGTCCAGCGGTACCCAGGTGACCATGAAGGCGACCACCCCGGCGGGCGGCGTCCCGACGGGCGCCGAGATGAACGATGCCATCTCCATCATCCTGGCCCGGGTCAACGGCACGGGTAACTCAGGCGCGCAGGTCCAGCCCGAGGGCAACCAGGACGTCAACGTCTCGGTGCCGGGCACGACCAGCCAGCAGACGGCATCCCTGGTGAGCACGACCGCGCTGCTCCTGTTCCGCCAGGTCCTGCTCTGGCAGCCGTACTCGGCCAGTTCGAGTCCGTCGCCCAAGGCCAGTCCGAGCGCTTCGGAGTCCGCGTCGGCGAGCACCGCGTACGGCGACTCGAGCCTGGTCGGTAAGAGCACGCTCGCGCTGTTCGACAAACTGGTGTGCAAGCCGGGCGACTCGAGTAACTGGAAGAAGCAGGCCGGTTACACCACCGCGGCAGGCTACGACAATCCAGCCGGGCAGACCGTCGCCTGCGACCCCACCACCGGCGATAAGTACGCTCTGGCGGTCGCGCCCATACAGGGCAAGGAAGTCAGCAACGCCGTCGCCACCGTGTCCACGGCGAACGAGTGGGAAGTCGACCTAACGCTTTCCAGCGCCGCCAGCTCTGCTTTCGCTAAGCTCACCGCGCACATGGCCAGCACGTACTACCCCGGGTACCAGAGCGGGAACGAGAACGACTACGCCCTCGACCAGGACGCGATCGTCCTGGACGGGAACGTCGTAACCTCGCCTTACATCGGGCAGACCATCCCCGGCGGGACCGCGACGATCAGCGGCTCCTTCACCAAGGCCACCGCGACGCAGCTGCAGAACATGCTGAAGTACGGCTCGCTGCCGCTGACCTTCACGATCCTCAGCGTGCAGTCGGTGTCGCCGCAGCTGGGCCGGGCTCAGCTGGACGGCGGCCTGATCGCGGCCGCGATCGGCCTGGGGCTGGTGGTGATCTACTCGTTCCTGTACTACCGCGGGCTCGGCCTGGTGTCGGTCACCGCGGACTCGTTCGTCGTGTTCTTCGAGCGATTGCGGGACGAGGTGCGCGAGGGCAAGCAGCTGCGCCCGGCGGTGGAAGCGGGCTGGAAGCGGGCCCGGCGCACGATCCTGGTCTCGGACAC
>Ga0224557_1000715_pt1 | contig 35564 bp, 34 predicted proteins | sample 714S31014metaG_FD_180677 | JGI IMG/M metagenome (GOLD analysis project Ga0224557, IMG submission 180677) | Peat soil microbial communities from Stordalen Mire, Sweden - 717 S3 10-14 | ecosystem: Environmental > Terrestrial > Soil > Wetlands > Peat | place: Sweden: Norrbotten County, Stordalen... | reverse complement strand
GTGGGTCGAGTTCGAGGAGATCGGGATCTGGGGCGACCACGTGCTCTACAACATCGGCGACGCCCGCCGGCGCAGCGCCACCCTCGCCAGACGCGTCCACCGCATGTGCTTCGAGCCCGACACGCACCTGCTCCGGAACGGTGAGGTCGACCTCGTCTTCGCCGACGGCTCGGTCAAGACCATGACGTTCGAGCGCCTCGGCAACCAGATCGCCTTCCTGCGCTGCGGCCTGTACGGCGGTCCCAACGGCGGGACGCCGGACGGCGACCTGTGGCACGGCATGGCGGTGGCGCAGGGGGACGAGGTCGTCGTGCACGGCGAGACCTTCGACGTGAACGACCCCGCGGTGCGCAGCCGGCTGGCCGGCCAGGACCAGCACCACTGCCGCGTCGAGTGCGACGGCGAGGTGACCTACGGGCTGGTCGAGCCCTACGACACGCTCTGCTACGAGGTCGCCAAGGCCGGGGTCATGGGCTTCTCGCTCCTCGATCCGGCGACCTGAGCCTGCTCCGGGCCTCGTCGGCCGACGCCAGCCGCTCGAGGAGCACACCACCCATCGGGTTGTCCGCGCGACGCGGATCGCCGGTGATGCGCTGGTGGCGATCGTTGATGGCCAGGGCCCGCACCAGGGCGAAGACCTCGTGCCAGGCCAGCTCGTCGTCCGCCACGGCGGGTCCGCCGGCCCGCTCGTAGCGCGCCAGCGCCTCGGCCCGGCCGGGGAAGCCCGGTACCCGGCGCCCGAAGAGCGACTCCATCATCCACTCGAGGCCGAAGTGCCAGCCGAGGTCCATCCCCGGCGGACCGAGAGAGGCCAGGTCCCAGTCCAGCACGGCCGTCACCCGGTGTGCGGGGTCGAAGACCAGGTTCCCGAGCCGGACGTCGCCCCACAGGAGGACCGCGGCCCGCTCGGGCGGCAGGCTGCCCTCGCACCACGCGAGCGCCGCGACCAGGGCAGGCAGCGGGTCGCCGTCCGACGACCAGTCCACGTAGGAGGTCCACCGGTCGAGCGCGTCGCGCAGCCCGAGCCCGGGCAGGGACGCATCGAGGCCCGCGGCCTTCCAGGGCACCGCGTGCACGGCCGCCAGCGTGTCGAGCAGCGCCTCGTACAGGCGCCGCTGGGCGCCGGGGTCGGCCCCGGTGACGTAGGGGTCGAACACGGGAGCCGGGCCGGGGATGTCGCCATGGACCCTGGGCATGACGAGGAAGGGAGATCCCACCCAGCCGGGATCGGTGACGACGAGGGCCGGCGCCGGGGCGGGCACGCCGGCGGCGGCCACCACGTTCTGCACGACCGCCTGGGGGCCCAGGTCGTAGCCGGGGAAGGTCGGCTCCAGGGGCGGCAGCCGGACGACGATGCCGGGGTGCCCCGGACCGAGGTCGACGAGGACCGTCTCGTTCGCCAGCCCCCCGTCGGCGTGACCGAGCGCCGCGATGCCCGGCGGGCGGCCGGCGGCGTCCCCGCCTCCGGGCACGAGCTCGGGATGGGCCGAGATCCAGCGATCCAGGCCCTCGCGCAGTGCTGCGTCGTCTCGCCGACCACCCGTGGCCACCTAGGGAAGGTAGACGACGGCGCGCCACCGCCCCGTCATCTCGGCCCGGCACAGGGCGGTGCCGGCCCGCACGCACCAGTCGACCACGTCGGCCTCCCGGGCCTGCACCGGCGTCCGCACGACCAGGCCGCGACGGACGTGGTCCTGGCGCACCACCCAGCCTTCGGGGATCGCCACCCCGACCTCGGCCAGGCGGGCCACGGCCTTGGTTCCCGTGGGGTGCATGAGCCCGACGGTCATCCCCTCGGTCTGACGACGGTCCCGCTTGGCGGGCATGACGGTCGCCATCGTGACCGGTGGTGTCCGGTTGCCGAAGAAGGCGAAGAGCCCGGTGGGCGGCTCGACGTCGACCACCTCCTCGTCGATGCCGGGCATCAGGTTCAGCCAGCCACTCCCCGCGGCACGCAGGTTCGCCAGCGCGGCGGCGACGCCCGCCACCTCGGGTGGGGTGAACTCCACGGTCCTCGTCTCGCGCCGGCTGCTCACGGGCGCAATCCTGACACCAGGCGCTCCACCACCTCGCAGGCGGGCCGGGCCTCGGCCCGGCGGTGTGCCGTCCCCGCGTACAGGCTCATGCGCCCGAGGTCGCCCACCTCGGCCGCGGCGGCCCGGATCGGGCGGGTGGCGTTGTTGACTTCGGGGTAGGCCGCCGGTGCGTCTGGGTGCTCGCGCACCATGGCGGTGACGAGGGCCCGGGCCCGGCGCCCGCTGAAGGCCCGGGTGACGGCGGTCGCGTCCAGGCCGGCGGCCACCAGCGCGTCCTTGTGGGCGGGCGGGGCACCGCTCTCGGGGCAACGGAGGAACGCGGTGCCGACCTGCACCAGGGACGCACCGCGCGCCAGGAGGTCGACGACGGCTGCCGGCCCGCTCACCCCTCCCGCGGCGACCAACGGCACGAGGGTGCGGCGGCGGACCGCAGCCAGCAGGGCGCGCAGCGGCCGGTCCTGGTCGGGCCGGTCGTCGTTGGCGAAGCCGGCCCGGTGCCCCCCGGCCTCGCAACCCTGCAGGCACAGGGCGTCGGGACCCGCCCCCAGGGCGACGGCGGCCTCCTCGGCCGTCGAGGCCGTCAGCACCACCAGCGACCCCGCCGCCTGCAGCGACCCGACGACCTCGGGCTCGGGGACGCCGAAGGTGAAGCTGACCAGCGCGGGTGGTCGCGCCAGCAGCACCTCGAGCTTCTGTGGGTAGTGGTCGTCGTCCCACGTCGCCCGGCCCGGTGCCACACCGAGTGCGACCGCCTCGGCGGCAAGGGAGCCCACGTAGGCGGCGACACGTTGCGGATCCGCCGCCGGACGCCCGGGGACGAACACGTTGACGCCGAAGGAGGCCACGCCCGCGGCGCGCACGTCCGCCATGTCCGCCGCCAGCGCCTCGGCCGTCTTGTAGCCGGCGGCCAGGAAGCCGAGCGCGCCCGCCCGGGCCACCGCCGTCACCAGCGCGGCCGTCGTGGCACCCGCCATGGGCGCCACGACGAGGGGCCACCGCGACAGTCCCGCCAGCCGCCGCGTCGTCTCGGAGGGATCGGGGCTCGGGGGTGGCACGTCCCAGGCTGGCCCACGGCCGCTACTGTGCGCTACTCGTGGACCTCGACCTCGTCACCACGCTGCGCAGCACGGGCGCGGCGCGCCAGTTCCACCCCGAGCCGGTCGCCGACGACGTGCTCGAGCGCCTCCTCGACACGGCGCGCTTCGCCCCGAGCGGCGGGAACCGGCAGGGCTGGCGGGTCATCGTGGTCAAGGATCCGACCGCCCGCGCCGCCCTGCGCGACCTCTACCTGAGCGGCTGGTACGAGTACCTGGCGCTGGTGGCGGCGGGCCTGGTGCCCTGGGCCCCGGTGACCGACCGCGAGGCGGAGGCGGCGGCCATCGTCAACGCCGGCCAGTTCGCCGAGGCGGGCGCGGCCGCCCCCGGCTTCGCCGAGACCATCGACACGGCACCGGCCCTGCTGCTCGTGCTGGCCGACCTGCGCGCGCTCGCCGCCGTCGACCGCGACCTCCCCCGCTACACCCTGGTCGGCGGCGCCTCCATCTACCCCTTCGTGTGGAGCCTCCTGCTCGCCGCACGCGCCGAGGGCCTGGGCGGCGTCATGACCAGCGTGGCGGTGCGCCGGGAGGACGACGTGCGCGCCCTCTTCGGCATCCCCGACACCGTCGCGGTGGCGGCCCTGGTGGTGCTGGGCCGACCGGTCGCGGCACCCCGCACGCTCACGCGGGCGCCGGTGGCCTCCTTCGCCTGGGTCGACCGGTTCGGCGGCGCGCCGCTGGGGGGCACCACCTGAGATCCGCCGCAACCGTGGTCAAATGGGCCATGGCACGCAACGTCCTGGGCGAGGAGCTCCAGCCCTGCAACCTCGACCCACTCACCGGCTTCTACCGCGACGGCTGCTGCAACACGGGGGCCGACGACCTGGGCGTGCACACCGTGTGCACCCGGGTGACCGCGGACTTCCTGGAGTTCTCGGCCTCCGTCGGCAACGACCTGTCGACCCCGCACCCCGAGTTCGGCTTCGCCGGCCTGCAGCCGGGTGACCAGTGGTGCCTGTGCGCCCCGCGCTGGCAGGAGGCCTTCGAGGCGGGCGTGGCACCTCCCGTCGTCCTGGCCTCCACGCACGCAGCCACCCTGGAGTGGGTGCAGCTGGGCGATCTGGTCGCCCACGCCATCTAGTCTCGTCGCCCCGGGTCCGCACGAATGGGAGGTCGCACCATGTCAGCAACGGTCGTCAGCGTCGATCGCGTCATCAGGGCCCCGGCGGCGTCGATCTTCGCCGTGGTGGCGGATGCCTCGCGCCACCCCGAGATCGACGGCTCGGGTGCCCTGGTCCGCCCGAAGGCAGGTACGCCCGAGCGGCTCGCCCTGGGCTCGACCTTCGGCATGTCGATGAAGATGGGCGTGCCCTACACCACGGTCAACACGGTGACTGAGTTCGAGCAGGACCGTCGCATCGCCTGGCAGACCGCGTTGCCGGGGGTGCTTGGCCATGTCGTCGGCGGGCGCATCTGGCGCTACGAGCTCGAGGAGGTCGACGGCGCCACCAAGGTGACCGAGTCGTGGGACATCTCCAAGGACAAGCAGGCCGTCTTCCTCAAGCACGGAAAGGTCGGCGCGCACACGGCCGGCACGATGTCCAAGACGCTCGAACGCCTGGCCCGGATCACCGAGTCACCGGACACCGAGCCACCGGCCGGCGAGGCTCAGGGCACCGGGTCGTGAACTGCGCATGACCGACGCATTCGACGCCGCCACCATGGACGCCGCCGCCATCGACGCCGCCTGGGAAGAGCGCATCCTGCCCACCCTGTGCGAGTACACCCGCATCCCGTGCCTCTCCCCCGCCTACGACCCCGACTGGTCCGAGCGGGGCGCCATCACCGGGGCCGCCGAGCTCCTGCTGGCGTGGGTACGCGACCAGGACGCCGCGTTGCAGGCCGAGATCGTCACGCTCCCGGGCCGCACGCCGGTCCTGCTCGTCGACAACGGCGGCTCGGGCGACCCGATCGTCGTGTACGGCCACATGGACAAGCAGCCGCCGCTCGGCGAGTGGCGCAGCGGGCTCGGTCCCTACGAGCCCGTGCGCGAGGGCGACGTCCTCTACGGCCGCGGCACGGCCGACGACGGCTACTCGGTGTTCGCCGCCGTGACGGGCCTGCTGGCGGCGGGCGGCGGCCACGGCCGTGTCCTGATCCTGATCGAGGCGAGCGAGGAGAGCGGCAGCCCCGACCTGGCGGCCCATCTGGAGAACCTGAAGGACCGCATCGGCACGCCCCGGCTCGTCATCTGCCTGGACTCGGGCGGCCTCAGCTACGACCGCCTGTGGCTCACGACGTCGCTGCGGGGGGTCCTCGTGGCCGATGTCCGGGTCGACGTGCTCACCGAGGGCATCCACAGCGGCCAGGGCGGCGGGGTGGTGCCGTCGTCCTTCCGGATCCTGCGCCGCATGCTGTCGAACATCGAGGACGAGGCGACCGGCCGCATCGTCCTGCCCGAGCTCCTGGGGGCGGGCATCCCCGCCTCCCACCGGGCCAACATCGAGGCGCTGGCCGAGGAATTCCCCGAGAGCGCCGCGCCGGTGGTCGAGGGACTGCACCTGCTCACGCCGGACCCGGTCGACCGCCTGGTCGCCCGCACCTGGGGCGCCGCGCTCGAGGTCACCGGGGCCGACGGCCTGCCCAAGCCCCGGGACGGCGGCAACGTGCTGCGCCCGTCGACCACGCTGAAGCTCTCCCTGCGGCTCCCGCCCGACGTCGACGCCCAGGCGGCGTCGGACGCGCTCATCTCGGCCATCCGCACCGACGAGGGCGCGCACGTGACGATCGACCTGGAGGCGGCCGGCCAGGGCTGGATCGCGCCACCCCTGGACCCCGCCACGGCCGCCACCCTCTCGGCCGTCTCGCGGGAGCGCTTCGGGCGCGACTTCGCCTCGGTCGGCGAGGGCGGCTCCATCCCGTTCCTGCCCGACCTGCAGAAGGGATTCCCGGGCACGCCGTTCGTGGCCACCGGGGTCCTCGGCCCGCACTCGAACGCGCACGGGCCCAACGAGGCGCTGCACATCCCGATGGCCAAGGCCGTCACGCAGGCCGTGGCGGCCCTGCTCGGCTCGGCGGGCTGACCGTGCCGGCGCCGGCAACCCGGGGCGCCGGCACGAATGGCGCGGTCGGCCCGTAGGGTCCAGGGTCGTGACCGACACCGCCGACTTCTGGTTCGACCCCCTGTGCCCCTGGGCCTGGATCACCTCGCGCTGGATGCTCGAGGTCGAGCAGGTGCGCCCCATTGCCACGCACTGGCATGTCATGTCGCTCGCCCTCCTCAACGAGGGGCGGGACGATCTCCCGGAGGGCTACAAGGAGCTGCTGGCCCGGGCCAAGGGACCGGTGCGCGTCTGCATCGCGGCCGAGCAGGCCAAGGGGCCCGACATCCTCCTCCCGCTCTACACGGCCCTGGGCACCCGGCGGCACGTGGAGGGGCGCGGGAACGCGGACGGTGAGGCCGAGGCCGTCATCGCCGAGGCCCTGGCCGAGGTCGGGCTCCCCCCGTCGCTGGCCGAGGCGGCCTCCTCGACCGAGTACGACGAGGCCCTGGCCGCATCCCACCACGCCGGGATGGACCCGGTCGGCGACGACGTGGGCACGCCCGTGATCCACTACAACGGCACGGCCATCTTCGGCCCCGTCGTGACCCCCGCCCCCAAGGGCGAGGCGGCGGGGCGCCTGTGGGACGGCGTGCTGCTCTGCACCGGCACGGACGGCTTCTTCGAGCTCAAGCGCACCCGGGACCGGGCGCCGAGCTTCGACTGACGGGGTCGCCCCCGTCGCTCACTGCGAGGCGAGGATCGCCGCCACCTCCGCGACCGGGTCGCGCACGACGGGGCCGGTCGCGGTGACCTCGGCCCGGACGATCGTGCCGTTGAAGGCGAAGGGCGCCTCGTAGTCCCCGCCCACCGCGGGCCCCCACTCGTAGCCACAGGTGAGCCCGATCATCAGCTCGTTGAAGGCCACGGGGGTGAAGCGCTTCACCTCCCCGCTGCCCACCACGGTGCCGTCCTGGACCAGGGTGGCCAGGCCGCCGAGGAAGTCGTCCTTCTCGAAGCGGAAGACCACCTCGTGGCGGCCCGGGCCGAGCTCCTTCTCGGCCACCACCTCGTAGAGCCGCTGCCCGTGCAGGTTGTGGACGTAGCGCAGGCGGCCCCCGATCACGTGGAGGGACCAGCCGCCCAGGGCGCACCCGAGGGCCAGCAACGTGCCCGACGGCTCCACGCCGTCCGGCACCTCGATCGTGAGCGCCATGTCGTGGGAACGGTTGCGCGTGTCGACCGCCACCCACTCGGGCACCGGCGCCCCGCCCTGGAAGTAGCGGTAGGTCGCCTGGAGCCGGCGGTGGTCGTGCTTGTGGGCGATGACCTCGAGCACCCGGTTGTCGAGCGGGAGCACGTCGTTGCGCCGGGCCTCCTCCCACCACAGGGCGACCAGCTCGGCGACCTTCTCCGGGAACTCGGCGGCGCGGTCACGCGACTCCGAGGCGTCCTCGGCCACGTGGTACAGCTCCCACACGTCGTCGTCCCAGGGTGCGTTGGCCCGTAGCCCGTCGTCGTAGATGGGGCCGACCGGGTGATAGGTCACCGCCTTCCACCTGTCGTGGTAGATGGCGCGCGAGCCGAGCATCTCGAAGTGCTGCGTGTGGTGCCGGCCGACCTCGTCCTCCCCTCCTCGGCCCAACAGGTAGGCGAAGCTGGTGCCGTCGAGGTGCGACTGCACGATGCCGTCGATCTCGGCCGGCGGCGCCAGACCGACCAGCTCGAGCACGGTCGGCGTGATGTCGACGGCGTGGGCGAACTGCCGGCGCAGCCCCCCTCCGGCCGCGTCGCGGCGGGCGGCGGGCAGGCGGACGATGCAGGGGTCGGCCACGCCCCCCTCGTGGACCTCGCGCTTCCAGCGCTTGAAGGGCGTGTTCCCCGCCATGGTCCAGCCCCACGGGTAGTTGTTGTGGCTGCGCGGTCCGCCGATCTCCTCAATCCGGTCGTACATCTCGCCCACCCCGGCACCCTCGAAGTTGGACAGGCGGCCCTCGTTGATGGTGCCGTCCTTGCCGCCCTCGGAGCTGGCGCCGTTGTCCGACACGACGATCACCACGGTGTCGTCGGCGTCGCCCAGGTCCTCGACGAAGGCGAGCACCCGGCCGATCTGCTCGTCCGTGTACGACAAGAAGGCGGCGAAACACTCCATGAAGCGCTCGGCCAGGGCCCGCTCGCGCTCGCCGAGGCTGTCCCAGCCGGGGACCCACGGTGGCCGCGGGGTGAGGACCGTGCCCTCGGGGACGATGCCCATGGCGAGCTGGCGGGCGAAGGTCTCCTCGCGCCAGACGTCCCAGCCCTTGGCGAAGCGACCCCGGTAGCGTTCGATCCACTCGGCCGGAGCATGGTGGGGCGAGTGGCAGGCCCCCGTGGCGAAGTACAGGAAGAAGGGGAGCTCGTCGTCGACGGCGCGCAGGTCACCGAGGAACTCGATGGCCCGGTCGGCCAGGTCGGCGCTGAGGTGGTAACCCTCGGCGACCGAGCGCGGGGGGCGTACGGCGTGGTTGTCGTGGTAGAGCGCCGGGACGAACTGGTGGGTCTCACCGCCGTGGAAGCCGTACCAGCGGTCGAAGCCGCGCCCGAGGGGCCAGGTCTCCCGGGAGTTGGCCATGTTGGTCTCGCCCTCGGGGCTCAGGTGCCACTTGCCCACGGCGTAGGTGGCATAGCCGGTCGACCGCAGCATCTCGGAGACGAAGCCGTTCTGGCGCGGTGGCCGCCCCCAGTAGCCGGGGAACCCCGCGGCCAGGTCGGCCACGCGGCCCATGCCGCTGCGATGGTGGTTGCGCCCGGTGAGCAGACAGGCCCTCGTCGGCGAGCACAGCGCGGTGGTGTGGAAGTTGGTCAGCCGCACGCCCTCGGCGGCGACGCCGTCGATGAAGGGTGTCTCGATGTCGGAGCCGTAGCAGCCGAGCTGGGCGAAGCCGACGTCGTCGAGCACGATCACCACGACGTTGGGCGCGCCCTCGGGCGGCGTGGGCAGCGGCGGCCACCAGGGCTCCGAGTCGCGCCAGTCGTTGCCGATCTTCCCCTGGAACTCCACTGGTGCCACGTCGCCAACCCCCAACTCCTCGGTGTCGGGAGAGCTTTGCATCCGGCGCGCGCCGGGCGCACATGGGTCGCCGGGCCTCGGCCGGCGGGTCCCGGGTGCCCTACGACATCGCGACGGCCGGCGCGCGCACGGGGGTGGGCCGTGGCTGCCGGAGCAGGGAGGCGCTCGCGACCAGCACGACCGCCAGGAAGCCGACGTAGGCGCCCCAGCCGACCACCATCCAGCCCTTGCCGTGGTAGCTGCTGAAGGTCACGCCGATCCACACGGCCAGCGCGTTGAAGGCAGCGACGACCAGGCTCAGCCATCCGATCCACGGCCGGGCGACCTCCCCGCGCACCATGGCGAGGCCGAGCGCACCCAGGAACACCGCCGTCATGACCGAGGTGGCGGAGAAGAAGATCGTGTTCAGGTCGCCGAGCATCCGCACGAGGCTCAAGTCGGTGATGCCGCCGCGCTGGGCGTCCATGAAGGCGAGCACGGTGGTCGGGAGCGCCGCCAACGCGGTGGTCACGGCCACGGCGATGCCCGCGCCGAGCACGATGGGCGCCAACGGCTCCGCTCCCCCGCGGGCCCGGCTCAGGAGGCGTTGGAGGTACCCGCAGAACCACACGAGCACACCGGCGGCGAAGAAGTCGAAGATCATGCCGGCCTGCAGGGCGACCCGGTGGTCGTGGACCCAGGCCAGCGTCGCCGCCGGGGTGGCGTCGACGCGCGGCTGCTGGGGATAGATGAAGCCGGACAGCACCGCCAGCACGACGAAGGCCAGGCCGCTCAACGCGCCGATCCGCTCGAAGGTACGGTCGTTCATGACGCTCCCCTTCCGCCCCCTGGGCGCTCCCCCCGTGGGACGCCGTCAATATAGGACCGGTGTCGCCGCCGTGCCCGGGCCCTCGTGGGGCGTCAGCCGGGCGGCCCGCCGCCCGACCGCCACAGGTCGGTGAAGGCCACGCCCACCTCCGAGAGCAACCTGCGCAGGAGCGGCAGTGACAGCCCGAGGACGTTGGACGGGACGCCGTCGATGCCGTCCACGAACGGCCCCCCGTACCCCTCGATGCTGAAGGCGCCGGCGAGCGCCAGGGCCTCGCCGCTGGCGGCGTAGGCGCGCAGCTCGTCGTCGCCGGGACGCCCGAACCGGATCAGCGTGCACTCGACGTCGCGCACCCGGATGCCCGATCGGGTGTCGATCAGGCAGTGGCCGGTCCAGAGCTGGGCCTGGCGGCCCGACAGCCGGCGCCACATCGACTCCACCTCCGCACCCGAGGCCGGCTTGCCCAACGACACCCCGTCGACGTCGAGCAGGGTGTCGCAGCCGAGCACCAGCGCTCCCTCGCACCGCGGCGCCACCGCGGCGGCCTTGCGCTCGGCGAGCACCACGACGGCGTCGGCGGTCGAAAGCTCGCCCACGTCCTCGTCGACACCGCTCACCGCGACCTCGGGGTCGAACCCCGCGTCGCGCAGGACCCGCAGCCTCGCCGGGGAGCCCGACGCCAGGACGAAGCGGGGGGCCGCGCTCATGGACCGGCGTCGGTGGGGGGACGGTCGGCCCGGTAGTAGCCGTGCATGAGCTCGCTGGCCCAGGCCGGCTGGCGGACGTCGGCCGCCTCGGGCTCGAACTCGCGCATGTACGGCTTGACGTCGAGGACGGGCGAGCCGTCGATCGCATCGAGGCCGCGCACGCGGAGGTCGAGGCCGTCGACCCCCAGGAGGGCGCAGGCCGAGACGCCCAGCCGGTTGGGCCGCATCCGCGCCCGTTGGGCGAACATCCCGACCTCGGGCCAGTCGGGGTTGCCGCGCGGACGGCGGGCACCGGTCCGGACCTCGGACTCCTCGACGAGGTGGAACCGGAACACCACCACCAGGTGCGAGAAGTCGGCGAGCCCCCGCACCGCATCGGTGGCGAAGCTCACCCCGTCGAGCCGGATCACGGCCTCCACCCCGCCCCAGTCGTCGTCGATGGGCTCGGCGCGGCCGCCCACGACGACACCGACGGGCTCCAGCGCGATCACGGGCGCAAAAGCTAGCTTGAGCGCCGTGCGGTCACGTCGCCAGGGCCAGGAGCACGGCGGCTGATCCGGGCCATCACCACCAACGAGCTGCGCCGTCGGGTCCGTGACCGCTCCGCGGTGATCACCTGCCTGGTGGCGCCGCTCGCCATCGCCGCGATCCTCGGTTTTGCCTTCGCGGGCAACGCCACGCCGGGCACACTGCCGATCGGCGTCGCCGGGGCGTCGCCGGCCCTGGTGCGCGCCGCGGCGCACGCCAGCCAACTCCCCGGCGGGGTCGTCGTCCGGCTGGTCCCCAGCGCGGCGAGCGTCCGGCGCGAGGTGGCGGACGGCACCCTCGCCGCGGGCGTGGTCGTCTCGCGGCGCCGGGCGAGCCTCTCCGACCTGCTCATCCCGATGGTGGCGCCCGGTGCCACCCCCTCGCCGGGCTTCGACGTGGTCGACCGGGCCGACGCGCTGGTCGGGCAGGAGGTCGCCGAGTCGCTGGCGGCCGGCCTGGCCAGCCGGTTGTACGCCGGCCGCCTGGACCGCGGGACGGCGACCGGGACGGCGGCCATCTCCGTCACGAGCAGCACCCTGGGCAACGGGGGCAAGGCGGTGCTCGACTACTTCGCACCCTCCATCGCGGTCATCTTCCTCTTCATCGGGAGCGGCCTCGGCATGCGCTCGCTCATGATGGAGCGGGTGACGGGAACCCTGGCCCGGCTGGCGGCGGCGCCGATCCGGCCGAGCGCCATCGTGTGGGGCAAGCTGCTCGCCATCGCGCTGACCGGGCTCGCGTCGATCCTGATCGTGTGGGGCGTGACGGCCGCCGTGTTCGGTGCCGACTGGGGCGACCCTGCCGGCGTCCTGTTGCTGTGCCTGGGCGCCACCGCGGCGATGTGCGGGCTCGGGGCCTTCCTGACCTCGTTCGCCCGCACGCCGCAGGAGGCCTTCGCCGCCTCCCTGGTGGTGGGACTGGTACTGGCGCTGCTGGGGGGAAACCTGCTCCCGCCCGGCGCGCTCCCCGAGGCCCTGCAGGTGCTGAGCCTCGCCACCCCGAACGGCTGGGCGCTGGTCGGGTTCGGGCGCCTGGCGCTGCTCCGGGAACCGGCGTCGTCGGTGGTCGGACCGTTCCTCGCGCTGTGCCTCATCGCGGCCGTCACCGGCGGGCTGGCCATGGCCCGGGTGCGCCGCATGGTGACGCCGTGATCCCCATCGTGCGCGTCAACCTGCGCCGGGCGGTCGGGGACCGGCGCCTCCTCTTCGTCGCCACCGTGTTCCCGGTGCTGTTCATCCTCGTCACCGGCATCCTGGCCGGGAGCCCCAAGGAGCCGGTCGGTCTCGTGCACCCCTCGCCGCGCCTCCTTCAGCTCGTGGCGCGCACCGGCGACCTCAAGGTCCGGCTGGAGCCCGACCGGGCGCAGCTGGGTGACGACATCCTGCGCGGACGCGTCGTGGCCGGCCTCGTCGGCCTGCCGGCGCCACCGGGCGCCATCCGGGTCGACTTCGTCAGCGAGTCGGCCTCGACGAGCGCGGTCCAGGCCCGCACCGACGTGGTGGCGCTGCTCGACCTCATCTCCGCCGAGGGGACCCGGACGGCGGTGACCGACGTGACGCTCGCCCACACCGACGTGCCGGCCCCGCTCAGCCCCTTCTCGTACGTCGCCCCGGCCGACCTCGTCCTGTTCCTGGGCATCACGGTGCTGCTGCTGGCCTCCGGCGTCGTGGAGTCACGCCGCCTGGGCATCATGCGGCGGCTCGCCGCGGCCCCGGTGCGACGCCGCAACGTCGTGGCCGCGCTGGTCGCCACCAGCCTGTCCGTCGCCGCCGTGCAGTCGGTGGGGCTGTTGGTGGTGGGCCGCCTGATCTTCCGCGTCCACTGGGGCGATCCGGCGGGTGTCTTCCTCGTCCTCCTCATGCTGTCGCTGGCCTACGCGGGAGCGGCCGCGCTGGTGAGCATGCGGTCGCGCACCGAGGAGCAGGCGATTTCGCTGGCCGTCGTGCTCGGGATCGTGTGCGGCCTGCTGGGCGGCTGCATGTACCCCCTCGACGTCGTGGGCCCGGTCGTGCGCGCCGTCGGCCACGTGGTACCCCAGGCCTGGGCCATGGACGCGTTCGTGAAGCTCGTGTACGACCATGCCGGCCTCGTGGCGGTGCTCCCGGAGGTCGGCGCCCTCGCCGTGTTCGCCGCCGTGCTGGTGGCCCTGGCGCTCCGCGCCTACGCGCGGACGGTGTACTCGCCAGGGTGAAAGCGCCGGGTCACCCGGCGGAACTTCCAGGTGTGGTCCGGCCACAGCGTGGTGTTGCGACCGCGGTGGTCGAGGTACCAGCTGCCACATCCGCCGTCGACCCACACCGAATGCTCCAGCCGGGCCTGCAGCCGATCGTTGTAGCGCCGCTGGACGCCGGGCTTCACCTCGACCACGTGCACACCGGGACGGGACATGAAGGCGAGCGCGCTGGCGATGTAGTTGATGTGCGACTCGATCATGTAGATCATGGAGTTGTGGGCCAGCGTCGCGTTGGGCCCGATCATCAGGAACAGATTCGGGAAGCCCGCCACTGTGGAACCGGCATAGGCCTCGACGCCCTGCGCCTTCCAGGTCTCGGACAGCCGGGCCCCGTCCCGCCCGACGATGTGCCGGGCGTACGGCGGCTCGGCCGCCTCGAACCCGGTGCCCATGATCACCACGTCGACGGGGCGGGCGATGCCGTCCTGCCCGACGACCTCGTGCGCGGTGAACGAGGCCACCGGTGACTCCACCACCTCGACGTTGGGCCGGGTGAGCGACGGGTAGTAGTCGTCGGAGAGCAGCAGGCGCTTGCAGCCCGGCTCGTAGTCGGGGGTGAGCGTCGCACGCAGCGCCTCGTCGGGCACCTGGCGGGCCAAATGGTCGAGCGCCGCCTTGCGGACGGCGGCCTTGCGCCGGGTGCCCTGGCCGACGAAGAGCGACAGGAGCGCCTCGAAGACGAGGTAGATGCGCAGGCGGGCCAGGCGCTGGGTCGCCGGCACCTTGCGGTACACCAGCTTGCGCAATCTGGACACGGCGCGGTCACGCCGGGGCACGATCCACGGCGGCGTGCGCTGGTACAGGTAGAGGTGCTCGACCTCGGGGGCGATCTGGGGGACGAACTGGATCGCGGAGGCCCCCGTGCCCACGACGCAGACGCGCTTGCCCGTCAGGTCGAAGCCGTGCTCCCAGCGTGCGGAGTGGAAGACCTTGCCCCGGAAGTCCCCCAGCCCGGGGAAGTCGGGGATCGACGGCTCGCTCAACGACCCGGTGGCCCACACGAGCACGGGCGCGCGGTACTCCTCTCCCCCGGTGGTCCGCACGACCCATCGCCGGGCCCCGTCGTCCCAGCGCGCCTCGTCCACGGCCCGGCCGACGCGCAGGTGCCCCCCGACCTCGAAGCGGTCGACGCAGTCGCGCATGTAGTCCCAGATCTCGGATTGGGAGGGAAAGGCGCGCGTCCAGTCCGGATTGAGGGCGAAGGAGTACGAGTAGAGGTTCGACGGCACGTCACAGGCCGCGCCGGGGTAGGAGTTGTCCCGCCAGGTGCCGCCGAGGTCGTTGCCGCGGTCGAGGACGACGAAGTCCTCGATCCCCATCGACCGGAGCCGGGCGGCCATGCCGATGCCGGAGAAGCCGGCGCCGACGATGACGACCCGGTGCTCGTGGGTCACGGCGTCGGGGCGACGAAGTCGACGACCACCCGGGCCAGCTCCTCCCCGCAGTCCTCCTGGAGGAAATGCCCTCCGCCGACGATCGTGGTGTGGGCCTGGCCCCGCGCCCCGGCGATCTTGTCCTTCAAGTTGCGGTCCGCCCCCCGGGTGATGGGGTCGCCGTCACTGAAGGCGCACAGGAACGGGCGGTCGAAGGCGGCCAGGCCCACCCAGGCGGCGACGTTGGCGTCGTGGGCGGGGTCGTCGGGCCGGGACGGCACCAGCATGGGGAAGGCCCGGGCGCCGGCCTTGTACGACTCGTCGGGGAACGGCGCGTCGTAGGCCGCCTCCACCTCGGGCGAGACCGGCTTGGCGCACCCGCCGCGGACGATGCCCCCGGTCGGGAACTCCTCGACCTCCTGGGAGAACCGCTGCCAGGCGAAGAAGGCCTCGCCCGGGTTCGTGTCCCCGGTGGGGAGGAACGTGTTCGCCGCGACCACCCGGGCGAAGCGGTCGGGGTGCTCGCCCACCAGGCGCAAGCCGATGAGCCCACCCCAGTCCTGGCCCACCAGCGTGACGTCGCGCAGGTCGAGCCGGTCGAAGAGGAGCTGGCGCGTCCACTCGACGTGGCGGGCGAAGGTGTAGTCGCCGCGCTCGGCGGGCTTGTCCGAGCGCCCGAAGCCGACCAGGTCGGGGGCGACGACCTGCAGCCCGGCCGCGGTCAGGACCGGGATCATCGTGCGGTACAGGTAGGACCAGGTCGGCTCGCCGTGCAGGAGGAGCACGACCGGGCCCGCCGGGTCCCCCTCGCGCACGTAGTGCACCCGCAGGGTGCCGCCCTCGCCGTCGGCGACGTCGGCGTAGTGGGGCTCGAAGTCGTACCCGGGCAGGTACGCGAAGCGGTCGTCGGGCGTGCGGAGCGTTTTCATGCAGGCGGGAGCCTACGCCGTCGACGCCCCCGGCCACCTCGGGCCGGGCCCGGGGTGCGCCCCGCCCCCGCGGCCCGTAACCTGACTGCCACGTCACAGATGGCACCCCGGTGGGGAGGGAGCGACACCATGGCCAAGTCCGACGCCCAGGAGTACGACCCGTTCGCGGCCTTCGACGACGTCGTGGCCGGCACGACCCGGGACCCGTATGCCGACCTGGCGGTCAAGCGGCGCCGGACGCCGGTGGCGCTGGGCATGACCATGTCCCCCGACGCCCTCCCCGAGGGCATCGACGTGGAGCCCGGGTGGATCGCCTACCGCTACGAGGACTGCTCGCGCATCCTGCGGGACGCCAAGACCTTCACCTCGACCGGCTACGACGCCACCATCGGCATGGTGATGGGCCACATGATCCTCGGCATGGACGACCCCGAGCACCGCACCCAGCGCAACCTCGTGTCCCACGCCTTCCGGGAGCGGGCGCTGGCCCGCTGGGAGCCCGAGCTCATAGGGCCCATCGTCGACGAGCAGATCGACCGCTTCGCCGCCGACGGCCGGGCGGACCTGGTGCGCCAGCTGACCTTCGAATTCCCGGTGCGGGTGATCGCGCGCCTGCTCGGTCTGCCCGAGGAGGACTTCCCGCAATTCCAGCGCTGGTCCGTCGAGCTGATCGGGCTGGTGGCCGACATCGACCGCGGCCTCGCGGCCTCGGAGTCGCTGCGCGACTACTTCGCGCAGGTGGTGGCGGAGCGCCGGGCCCGGCCGGCCGACGACCTCATCAGCGACCTGGTCTCGGCCGAGGTCGACGGCGAGCAACTCACCGACGAGGCCATCTACTCCTTCCTGCGACTGCTCCTGCCGGCGGGAGCCGAGACCACGTACCGCTCCTCGGGCAACCTGCTGTACCTGCTGCTCACCCACCCCGACCAGCTCGAGGCGGTGCGCGCCGATCGGTCGCTGCTCCCCCAGGCCATTGAGGAGGGCCTGCGCTGCGAGCCCCCGCTCCTGACCATCAACCGCACCACCACCTGCGAGGTCGAGCTCGCGGGGGTGACCCTCGGCTGCGGGGAGAGCATCACCCCCCACATCGGCTCCGCCAACCACGACGAGACCCGCTGGGACGACCCCGAGACCTTCGACATCTTCCGCCCGCCCGTCCCGCACATCGCGTTCGCACACGGCCCGCACATGTGCCTGGGCATGCATCTCGCCCGGCTCGAGACGCGCGTGCTCATGCAGCGCGTCCTGGACCGCCTCCCGGGCCTGGCCCTCGACCCCGGCGACGCGGACCCCCACATCCGCGGTGACGTCTTCCGCTCCCCCACCTCCCTGCCGGTGACGTTCCACCCCGCCGCCTGACGCTCTGGAGGCGGCCGCGTCACCCCGGTGACTCAGGCGATCTGACGCACCTCGACCTCGCTGCCCCGGGCGACGAGGACTGTGGAGACCATGGACGGTGGGAAGAGGCCGTGCGAGACGACGCCCGGCACGGAGTCGAGCCACTCGGCCAGCCGCGCCGGGTCGGCGACGTCACCGTGGAAGTCGGCCAGGATGCCCCCGTCGGGCGTGGGTGGCGCGTCGCGCCGCGTGGTACCGGGCAGCGCGTGCAGCGTGGCCGCCAGCCCGAAGGCGAGGAGCTCGAGCGGGACGGGGGCATGGAGCCGGTCGACGGGCTTGTCGGACGAGACGATGACCACGAAGCGGTCGGCCGCGGCGGCGACGATCCGTTCGCGGGTGTGCGCGCCGCCACCGCCCTTGACCAGCCAGCCGGCCGGGTCGACCTGGTCGGCCCCGTCGATGGCCAGGTCGAGCCGATCGATGTCGGAGAACGGCCGCACGTCGAGGCCCTGGGCCACCGCGAGCTCGGCGGTGGCGGGCGACGTGGCCACACAGGTGATCGCCGGCCGGCGGCGGCCGAGCGCCGGGACGAGCTCGGCCACGGTGGTGCCCGTGCCGAGGCCCACCCGCATCCCGTCCTCGACGAGGTCGGCCGCCGCCAGCGCGGCGACGCGCTTCTCAGCGGCGATGCCCGGCACCGTCACGGCAGGAGCGTGCTCAGCTGCGCGGGACGTCCTTCCACGGCAGCTCCTTGTCGTTGCGGACGTCGCCGGGGAGTCCCAGCACGCGCTCGCCCAGGATGTTGCGCATGACCTCGGACGTGCCACCCTCAATGGAGTTGGCCCGCACGCGCAGGAACAGCTTGCGCACGTCGAGCGATCCCATCCCGACCAGCTCCGGGCGGACCATCGGGTAGCCCGCCGGGAAGAGCATGGCGTCGTTGCCCAGCAGGTCCATGCACAGGTCGTAGACGCGCTTGTTCTCCTCGGCATAGGCGAGCTTGGCCACCGAGCCCTCCGGCCCGGGCGTGCCCGCCTTGCGCGTCTGGGCGGCCCGCATGTTGGTCATGGAGAGCGCCTCGCTGCGGATGTAGCTCGAGACGACCCGGTCGCGCAGCGCGAGGGCATGGGGGGACGTGTCCCCCTGCCACCGCTCCTTCCAGATCCGGATGGCCTCGGCGACGGGCCCGCCACCCCGGCGGGTGACCGCGCCGCCGATGGAGACACGCTCGTTCATGAGCGTCGTCACCGCCACGCGCCATCCCTCGCCCTCGGCCCCGATGCGCGCGCTGTCGGGGATGCGCACGTCGGTGAAGAAGACCTCGTTGAACTCCGCCTCGCCCGTGATCTGGAACAGAGGGCGCACCTCGACGCCCGGCGCCTTCATGTCGACGAGGAAGGCCGTCAGCCCCTTGTGCTTGGGCACGTCCGGGTTCGTCCGCGCCACGATCAGCCCGAAGGCCGAGATGTGCGCCAGCGTGGTCCACACCTTCTGTCCGTTCATCAGCCACTCGTCACCGTCGCGCTCGGCTCTGGTGGCGAGCCCGGCGACGTCGGAGCCGGCTCCCGGCTCGCTGAAGAGCTGGCACCAGATCTCCTCGTTGTCGAACAGGGGCCGCAGGTAGCGGGCCTTCTGCTCGGGCGTCCCGTGGGTGGCGATGGTCGGCGCGCACATGCCGTAGCCGATGGGGTTGCGCGCCCCGGCCACGGGAGCGCCGCCTTCGTGCAGCCGCGCCTGCGCCCGCTGGTGGTCCTTGGGCGTGAGGCCCAGGCCGCCGCAGTCGGGCGCGAAGTGCAACCAGGCCAGGCCACGGTCGAACTGCTCCCCCAGGAACTGCTGCGACGGCGTCGTGGCGGGTGGGAAGTCGGCCAGCAGGCCGTCAACCAGTTCGTCGACGTTCGCGCTCATGCCCGCACCCTATAGCGTGCACTTGTGCGGGCACCTGCCCACCCTCGACGGCTCCGGCACCCCGACGTCCCCGGCCCGGGCGGCGGGGACGCAGCGTCGCGACCGTGACCGTGACCGTGACCGCGTCCCTTCCCGACGGGAGGGAGCTGGCCTACGAGGAGTACGGGGACCCGGCGGGCTTCCCGGTGCTGAGCTTCCACGGAGGGCTGAGCTCCCGCCTCGACGCGGCCCCCGCCGACAGCGCGGCGGCCGCCGCGGGCGTGCGCCTCGTCTCCCCGGACCGGCCCGGCATCGGGCTGTCCACCTACCAGCCCGGCCGACGCCTGCTCGACTGGACGGCCGACGTCGAGGCACTGAGCGATGCCCTCGGCTTCGGCCGCTTCGCGGTGATGGGCTGGTCGGCCGGAGGGGCCTACGCCGCCGTCTGCGCGGCCAAGATGCCCGGCCGGGTCACGGCGGCCGCGCTTCTGTCGAGCGCGGTCCCCCTCGACCTCTACGGCACCACCCGGGGCCTCACGGCGGAGGACCGCCTCCTCCTGGCGTTGTCCCAGCGCGCACCCTGGCTGGCCTCCGCGGTCATCAAGGCGAGCATCCTCAGTACCAGCAACGCCCGGCTCCTGCGCGCCGCCATGCGCTCGTTCCCCCCCGCCGACCGTTCGCTCCTCACCGAGTGGGGCACGCCGGATGTCGCCCTGGCCTTCGTCCGGGAGGCCGTCCGCCAGGGCACGGAGGGATGCGTCCAGGACTACCGCATCTTCGGCGACCCCTGGGGCTTCTCCCTCGAGGAGATCGCGGTGCCCGTCCAGATCTGGGAGGGAGCCGACGACCGCACCGGGCCGCCGGGCTACCGCGCGTTCCTACAGGCGCACATCGCGCACGCGTCGGTCACGGTCGTCCCGGGCGAAGGCCACCTCTCCCTGCTGCCGCATCAGGCGCCCGCCATCTTCGCCGCGCTGCTCGGTGGCGACCACAGCGCCGAGTCGACGGCGCGGTGGAACGTGGGGTAGGCGAAGATCATCGTCCGGAGGGTGTCGAGCGACACCTGGGCGTGGACGGCCAGGGCGAGCAGGCCGAGCACCTCGCCACCACTGGGGGCCATGGACGTGGCGCCGACGAGCACGCCGTCACGCGCCACGAGCTTCACGAAGCCCTCTCCGCGATGGATCCAGCCGCGGGCGGACTCGGCGACCGACTCGTGCAGCACGGTGATGTCGCCGCCCTGCTCCCGGGCCTGCGCTTCGGTCACGCCGACCGAGCCGATCTCGGGATCGGTGAAGGTCACCCGCGGCAGGGCGCGGTAGTCGGCGTCCGGGAGGGGCGAACCGAGGACGTCGGCCACGCACAGCCTGGCCTGGTACATGGCGACGTGGGTGAAGGCGCCCTTCCCCGTGATGTCGCCCACGGCCCACACCCCGGGCTGCGCCCGCATGCGCCCGTCGACGGGAATGCCCCGGCCACCCTCGTCCAGCCCCAGTGCCCCGACGCCGAGACCGGCCAGGTCGGTGCGGCGCCCGGTGGCGACCAACATCCGGTCCCCGCCGAGGACGCGGCCGCCGGCCAGGTGCACGGACGCGCCCCCCGACCCGGAGGCCTCGACCCGATCGATCGTCACCCCGGTGTGCACGTCCATGCCCTCGCGGCGCAGGATCTCGGTGAGCAGCTCGGAGGCCTCCGGTTCCTCGGGGGCGACGATGCGGTCGGCCATCTCGACGATGGTCACGCGGGACCCGAAGCGCGCCATCGCCTGGCCGATCTCGACGCCGATGGCACCTCCGCCGACGACGAGCAGCGTCTCCGGCACCGTCTCGGCGGCGACGGCCTCACGGTTCGTCCAGTGCGGCACGCCGGCGAACATGGGCGGCACCCAGGCCCGGGCCCCCGCGGCCAGCACGAGCGCCCGCCGGGCCGAGATGGTCTCCCCCGCGACCTCGACCGACGCCGGCCCGGTGACGCGAGCCCGGCCGCGGACGAAACGCCCGCCCTTGCCCTCGAAGCGCTCGACCGCCACCGTGTCGTCCCACGAGTCCGTCGCCTCCTCACGAATGCGCCGGGCGACGGGCGACCAGTCCGGCGTCACCACCGACGAGCCGGCCATGCCGGGGATGCGACGTCCCTCGGCCAGGAGGTCCGCGGCGCGCACCATCATCTTGGACGGGATGCAGCCCCAGTACGGGCACTCACCACCGACCAGCTCCGCCTCGATGCCGACGACCTCGAGACCCGCCTCCGCCAGCTTGCCGGCGACCTCCTCGCCGCCCGGTCCCAGGCCGACGACGACGACATCGGCCTCCACAGGGGCTACAGCTGTCCCCAGCTGGTGAGCTGGACCGGCGCGACGATCGGCGTCCCCACCACGAGCTGAATCTGGTAGTGGTCGCCGAGCGGGAGGTCCCGTGGGTTGCCCGTGTAGAGGCCGGGCTTCTTGCCCGGCGACGCGAAGAAGACGGTGACCTTGCCGGTGGCGGGCCCGACCTGGGTGGTGCTGAGCGGCTGCCCCCACTCGTCGAAGAGCTGGCCGAGGGTGAAGCTCTGCGTGTTGCTGGGCGACTCAATGTGGATGATCCCGTCGTCGGCGTGCACATGGAGCCAGTAGAAGCAGCTCCCCGTCTCCACGAAGGGGCCCTGCCCGCTCTGCACGGCCTGAAAACCTGGGATCCCGATGCCGTACGGCATGACCTGCGCCTTGCCGTCGACGAAGATCGTCAGGTGCGTGTGCACGTGGACGACCGTCTGCTCGCCGGCCTGGCACTGCACCCCGTCGACCGTCTGGCCCGTGGCGGCGTTGATGAGGCTCGCCAGCTTCGGGCCGGTCGGGACCGGGATGCCCTCCGGCCCGGCCGAGCCGGCCGGCGGTTGCACCCAGGTGGACGACATGGACGCCGGGATGGCCTCGACGGGCACGTGCGGGTTCTTGAGCTGCGGGGGCACGGTGCCGGAGCCGCTCCCTCCCACCTGGGTCAGGACCACCACGAGCACGACGGCGATGACGGCAAGGGCACCGCCCACCCGGATGCCGATGCGCATCCGCTTCTTGCGGAGCTCGGCGGCGCGCCTCTCCGCGGCACGGCGTTGGTTCTCGGTCCTGCGCTGGGCTTTCGTCTGCCGGTCGCTCATTGGGGGGTCAGCGTAGCGAACCAGTCCCAGCGAAAGGCATCAACACGCTCCAGCGGTCCGGCCCATTCGGGCGCCGGTCCATCGATCCGAGCGCACGCTGGACCGATCCCGGCGGCCGCCTGCCACAGGTCGCCGTCCACGAACGCCACCGTGACGGTCCGGTCACGCTCCGCGTCGGCGAACTGCCAGGCACCGGCAACCCCGTGCTGGTCGACGAGCGCAGCGCCGTCGATCGCCGGGCCCACGACGACGTAGACGCCCTGGGACGGGCGGAAGGGGACGGCCCCGGGCGACACGGCGACCCGGGGCGCCGCCCACCGCCCGACCACCTCGAAGGGCCCCGAGAGAAGGGCGCGGCGCGCCGTGAAGAATCGGTCCTCGGCGGCCAGCCGCTTCGCCAGGGCGAAGAACGCGGGCAGGCAGCCGTCGTCCCGCATCAGGTAGAGCGTCATGTAGTGGAACGGCTCGAGCAGGGTGTCGCTCACCGCCTCGGCGTCGACGCACCGTGGCGAACGGACCCAGCGTTGGCCGAAGGTGATGCCCTCGATCGTGAACTGCTCGGGCAGGTGATCCAGCTGATGCCACGCGTTGTACGCCTCGTGGGCCGCGGGGTCGGTGATCTCGGTGAAGGAGAAGAATCCCAGCACCCGATGAGCGTACTGCTGCGGGTGCAAGACTCGGAGGCCCATGGCCGCGCCCTCCGCGTTCCTCTCCGACCTGCGGGTGCTCGACCTGAGCATCTGGCGTCCGGGCCCCTATGCCACCTCACTGCTCGTGGCGCTCGGGGCCGACGTGCTCAAGGTCGAACCTCCCGGCGGGGACCCGATGCGCCACTACGCCGGGCTCTTCGACGCCGTCAACGCCGGCAAGCGCAGCATCGTCCTCGACCTCAAGAACGACGACGGCAGGGCGCGGGCGGTCACGCTGGCCGAGCAGGCGGACGTCCTCGTCGAGGGCTTCCGGCCCGGTGTCATGGCGCGGCTGGGCCTGGGCCACGCCGAGACCCGGGCCCGGAACCCGGCCATCGTCTACTGCTCCATCTCGGGCTACGGGCAGGAGGGCTTCCGCTCCTCGCTCCCCGGGCACGACGTGAACTACCAGGCGTGGGCGGGCTCGCTGACCCCCGAGGGAGGCCCCGCGTCCGCGCCGCCGCTGCCGAGCGCCGACCTGGCCGCCGGGATGACGGCGGCGTTCGGGATCTGCGCCGCCGTGATCGGGCGTGCCACGAGCGGCCACGGCGCCTACCTGGACGTCTCCATGACCGACGTGATGTCGACGTGGACGGGAGCCGTTCCCAGCGGCCCCGCCGGAGCCACGAAGGCCGCCGTGACGCCCGGCTACGGCCTCTTCACCACGGCCGGCGGCGGGCAAGTGGCGCTGGGGGTGGTCGACGAGCAGCACTTCTGGGACCCCCTGTGCACGGCACTGGGACTCGGAGCGCTCGTGGGCCTCGACTTCGAGGAGCGGACCCGACGCGGCGCGGCGCTCCAGCGTGCCGTCGGCGCCGCGGTGGCGACCCGGGAGCGGGACCAGCTGGTGGCCGAGCTCGCCGCCGCCGCCGTGCCCGTGGCGCCGGTGCTCGACCGCTCCGAGATGCTGGCGGGCGCCCCGTTCCCCGCCTTCCCGATCCGGCTGCCCCCGTCCGACGCCGTCCCGGCCGTCCCGGCACTCGACCAGCACCACGGGCAGGGCTTCCGCGACCGGCCCTGACGCCCGACGGCCCACGGCGATCCTGTTACGTTCCCATGGCGTCATGACCCGGATCTCCGAGCTCCTCACCGCCAACCAGGGCTACGCCGCAGCGCGGGCCAACGTCGCCGACCCGCGCCCGGGCCGGCACCTGGCCGTCGTCACCTGCATGGACGCCCGCATCGACGTCTTCGCCGTGCTGGGGCTGCACCTGGGAGAGGCCCACGTGATCCGCAACGCCGGCGGCCGGGTGACCGAGGACGTCCTGCGCAGCCTGGCGCTCTCCAGCGGGGTGCTCGGCGTGGACACCGCGGTGGTCATGCAGCACACCAAGTGCGGCCTGGCGGGCGTGAGCGACGCCGAGCTGCGCGAGCTCACCGGCGCCGATCTGGGCTTCTTCCCCATCGACGACCACGCCGCTGCGCTGCGTGAGGACGTGGACATCCTGGCCCAGACGCCCTACCTGACCCGCCTGCGGATCATCGCCGGCCTCATCTACGACGTCGAGAGCGGCGAGCTCACCGATGTCGTCCGCTGGGAGCGGCCCGGTTGAATCCGCCCAGGTCCCGGGCCAGGTGACGTCCCGACCCGTCCGCCGTGTGGCCGGCGAGGACCGGCATGTACAGTTCAGCGACATCTTCGACCAGATCAATGCCCATGCGGACGGCACCCGAGCAACGCGGTGAACCCCGACGCGTCGGCAGACTCCCCGAGCCGACCCTAAGGAGCTGCAATGCCGGCCGACCACACCGAGTCCCACGGATCCGCCGGCGGCGTGCACCGCCGGAGGCGGCGACACCTCCTGGCCGCCGTGATCGGGTTCATGACCCTGCTCCCGGGCCTGGTCCTCATCGCCCCGGGCGTCGCATCCGCCGCCTACCCCGACAACCCGGCCCAACCCGTCAACTTCGGGACGGCCGGCTTCTACGGCCCCTCGGGCGGCCTGCAGCTGAACGCCCCGGCGGTCGGCATGGCCTCGACGGCGACCGGGAACGGCTACTGGATCGTCGCCTCCGACGGGGGCATCTTCAACTACGGCGACGCCGGCTTCTTCGGGTCGGCCGGGGCGCTGCCGCTCAACAAGCCGATCGTGGGCATGGCCGCCACCAAGGACGGCGGCGGGTACTGGCTCGTCGCCTCCGACGGTGGTGTCTTCAACTACGGCGACGCCGGCTTCTTCGGGTCGGCCGGCAGCCTGCCGCTGAACGCCCCGATCGTCGGCATGGCCGCCACGCCCGATGGCGGCGGGTACTGGCTCGTGGCGTCCGACGGCGGCATCTTCTCCTACGGCGACGCCGCCTTCTACGGCTCGACCGGCTCCATCTCGCTGAACAAGCCCGTCGTCGGCATGGCAGCCGCTCCGGGCGGCACCGGCTACTGGCTCGTCGCCTCCGACGGCGGCATCTTCAACTACGGGACGGCACCGTTCCTCGGGTCGATGGGCGGGACACCGCTCAACGCCCCGATCGTCGGCATGGCGGCGGGACCGGGCGGCTACTGGCTGGCCGCGGTGGACGGCGGCATCTTCAACTACGGCGTCCCGTTCCTGGGCTCCATGGGCGGCCAGTCGAACACGAACCCGATCCGGGCCATCGCGGCCAGGCCCGACGGCGGCGGCTACTGGCTCCTGCCCACCTCCGCCCCTCCGGCTCCCCCCACCCTGAACCCCGGAGCCAGCGGCGCGGCCGTCGCCTCCCTGCAGACGAAGCTGCTCGCGCTCGGCTACTGGGTCGACACCACGGGCGGCTCGTTCGACGACAGCACCGAGCAGGCCGTGTGGGCGCTGCAGAAGGCGGCCAACCTGCCCCGAGACGGCGTGGTCGGACCGGCGACCTGGGCGGCGCTCAACGCCGGGGTCGTGCCCCAGCCCCGACCGGCGTCGGGCTACGAGATCCAGATCGACCTCGAGGACGACCTGATCATGGTGGTGAACAACGGCCACCTGGTGTGGACGCTCAACACGTCGACCGGTGGCGGCTACACCTACACCCAGGACGGCGTGGTCAACATCGCCATCACCCCGACGGGCGTCTTCCAGACGAACCGGGTCGTGAACGGGACCGTGACCGACACGCTCGGCACCCTGTGGCGCCCACGGTTCTTCTACGAGGGCTACGCCATCCACGGGGACTCGTCGGTGCCGCCCACCCCGGTGTCCCACGGTTGCGCGCGCATCAGCAACGAGGCCATCGACTGGGTGTGGGCCAACAACATCGACCCGATCGGCACGACCGTCTGGGTCTACTGACCCTCGACCGCGGCGCGTCGGGACCTGAGGCAGGGCGCTGATCCCATGGCCTACGAGAGGGGCCTGCACGAGGTGGGTGACGGGGTCTGGGCCTACCTGCAGCCCGACGGCGGCTGGGGCTGGTCGAACGCCGGCCTCGTCACGGGCGACGACGACGCGTCGCTCCTCGTCGACACCCTCTTCGACCTGCGGCTCACCGCCGAGATGCTGGAGGCGATGCGCCGCACGACGCCGGCCGCCGAGCACATCGGCACCGTGGTCAACACGCACGCCAACGGCGACCACTGCTACGGCAACGCCCTCCTGGCCGACTCGGAGATCATCTCCTCGGCCCGCAGCGCCGAGGAGATGGCGGAGCTGCCGGCCGAGACCATGGCGGCCATGATGCGGGCCGCGCCCTCGCTCGGTCCGGCCGGCGAATTCCTCGCCCGGATCTTCGCCCCCTTCTCCTTCGACGGGGTGCCGCTCACCTTGCCCTCGAGGACCTTCGACGGCCGGCTCGACCTGCGGGTCGGCGACCGAGCGGTGTCGTTGGTGGAGGTGGGCCCCGCGCACACCGCCGGCGACACCGTCGTGCACCTCCCCGCCGACGGCATCGTCTTCACCGGGGACATCCTGTTCCACGGCGGCCACCCGATCGTGTGGGCCGGGCCGGTGGCCAATTGGATCGCGGCCTGCGAGCGCATCCTGGCACTGCAGCCGGCCGTGGTGGTGCCCGGACACGGGCCGCTGGCGACCGTCGCCGCCGTCGCCGACCAGAAGGGGTACTTCGAGCTCCTCACTGCCGAGGCGCGGGTTCGCTTCGACGGCGGCATGCCGCCCATGGAAGCGGCGCGCGACATCGACCTGGGGCCGTACGCCGGCTGGGGCGAACGGGAGCGCGTCGTGGCCAACATCCATGCCCTGTACCGGGACTTCGGGGCCGACGGGCCGAACGACGCGATGACCCTGATGGGAGAGATGGCCGCCCTCGCCCGCTGAGCCGGCGGCACGCAGGACGTCCTCCCCACCCCGGTGCGGCGCCGGGAAGACGGAGCACGACCACCGGGCCGGCCGCGGGGCCGTGGGAGACTGCCCGCATGTCCATTCCGAGGGCTCGTCGGCGCCGCGGAGGTTTCACGGCAGGCGGTGCGCTGCTGGCGATCCTCTGCGCCGTGACCGGACTGCTCGCTGCGCCGCTCCCCGCGCAGGCCGCCTCGAAGACGCCGACCTACTACGTCTCGCTCGGCGACTCCTACGCCGTCGGCTACCAGCCCGGCCTCGGGGCCACGCCCGGCTACATGACGTACGTGGCGCAGAAGACCCACCTGACGCTGGCCAACTTCGGGTGCGGCGGCGCCACGACCACTTCGTTGCTGACCACCGTCGGGTGCCCGGTCAACCTGCCCCACACGGCGGGCGCCGTGACCTACCCGACCACCACGCAGGCCACTGCGGCCGAGGCCTTCCTGACGGCCCATCGGGGGCACATCGGTCTCATCACGGTCAGCATCGGCGGGAACGACGTGACCTCGTGCGCGACGCGGAGCAATCCGGTCAGCTGCGTGGCGGCGGCGACCACGGCGATCGCGAAGAACGTGAGCACCCTGGCGGCGGCGCTCCGGGCGGCCGCGGGTCCGCGCGTCCCGCTCATCGGCCTCACCTACCCGGACGTCATCCTCGGTTCCTACGTGTACCCGACGCAACCACCGAGCGCCGCGCGCGTCACGCTGGCCAAAGTCTCGGTCCTGGCGTTCAGGTCCCTGATCAACCCGACCCTCGTGAAGGCGTACGGGTCGGCCGGCGGGGTGCTGGTGGACGTGACCGCAGCGACAGGGGCCTACACCTCGCTCACCCGGACGGTGCGGTTCCGCCCCTACGGCACCATCCCGCTGCCGGTGGCCAGCGTCTGCAGCCTCACCTGGTTCTGTGCCCGGGGCGACATCCACGCCAACACCCGGGGGTACACGCTGATCGGCAGGCTCGTGGTCGCCAGGTTCACCGCCATGCACCGGGCGTGAGCACCGGGCAATGACCCTCGCCGCCGGCCTCGTGCTGGCGCTCCTGGCCGCGATGGCCCTCAACATCGGGTACTTCGTCCAGCACGGAGCGGCCAACACCATGGTCTCGCTGTCGCTCCGGCACCCTCTCGCCTCGGCCCGGCTCCTGGTGACGAACCGCCAGTGGATGCTGGGCTACGGCGCCGGGTGGATCGGTTGGGGCCTCTACATCGCGGCCCTGAGCCTGGCGCCGCTCTCCCTGGTGCAGGCGGTCTCCGCCGGTGGGGTCGGGATCCTGGCCATCCTGGCCCACCGGCTCGGCACGCCGCTGACCCGTCGTGAGCAGATCGGAACCTGGATCGCGGTCGGTGGCCTGCTGCTCCTGGGGCTGTCACTCACCTCGGACGTCACGGCGACCTCCCCGGCGCGGAGCTCGACGCTGCTCGTCGTGATCGTCGTGGGCTCCCTGCTGGCCGGCGGCCTGGTCCTCCTGGCCCGTGGCTTCCGTCCCGGAGCGCTCCTCGGCTGCGCCGCGGGGATCCTCTTCGGCGTCGGCGACCTGGCCACCAAGGGCGCCGTCGACGGCGTCGGCCTCCTCTTCGTCCCCATCCTCGCCGTCTGCACCGCGCTGGGTTTCGTCACGCTGCAGCTGGCCTTCCAGCGTGGTCGCGTCCTCGAGACGGCGGGCTCGTCGACCCTGGTCAACAACCTGATCCCCATCATCGGCGGGATCGTCGTCTTCCACGAGCCGATTCCCTCCGGACTGCCGGGGATCGCCAGGGTGGCCAGCTTCGTGGCCGTGGTCGCGGGCGCCGTCCTTCTCGCCAGCGGGCGGATGCACCCCCACAGTGGCGACACCACGGCGCCGCTCTCCACCCACTCGTGAGCGGGACCGCCCAGGCCCCTCCCCTCGGGTGACGGCTGCCGCGCCTGGAACGTCCCGCTTCGTCCGGAGCCGCCCGATTCCCTAGAATCTCCGGCGTATCGTGGCTCGCCACGTCCAGCACTCGAGCCGCCGCGGCACGGGGAATCGGCCGGTGAAATTCGCAGCCTCGAAGGCTGCGGACCCAGGGGATGACATGAAGATCGCAATCGTCGGAACGGGAGCAATGGGCTCCGTGTACGCCGGCCTCCTCGGCAAGGCCGGGCACGAGGTGTGGGCCATCGACATATGGCAGGAGCACGTCGACGCCATCGCCACCGCCGGCCTCAGCGTCTCGGGGGCCAGCGGCACCTACGTCGTCGACAGCATCCACGTCGGGCGCACGCCGCAGGACGCCGGACCTTGCGACGTCTGGGTGATCGCGACCAAGGCGGCGGACGTCGAGTCGGCGGCATCGGCCATCGCACCGCTGCTGCGACCCGACAGCGTGGTCATGGCCTTCCAGAACGGCCTCGGCGCCGGCGAGCGGGTGGCGCGCCGCATCCCCGACGAGCACGTCCTGATCGGGATTGCGGAGGGGTTCGGCTCGTCGGTCCCCGAGCCGGGGCACGTCCACCACGAGGGGATGCGACTGATCCGGATCGGCGAGCTGCACGGTGGCCTGACCGAGCGGGTCCAGGCCATAGAGCGAACGTGGCACGAGGCCGGCTTCAACGTGCGCGCCTTCGACGACGTGACTCTGATGATCTGGGAGAAGTTCCTCTGCAACGTCACGCTCAGTGCCCCGTGCGCCGCCTTCGACGTCACCGTGGGTGACCTGATGGCGAACCCGGAGGCCTGGAAGGTCGCGCTCGGGTGCACCTCGGAGGCGTACCGGCTGGGCCTCGCCCAGGGGATCCGCTTCACCTTCGACGACCCGCTGCGGTACGTCACCGAGTTCGCCGCCACCATCCCGAACACCAGCCCGTCCATGCGCCTCGACCACCTCGCTCGACGCCCCTCGGAGATCGACGTCATCAACGGGCAGGTCGTCGAACTGAGCCATGAGCTCGGGCTGGAGGCGCCGTACAACGAGACCCTGTGCGCCATCCTGCGCCGCCGCGAGTCACTGTTCGTCAGATAGCAGTCGGCTCTGGGCTCCCCGGGTGGACGGCCCGGTCACCGATCGTCGGCCGCACCGGGCACCCGGAGGATCGCCTACCACCGCCAACTGTTCACGATGAGCTGCGCGTCCGCTCGGGTGCCGGCCGGATTCGACGTCGTGATCGTCACGATCTCGAGATAGGCCTTGTGTTGCAGGTAGTACTGCTCACCGAACTCGGTGCCGAGGTTCTTCGCGCTCAGCTCGTAGGTCACTTGGGCCACGTGGCCCATACGGTTGTCGACGACGGAGGCCTTGACATGGCTGGCCGCGAGCTCGGCGAATTCGATCTTGGCTTGGACGAGGGCAGCTGGCGCGAACGCCCGACCGGTCGGAGCCCCTGCCGAGGAGGACACGATGACGTTGAGGTTCGGCACCGATGAACCCACGATCGGGCCGACGGCAAAGACCTTCATCCCTTTGGACGCAGCCGCGCTGATCTGGCCCTTCAGGGCGTTGGTCAGCGCGGGATCGTCGTGCGTCGCGGCGTTCAGCAGCGCAGTGACGTCACTCCCGTCGAGCGGCACCGGCTTCCAGTCGGCCGGGAGGGTGAGGGAGAATCCGTACTGGGGCTCCTTGACGACGACGCCGGAGGAGGCGCCGGCCCATCCGCCCCCGAGGGCCAGCAGAATCCCGACAAGCGCCGCGGCTGCACCCACCTGCAGGCGCCGCCGACTTCGGCGGCCGGCGCTCGTGGCGTGTGCCCGGTGACGGTTCCATTGGACGGTCACGGCGGCTGGCATCGGCTGATCTTAGGATGTCGCCCTTCTGCGATCGGAGGACCGTCGGAGGACGGCCGAGGTCGGCCCGAACCCGAGGCGGCGCATGATCCGTGTCACGCGTCGGGGATGGCGTCCGGTGGGTCGTCGGCCTCCCCCGAGGCGTCCAGGATCTGTCTGGCCAGAGCCACGCAGTCCGCGCAGATGTACACGGCCAGCGTCGGCCCGGCCACTCCTCGCCGGTTGTCCCGCCCACAGAACGAGCACGTTGGCGCCACCACCGAACCAGGATCTCACAATGGTCTGGCCCACCGGCCCGAGGGCCACAGTCACAGCGAGGCCGGTCGCGGGCCGGTGATGCCGTTCACCCAGTGCTCGGCTGGAGTCGCCGTGGGGTACGTTGACGTTCCTACCCAGCGACATCGACAGTCAGGCCGGAGGGGACGTGACACCGAGAATTGCCATCATCGGCGGAGGGAGCGCGCACTGGACGCCCCGCCTCCTGCTGGACTTCATCAACACACCGTCCCTGGCCGAGAGCGAGGTCGTGTTGATGGACACCGCTCCCCAGAGCCTGCCGCCCGTCCAACAGCTGGCTGACCACATCGCCTCGCTCGGGTCGGTCGGTCTGCAGACGACCACGACGACGGATCTCGATGCTGCGCTCGACGGCGCCCAATTCGTCATCACCGGGTTCTCCGTGGGCGGCTTCGAGGCGATGCGCCACGACCTGGAGATTCCCGAGCGTTACGGTCTGTCCCAACCCGTGGGCGACAGCGTGGGTCCCGGCGGGATCGCGCGTGCGTTGCGGAGCGTGCCGGTGGCGGTCGGCATCGCCCGGGCCATGGAGCGCCGCTGCCCTGACGCCCTGCTGGTGAACGTCAGCAACCCCCTCACCGCGCTGTGCCGTGCGGTGACGCGTGAGACGGCGGTGTCGACCGTCGGGTTGTGCAACGAGCTCGTGGGTCTGACCTGGGCCCTGAGCCTCCTCTTCGATGTCGGCATGCACGAGGTCGATCCCGTGGTCGGGGGCGTCAACCACTTCCCGCTGGTCACGGCCCTGCGCATCGGTGAATCCGACGGCTTCACCATGCTGCGATCGGTGATGGACCAGCCGGTCGCGACTCTGGACGACCCGATCTGGATGGATCCCCCTGACGGGAGTCACTGGCGCAAGGTGTCGGCCGGGGAGAAGTGGACGAAGGGCGACGTCGTGGCCAACAACCGCCTGAAGCTCGAGCTCTTCCGACGGTTCGGGGTCCTTCCGGGCGCGTCCGACACGCACGTCGCGGAGTTCTTCCCCTGGTTCGTCACCGAGGCCAGTGGTTTCGGTGCCGACTGGTGCGTCCATCACTACGGCATCGACGGCCACCGGGCGGACAAGGAGACGGACGAGGCCGAGCTGGCCGAGCTCATGACCTCGCAGGAGCTTCCACCGTGGCCTTCGGGCGAGCTCGTCGCCCCCCTCCTGCATGCCATCGTCTCCGGCGACGAGCGCCACCTCCCGGTGAACGTTCCGAACACCGGCCAGGTCATCGGGCTGGAGCACGGACCGGTCCTCGAGTGCATGGGTGTGGCGAACGCATCGGGAATCACACCCCGTGACCGAGTCGAGGTGGGATCCCTCCTCGGTGAGTGCCTGCGCCGGGTCGTGCACTCGCAGGAACTGACCGTCGAGGCGGCCCTCACCGGAGATCGGACTCTGGTGCTCGAGGCCATGCTCACCGACCAGTTGGCCGGCCGATTGCCCTACGAGCACATCGTCGCTCTGACCGACGACCTGCTGACCGCAACCGCCCCGTGGCTGGACCAATTCGCACAGTGACCGGCGGGCGGGCGAGCCGGAAGACCGCATCCCGTGCTGCCGGCACGGACGCATGAGGGCGGTTCGCCTGCCCTAGTCCTAGTCGATCTCCTTCCAATGCTCGCGGCCGAAGAGGCGTCCAAACCGTGCCGTGAGAGAAGGACCCTCGTCGCGCGCCAGGTCGGGTTCGATCGCCAGCGCCCCACGGGGCGCCGGCAGCGACGCCGCATCTTCGTCAGTGAGCAGGCAGGTCACGGCCAGGGTCGTGATCTGGTCGATCTGATCACGGTCGACGAACCGCAGACCGTGATGGGTCTTGACGGCAATGCCGTCGAACAGGTCCTCCTCCGGGATCTGCAGGACGTGTGCAACCGTGCCGAATTGGCGGCCAGTCGAGCTGAGGACCGGAGTGCCAACCTGCAGCGCCTCGTAGGAGATGGGAGTTCCTTCAGCCATGTCGTCCTCGTTCCGTCCGTGACCGAGGCCCACGCTACATCCGGGGAGCCCCTGAATTCCCTGCCCTCGTCCACCGGGCTGGGCGCATCGGGCGGGCGATCCTGCGCTCGACTCGGTCCTCAGTGGATGAGCACCTTGAGCGCGTCGTGCTCCGCTGCGTGCCCGAAGACGTCGTACGCCTCGAGGATCTGGTCGAAGGAGAACTCGTGCGTGACGAACTTCTCGGCGGGAAGCTTGTGCTCGGCAACGAGCTTCAGCAGCATCCCGAGGGTGTTCGTGTTCACCAGCCCCATGGAGATGTCGATATTCTTGATCCACAACTCGTTGAGGGCCAGATCGACCGGCTTCCCGTGCACGCCGATGTTGGCGACGTTGCCACCCGGGCGGACGATGATCGTTGCCATGGTGAACGTCGCAGGGATCCCGACCGCCTCTATGGCCACGTCGACGCCGAGGCCGTCCGTGAGCGCGAGGACCTGCTGCTTCCAGTCCGCATCACCGGAGTTCACCGTGTCGGATGCGCCGAAGTCGGCGGCCCGGGCAAGCCGCGCGTTGTCCAGATCGATGGCAATCACCTTCGACGGACCGTAGAGCCGTGCGGTCATGACCGCGGCGAGGCCAACCGGTCCGGAGCCGATGACCGCCACGACATCACCCGGCGCCACCTGTCCGTACTGCACACCCATTTCGAAGCCGGTCGGCAGGATGTCCGAGAGGAGGATACCCTCGGCGTCGGTCATGCCCTCGGGCACCTTGTACACCGAGTTCTCGGCGAACGGGACCCGAACGTATTCGGCCTGCGTCCCGTCGATCATGTAACCGAAGATCCATCCGATTCCGGCAATGCCCTCAGGGTCCAGACAGTGGCTGTAGAGCCCCTTGCGACAGTTCGAGCACTTCCCGCACGAACTGACGCACGCCAGGATCACTCGGTCGCCGACGGCCAGCTGGCTGACTCCCTCGCCCACTTCGGTGATGACACCGATCCCCTCGTGCCCCAGGATGCGGCCGACTTCCACCTCAGGGACGTCGCCCTTCAGGATGTGGAGGTCGGTGCCGCAGATGGTCGTGGCGACCATCTTCACGATCACGTCGGTCGGCTGCTCGATCTTCGGATCGGGCATCTCCTCCCAGGCCTTCTTTCCGGGGCCCTGGTAGACCAATGCCTTCATGACGGACCTCCTGCATCGGTGCCCGAGTGGCGCGGTGCGACTCGTGGGACCGCAATCCGCGGGATCGCGAATCGGCGGGTCTCCCACTCCGAGGCTATGGACTGCCGTGTTCTCCGGCTAGGGCCGAATGACCATTCGACGACGCAGCCGGAACGAGCACGGCTGCACCGGCCAGGGCGTCGAGGACTACCGGCCATCGCTCACACGAGCAGTGTCGAGCGCCCCGGAATAGAGGCGCCCGAATCGCTTGGTCCCTGGGGCGGTCCGGCACCTCGGATGACCCTCCCCCGGGGCCGCCACGCATGCGACCAGGCGGGCCGCGACAATGGACCGTGCCCTCGTCCGACCGAATCAGGCGCTCACGGGCTACCGCGGCGGCCGTGCTCGCCAGCACTGTCGTGGCTGCCGTGGCAGCGCTCGCCGCCTCGTCCGGACCCGCTGCGCCCAAGGCCCCGAACGGCTCGGGCCGCGTGGCCCTCTCGGCACCCTCGCGGCTGGCGCGACCCACAACGGCGTCGCCGCGGAAGGCAGCACAACGAGCGCATCGGACCCCACGACCCACGCCGACCACCGTGACGGTGCCAACGACTTCCGCCCCGGTCGCGCTCGCCGGCTGCCCGGTGCCCCCGCACGCGCCACTCCCGCCGTCACCGCCACCATGGCACCCAGCCGTCCTCGTGACCTCTCTTCCCCCGGTCAAGGCGCCCACGCCGTGGACCTCACACGTGGCGGCGCTGACCGGGAAGGGGATGTGGATCTGGGAGTGGGGCAGCACCGACGGTGGCGACGCCGACGAAGTCGTGCAGCAGGCCGTCTCAGCGGGGCTGCACCAGCTGTGGGTGCGGGTGGGTGATTCGATGGACGGCTTCTACGGCGCCCAGGAGCTCGACGCTCTCGTGCCGGTCGCCCACGCGCACGGACTCTCGGTGATCGCGTGGGGCTTCCCGTACCTGTGGGACCCTGCCCGTGACGCCCAATGGACCGCGCAGATCCTCGACTGGCGGGCACCCGACGGTCAGCAGGTCGACGGCTACAGCGCCGACATCGAGGAGGCGACCGAGGGCGTCATGCTGAGCGCCCAGCGGTCGGCCGTCTACCTCGAGTTGGTTCGACAAGCCGCCGGCAGCCGCCTGGTCGTGGCCACCGTCTACCCCCCGACCGACGCCAATTGGGACGGTGGCTACCCCTACCAGGCCATGGCGCCCTACGTCGATGCCTTCGCCCCGATGGTCTACTGGGAGTGCACCGATCCCGGCAACGACGTCGCGCTCGACATCGCTCGCCTGGCGACGCTCCGACCCGTGCACCCCATCGGACAGGCGTTCAACTTCGGCGGCACCGGGGGCCGGAGCGTCTCGCCGAGCGGAGCCAA
>Ga0224557_1000709_pt1 | contig 35737 bp, 30 predicted proteins | sample 714S31014metaG_FD_180677 | JGI IMG/M metagenome (GOLD analysis project Ga0224557, IMG submission 180677) | Peat soil microbial communities from Stordalen Mire, Sweden - 717 S3 10-14 | ecosystem: Environmental > Terrestrial > Soil > Wetlands > Peat | place: Sweden: Norrbotten County, Stordalen... | reverse complement strand
GACGTTGAAGGCAGGGGCGCTGGCCGCGTGCATGCCCGGCGGCAGGAGCATAACGGCAATGAGCATGGAGGGCACAGAATTACGAGAGAACGAGATCATAAATTCCTTTAAGTACCGCGCGGCTAAGTATCGCGCGGCGCGCGAGCACCCCGAACCACTCTCTATAAGACGGTGGCCCGAGCCTTGCAAATACCTCATCGGCCGGAAGTCTGCATTGCTGTAGTCGATATTCACTGCAAATTGACTTCTCCCTGCCTCAGCCCCCTTGACACCGCCTCTTCTCCGTATTTAATCGTGTAGATACGCATTGGAGGTGCTCGATGACGCCCGCAGGCGAATTTGTTGGGACTGTAGGCGGGCAGAGCGAGGTAAAATCGATTTGTACGATCCGTGTGGCCCGATCCTGCGAAACTGCGTCACGGCGGATTCGTCATCACAGCGTTTCTGACAAGACAAATCTGGCGATTGGAGCAGCGAAAGAGAATATGGCCGAGTTGAATCTGCAAAGTATTATCGATTTGGCGGAAGCCGACGTGCTTTACCTGAACTTCAAGAAGCCCAGCCACGCCGACAATACCGAGTTGACGGACGACGATGTTCCGATCCGGTACGAGAAGGGCGACGTCGGCGGCGTCACTTTTTTGCACGCAAGCCAGCGATGCACAATTACAGGCCGGGCGGCCTGAGAGGCCGCTGCAGGCCACGGGCCTGCCCCACGCATGGTGCGAGTCAATCTGCTTTTTGTCACACTGCTCGCCGCGCTGCCGGCGGTCGCGCAGGACGCCACCGCGTGGCGCGCTGGCAGCGGCGCCTGGAATGACGCGGCACGCTGGACCGCCGGCCTGCCCAATCCCTTCGCCAGCGCGGAAGTAGGAGGCAACAGCCAGGTGACCGTGCCCGCCGGCACCTGGGTGGCCGGCGATCTGCGCGTCGGAACACATGCTGGCGACCGGGCCCGCGTGGAAGTCGACGGCGGCAGCGTCATCCTGGTGCAGGACTCGCTCTTCGTGGGCGAGGATAGCGGCGGCCAGGGCGAATTCGTTCTCAACTCCGGCGCGCTGCACTCGGTCATGGATGTTTTCGTGGGCGGCGCGACGGCTTCCACGGGCAGAGCCAACGACGCCGTGCTGCGCATTCGCGGCGGGAGTTTCCTGGGGCGCACGCTCTCCGTGGGATTCGGTTACGGCTCGCATGCCATTCTGGCAGTGGAAGGCTCGCAAGCGTCCGCCGTCCACGTGCTGGACTACGTCTATCTCCAGGCCACGGCCGATCCCGGCGGCAGGACCGGTCTCGCAACGCTATCCTTCACCCTCGATGAGCGCGGCGTGACCCCCATCACCATTCAGTCGCGCGTCAGGGGCCTGCGCATCATGCCCAATGGCGCCAGCCGCTGCCGCCTGGAGATCGCGCTGGGGGCCGTCCCGCCGCGGGAGGACATCACGTTGGTTTCGAGTCACGTGCCCACCAGCGGCACGTTCGATGGTCTTCCGGAAGGCAGCGAGATCACCGCCGCATACGCGGGCAAGACTTACCGTTGGGCCTTGACCTATCGCGGCGGCGCACACGGCACCGACATGGTCTTGCGAAACTGCAGTACCTACGAAGAAGGTGCGCCCGTCACTCACGTACGCCCGATCCCGCAACCGCCTGCGCCGTTGTGGCGCGAGCATCCCATATACCCGCTCGCCATCCCTGTGGGCGAGCCTGCGTTCCCCGGCGCCGAAGGCTACGGCGCCTTCAGCCGCGGCGGCACAGGGGGCCGCAACGTGTACGTGGACAACCTCAACGATTCCGGCCCCGGCAGCCTGCGTGCGGCAGTGGAGGCCGAAGGTCCCCGCATCGTCGTTTTCCGCGTGGGCGGCTCGATCGCGCTGAACACGCGCCTGCCTATCCGCCACCCGTTCCTCACGCTGGACGCCCAGAACGCTCCCGGCGAGGGCATTGTGCTCCGAAATCACGGCATCGACGTCAGGACGCACGATGTGGTTCTGCGCTATTTCCGTATCCGCCTGGGCGATGAGGGCGTCGGCCGCGACGTGAATTACGAGGCCGGCGAAGGCGAAGACGGAATCCGCTTCGCGAGCGGCGCCACGGACTGCATCGCCGATCACCTTTCACTCAGTTGGACCACTGGCAAGATTGTCACCATCAGGCAGATGAGCGACCGCATCACCATCCAGTGGTCGATTCTGAGCGAGAGTCTCAATTTCGCCGGCCATGGCTACGGGGCGCTTGCCTCTGGCAACCGCGTGAGCTGGCACCACAATCTCCTGGCCCACAACTTCAGCCGCAACGTACGCTTTCAAGGCGCGTTGAATGCCGACTTCCGGAACAACACCATCTACGATTGGGGCGAAGCGGCCGGATATGGGGAGTTCGACCGGCTCAACTACATCGCGAACTGCCTCAAACCGGGCCCTTCCACCACACAGCATCCCAGGCTGTTTCATGTCGGCGACCGCATGGCGATGCCAGGGTCCATCTTCGTCGAGCGAAACGTCCTCGAAGGCGAGCCCAAGGTGGACCAGGACAATTGGCGCGGCATGGGCGCCTACTACCTCGACCGCGACACACTCAAAGCCGCGGAGCCATTCCCGGCGCCGCCCGTGACCACCGAACCCGCGCGCGCCGCTTATGAACGCGTGCTGGAGGAAGCCGGCGACACCCGGCCCGCGCGCGATGCCGTCGATCGCCGCGTCTTGCGCGAAGTGCGGGAAGGCACAGGCCACATCATTCGCTGGGTGCGCGAAGCCGGGCAGTGAGCCGGCCTGACTATCGTTTCCAGAACGAGCGTTTGGGGGCTTCGATTCCCAGCAGCCGCTTATAGGCTTCGGCCTCGGCTTCAGGCAGGGGCTTCGACGCGCGCAGCACATCCACCACTTCGAGCAAGCGGCAGTAGTGATCCAGGCAGTGCCAGCAGCCTTTCACATGTTGCTCCATTTCCTCTCGGCCGCGCCAGGTCGTGCGGCCGTCGATCACATCGAAAAACGCTTTGGCCGGCAGGCAGTCCTTGGTGGATAGTGCGCTGGCCGCCTGACCCAGCAGCGGACCGTTGTCGGCGAGCACCGAACTGCGCCACGCATCCAGGCTGCCGCGGATCAACTCGGCGGCGCGGGCCCGGATCTTCTCCGCAGTTTGCGGCGACATGCGCAGCATGCGGCCCGTATCCGAGGCGGCATAGTACATGGTGTCGAACCAGGCGACTAGTTTCTCGGTTAGCGTGAGCGGTTCGAGGGCTGCGTCCAGCGTCTCGATATCGATGGAAATTTCCGGCGCGGCGCTGGCGCGATCGGCTTCTACGGCACGCAGGACGTGCTGGCGGAGTTCGGCGACGAAGGTCCGTTCGGGGGCTGGGTCGAGGGATTGGAAGAGATTGACGCGCAGGACGCGTTCGAGGAGGGATTGGTCGGCGGCGCGGTCGGGGAAGTAATGCTTCAGGAATTGGCGGACTACTGGGAGATAGTTTGTTAGGAAATAGCTCCAGCCTTCGGGACGGTTGGCACGGCAGTCTTGGATCATTTCGTAGGAGGTGTAGATCATTGGACGAAGCGGGGCTGAAGTCCCGCGCGGGCTAAAGCCCGCCCTCCAGCTTGAATTCGATGCCTTGGGCCAGGGGCAGTTGCGACGACCAATTGATGGTGTTGGTCTGGCGGCGCATGTAGGCCTTCCACGAATCGCTGCCGGATTCGCGCCCGCCGCCGGTATCTTTCTCGCCGCCGAATGCGCCGCCGATCTCCGCGCCGCTGGTGCCAATGTTGATGTTGGCGATGCCGCAATCGCTGCCGGCGTGGCTCAGGAAGCGCTCGGCGGAAATCAGGTTGGCCGTGAACATAGCCGAAGACAGGCCCTGCGGCACATCGTTGTGCCACTGGATGGCCTGGTCTAGGGCGTCGAATTCCACCAGATACAAAATCGGGGCGAAGATCTCCTCGCGCAGGATGGGCATATCGGGCTTGGCCTTCACCAGGGTCGGCTCGACGAAGCAGCCGCCCAGCCGTCCACCGCCGTAGATTACCTCGCCGCCCTGCCCGCGGACCGCGTCGAGACCTTCCATCATATCCTCGACCGCGCGCTGATTCACCAGCGGACCCATCAGCGTGTGCGGGTCGAGCGGGTCGCCGATCGTAACCTGTTTATACGCGCCGACCAGGGCGTCCGTCATCCGGCCGGCGATACCTTTTTGCAGGAACAGGCGGCGGGTGGTGGTGCAGCGTTGTCCGGCGGTGCCCACCGCGCCGAACAGGACGGCGCGCAGAGCCAGATCGAAATTCGCATCATCCATCACCACGATGCCGTTGTTGCCGCCCAATTCCAGAATCGTCCGGCCCATGCGGTGCGACACGGTCTGCGCCACGCGGCGGCCGACCTGCGTAGAGCCGGTGAAGCTGACGAGCGGGACGCGCGCGTCGTTCAGCATGGCTTCGCCGATCGGATCGCCGCGTCCGATGACCAGGTTGAAGATGCCCTTCAGCCCGTGGCGGTCGAGCACGCGGTTGGAAATCTTCTGCACGGCGATGGCGGTCAGCGGCGTATCGGACGACGGCTTCCACAACACGCAATCGCCGCAGACCGCCGCGATCATGGCGTTCCACGACCACACCGCCACCGGAAAATTGAACGCGCTGATGACGCCGGCGACGCCCAGCGGATGCCATTGCTCGTACATGCGGTGGCCGGGCCGTTCGCTGTGCATGGTCAAACCGTACAACTGGCGCGAGAGACCCACGGCGAAGTCCGCCACGTCGATCATCTCCTGCACCTCGCCCTGGCCTTCGGCGCGGATCTTGCCCATCTCCATGGTGACCAGCGCGCCGAGGTCGGCTTTCGAGCGGCGCAACTCATCGGCCATCTCGCGCACGATCTCGCCGCGTTTGGGCGCGGGAATCATGCGCCATTCGCGGAAGGCTTGGGCGGCGTGCGCGGCTACTTGCTCATAGTCGTCGCGCCCCGCCATGCGCACGCGCGCGATGACGGAGCCATCCGCCGGGTTTATGGAGGCCAGTTCGCCGCCGGAGGGTTGGGAAATCCAATCGCCGTCGCACGCGCCGGAATTGACCGGCTCAATTTCCAATCGTTCCAAAACTTCGTTTGCCGTTGCCGTCATGAGAGACCTCCGCCAGCGTTTCCGCCAGCCAGCCAAAGGCTGCGGGACCGGTGGCGAATCGCCGTCCGGCTGCCGCGGCCTTTTGCCGCATTCTTTCGGTAACCGCCGTTTGAAAGGCGGGGTCGTGCCATTCCGTAAAACCCTGTGCGCGGCTGATGCGCACGCCCGCATCGCGCGTGGTGGCGCCGCACTTCTTCACCGCGCGCACGTGAAAAGGATCGCCGATGATGTCGCGGTCCGTGGCATCGAGCGCCAGGCCGATGAGCGCTTCCGGATCGCAGGGCAGCAGCGGCGCCAGCGTGGCGTATACCGCGATACCCGCGGCGCGCAGACGGCGCACGGTTTCCAGGCGCTCGGAAATGGGCGCGCAGTGCGGCTCGTACAGGCGGCGCACGCGATCGTTATCGGTGGTGATGGAAAAGCTGACGCGCAAGGTGGTGCGTGCGGCGAGGCGCTCGAGCTGGGCGAGATCGCGCAGGATCAGCGGGCCGCGCGTCTGAATCGCGAAGACGTGCGGCGGGCGCGCGATCAGCTCGTCGAGCAGGCGCGGCATCATGCATTCGGTTCGCTCGGCCGGCTGATAGGGGTCCACCAGCGGCGAGCAGTAGATGGTCTGGTTGGGCCGCAGCGCTCGGCGCAGCAGAGCGGGCGCGTTGCTTTTGAAGGTGGTGAACTGGCCCCAATGGTTCCAATCGTCCGGCTTCAGCCCGCCGTAGATGCGCATGGTGGGGACGTAACAATAGGTGCAGGCGAAGGTGCAGTTGCGGGCCGGCGAAAGCGAGTGGGTGAAACCTGCCTGGGCGATAAAGCCGGACGTGGGGGAGAGGATGCTGGCGGACTCGGCCCGGTAGATCTCGAAGCGCACAGTCCTATTGTAGGCGCGCTTGGAGCAGGAATGCGGACGCCGCCGCTAGCGATTGGCGGCCTTCGGGCACGAACGGATGGAACATTTGCCAGACGTGCGGCACGGCGGGCCAGATGGTCAACTCGACCTGCACGCCGGCGGCGCGGGCGCGCGTGGCCAGTTCCGTGGAATCGTCGCGCAGGGTCTCGTCGGCGCCCACGTGAATCAGCAGCGGCGGCAGGCCGCGCAGATCGGCATACAGCGGGGATGCTAGCGGGTCGCGCGGATCGCCGCCGGTGTGGGCCATGTAGAAGTCGGTGGCGCGACCCAGGCCGCTGCCATGAAACATGGCGCAACGCCGGTCGTTGGTGCGGCGCGATTCGCCGACGCCGACGAGGTCGGTCAGCGGGGAGAACAGGACCGCGGCGGAGGGTAGCGCGGCGCCTTCGTCACGCAGCTTGAGCATGGTGGCGAGCGCCAGGCCGCCGCCGGCCGAATCGCCCCCGATGAACATGGCGGTGGGTGCGCCGGTCTCCGCTCGAACCGCATGCCAGGCGGCTACGGCATCGTTCAGGCCGGCGGGGAAGGGGTTCTCCGGGGCCAGCCGGTAATCGGGAGCATAGACGCGCAATCCGTGTTGCGCGAAAGCCGTGGTAAAGGGGCGATGCGTGCGCGCCGAACAGGCGAAATAGCCGCCGCCATGCAGATACAGCAGCACAGCCGCGCCGGGTTGGGATGCGGACTCGACCCATTCGCCCGGCACGCCTCCCAGCGCGGCTGGCGCGATCTTAACGCTGGAAGGAGTCTTGAAGATGGCGGTGTTCATTATGGCGCGGGCATGTTGGGCGTCGGCGGCGCGCGCCAGGCGGGGCTTGAAGGTGTGCCGCAGAACGAAACTCATGGTGTGAGCTTGCCAGGTTGCCATGCTTGCCGATTCTACCGCATCGGCCGATCGAAGTGGTCCGATAGGGAGTGCGGGAGTGGAAATGGTGAGATGGCCTCGTGAAAATAGTGGAGAATTGTGGAAACTGGCGACAAAACAGTGAAAATAGTGAAGATTTGTGAAGATGGTGACAACATAGTGAAAATAATCTTTGACGGCGCGGGACGCCCGTGATAGACTTGCCCGAGTAGTCACCAAGTTCGACAAAGGAGTAAAGCACTATGGCAGACAAGAAACAGCGTATTTCACTCAAGATCACCGACGTCGAGACCGGAGCCGAGCAACTGGCGGGCGATATTACGGTCCTTCCCGGGTTTGGCTTTTCTTGCAGTTGCTCATCGAGCAGCCTTACAACGGTAGTATCGCCCGTTGGGCCGGTCAAGCAGGCGCAATAGACTATTCAGGTCACGGCACCGGAACAGCGGCATCCGCCGGAACGCAGGGGCTGGAGCTCCCGCGGCTTGGCTCTGCCGCTTTCTAAGATAATGTCGGCTTGGTGCGTGTCTTATTGATGGATGATACTTGCTCGTTGCGTGAGCGCTCGCGGAAATAGTCTACATGGATAAGGCTCGGATGGGCAGGCGGTTGGCGTTTCTGTGCTCGACGCTTGACGACCCGCGCCGGATTCAGCTTCGCCAGGAAGAGTTTCTGCAAGCCTATCGTTCGCGTGGCGGCCCCGACGATCTCATTGAGATTAGTCACGACCTTACCAAACTGGGGCGCGCGAATAGCTTCGATGTCTTCCGTGCCTTGACCCTCTTTCAGCAGCCGGCGATGCATGCGGTTGAGTATACTCACGATCGAGAGTTTCCGCTTCAACCAATAATTCACCTGCCAGAGCCGGCCATCCCCGACAGTCCTTTCTCCGAGTTGATTCGCAGCCGGCGCAGTGGCCGCCGATTCGGCGGAAGTCCCCTCACGTTGGCGCAATTGAGCGCGCTGTTGTTCGGCGCCATCGGCGAGACGGGACGGCTGACGACCAGCTTCGAGGACGGGCATCCGGTCGAGGCGTCCCTCAGGTCCATCCCTTCGGGGGGAGCGCTTCACCCGACACGCGCGTTCGTGGCCGTGCTGCAACAGGGCCAACTGGCTCCTGGAGTGTACCACTTTGACGTGCCCACACACGCGCTGGAGTTCGTCAAGCCGCTGCTTAAGCCCGACATGGACGCTCTGTTCGCCGCGTTTCCTGTTCATCCGGACGCGGTGAATCTGGCACAAGCCTCCGGGATTTTCTTCATCACCACAAAGTTTTGGCGGGCACGTGCCAAATACGGTCCGCGCGGTTACCGGTACTGCCTGCAGGAGGCGGGAGCCGCCAGCCAGAATCTCAGCCTAACGGCCGTCGCCCTCGGACTTGCACACGTCGTTCTGGGCGGATTCTACGACGACGAAGTGCACGCGATCCTGGAAATAGACGGCGTCGACCATGCCGTCGTCACATCGGTGGTGGTCGGAACGCCGCCGCAGCAGCAAGGAGTGGACATGCCCGATGCCAGTCTCTGACAGCTCGCCAGATCCCACGGGGACCATTCGATTCAAGGATGTTTACGGCGTTTTCGCGCTGGGTCCGGATGACGTGCAGTTCCGCACAGGCTCGTTGAGCGGTCCCGCGATTGTCGTGTCCGACTCCGAACGAAGAGGGCTGCTGGCCGCCGTGATCGAGAAATTGCTTTCCTCTCAGGGAGCGCCATCGCGACCTTGGAACGAAGCGGAAGAGGAGTTGCTCGGGGAAGTCATCCCGGAATTGCGACAAAATGGAATCGTCGAAGTCGCGGGCCGGCCGGCAGCGCCTGGCGGAGGGCCGGGATCCCACGCGCCGATGCTGCGGAAGCCTCTCGCAGAAGCTCGCGTTGCGATTGTCGGTCACGGAGTACTGGGAAATGCCGTGCGGTCGCTGCTGGCGGACACGCCCTGCGGATCGATCACGGTCATAGAGAGCTCGTCGGTCGCGCGCGTAGACAACGCGAAGAAAGCGGCATCTTTGGAGCAGTCCTCGGGGTCCCGGCCGGGCGCCGCGGTTTCCGTACGGTCACTGCCGCATCCGCGAGACAGCGCGCAATGGATGCAATCCATCGAAGATCACGACTGGGTCATCGCGGCGCAGGACTGCTTTGAGCCGGAAGAACTGGCGGCGCTCAACGAGGCGGCTTTGCAACTCCGGCTTCCGTGGTCGCTGGTCTGCTTCGACGGCTACGAGGGGTGGGTAGGGCCGACATTTGTGCCGGGTCAGACAGCCTGTTTCGGTTGCTTTCGCCGGCGGCTCTTCGCCGGCGCCGCCGAGCCCAAACATATCTTCCGGGAACCGGGTGTGAAAGTATATCGGGCTCCGTCACCTTGGTCGGCGGGACCCGAGAGCGCCGCGTGGATTTCCTTGATTACATCGCTGTTCGCGCTCGAGCTAGTGGGGGTGATGGAGGGGCGCGGCTTTACGCTCAATCATCTCCTGGTCGTGCATCGTTTGAACCTAACCTTCCAGCGCGAGTCCGTGCTTCGCCTGCCGCGCTGCCCAGACTGCTCTCCGCGGCGCAACGCACCCAACGTGAATGTCTTTTCGCACTTGCTGAGCACGCGCCAGACGGGAGGGTAGAGCCAAAATGCGGGGCTCCTCCAAACCAGTCATTGCACCGCGTTGGTTGCCCTTTCTGGGCAAGAAGATGGGGTTGGCCAAGGGGCTGTCCGTTCTCTCGGTCGATCCCGACGAATTCGATTTGCATCACGTTTTTCCGGCTGCCACCTCGCTCAACAGACTGCTGGGCCGCAGCGGCGAGTTCGAGGCGCGCGCCGGCGGCGCTGGCATCCGATTGGCGGACGCCATCAACCGCGCCATGGGAGAGTTGGTGGAGCGATATGCATCCCTAGCCTTCGACGGACCGGGAAGGATCGTGTGCTCGCGCAAGACGCTCCTGAGCCGCGGCTGCAGAGCCGTTCCGTTAGGCAGCCTCGCCCTGTTCTCCCCTGAGCAACTGGCGGCGCCGGGTTTCGCTTACGCCGAATTCACGGAAGACACTACCGTCGGCTGGATCGAGGGTACGAATCTGGCCGATGGTTCACCGGCTTTTGTCCCCGGCCAGCTCGTTTCGCTGGGCTACCTCCCCGGTCCGGACGAGGTCTCACCTTGTTTCTATCCCACCAGCTCGGGCTGCGCGCTCGCGTCCTCGGTAGAAGGGGCCGTGCTCGCCGGACTGCTGGAGTCGATCGAACGGGATGCGGTCATGATACGGTGGTACGCCCGCATGGCACCGCCGCGGTTGGATCTCGATCCAGCGGCACTGCTGGGCAGACCTTTGGGGCCGCAGAAACAGGGGCTCGAGATCCGCTTCCACGATATGACTGTGGATGGAGATGTTCCGATTGTGAGCGTAACCTGCATTGAGAGGACCGGCCGCCCTTGCTTCTTCCTGCTCAGTGCCGCGGCGGGTCTCGACACATTGACCGCGGCGCGGAAAGCTCTGGTCGAAGCGGGGCAGGGCAGGCCCTTCATCAAGCTGCTGGCCAACCTGGGCCCAGCGGCAAGCGAGAACCACGAGTTTAGAGACTTCGATTCGAACCTGCGCTTCTATGGCGAGCCAGCCAACGCACGCTACACGGAGTGGTTCTTCCAGAACATGGGAGCGCCGGGACGCTACTTTTCGGAGGTCCGCGGCGTGAAGGATGCCGCTGGGCTGTTGCGCGTACTGCTGGACCGGTGTTCGACCACGGGGATCACGCCGATCGCATTCGACCTGACGACCCCGGAGATACGCGATTGCGGCTTATTCGCATGCCGCGTGTTCGTCCCGGAACTAGTCCCGCTCTGCGTGCCCTCAGCGCCCTTCCTCGGCCACCCGAGGCTGGCACGCTTCGTCGCCGCCGCGGAGCGAGACGGCTCGGCCGGATGCATTCCTCGATGGCTTCCGCACCCATTCCCATAGCGGCGGAGTTTCGTGAGCGTCCGCCAAGCGTCAGGGGCCAATTTGTTAAGGTTTGGAAAACTCCGCCGTCAGTTGTACAATCGAGGCAACATCGGGAGGTTTGGATGGCTGGAAAAGCATTTCGACTCTTGGCCGTCGGCGCCTTGGCCGCCAGCCTGACGATTCCTTCCCTGAGCCGCTCGCGGGTCGAGGAGCGCGGGGCCGTCGCGAACGACCTCACCGTACACGAATGGGGTACATTCACCTCTGTCGCCGGTCCCGATGGGCAGGCTGTCGAGTGGCTGCCGTTGACCGGGTCGACCGACTTGCCAAGCTTTGTGGAGCACTTCCGCGACGGGCAATTCAAGTGCGGCTTGGGCGGAACGGTGCGCATGGAGACGCCGGTTCTGTATTTCTACAGTCCGCGCGAGACAACTGTTTCGGTGAAGGTGTCGTTCTCGAAGGGATTCATCACCGAGTGGTATCCGCACGCGAGCGCCGTGGAGCCGGCGGTGGTTCGTCCCCAAGACAATTCCGACGGCAGCATTCGATGGGATCGAGTGCGCCTCGTACCTGGATCTCATGTGGCGTTCCCGTCTCCCAACGGCGATAACCACTACTACGCCGCGCGGAACACTTCGGCCACGCCGCTGCGAGTGAAGGCGCGGGGCGGGGATCAGGACGAGAAATTCCTGTTCTATCGCGGCGTATCCTCGGCGGCGATGCCCCTCGCAGCGCGGCTCACTGCGGAAGGCAAGGTACTGGTGCAGAACCTCGGCACGGACGAGATTCCCGGCGTCATACTGATCGAGAGCCGCGGCGGGAAGCTGGGCTATCGCGTGGCTGGTTCGTTGCGCGACCAGGCGCTGGTGGACCCGCCGCCGCTCACGGCGGCCGCGGACTCGATGCTCAAGGACCTGGAGAGCATCCTGATTGACCGCGGTCTGTACGTGGATGAGGCGCGCGCCATGATCGCCACCTGGCGGAATTCGTGGTTCGAAGAAGGCAGCCGGCTGCTGTATATCCTGCCTGCCCAAGCGGTGAGCGCCATTCTGCCGCTGACGGTCACGCCTGCGCCGGGGAGCACGGTGAGGGTGTTTGTGGGGCGCCTGGAACTGGTCACGCCGGCGACCGAGAGGGCCGTTGGGCAGGCGTTTGCGGAGCACGACCAACCGGCGCTCGGCAAGTACAGGCGCTTCCTGGAGCCTATATTGCATGCCATGATGGCGAATGCCCAAGCCGATCCCCCGCGGACGCAGGAGTTGCGGCGCTACCTGAATTCCGTTTATTCCTACGCTTGCCGGTCGCCGTGGCCTGCGGAACGGTAGAAAGGCGATATGCTGTCATGTTATGGCCGATGAAGACCTGAAAGCTGAAGTGGAACGTTTGCGCGCCGAGAACGAGGCGCTGAAGAAGCCGGGACGGGGCCAGATTTCCGTCCGCGTCAGCGAGAAAGGCGCGGTTTCCGTCTATGGACTGGGTCGCTTCCCGGTCACGCTGTACAAAGAGCAGTGGGAAAGACTGCTGGCGGCGGCGGAACAAATCAAGATTTTCATCAAGGACAACGATCACCTGCTGAAGAAAAAAGAGGCGTGAGACTACTGCTGATCCGCCACGCCCACCACGATTACATCGGCAAAGCCATCGCGGGATGGCTGCCGGGTGTTTCGCTGAGCGAGTTTGGCAGGACTCAGGCCGCCGCCCTTCCCAAGCGCCTGGCCCGCTCCGGGATATCTGCGATCTACAGCAGCCCCTTGGAGCGTGCGCGGGAGACTGCGGCCCCGCTGGCCGCCGCCCTGGGAGTGGAGGTTGAGATTCGCGACGGGCTGCGCGAGATGAACTTCGGCGAGTTCACCGGCCGGACCATGTCCGAGTTGGATATCAATCCGCTCTGGCACAGCTTCAACCTGAGCCGCAGTAATACGCGCGCGCCCGGCGGCGAGCTGATGCTGGAAACGCAGGCTCGCATGGTGGCGGAATTGGAGCGCATCCGCTACGCGAATCACGACGGGGTGGTGGCAGTGTTCAGCCACGGCGAGGCGATCCGCTCGGCGGTGATGCATTATGCAGGCATTCCGCTGGACCTGTACCAACGCATCGAAATCCACCCGGCTTCGGTGAGCACGATCGATCTGTTCGCTCACGGCCCGCGCATCGTTCGGCTGAATGAAGTGTGAGTCAAGCGCGCGGGTGCTTCCGGTCGTTCTATAAAGCGAAACGCTGGCTTACTCGAGCGATGTGAGCGTTCAAGGTCTCGATTTCTTCCCGGATCTGATTCTGGTTGGTAAGGCTAAGTTGAGCGGCGAGCCCAGCTTCAAGACGGCTCGCGGCGTGCGCGAGTATCTGTAAATCCTGGGCCATCTGGCGCCTGAGCTGGCGCCACGAGAGCAGGTTGCGGCGGTTGAGGCGAATGTGCTCGCCAGTGTAGCGACCGCAGTTGTTCAGAGGTTGCAACTGGCCGTCGGGCATCTCCTGGAAGTGCTCGACATACATGTCTTCTTGGCAAGGGTCGGCAAAACGGAAACCGCTTGAAATCTGATCATCCGAGGGCCAGGTCTTCCCTTTGTGCCGGTTGCATTTACCGCACGAGTAGTAAAGGTTAGGGTAGTGCGTCACCTGCTCAAGGAATCTCCAGACCGGTTGAAAGTGATCGATCTCAAAGAACTCCTCCCCACCCAAAAAGGTTTCCGGACGTTCGCAGTATGCGCAGCGGTAGCGAAAATCCCGACGCAGAAATGGCAGATACTTCCTGCACTCGTCGAATTGCGGGGGGGCCTCCTGCCTGACAAATCGGGACACGACAGTTTAACTCGCAGCCTTGAAACGGGCCAGGAGGTGCTCAATTGACGCCACCAACTGATTGCGTTCGCGACGCCAGTCCTCCTGGAGGATCGTCAAGCGAGCCGCCTCGTCCTGGTCCTCGGCATCGAGGCGAGCCTCGATTCGCTCCAATTCCAACAATTCGGTGAAATCGAGTGTCCCTTGAAGTCGTTTATCGACCAATTCATGATAGCGGTCGCCAAGTTGGTCGCGGCCGAATGCTTTCACCCGATCAATGATTGCTTGGGCATCGCGGCCGATTTTCAAGGAATCCGCGCCGGTTGTAGTGCGGATATCACGACCGACTACGAAGGCTGAGTGTCGCGCGTGTGACCGACCCACATGGCGCTCGTGCCACCGAATATCTTTAGGCCGACTGGTCCCATTGCGCTGGGGTCCATAGGGAATGCCTGTCCGCTTCGCTGGCTGGTGTTCGGATGTCGCCGTTCCTTTAGGGCTTTTCAGTCGGGATTGCACGTGTGCTCGCCTTAAGTATATCGAGTTGTTCTCTGGCTCGCTGGAGCGCCGCCTGAAAATCCACTAGCTGCGCTTCGTTCATCTGAAAGCCGAGCCGCCGGGATCTTCCGCCCGAGTCTTCGGTGGAGAGTTCCATCAGCACCACGTAACTAAACCCCAGAAGCTTGGTGTGACGGACCGGGATTCCTTCCGGTATCGGAAACACTGTATCTTCGAAAACAGGACGCAGGTCGCAAACGACATCTATGTCCTCCAGCGTCGGAAGGACCGCATTTTCGTATTCAAAGCGCATGTGGTCGCGGTAGACACGCTCACGCACGGCGCGCAGGCGTTCCAACAGTAACCCCAGCCGCTCAATGCGGTCACGAGGGCAATTCAGAAGCAGAAGGTCGCGCTGAATCTCCTGCAACTGCAACCCGTACATGTGCCAGGATTCCAGAATGTACTTAAGAACATCGGCGCTTTGACTGAACTGCTCCGGCAGAAGCGTACTGGCCGCGATAACCGGTGAGTCCGGCTCGTGATCAAAATCGGTGGTTGTCAAGAACCAGTTCGCAAGCACCTGCCACGCCTCGTCGTCGAGGTCAAGCAGCACTTTCAAATCTTTCTGAAAGTGGCTGCCCGGAGAGCCACCAGGGCCGAACAGTTTGAACTCCATCGGAAACTCCTTCTGCTTCGGAATCGCCGTCGCACAACTGGCGATCCTCTATAGATCATAGACTACGGCAACCCTGCCCTTTGCATCCGGCCGCGCTTTGCGTGACAATCCGAGGATGCACTTCGCATATTCCCCAAAGGTCCAGGAACTGCAGCAGAAGCTCATCGCCTTCATGGACCAGCACATCTACCCGAACGAGCCGCTCTACTACCGGCAGATCGCCGAAGGGGACCGCTGGCAGCCGGTCCCCATCATCGAGGAACTGAAACCCAAAGCCCGCGCCGCCGGGTTGTGGAACCTGTTCCTGCCGGACCACGAACAGGGCGCCGGCCTGACCAACCTGGAGTACGCCCCCTTGTGCGAGATCATGGGGCGCGTGGTGATGGCGGGCGAGATATTCAACTGCTCGGCGCCGGACACCGGCAACATGGAAGTGCTGGCGCGTTACGGCACCGCGGAGCAGAAGCGGCAATGGCTGGCGCCGTTGCTGGAGGGCCGCATACGCTCGTGCTATTGCATGACGGAGCCGGGGGTGGCCTCGTCGGACGCTACCAATATTTGCGCCAGCATCGTGCGCGACGGCGACGAGTATGTGCTGAATGGGCGCAAGTGGTGGGCCTCCGGCGCGGGCGACCCGCGCTGCAAGATCGCCATCTTCATGGGCAAGACGGATCCGCAAGCGCCGCGGCACAAACAGCAAGCCATGATCCTTGCGCCCATGGACGCGCCGGGCATCACCATCGAACGCATGCTGCCCGTATTCGGTTACGACGATGCCCCGCACGGCCACGGCGAAGTGGTCTTCGAAAACGTGCGCGTACCCGCCTCCAACATGCTGCTGGGCGAAGGGCGCGGCTTCGAGATCGCGCAGGGCCGCCTGGGACCGGGACGCATCCACCACTGCATGCGGCTGATCGGCCTGGCGGAACGGGCGCTGGAGGCCATGTGCCGGCGGGCGCAATCGCGCGTGGCGTTCGGACGGAAACTGGCGGAATTCGGCACCCTGCGCGCCGATATCGCCGACTCGCGCATGGAGATCGAGCAGGCGCGGCTGCTCACCTTGAAGGCCGCTTACATGATGGACGTGGCGGGCAACAAGGCGGCCAGAGCGGAGATCGCCATGATTAAGGTGGTCGCGCCCAACATGGCATTGCGGGTCATCGATCGGGCCATACAGGCCCACGGCGGCGCGGGTGTGGCGGACGATTTCTTCCTGGCGCAGGCCTGGGCAGGCGCGCGCACGCTGCGGCTGGCGGACGGGCCGGACGAAGTGCATCGCGAAGCCGTGGCCAAGATGGAGCTGCGAAAATACGATGCGGGACCGGCATGAAGCTGGCGGACAAAGTCGCGGTGGTGACGGGCGGGGCCAGCGGAATTGGCCGCGCCCTGTGCCGGCGGTTCGCGGCGGAGGGCGCGCGCGGCATAGCGGTGGCGGATGTGGATCGCGCCGGCGCCGAACGGGTGGCGCGCGAAATCGGCGGGCTGGCGGTCGGGGTGGACGTGAGCCGCGAGGCCGACGTCATCCAACTGGTGGAGCGCGCTACGGCGGCGTTTGGCGCGATCGATTTGTTTTGCTCCAATGCGGGTATCGCCATGGAGGGCGGGGTGGAGACGTCCGACAGCGACTGGCAGCGCATCTGGAGCGTCAATTTCATGGCGCACGTGTATGCCGCGCGCGCGGTGCTGCCGGGCATGCTGGCGCGCGGCGAAGGCTATCTGTTGCAGACCGCCTCGGCAGCCGGATTGCTGACGCAGGTCGGCTCGGCCCCATACGCGGTGACCAAGCACGCGGCCGTGTCGCTGGCCGAATGGCTGTCGGTCACTTACGGCGACAGGGGCATCCGGGTATCCTGCCTGTGCCCGCAGGGCGTGCGCACCAGCATGCTCACGGAGGCCGTCGAGGGGCCCGGCCGCTTCCTGCTGGAAGGCGCGCTGGAGCCCGAGCAGGTCGCCGCAGCGGTGGTGGCGGGGCTGGCCGACGAACGCTTCCTCATCCTGCCGCACCCGGAGGTGGGCGAATACCTGCGTCGCAAGGCCAACGATTACGACCGTTGGCTGCGCGGCATGCGGCGGATGCAGGCCAAGCTCGACGCCGGCGCGCAGCCAATGTGAGAAAATCGAATCAGTTCCGATCAACTTGGTTTGCAAGGATATTCGATGCCGATGAGTTTTCGAAGCGACCCCTTCCTGATGCGTTTGTTGTGCTGCGGCGCACTCATTGCCGGCTTGACTTCCGCCCTGGCGGCCGACAGCGCGGGCAGGCTGCACACGCTGGCCGGGAATACGCGCAGCGAAGCGAACGCGCAGAACGACCGCGGGAAGGTGGCGGATACTTTCGCCATGGATCACATGCTTCTGCAATTGCAGCGCACCCCGGAGCGGGAACAGGCGTTGCAGAGCTTTATCGACCGGCAACAGGATTCCAGCTCGCCCGATTTTCACAAATGGCTGACCGCGGCTGAGCTCGGGCGGCTGTACGGACCGGCGTCGCGGGATATCGAGAGAGTGACCGAATGGCTGCGCTCCGGCGGCTTCACGGTGAACACGGTGTATCCGAGCGGCATGTCGATCGATTTTTCCGGCACGGCAGGCCAGGTGCTGGCGGCATTCCGTACGGAAATTCACAAGCTCTCGGTAAACGGGAAGGATCACATTGCCAATATGAGCGATCCCCGGATTCCGGAAGCTCTTGCGCCGGTGGTGGCGGGGATCGTGTCGTTGCACGATTTCCGGCCGCACTCGATGACCAAACCGCGCGCCCAATACACGGTCGGGTCGCGCGCCACTGGGTATCAGCTCGTTACGCCAGCCGATCTGGCCACGATTTACGATTTGAATGCGGCATTTAAGGCGGGCTATACAGGTCAAGGGCAGACGATTGCGGTGCTGGAGGATAGCGATCTTTACGACCCGTCGGATTGGAGCACCTTCCGGAGCGTATTGGGATTATCCGGTTACTCTTCCGGATCGTTAACCACAATCAATCCGGCGCCGCCGAGCGGAACTTCGAATTGTTCCGATCCCGGAGCCGACGTAGTCTTCGGAGACGACGCCGAAACGACAGCGGACGCCGAATGGGCCACTGCCGCCGCGCCGGACGCAAGCATCGAGGTGGCTGCTTGCGCGGATGGAACTACGACTTTTGGAGGCCTCATCGCCGCGCAGAATTTACTCAACGGCAGCGCTCCGCCGCAGATCATGAGCGTGAGCTTCGGCGTCTGCGAAGCCGGGAACGGAGCCGCCGCGAATGCAGCCTACAACGCGGCCTATCAACAAGCGGTGACGGAGGGCGTGTCGGTGTTTGTGGCGGCGGGAGACGAAGGCGCGGCAAGCTGCGATGCGTTCATGAGCACCGCGACCCATGGCATCGGCGTCAGCGCATTCGCCTCGACTCCGTACAACGTGGCCGTTGGGGGGACCGATTTCGCCGACACATATCAGGGCACGACCGATGCCTATTGGAGCGCGACCAACAGCGCAACCTACGGTTCGGCCCTGTCGTACATTCCGGAGATTCCGTGGAACGACTCGTGCGCGGGTTCGGTCCTGGCGGTTGCCGAAGGTTTTTCGGTTGGTTATGGCGACGGCGGGTACTGTGGAAGCAGCCTCGCGCAGCAGAGCGGCAATATTACCGTGGCGGCGGGCAGCGGCGGACCCAGCGGTTGCGCAACCGGCGTTACGGCGGAAAATCTGGTGGTGGGCGGCAGTTGCCAGGGATACGCCAAACCAGCGTGGCAAACGGGCGTGGCCGGCATCCCCAACGATGGCGTCCGCGACATTCCCGACGTATCGCTCTTCGCCAGTAATGGAATCTGGGCGCACTACTATGTGGTCTGCTTTACCGATGGTGGGAATGGCGGCGGGCCGTGCACGGACGCGCCCTATAACTGGAATCCATATGGCCCGGCGGGCGGCACTTCGTTCGCCTCCCCGATCCTGGCTGGGATTCAGGCGCTGGTTAACCAAAAGATGGGAGGCGCGCAGGGTAACCCGAATCCGGTTTACTACAAACTGGCAGCCAGTTCCGTGGCCGCATCGGTGTTCCATAGCATCACCACGGGCGATATCGCGGTAAACTGCGCCGGCGGACTAAACTGCTTCGGTACCGGATTCGAGGGAAGAGGCCGCGCCAACCCGGTTACGCAGTTCCTCGGAAACGGTGCGCTATCGACAACCGTCCAAACGTATACGCCGGCATTTGCGATAGGCAGCGGTTGGAACTTCGCTACTGGACTGGGCAGCGTAGATGCCTACAACCTGATCTTGAACTGGAGCAACGGCCAGTGAGGATGACGCTCATGCATAAAACGATACAAACGGCTTTTCTTCTTAGCAGCGCTCTTTTGATGGCGGTGGCCCCGCTGCGGGTCGCCGCTCAGACTTTCGATACCAGCGGAACCGCGAGTCTCAGCGGACCATACCTGTTCCGGTACGTCGACTTCTTCAACGACACGACGGGCGACCTGACGGAGTCCTGCAGCCTGACCGGCGTCATCACGTTCGACGGCGCGGGAACCTACACCCTCTCGAGCACGCAACTGTTCGACTCGGCCGGTACGGCCGGCGCAGGAACCTGCGCCGCGCTGGTCGGCGGAACGTACGGCGTGCAATCCAACGGCATCGCCCAACTGGACAATCCTCTGTTTGGGGGGACCGGAGCGACTCTTTTCGGTGCCTTCAGCAAGCCCCTGGTCATTGCCAGTTCGACGGAGGACGACTACGACGATCTTTTTGTCGCGGTTCAAGCACCGTCGAGTTCGTTTTCAAACAGCAGCCTGTCGGGGGCCTTCACGGTAGGCACTCTGGACTTCCTCAATGCTCCCTCCGTTTCCACCCTCGGCTATCTAGTGGCGCGCCAGGGCTACTTCACTCTGAACGCCGACGGCAATGGGAATATCGCGGCATTCACGCTGACTGGCTCGGCGGCGAATCTGAACTCCGGCAACACCACCACCCAGAGCGTGGCGGCCTCGACCTATGCGCTCTCCGGCACGGCAGGTGGAACCTTGACGTTTCCTGGCACCGCGGGCGATCCGACGCTGATCGTCAGCGGCGCGAAGACTCTTTATGTCTCGGCCGATGGCAACTGGTTCGTGGGCGGCTCGACAACCGGATCGGACATGATCTTCGGTTTTCGCGCGCCTCCTTCCGGGACGGGTTCCAATGCGCTGCTGAACGGGACCTATTTTACGGGGGGGATGGAAGACTTCGTGGGCGATTCAGTGCCGCTCGATGCCTTTTATGGTTCCATCAACACCGCTGGAGATGGGAATCTGATCTTTCATGAGCGCTTTGACGATATCGTCGATATAGTCACCTACGACTTCACGTCTAACAGTACCGTAACGATCGGGGCCGACGGCTCGTATTACGACGGCAGCACTTACAACTATTTTGCCGGCGCCAATGGAACGGCGTTCATGGAGATGGGGTCCGGCCAGCAGTTCTCGCTGATCGTCGGCATTCGCGCCCCGTCGATTACGCCGACGTCTACGGTATGGATCGATCCAACCTACATTACTAATGCGGCCAACTATACGCCGATTACAAACGCTTACGCTCCCGGTGAGCTGGTGAGCCTTTTCGGAAACTTTGGCGTAGCGTCGCAAACCGCCCAGACCCTGCCGATTTCTACGACGCTTGGCGGCGTTCAGGTTTTCGTCAACGGGATAGCGGCCCCGGTCGATTACGTGAGCCAGAACCAGATCAGCGCTTGGATTCCTTACGAGATTTCGGGGGACTATTTTGCGACGTTCCAGGTGGTGGTGAACCAGTCGAAGTCCAATAATGTAACGGTGTACGTGGATAACTCGGCGCCCGGGATTTACACGCTGTCGGAAAATGGACTGGGGGCCGGCGCGATCCTGCACGCCGACTACAGCCTGGTCACGGATAGCAGCCCCGCGGTACCTGGCGAGACAGTGCTCCTGTACATGGACGGTCTGGGAACCGTGACGCCGACGGTGGCCGATGGCGCGGCTGCCTCCGGTAACCCGTTGAGCTATAGCGACGAATTCAACGCTGGAAACATTTTGGTGAACCTGGACGACGGAACCGGTAATTTCCCGGAGGCCAGCGTTTCGTTCGGCGGTCTGGCGCCCGGACTAGCCTGGTTATACCAGGTCAATTTCGCTCTGCCGACGACCGGCCTGGCAAACGGCGATGTCTACATCTATTTTGAAACCCTCGAGGGAAGTAACGAGATGGCGACGATCGCCGTGTCGGGTTTCCCGCAAGCGGCCGCGAAGGTCAATCTCCGCCGCCGCACGCCAAGGGGACGGAACCGGGCCGCGGTGGCTGGCGCCCTTCACGGGCGCGGTGTGAAGAGTCACCGGCGGGCGTTACCCGAGAGGGCGCAGAAAAAGCTGTAGGCAGCTACCGAATCCACTGATAGCTGACGAAGGCCAATCGGCGGCTGTCCGGCGACCAGGAAGGCGCATCCAGGGTGCCCTTCCCTCCGACGAGTTTCGCCAGCGTCCGCACCTTGCCGTCTTTGACGGACAGAACGCGCAGCATGACATCTTGGTCCTCGGGGATGCCGGACAGGTCTTTGCCGAAAGACAGAAAAGCGATTTGCTGGCCATCGGGTGAGAGGTGCGGTAGGCAATTATAGAAGCCGTCGGACGGCAATGCGGCGAGCGACTGTTCTTCGCGGCCGGGCGGGGTTGCCTCTGCGGCTTCCGGCTTGCCCCCGGTGGCCGGTATCCGTTCCATGCGACCGTCGCGATGGAAGACCAGCGCGGCGCCGTTAGCCGTCCAGAAAGGCGTCGAGAGGCGGCCCGGGGCGACGTAAGTCACGCGCCGGTCCCCGGAGAGGGGAACAGTCTCCAAGGTGCTGTACAATTTCGGCGCGGCTTCGGTTGACGCGCCGACGGTCAGGTCGACGTTGGAGAATACGGCCTTCTCGACCGTGTCTTTATTGTGCGAGCAGACACCGATCCCTACGTAGAACGGATCGTGCATGGGGACGCGCATCGATCCTCCCGAGAACTGGAGTTCTTCACCCTCGCCCGCCACCCATATGTAGAAGTACTCGCCCCGCCGGGCGATACGCACGCGGGCCGGCGCCTTCACGGCGGACTGGATTTCACTGGTATTGGCGCCCTTTTCGTCGCGGGCCTGCAAGGAGGTCAGCCCGTCGCCATGGCGCGCTACGTCGGCGTAGGGCGAATCCGCATCCAGGCTCTGGCGGATCATCAGCACGGCTTTGCGGTGCGCTTCGCCGCCGGAACCGAGGAAGGAGATGTCCGCCGTCAGGGTGACATCGCCGGACACTTTTTTCCACACGAAGTGGAAGGCGTCCGAGGCGAACCACATGTTTTCGCCGCTGCCGGCGATAGTGTAGGTTCGTTTAGATGCGTCATATTCGGCGGAGCCGGCATGCAGCACCGGGCCGACGTCTGCATGATCTTCGAATATCCCGAGCGGCGCCGCGGCGGGCGCGGCATAGGCCGGCAACCAGAGGCAGGCCAGAGCCGGGGCGATGGCGATGTAGTTAATTCGCATGTTTATACCTCCAAGTCATCGGCCGCGGTCTCCTGGCTGAATATGCAGAGCCACTTGCCTTTGCGGTTCTTATACGCGATCGGGCCGGATTTGGAGGAGAGTTGCAGGAACTTCACGTCCTCGATAGTGTAGTCGTCGAGCCGGAACTCCGACGTGTGCTTGACGGCCTCCGCTTTGCTCGCGGGTCCGTGCGCATCGACGAATACGGCGTCGTCAGCCGTCAGTGCGGCAAACTCCGCGAGGTTGCCGGTCTTCAGGCAATCCAGCCCTTGGGGGAATGCCCTGGTCGCCGTTAATAGAAGCAGGCCGGCCGCCGCGTAGGATAGAACTCTTGTCATGGTTGCCTCATTGCGGGGCTTAAGCCCCGCGCGGGCTAAAGCCCGCCCTCCATTTTACACAGTCGGAGTTACGGCAAGTCGACTTCGAGCGCGTAGATATCCGAATTGGCGTAGATCACGGTAGCGATGGGCGCGTCGTCGGGCGCCAGACCCGCCAGCGCGTAGCCGATGGAATTGGATTGCGGGATCTGTTTCGAAGTCGTCATCCGCTCTTTCCTGGCGCTGCCAGTTGCAGCACGGAAGATGGGCTGCTCCGGGGCCAGCGTTTCCTGGTAATAAACATACTTGCCGTCTCTCGACCAGAAGGGAGCGCCCAGGCCGTCGCCGGAGGCCAGCGGGGTCCACTGGCGCGTATCGAGATTGAGCAGCAGGATCTGGGTTCCGGCCTGGTTTGTGGCGGCGATCGAGCGCCCATCAGGCGACCAGGCAGGCTGGGCGAGGGTCTCCGATCCTGGCAGAAACGCGGCCTGCTTGGTCTGCCGGTCCATCAGGTAGAGGCCAGGCTGGCCGGACGCGCCGGGGCGCAGGCGGCGGGCAAACACGAGAGAGTTTCCGTCCGCGGACCAACTCGCGTCGGCGTCGATCGGCGGCGCATCGGTGACGGGTTCGGGTGCGCCGCCGGCAGAGGCCACCACATACACCCGGCTGGCATGGCCGGCGGGTCCGCCGCTGAAGACAATGTGGGCGCCATCCGGAGACCAGCGCGGCCGGAACGCGCGCATGGGAGGGGACGTCAGTTGCAAGCGCTGGCTGCCATCGGGCCGGCTGCGCCAGAGGATATCGTCGGGAGCGGTCACGTAGACTATCCATTGACCATCGTTCGAGAAACCGACCCAGCGTCCCTGCACCGCGGAAAGGAATTGCGCAAATTGCCCGTGGCGGGCGTCGTAGCGCAACAACTCCAGGCGCTGCTGCCCGGCGGCGAAGAAGACCCGCTTGCCGTCGGGGTGCGGCGCCAGTGAACTGAACTCCAGCGGCGTGGAGTAGATCAACACCGGGGACCCTTCGAAGGCCCGTGGGAAGCGGCGAAACGCGCGCATGGCATACACGGCGGACACGCGGCCGCGCAGTGCGCGGAAGAGGTAATACTTTCCATTGGCGGCCCAATTGCCGTTGTCGTCACCGTCCGGCTCGGCGGCGCCGGAGGTCCAGTCGGGCGGAAAGGAAGCGAGGCCCGTGCCGTTGGCGGAGACCTCCCACAAGGCGCGCGGCCCCAGGCCGGGACCGAGCATGGAGAAGCGCAGCACGTCCGCCCGCGACGGCGGCGCCCAGCGGATGGAGTACGGTGTGCCGGGCGTGTCGAGAAGCTTGCGGAAATCCGTGCCGTCGCTCGCGACCGTATATAACGCGGAGCCGCGGGCGAAGACGATGCGGCTTCCGTCGCGCGACCAGGCGCCCGCGTGGCCGGCCACATCGCCCACGCGCCGCGGCGATCCGCCCACGGTGGGGACGACCCAGAACGGCCGTTCCACTTCGGCTTCGGAGCCGCTGGAAACCAGCAGATTGGAGCGGTCGGGCGATATGTCGAGTATGTCCGGATTCGACAAGGGCTGCTCGAGCGGCAGGGGCAGGGGCAGGGGAGTGCCGCTTTCCACGGAAACCTGGGCCAGGGACCAGCGCCCAGCGTCGCGCTGGGTGAAATACACGCGCGTACCATCCGTGGCCACGCCGTGATCGAGCTCGATCTGGCCGGTTTGGGTAAGCTGCACAACCTGCACGAGGCGGGCGGGGCGCACCTGGGTGGACAACCAGTAGATCCGGACGGCGAAGAACAGGACCACGCCCAACGCGACCAGGCGCACGATCCGGCGGCGGCGGGGGTGAGGCAGCGCCGGCGGTGCGATGGCTGGGACGGGCTGCGGCGTGGGCTGGCTGGCTGGCGGGGCTTGGGCGGCCGGCATGTTCCGGGGTTGAACCGGCGCGATGAAGCGGTATCCGCGCCGCGGCAGGGTCTCTACGTAGCGCGGTGTAGTGGCATCGTCATCCAGCGCCTCGCGTATTTTCTTGGCGGCGATGTTGAGACCGTTATCGAAATCGACGAGCGTGTCGTTCCACAGCCGGCGGACCAGTTCGTCGCGAGTAACGACCTGGCCGGGACGCTCCAGCAGCGCCGCGAGAAGCTGGAATGGCCGCTCCTGCAATTTTATTTTTCGGCCGTGCTTGCGCAGTTCGCCCTGCGCGAGGTCGACCTCGAAAACACCGAATTGGAGGATTTGGGGGGCGCGGTCGTTCGGGTCCACGGATCATTTCACCTGGATCGAGCCATAAGCGAGTTTAACATTCGGGCGGCCTGAGAAGCCGCCGAAAACACGCTGGAGGGCGGCCAATCTTGGCCGCAGCCGCCTTTTAGGCGGCCAGAGCCGGCTGAAAGCGGCTGCGGGCAGAATTGCCCGCCCTCCGCCTGGTTTTCATTTCGCACGGGTCCCGATTCACCCATTGAGGCTGACGCGATACAAGGCGTGGTTCTTGACCCGGAAGGCAACCGTAGTGCCGACCGCCCGCACAGGCACATCGTGTCCCACTTCGTCGGCGACGCTAATCCCTCCAGTTTTCTCCGGCGTCGTGAAAATTGCCAGGAACTCTCCCTTGGCCACCTGGCTATATCGCAGGTCAAAGCGCCGCCCGCGGAAATGCAGGTTGCGAAGCAGAAAGGATTTGCCTTCGCCGGTAAGATCGTCGGGGATATTCGGGCCCAGATCGAACTGGTCCCCTTCGCTCCACGCGATTTCGCGAAAGCCAAAGAGACTGCGAATAATGTGTGCGGGCAGCGTGGCGCCCCAACCATAGCCCTCTCCGCCCGCCGCCCCTTTTTGCCCCCAGTATTCGCAACTCACTCCCGGCCAGCCGAGTTTCTTCTCCGGTTCGAGTTCACGACGGTCCATGGAGCGGTAGGCGCGATCCACTATTTCGAACAGGACTGTCGAAAGCGGCTCCCGCTGACCCGCTCGCCACATGGACTCCGCATAAGGCAGAACCAGAGAAGCCCACTCCAGCCAGTATTCCTGGTGGGGACTGTACTCCAGCATTGCCGGCGTCATGGCGCGCATTTGCCCGGAGGTAGCCACGCCGCACATAATCGGAGCCACCTGCGTCACCTCTTTGTGCCCCGGAATCACGATCGGCTTTCCCGACCGGCTATCCACATCGTAAAACCAGGCCTGGTAGAAGAGTTGGCGCGTCTTGTCCGCGTACCGGGAGGACAGTTCCTCCCAACGAGGGATGTCGCCCGGGCGGCCAAGAAGGTTCGCGTACACCGCCATGGTACGCGCAGCGTGGGACATGGCAGCTTGGATTTCGGCAACACGGATGAAGTCGATCGACTCTCCCCCGGTAGGTTGTTGGATCAGAAAACGGCCCGACGCGTCCATTCCCGACTCCCAACTGCATTTGGCCCCAATCCAACCTTCGGGGTCGGAGCGGTGCTTGAGCGTCCAATCCAGATAGGCGGCCAGGTAGGGATAGAGCTCGCCCAGCCAAGCTTGGTCGCCAGTGCGCAGAAAGACAGACTCGATACAATAGAACGGATAGCACCATTGCACGGAGGTTCCACACTCGCTGCCGTCAGCCGCCACCATATTCATGGTCCCGTCTTCGCGCATGCACGGGACGTTGGCTTCCACCGCGTCCTGGAACTGACCGAGTAAGACGGCCTGGGCGCTATCGGGGTCGGCATAACCCAGAGTCCACATATCGATGGAAGTCTCGGCGAGGACATTACGCGGCGCCTGAATCTGCATAGCGTCCCAGGGGTGCTTGTAAACACCGATAGGCCTCCGAACCATCATGCGCAGCGTCTCAAAGTCATAAACCCAGGCGTTCTTCCAGTGTTCGGGGAAGTCGCCGTCCAAGCGGGGCGCCCGGCCCCAAAACCGGCCGTCCTCGGCAATTTTCTCCGCGTAAACGGACTCCGCCCGGAGCGCGGAGGCACCGATCTCCCGTTTCGCGAAGCGCTCATTCACCGCGCGACTGAGTAGAACATTGGCCGCCCACTTTGTCCCAGCGGGAATGCTCGCCCGCAAAGCTAGCGCAGAGTTCAACGCGTCCGGATAGTACGTTGTCGCGGCGGGCGTGGATGTTCCCTTCCCAGCCATCCACGCCTTCAGGGCGGTATCGGTGGCGACAAGATGCGAGTCTACGGCATGGTCCACCTTGAGAACGAAAACCGGTCCTGCCGCAAATGACCGGAGTATGGCCTGCCGATCCTGCTCGTCGAAGGAGCCGGAGATCCCATCCCGGCCCCACCACGAGCATTCGCCCAGTTCCAATCGTTGCAGGGCAAAGGCGTGAACGTCCTGCGCCGAGTCAGTACCGTTCCGCACCGACAAGCTGCAGGCGAGGGTGTTCTCACTTACCAGGAAGAACCTGGCAGAGATAGATAGACTTGAGACGGCAAGATCCAGTTCCAGGACGTTCTTGGAATGATGCGATGCGCCGATCTTGACTCCGGCGGCGCGGAAGTCATCCGCTTCAAACAAGACCTTGTCGCCGATCCGAAAGCCCACACGGAGGATGGCGCGATAAACCGAATTCGTCTTGTAGCTGAAGTATCCGCCGGGCCCCGCGGGAAAATACCAGCCCATGCCTAACGGCGGAACCGACCGCAGAACTCCGCTGGGATGGAGGTCCCAGCAGTGGTAAGGGTTGTCCAGGTAGCCATACGGCGTGTAATTCCCGAGAGGGAAATGGCCGGAAGAAATCGCCGCCTCCGCGGCCGCCGCGCGCCAGGCCGTGGGCGCAACGACTCCCGCCATGGTCAGCTTCTTGGAGAATTCACGTCGATTCACTACTCTCCCCTAACTCTGGCGCGGACCGAGTACAGCGACGTGCGTGCAGGGATAAATAGGGTCCGCCGATCCTTTCCACCAAACGCCACTTGTAGCGGCCGCTCCGGGACTTCAATGGTGTCGATCAACCGGCCGGAGGAGTTGTACACATAGATCTGGCCGGCCGCTATGTACACGTTGCCCTGCTCGTCCACTGTGACGCCCTCGCCTCCCTGCTCGGCGAAGACCTTTAGGTTTGAGAGGCTGCCGTCAGTACCCACCGTGGCTGACCAAGTCCGGAGGGCGGCCTCCTCGGTCAAGTAAAAAGGCTTTCCCGGAATCGCCGGCGACAGACCGAAGCTCCGCAGTAAGTCGGCGCTCTTGACGCCCCAACTCACTGCGCCATTGACGAAATCCTGTCCTGCGGAGAGGAACGTGGTTTCATCCGGAGAAACGTATTGATAAGGCCTCGCGGCTGGTTCTCCGGTTTCGGGATTCACCCGCAAGCGCCAGTCCCCGACTGCCAGCACCGGAGTCATCCCTGGACGTGCTGCGGAAGGCGCCGGCTTCAGCAGCGCGATCTCTTCATCCGCTGAACCTGGCTTGAATACGTAGACCGTCCCATTGCCACTGTAGGATGCCACCATCAGGTCGCCCGCTTTATCGAAGGCCAGGTTGACCGGATCGAGCGGGCTATCCCGCACCGTCGAAAGTTGGTGCGTGGCCGCCGACCACCGGTAGATGCGCTGCCAATGCGCGTCCACGAAGTAGAAATCGCCGGCGGGATCGACCGCTCCGCCTGAGATGTTGTAGAACCCGCCTGCCAGCCTCTCCACTTTCGCGCCGGGGGCCAGCACTGGTGAAAGCCGTTTCGGACGGGCCTGGGGCGCATTGCCGGAAACCGTGAGCCAGGCGAACTCGCGCTGCCGGACTTCGATCTGGTGCGTCTGGTCGTAAACCGCGGCGTCGAACGACACTTTGCTGTTGCTATAGCAGTGCACGTTACGGAAGCGGATATTCTTAGAGTTCGAAAGCTTGATGGCCCAGGGGAACGGCTGGAAGGTGGAGATCACCCGATAAGCATGGAAGTTCGCCAGCGTGATGTTACTGGACGCGTCGATTTCCAGCGGCAGTGCGAAACCGCCTTCTCCGCGCTCCTCCTCGGTCTGAAGAGCGTAGATCTGCCAGTTGGAGGCGTTGCGTAACTGGACTTCGTGGCGGACGTGGTGCTCGCTCGACATCTCGTAGACGCGCCCCTCGGTGGAAGTGTTCGAGATCAGCATGCCCGCCTGGGCGAACGTGCTGGGCGTCCAGATATCGAAGAAAGTCCCGCCGCCGCCATCGGTCACCCACAGGCTGGGATACTGCGCATCCCACCGGCGATTCAAGTCCGGATCGGCTGTATGCGTATTGTTGTAGGGATTCTCGCGGGTGCCGTCCAACTTGCTCGTGCCGTGTCCACCCAGAAACCGGACATCGTTCATCATCGAATCTTTACCGGCCATCCACTTCGCGGCGACTGCCCGTGGATTAATGCCGTTGGTGTAAAGACCGATGCCGATCATGATATTCGTGCCGCCCCTGGGTGCTTCGATCAACGCTTTTGGGGCGCCCACACCCTGATATGCGGGCGTCCGGTCGAGTAAGTCGATTTGTGTGCTGCCGGGATGCAGCCCGATCAAGACGGTGTCCGGCTTGAGCGCGATAGTGTCTGTCACTACGTACTTGCCCGAAGGCAGATAGATCGCCCGATTCCCGGCGATGGCATTCTGGAACACCGCGGTGTCGTCCGTGGAGCCATCGCCCTTCGCACCCAGTGCGCGAATGTTGACCCAGGTGTCGCGCGCCGGCAGGTCGGGAAGGTCGGATTCGACCGGATCCGGCAGAGCCTTCAACGGGGTGGTTTCAAACACGTCCTTGATCTGCGGTACCGCGCCGATATCGGAGTAATTCGACCCGTGCGAGTAGACCTTCACTTCATAGGCGTTCGCCGGGGCAGCCACTCTCCTGCCGCTCTCGCGGAGCAACGCGAATATGGGCACGCGTTGGCAGACCACATTTTCCATGTTGATCTCGGTCAGCGCGCTCTTCTCCAGGCTGACGATGACGGCCGGGCCTGCAATGTCTTCCATGCGGGCGTTCTTCACCCAGAGTTCGTCGGGAAAGCCGGCATCGATCGCAATGGCCGCAGGAACGTTCTTGAAGTGCGGCCGGATCAGCGTGAGGCCCGCCGCGCGCTCGCGAATGGCGGCCTCCCGTTGGCCCTCGAAGGTCGCATCCACTACTGTGAATTGCCAGCCGGGCGAAGGCGTCCCCGTCCAGATGCCGTACCGGCCTCCGTGGAAGTTTACGTCTTCAAGCACATTCCCGCCTTCGTGTATGCCCGCCAGGCCGGAACCGATGCGCATGTCCATGTGGGCGAGGAAGCAGTGCTGCGCGTAGTGCGCGCGGACCCCGACCGCGCCGGCATTTCCGTCCCGGATCTCGAGGTCGATGTTGCTCAGAGCCGAGTAGAACGTACCGGGGTTGGCGTCGGGCGGTTGTGCGTTTGCGCCGGGCCGCCGGCCGGCAAAGAAAATCATGAGCTTCTCTTTGTCCGGATCCTGGTAGCCCGGAGTGTTCTCGCTCAGCACGAACACCGGACGCGCAGCCCCATAGCCAATCACGCGGACTCCGGGCCAGATATAGATCGTCTTAGTCAACCGGTAGCGGCCCTCGGGGACGAAGACGATTCCCTGGTTGGTTGTCTCTTGAACCTTGTCGATCGCCTGCTGGATCGCATCCGAGTCGTCGGCGATCCCGTCGCCATGCACTGAGAAGTTGTCGCGAGTTAGGTACACGGCTTTGGGATCGTCCAGGCGGATCGTGTAGTAAGAACTTCCCCACAGCGGCGCAGCCAGCCACAACGCGCCAAAAATGACAAGGATGTTTCGCATCGTATTATCCGGAGTGGCGTTCACCCCGATCGTAACCTACAGCACCTAAGCGCGCCGCGCTCACCCGCCGGACGGCCGCGGGGTGATTCCAGACTTCCGGCTTGATCCGCATGCCGAAGCCGCTTTCCTCGGGCACGCGTATGCATCCGCCCTCCGGCACGATAGGGTTCTCCAGCATGGCCGGCCAGTCGCGCTCGTATAACCGCTGGCAGCTCTCCTGGATACACACGTTGGGCGATGCGGTGGAAAGGTGTGTGCTGGCGTAGAACAGCAGCGGTCCGCCGGCCGTATGCGGCGCGATGGGCAGCTCGAATGCGTCCGCCATGGCGGCAATCTTGCGGGCCTCGGTCAAGCCTCCACACCAGGTCACGTCGAACATGACGTACTTGACCGTGCGCGATTCCAACAGTTGCTCGAATTGCAGCTTACCCGCCAGGCGCTCCCCGGCGATCAGCGGCAGGCTGGTGGCTGCCGCCAGCTCGTGATACTGGAGGTAGTTGCCGGGCATGAGCATGTCTTCGAGCCACATCGGCCGGTAGGGCTCCAGAGCGTGCGCAATGCGAATCGCGGAGGGGACGTTCCACTGCGCGTGGAACTCCACGGCGATATCGATTTCCGAACCGAAGGTGTCGCGCAGCTTGCGCACCGGCTGGAGCGCCTCGTCGATGTCCTGAGGGGTGATGAACTGGTTCCGGTTGCGCTTGGCCGCGCCGTCGAACGGCCAGATCTTGATGGCCTTGATGCCGCGCGTGTCGATCAGCTCGCGCATGATCTTTTCCGGTTCGCGGTTGAAATCGTACTTGTACGGGAAACAGGTGTTGTACAGGCGGACGCGGGGATTCGCTTTGCCCCCGATCAGCCGGTACACGGGCGCGCCGAGGTGCTTCCCGAGCAGGTCCCATAAGGCCAGGTCGATGGCGCTCAAGGCCCTGATTTCGGCGCCGCCGGCGATTTGGAAATCGAAGGCCCGGTAGAGATCGGCCCAAATCCGCTCGATATCGCGCGGGTCGCTGCCCAGCAGCGTACCGGCCACTGAGTGCACCACGGCCGCCTCGGCCGCATTGCGCGGATAGGTCTCTCCGATGCCCGAGATGCTGGCGTCGGTATCGATCTTCACCCACGTCCAGTGCGGCCAGAACGGGGCGTCGTCGCGGCTTTTCCAGTACACCGTTTCGATGCGTGTGATCTTCGACGGCGCGGCGGTCTGGGCGGCGGCGGCGTACGACGCGGCGAGCGGGGAAGCCAGCAGCCGCGAGACAAAAGATCTTCGGCTTAGCGGCATGGCCAGATTATAGCGGATGGCGCGGAGATTGAAGGGTCGTCACAGCCGGTTTCTCTCATGCCCAGTAGGCTTCGCCGTCCGCCAAATTCTGTTGCAGGAATTCGGGATTGATCTCCAGCCCCAGGCCCGGCCCGGTGGGCACCTGGAGCAGCCCCTTGCGCACCTCGGGCGGGCTGCCCGCAGCCATTTTCTCGATGTAATGGTTGGGCCGCCCGAGCTGACTTTCCGAACGATAGAAGTTCTGAATGGACGCGCCGAAATGGGCGTTGGCGCACGTCAGCACCAGCGAGCCGACGTTATGCAGCGCCACCGGCGTGCGGAAGAGGGCGGCATAGTCGGCGATCTTCCGGGTCCCGCTGAATCCGCCGGCGAATGCCAGATCCGGATGGATGATGTCCACGGCCTGGTTGTCGACGAACGGTTTGAAGCCGCGCAACATTTCCAGTTTCTCCCCGGTGAGCAGCGGCACGCGCGTGGAGCGGCGCAGCGCCATCCACGCCTCGGAAAACGGCGGGTTCAGCGCATCCTCGATGAACAGGGGATTCATCGGCTCCACGGCCTTGGCCACGGCGATCGCGCTGGGCGTATCCAATTCGTTGTGGCAATGCACCGCGATGTCGATGTCGTCGCCCACCGCCTCGCGGCAATTGCCGTAGCCGCGTGCCACGTTGCGAAGTTGCGCGGTGGTCAGCGTGGGAGCAAAGCGCGCCACGGGCACCCCCAACACCCCATCGATGTTGTTCTTGAAGGCGGTGAAGCCTTCCGGCATTTCTTTGATGCGCTGTGCCCAGTCCCTGCAAGAGTCCTTGTCCAGCATGTTGAGGCCGATGCCGTGCGAGTACATCGGAATGGCGTCGCGAAACGGGCCGCCGAGCAGCGTATGCACCGGCGCGCCGATGATTTTCCCGGCCAGGTCCCACAGCGCGATGTCGATGCCGCTGATGGTGGGGATGTGCGCCATGTAGGTGTGCATCAGGGAGGTCATGTTCTGGAAGTGAACCTCGATGGCCAGGGGATCCTTGCCGATCAGCAGCGCCTTCATCGTTTCGATGCGGGCCCGCGCCATCGGTCCGGTGGCGCCCGCCTCGCCGTAGCCTGCCAGCCCGGAATCTGTATCGACGCGGATCAGGCAGTTACCGGCGATGTTCTTGATCGCCATGGCGCGGATGCCCGTAATCTTCACACGGTTCAGGTGGGGCGCCGCCAGCGCCCGGTGCCGGCTGAACAGGCCGGCCGAAGGCAGCGCCACGGCCAGGCGCAGCAGTTGACGGCGGGATAGGGTTCTCATAGAACGGACGTCCTCCCCTTGCGGTAGGCCAGATTGCCCAAATGGGCCGCGCGTGCGGCAGCCACCGCCGATCTCACATCCGCATTCGGAGTCTTCCGGCTGCGCACGCAATCGAGGAAGTTCTTCACGTGGTCCACCGTTCCGTCTCCCAGCGAGCGCATGGCCATCACCGGCTCCGGGTACTGCGTCTTCTCAAAAGGCACCACCCGTTCCGGGTATACTGCAAAGCCATCCCGGTTGATTTTCATCATCGCATTGCTGCCCCGGAAGACGATGTTGCCGCCCTCCAGCGAGCCCACCAGCGAGCCATTGTAGACTACATTGAATCCGGGATATTCGTACGCCGCATTGATGGTGTCGGGGCATTCGAAGGCCGGCAGCGCGTTCCGTCCGCCCATCGCCTGCGCCATTTTCGGCGAGTCCTGGCCCATGTACCACTGGATCACATCGCCGTAGTGACTGTACAAATCCGTCAGGTGACCGCCGCCGAAATCCCAGAACCAGCGCCATTCGGTGAAGCGCAGCGGATCGAATGGCTGCTCCGGCGCCGAGCCCAGGAACCGCTTCCAATCCAGCTTTTGGGCGTCTACCGGGGAAGCGCCGCGCGGCCGGCTCAGGTAATCCTGATACCACGACGCGAGTATCAACGTTATCTTTCCCAGTTTGCCGCTCGCGACCACTTCGCGGCCAGCCTGGAAATGCTCCCAACTCCGTTGTTGATAGCCCACCTGCACCACCTGCCGCGAACCGCTGACGGCTTTCTCCAGGCGCTCGCCTTCTGCGATGGTGTGGCTGACGGGCTTCTCGACATACACATCCTTGCCGGACTGGATCGCGTCCAACGTCATGGCAACGTGCCAGTGGTCCGGCGAGCCGACGATCACGGCATCCACGTCCTTGCGGTCGAGCACCGCACGGTAATCGACATAGTCCGCGCGGGCCGTGGGCGCAAGTTTTCCCTGCGCCGCCAGACGGCGCGGTTCATACACGTCGCAGAGCGCCACGATCTCGGCCCCCGCTTTGCTCGCCAGGCCCAGCAGATAGGAACAGCGGCCCCCGGTGCCCAGTCCAGCGATGCGCACGCGTTCATTGGCGCCCAGGATTCGGCTGGTCGACAGCGCAGTCAAGATGGCGGAGTTGCGGAGGAAGTCGCGGCGGTTGTCGTGCATGGGTGATGATCTCCTAACGGAGCATGTTAACGCGAATCCCAGCGAGCCACGTACGCGAGGCCTTTGTATTACAACTGCTCAGAATCTTCGCAGTCTGGCGCCGATTTTTCGTGGGGCAGGCCCCCGGCCTGCGGCGGCCTCTCAGGCCGCTTCTTTGGTTGCGGCTATGCTGCTCTTTGAGGCAGCTTGGCATGCTGCGGCCGATTGTCAATCGGCCAACTGCCGCGCACGCGCATTGCAATTGCGGCGTCGCGTGGAGTAGCATTTTAAGCGGCATGAGAAACCGCGCTACCATCCTGGCTCTCGCCGCCATCCTTTCTTCGATTGCGCCCGCTATGGCGCAACCCGGCGCTGGGCCGTACGCGCCCACTACGGAATCGCTCCGCAAGCACAAGGTCCCCGTGTGGTTTGAAGACGCCAAGTTCGGCATCTTCGTACACTGGGGCGTCTTCGCCGTGCCCGCTTACCACGAATGGTACGTCGAGTTCATCAGTCCGAAAGCCGGCTTTGGTTTTCTGTTTGGCGGTCCGCCATATAACGCGGCGCGCGGAAATCTGCCCGAAGATCTGTACAAAGCGCGCGTCCGCGAGGATGCCGTCCAATACCACATTGCGAACTGGGGAGCGGATTTCGCCTATGACGACTTTATCCCCATGTTCAAAGCGGAGAAGTTCGATCCCGCGGCGTGGGCCGATTTGTTCCGCGAAGCGGGCGCCCGGTACGTCGTGCTCACCGCGAAACATGGCGACGAGTTTGCGCTTTGGCCCACAAAATTTACGCGCCGCAACGCCATGGACATGGGACCGCATCGCGACCTGGCGGGCGACCTGGCAAAATCGGTGCGCCAGGCCGGCTTGAAAATGGGCTTCTACCACAACACCACCTACACCTTCGCCGACCCGCGCTATCCCGGCAGAGACTGGGTCGATTACATGAATAACTCCATCAAGGAGCTAGTCGACCTCTACCATCCCAGCGTTCTGTGGGGCGACGTCACCGAAGGCCCGGTTAAGACGTGGGAAGGAAAACCGCTGCCCGCCGACTATTGGAATAGCAAGGAGCTGCTCGCCTACTTTTACAACCACTCCCCGGATCCGGCGGAGGTGGTTGCCAACGACCGCTGGGGCCGCGACACGGATGGCAAGATGGTGGGCGACTACCAGACTCCGGAGCGCACCGCGGTCGGCAGCGTGTTGCGCGAGAAATGGGAAGAATGCGATTCGCTCGACCCAACCTCCTGGGGCTACAACCGTCGCTTGAAAGACGCGGAGTACATGACTCCGAACGAGGTCGTCGATTACCTGGTAGACATCGTGAGCAAGAACGGCAACCTGCTGCTCAATATCGGACCGAAGGCCGACGGCACCATTCCCGAGATCATGCAGAATACCCTCCGGCAGGTTGGCGAATGGCTGCGTGTGAATGGCGAGGCGATCTACGGCACGCGTCCCTGGGCGACCTACAAAGACGGCGACGTCCGTTTCACGCGCAAAGGGAACACGCTCTACGCCATCGCGCTCGAATGGCCGGAAGAGGATCTCAGGCTCACTTCACTCGCGGGCAGGGCAGTAGAGAAAGTCGAGATGTTGGGTCTTGACCAAGCCATTGCATTCAAACAGGACAGCCGCGGCCTCGTGATCCAACCACCCGCCAAGCGCCCTTGCCGGTACGCTTACACGTTCAAGCTGCATATTAAGGGCGCAGTGCAGTAAACCCGAT
>Ga0224557_1000708_pt1 | contig 35781 bp, 32 predicted proteins | sample 714S31014metaG_FD_180677 | JGI IMG/M metagenome (GOLD analysis project Ga0224557, IMG submission 180677) | Peat soil microbial communities from Stordalen Mire, Sweden - 717 S3 10-14 | ecosystem: Environmental > Terrestrial > Soil > Wetlands > Peat | place: Sweden: Norrbotten County, Stordalen... | reverse complement strand
ATCCGGCGCCTTCGGGATTGGTGAGTTGGTGGAAAGGCGAGGGCAACGCCAGCGACACTATCGGCACGAACAACGGAACGCTGTCGCCCAGCGGGGCCAGTTATGCCCCCGGCATGGTTGGACAAGCTTTTCGTTTCGACGGCACCAACGGCTATGCGCAGATTCCTGATTCTCTCGCGCTCAAGCCCGCCAACGTCACCGTTGAGGCATGGGTCTGGCTGGATCCGAGCCTGCCTTCCAACAATGGCGGCGAACAGATCGTGTTCAAGAAGAACACCTGGTCCGCTTGGTTTGAAGGCTACAGCCTTTCGAAGGGGACCATTGACAACGGCAACGGGACATCCTCTGACCGCTTCCAATTTGTCGTCTCGCGCTCTGGCGACCAGGTGGTGATCAATTCCCAGACGATTGCGCGGCGGGGCGTGTGGTATCATGTGGCGGCAACCTACGACGGCAACCAGTCGATCCTTTACGTCAACGGCGCGGCGGAGGCGTCGGCGACGGCGGGATTTGCGTTGGATTACGACACGACGCCGCTGTTCATCGGCACGACGGGGACTTGGGCGCCGTACCTGAACATGATGGGCGGCATGATTGACGAGGTGTCGCTTTACAACCGGGCGCTCTCGGCCGGTGAAATCGCCGCCATTTACAACGCCGGCTCCGCCGGCAAATGCCTGTCCACGTCACCGCCCTCGGGATTGGTGAGCTCGTCGAACCCGATCAAATTCTCGCCTATCACAGTGCGGCGAAAGGCAGACGGCGCCGTCTGGCTGCAAACACAAGGTTCGCCGGGCACGAGCTTCGATATCCAGACCAGTGTGGACCTAGTCAACTGGCTGGACCTGGGAATTGTCATCGCGGACACCAACGGACTGGTGCAGTTCGCCGATACCGACGCCACCAATCACGCCGCGCGCTACTATATCGCGAAACCGAAGTAAGGGTTCAACGATCTGGCTTTTCTGCGGCGGCGCCACGCCGCGCCGGGCGTCGTTTCTGATTTGCTGCAAGAAGGCAGGAAAAAGTTTGACGCCGCAGGGATCAAAATCGCTTAGAAAATCAATAATATGCGCTTATGCGGGACCCCTTTACGGCCAGCGTCCCAATACGGTCATTGGCGGGTTTTCCAAGCTGGAATGCCTAACTTCATTCGCTGGTTGAGGACGGACGCCTGGCTCAGTCCCAAACGCCGCCCCAGTTCTGCATCGGGGAATTGTCCCAGCAAGGCTTCATTGGCTGGCGTCCAAACATAGGGGGTTGTATGCGGTGCGATGCCTTTGGAATGCCGCCTTCGAGTAACATTTAGCGTGGAACGATTCAATTTTTCCCCCAAGGCAGCGTCGGTCATGGTTCCCAGAAGAGCGTCTTCCTGCGGTGTCCACGGCGGATAGGTAAAACGGGGTCTTAACAACCCAAGTCGTATCCGGCGAATCCTCACAGCATTCAGCGTTCGTCCCAGCCGACGGGCTGCTTCCTGATCGGAAAACCCGCGCCGCAACAGCGCCTCTTCTTCTGCCGTCCACCCCACCAATTTCGGATTGGCAATGGGACGATGGACCTGACCCCGTTTGCGCTTCACGGCGACGGCAGTGCGGTTGAAGCGCCGCGCCAGTTCCTCGTCCGGTATGCGACCCAGCAAAGCGACTTCCTCTTTTGTCCAGACAGGCGCCGGATTGATCGCTTCGACGCCCAATTTTCCGCGCCGGAATTGCACTGCGCGGATGGTTCGCCCTAATCGCTGCGCCACCTCTTTATCGGGAAACCGTTCCAACGAGCTTTCATCCTGTTTTGTCCAAACATTGGCCGCCGGAATACCCAATAGCCGGCGGCGGGACCGAATGCCGGGGACGGTTCGCCCTGTTTTCCTGGCAATGACCGGGTCGGGGTCGGTGCCCAGGAGCCGGTCTTCCTCAGGAGTCCAAGGTCTGGAGCAGTCGGAGATGTTTGGTATTTTTAAAAGTTGGCGCATGTGCCGGACGGACTTCCGAGTCCGGCCTGTTTGCCGCGCAATTTCTTTGTCTGGCGCGGTGCCCAGCAAAGCGATTTCCCATTCCTGCCACCTGTTATGCGCGCTCAACAACCGCCCTTTGGGCGGTTTTGCCAAAATACGACGTGTGCCCGTCGCCCGCTTAAGCTCGCGCCGGGATTTTGCGGCGGCGTATTCCGCCGCGCGCTCGGCCAGTGTTTTTGGGGAACTGTCGCCCATGCCGTCAACTTTTTCAGAAAGGCGAAGCGCCGCCAGCCTATATTGAGGAGTCAAACATATTCAAAAGGAAAACGATGCGCAGAATATTGGACAGAAAAATAGAACTGGCGGTTCAGAACAAATTGTCGGGCTGGCGCCTGGGCTTCGCTCTTGTTCGATTTGAAACACGAACTCTTTCTTCACGCGGGAATTGACTCATAAATCTGGGCCTTGCAATTGGCTGGTTCCAAGCAATTCCCAGGCGGCGATGGCAGATCCCCAGCACCATCGGTACCATGAGAATTGAAATCCAAGATGCTGGAAGAATGCGATTCTCGCGCAAAAACCCTCGACAAACGATGTGGGTGCCAGCACAAATGTATTGACGCGGCGCAAAAATTCCAAAGAATGGCCTTATGCGGTCAATTGAGCTTTTCACGGGAGCGGGGGGGCTGGCAATCGGCATGGCCCGCTCTGGATTCGATCACGAAGTCGTGATCGAGCGCGACCACGATTCTTGTCAAACGATCCGGTTGAATCAAAGTCGCGGCACTTGGCCCGTCGCGGAGTGGAGACTAAATCAGGGCAATGTCGAGGAGTTTAATTACGCGACGATCTCCCCGGGCATCGACCTCGTGGCGGGTGGCCCACCGTGCCAACCATTTTCATTGGGAGGCAAGCACGCCGGCCAAAGCGACGAGCGCAACATGTTTCCCGAAGCCGTCAGGGCGGTTCGCGAACTGAAGCCTCGCGCCTTCGTTTTCGAAAATGTCAAAGGTTTGCTGCGGGAGAGTTTTACGAAATATTTCAATTATGTCCTGCTTCAGTTGGAATTCCCCGATTGTGTCACAAGCGACCGAGAAGACTGGCCCGATCATCACGCCCGACTGCAACGCCTTAAAACTGGAGGGCGCCACGGCGGGCTTCGATACAACATCGTCGTTGATTTGCTGAACGCCGCCAATTACGGCGTGCCCCAACGCCGCGAACGGGTTTTCATCGTTGGATTTCGCGAGGATGTCCAAGAAAAATGGGCATTCCCGAAACCCACCCATTCAAGGGACGCCCTCTTGCACGATATGTGGGTAAGCGGGGGTTATTGGGATCGCCACGAAATTCCAAGACGACTGGGCTCGGTCCCCGACACGGGCCATCTCCCGGCGGTGGCGTGCTTGCGCGTCAACGGCATCGTCCCGTTCTTGAAGCCGTGGCGGACAGTAAGAGACGGCCTCGTTGGTCTTCCCGATCCCGTTAAATACCCCAATAATCGCGTTCCCAATCACGTCTTCAACCCGGGTGCGCGTTCTTATCCGGGCCATACCGGCAGTCCGCTTGATGAACCGGCGAAAACTTTGAAGGCGGGCGACCACGGGGTTCCGGGCGGCGAGAACATGATGCTTTTGCCCAATGGGCAGGTTCGCTATTTCACGGTTCGCGAAAGCGCCCGATTGCAGGAATTCCCCGACGATTTCCTCTTTTACGGAAGTTGGACCGAGTCCATGCGGCAAATCGGTAATGCCGTGCCCGTGACGTTGGCCGAGGTGGTCGGCCAAAGCGTCGCGAATGCTCTAAAACGCGCTTCACATCTGCCAGAAAACAAATTCTCAACCAAACGGTATGCCTGAGAAAATTGATATTGATGCGTTTAGGGCAAAATTACATGCGCTCATCGCCGACTTGCCGGAAAAGGCGATGCTTTCCAGTCTTCGCCCAGGTCGTTTGAGAGCGTTGAAGTCCGCCATGGAAGCCGCCATAATACGGTTGCAAATGTTTTCTAAAGAGCTTGATCCTGTCAGCCAACCTCAATACGTATTCGATCCGTCGAATCCGCAGGTTATTGGCGAATTAATTGCCCGGACATTGTTGCTGCAAACGCCTCAATCTCTCAAAAACATCGGAAAATTTTACGGCTCCGGAGTCTACGCCATTTACTATCGTGGCAGTTTCCCTGCGTACGCTCCCATCAGTGGCAGCGATACTCTGATCTACGTTGGGAAGGCCGACCCTGCCACTTTACGCGCCGAAACGTTCGAACAGCAGGGATACCGCCTCTCGACACGCCTCACCGAGCATCTAAAAAGTATCACAGCGGCGGAAAACTTGAAACCGGACGATTTCGACTGTCGCTACGTGGTCGTTAAGAGCGCATGGCAGGAAACTGCAGAAGATAACCTGATCGCATTGTTCAAACCAATTTGGAACAATGAGACGAAAATCTGCTACGGTTTTGGAAAACACGGGGACGCGGCTAAAACCCGAGCAAATCGCCGCTCGCCTTGGGACACGTTGCACCCCGGCAGAAAATGGGCGATGACGCGCGACAACGTGCCCAATGAAAAATCGGTGCGGCAGATTTTGTCGGAAATCGCCGAGCACTTCTCGAAGAATCCTCCTATTCGGCCAGCTAAATGATGCCAACCTCGCGGCGACATGGAAATTTCCGGGACCTGACCAGAAAGGACCGTTCCGTTTTAATGAGCCGAATTCGGTCATCCGGTTCAAAAATGGAATCCGGATTCGCCGCGATTCTGGAATCCCGCTTCAAAGGGCGGTTGGAGCTTAATGACCGAACAATACTCGGCAAGCCGGATGTCGTGTTTCGGGAGGAAAAGGTCTGCGTGTTCCTCGATAGCGATTTTTGGCATGGCTGGCAATACCCCCGTTGGAAACACCGGTTCAAAGGTGAATTCTGGCGGACTAAAATTGAAAGGAATCGGCAGCGGGACAAGGAGGTAACGCGAAAGCTGCGCCGGAAAGGCTGGACGGTGATTCGATTTTGGGAACATAGTTTACGCGGAAACATGGAGAAGGCGATTGCCGCCGTTACCTCAATGGTTCATTCTAAAAAGGGAAATCTCAACAGTTAAAGTTGACTGCAAATTTGAGTAGTCCACCCGGTCGTTGCTCGTAAATCGCCGGGAAATCGGCAAAGGCCATTTTGCCGTCAGCAACCGTCGTTTGATGCTCTGCCCGCTGGCGCTCCTGCTTTTCCGAATCAGCCCCATAAATTCCCTTGCCTCCGGCATGGGGGTGCGGTAGGATTTGCGGGACTCGGAAAAACCTCATGACACATACTGTATTCAGGCAGATGGCGCGGTCGTTTGTTGTGGCGGTCGTGTGCGGAACGGCCATCGCCGCCCTCAGCCAGCCTGCCGCTCCGGCCGCTCCGGCCGCTCAAGTGACCACGTTGTTGACGCTCTCCGGGAAGGTCGAAGTGTCGCCCCCCGGCAAAGCCGAATGGAGCCCCGCCCAAACCAATCAGACGTTGCAGGTCGGCGAGCGCATTCGCACCGGCAAGAGCAGCCGCGCCACCTTGAGGCTCTCCAACTTGAGCATTTTGCGCGTTTATGAATTGACGACGCTGGAAATTCAAGCGCCACAGAAACCCGGAGCCAGCGCCCTCCTCGATGTCCAGTCCGGCGCCGCCTACTTCTTCAATCGCGACCGGCCCCTGGACACGCAATTTCGGACTCCGTCGGCTTCCGGCGCCATCCGCGGCACGGAGTTTAATCTGACGGTGGCCGACGACGGCACGATGAAGCTGGCGCTGCTGGACGGGCAGGTTGATTTGAACAATGGCCAGGGGTCCGTCCAGTTGAAGTCAGGGGAACAGGCGGTGGCGGAGAAGGGCGGAGCGCCCCGGAAATCGCCGCTGCTGGACGCGGTCAACGTTATCCAGTGGACTTTGTATTATCCGGCGATTCTTGACCTGGACGAACTGAACCTGGAACCCGGTGTCAAAGAGGCGCTGGCCGGTTCCCTGGAGGCTTACCGCGCGGGTGATTTGCTCCAGGCGCTGTCCCAATACCCGGAAAGCCGCGCGCCGGCCTCGGATTCCGAGCGGGTCTATCGGGCGGCGTTGCTCTTGGCGGACGGACAAGTCGGGGCGGCGCAAGACCTGTTGAGCCAGCCCGCCCAAGGCAGCCGCGCGGCCGCCTTGGCCGGCGCATTGAAGGAGATGATCGCCGCCGTCAAAGGCGAGCCGTACAGCCGCGCGGCGGCGCGCACGCTGGGCACGGAGTGGATGGCGGGCTCCTACGCGGCCCAAGCGCGCCGCGACCTGGCGCCGGCCTTGGAAATGGCGGTCAAAGCCGCGGCCCAGTCGCCCAACAGCGGTTTCGCGCAGGAACGGCTGGCAGAGATGGAATTCAGTTTCGGGCACACGGCGGAGGCGCTGGCCGCGTTGAGAACGAGCCTTGAAATCTCGCCCCGCAACGCCCAGGCGCTGGCTTTGAAAGGGTTCGTTTTGAGCGGGCAGAACAAGATGAGGGAAGCGGCGCAATACTTCGACAAGGCGGTGGCCGCGGATGGCTCGCTGGCCAACGGCTGGCTGGGGCGCGGCCTGGCGCGCATCAAGAACAATCAGGTCAAGGAGGGCCGGCAGGATTTGGAGACGGCGGCGGCGCTGGAGCCGAATCGGGCGTTTCTGCGCAGTTATTTGGGCAAGGCCTGGAGCATGGACGAGCCTTTCCGCTACACCTGGAACACCACGCTGGCCCAAAAGGAACTCGGCCGCGCCATGGCGCTGGACCCCAACGACCCCACCGCCTGGCTTTATTCCGCGCTGCTCAATGACCAGCGCAATTGCATCAACCAGGCCATCGGCGACCTTGAACATTCTGAGGACTTGAACGGCAACCGCGCCCTGTATCGCTCCAAGTTTCTGCTGGACCAGGACCAGGCTGTCCGCGGCGCCAACCTGGCGCTCATTTATGAGGACGCCGGGTTCAGCGATGTCGCCACGCGGGAGGCCACCCGTTCGATTGAGGACAATTACGCCAATTATTCCGCCCACCTGTTTCTGGCTGACAGCTACGACGCGCTAATCGATCCTCAGAAGAGCAACGTGCGCTACGAAACCCCCTGGGAAAACGAGTTGCTCCTGGCCAACCTGCTCTCACCCATCAACGCGGGCGTCCTCTCCGGCAACATCTCGCAACAGGAGTACTCCAGCATGTTCGAGGCGGATCGTGTCGGGGCCATCAACCAGACGGCCTTTTTCAGCCGGGGCGCATGGCTGGAAAACGGGTCGCAGTTCGGCCGTTTTGGGGATTTCGCCTATTCGCTGGAGGGCTATTACTACACCGATCCGGGATTCCGCCCCAATAACGGCTTTGCGGACTACGATTTTTCGCTCAAAGTCAAACAGCAGTTGGACTCCAAGGACACCGTGTTCTTGCAAGCCGAGGAAACGGGGCTGACCTCCGGCGACGTCAACCAGTATTACTTCAACAATCCCGCCCAACCCGGCAGCCCGGTGCAGACGCAATTGACGCAGACATCGAAGGAAGACCCCAACATCCTGCTGGGCTATCATCGCCAGTGGAGTCCGGGCAACGACACGCTTTTCCTCTATCGGCACGTCGAGGAATACTACACGCTGGGCGACCCAGCCTTCCCGATCACCTTTGACGGACCGGGACCCACTGCTCTCATCAACACGGCCTACGCGGATCAGACCGAACTGAATTCCCTGGAGGCGCAGCACATTTTTCAGACGGACTCCCAGCGGCTCATCCTTGGCTTCCGTTACCAGAAGGAAGATGACCAGGTGGCCAACACGCTGAACGGCCCGTATCCGTTTGCGGCGCAGCCGTCGCTGGACACCGATTTCTGGCGCGTCACGGGCTACGCCTACTATCAATTGAAGCTTTTTGATATGCTGCGCTTGACAGGCGGCGGAACCTACGACGCGATGCGGTTCCCGGAAAACATCGCCAACCCGCCCGTTTCCCGCCAGGAGGAGGAACGCAATCGGCTCTCGCCCAAAGCGGGCGTGGACTGGACACCGGACAATAATACGCGAGTGCGGGCGGCCTACACGGAATCGATGTCGGGTCTCTTCAACGCCAGCAGCACGCTGATCGAGCCGAGCGAGATAGCCGGATTCAACCAGGCCTTTCGCAGCATCCTGCCGGAAGCCACCGTGCCGGGCGCGTCGTTTGAAACGCTCGGGGTGGGCGCCGATCACAAATTCCCCACGCGCACTTACGTGAGCATCGAAGGCGACATGCTGCATTCGCGGGCGGACCAGATGCTGGGCATCTTCACCAGCAGCAGCGTCCTTCCCACGCCGGACACGATTTCCAGCGACGTGCAGCATCTGGATATCCGCGAACGCGACCTTTACGCCAATATCGACCAATTGATCGGCAACGAACTGTCCGTCGGCGCCGGATACCATTTGACAGCGGCCAATATCTCTTATGACAACCGGGTGTTGAACCCGCCCGCGTCCGCCGCGGGCCAGTTCAAGAGCGCCAATCAAGCCACGCTCAATCAGATTGACCTTTTCGCCAACTACTACGTCTCCTGCGGTTTCTTCAGCCAGATACAACTCAACTGGTGGAAACAGGCCGATGTCAACTTCACCCCCGAGGAAGCGGGCGCCAATTTCTGGCAACTGAATCTCTTCGCGGGCTATCGCTTCCCGCGCCGCCACGTCGAAGTCATGCTCGGCCTTCTCAATGTCACGGACCGCAATTACCAACTCGACCCGCTGACCTACTACGTCGGCCCGGCCCACAGCCGCACGCTGGAGGCGAGCTTCAAGTTCAGCTTTTGACGCGCGCCGATGAGCAAGCCCGCCAGTGACCGTGTCTCCCTTGGGCACAGGCTCAAGAACAAATGGACGGGGCCGGTCGTGGGCGCGATACTCTCGGTGGCGATCGGATTGGTGCTGCTGGAAACCCGTTTTGGTGACAAGCTGATTGCCCTCAGTTACGACCTTCCGTTTTATTTTCGACCGTACATACATCCCCAGGAGGTGGTGCTGGTGCTCTTGGACGACATCAGCTACAAGGCGCTGGGACAGGATCGGCTCAAACCGCTGCCTCGGAGCTTTCATACACAGTTGATCCGGCGCATGACCAAGGAAAACGCCAGGGCGGTTGTCTTCGACGTGGTTTTCAGCGATCCCGGAGCGGACACCAACATGGACGCGGAGTTTATTCAGGCGGTCAAGGAAAACCGCCGCGTGATTCTTGCAGCCGACAAGGTTCCGCCCCCCGCGGACCAGCCCGACGCCTTTCCCCAGTTCGACCCGCCTTTCTCTGAGTTGGGAGATGTCGCGGCGGGCATCGGCTCGGATCAAATGCCGTGCGACGACGACGGAGTCAACCGGCAACACCTGCCCTTGATGGAGCGTGAAGCCTACCAAAGCCTCCCTTGGACGACCGCCGGTGTTTTGGGTGTCCCGGTGACCAAGGACACAAATCAATGGTATCGTCCCCGCTGGTTCAATTATTACGGCCCGCATAACAAGGGTATTCCCTATGTCAGCTATTACCAGGCGCTGGGAGACGACACGAACGCTCCGGTCGGATTCTTCAGACGCAAAGTCGTTTTTGTGGGCGCGCATTATGAAACCAAATTCTTCTCCGAGCGAAAGGACGAATATCCGGGGCCGTTTCCGAATATGGATCAGCTCAACAAATTCATCCCCGGGGTTGAAATTCATGCGACAGCCTTTATGAATTTGCTGCGGGGCGATTGGCTCAACCGGCTGTCTGCCGCAGCGGAGCGCAATGTCATCATACTACTGGGGATTCTCTTTGGCGCGGGTCTGGCTCTGGCGCGTCCTTTCGCCGCCGTCCGCTCGGCGGCCCTGGCTATCGCGGGCGTCGGGGTGATCGACTACCTTCTGGCCACCCAATTCCATTATTGGTTTCCGTGGCTGATCGTGTCGCTGGGCATGATTCCCGTCGCCGTCATCTGGTCGGTCTCCTACAACACCGTCCAGCTTTACGTGGAAAAGCGGCTGGTGGAACAATCGCTCTCGCTCTACCTGTCGCCCAAGCTGGTGAAGAAATTCGCCAAGAACCCGAGGCTGCTCAAGCCGGGCGCGGAGAAGCAATTGTTGACAATCCTTTTCAGCGACATCGCCGGCTTCACCAGCATATCGGAGGGCATGGACCCCGACGAATTGGCGCGCCTGATGAACGAATACTTCCAGAGCGCCGTCAGCCATTGCATCCACGAAACGGACGGCACCGTAGTCAAGTATATTGGAGACGCCATCTTCGCCTTCTGGAACGCGCCCGATCCGCAGGGCGACCACGCCTTTCTGGCCTGCGACGCCGCCCTGCGCTTCCGCGCCCTCCCGATCCAGGAAGTCAACGGACGCGAGTTGGTGACTCGGATCGGCTTGCATACGGGCGTGGCCAACGTCGGCAACTTTGGCAGCACCGCGCGGGTCGATTACACCGCGATTGGCGAAAACATCAACCTCGCCTCGCGCATGGAAGGCCTCAACAAATACCTGGGCACCCGCGTGCTCATTACCGCCGACACTCAGCAGGCGGCCGGCCCGCGCCTGGCCACCCGTTATATGGGCTTGTTTCGGCTCAAGGGTTTTGAGAGGGCCGTCGGGGTTTATGAACTCATCGCCCGGCAGGAGCAGGAAGGGGCGTCGCGCCCGTTGCGGGAAGGCTTTGCCGCCGCGCTGGAGCACTTGACCCGGAGGGAATTTGACGCGGCTGAAGCCGCCTTTCGCCAGGTGCTGGAAATCAGCCCGGAGGACGGTCCGTCGAAGTTTTACCTTGAACAGATCATCGAATTGCGCGCCACGGAACTGCCGGCGGATTGGAAGGGCGAGATCACGCTCAAGGACAAGTAGGGGCGCCAAGGGGCCGTCAAGAAATAACCTGTGCAACCTGACTTGTTCTTTTGGCGGCTCGCGGCGTTGCTCCTCAGTCGAAGATCCACAAGGGATATTCTCCTTCGTCGCGCCTTGCCAGCCGCCAAAATCCCCGCGTCATCTTGCACAGGTTATTTCTTGACGGCCCCTAAAAAACGGTGAAGCCCAGGACGGCCACGAAGACGCCAAAGGCGCACCGCGCGGCGCTGCCGAGGCGGAGGCGGGTTTCGCTGGCCGTCTGCCAATAAAGCAGATCGCGCAGGCGCCAGGGCGAAACCGTGAACCAGATGCCCGCTGCGACCAACACATAAGCCCACGCCGCGATGACCACCCGCCAGGGGCTTGGCGTCCATCGTTCCGAGTCCACCATCAGTTTGGCCAGCAGCAGCAGGAGGACCGAGAGTCCCCGGATCGCCAGAAAATCCCGCACGAAAAAGCAAGTGCCCAGCCCGACGCCAATGAAGAGCGTGAAGAGAAAAGGCTTGAGCGATTCAAAATCGGCCAGCGATTCGTTGTGGACGTTCCACATGAACCACGCCGTTCCGGCAAGGGTGAAGAGGTAACCGGCGGGGAGCGAGCGCGGGAATCGGCGCGCGGCGGCGGCAAAGGGCGCGGGCAAAAGCAACCCGATCAAATTCAAACCGGCGAACAAAGATCCGAGGCAGATCGACAACGTTGAAAGTTTAACGGCCATTATTGCCAGCAAAAGGAACACCAAATCCCCCGGCCATGCAACAAGGAAATGAGACGCGCCAAAAGCATCTCTTGTGTTCGCGCCCAATGGGCTTAAGCTGACAATGATGGATAAGCCTTGGTATCGAAAATTGTTCCGCCGGCCGGAGAAGCGTTCCCAGCAAACCACCCAAGCCCAAGCCGACAGCGGCAACGCGGAGGCGCAGTTCAGCCTGGGATTTCAATTTGCCAACGGCAACGGCGCGGAGCCCGATTACGCGGAGGCGGCGCGCTGGTATCTCAGGGCGGCCGACCAGAACCATCCCCTGGCCCAATTCAATCTGGGCGTCATGTTCGCCGGCGGCCAGGGCGTGGACCACGATGAAGGCAAGGCGATGCTGTGGATTCAACGCGCCGCCCAGCAGGGCGACGCCGGCGCCCAGCACAATTTGGGGTTGCGACACCGTCGCGCCAGTTTCGAGGGTCTTTCCAAGGACGCGCGCGAATCCAACCTCGAAGCCTACAAGTGGTTCCGTTTGGCCGCCGCGCAAGGCTACCGAGGCTCGGTCACCGCTTACGAATGCGTTTCTCAGGCGATGACACGGGCGGAGGTGGCCGAAGGAATCGACCGCGCCGCGAAGTTTGTCGCCGTCCGCTCCAACCCCCTTGCGGCTGCCCATGAATAACATCGCCATCATTGTCGATGAGGAAGACGACAGTTTCGGCCTCGAATACGATAACAAACTGGGCAAGCGCAATTTCATGCGCCTGGACGGGGCGAGCTACGAGGCGGCCGTCCGCGAAGCCCGGGATTTTCTGGGCGTCAACTCAGACAATTTCGACGCTGAGGGAAATCTTTGGGAAATCCAGTAATCGCTCCGTCCTCTACGGCTTTTCTTCCTCGGGCAGGTTGCGAATCCAGATGTTGCGGAAACGAACCCTGTTGCCGTGATCTTGCAGCGCAATCGGTCCCGTCGCGGGCAACTCCCTGGCGTAGGTGCCTAATCTCCGATGCCCCGTCGGGCCGAGCAGCGCTTGTTTGTGATGCAGCACAACGCCGTTTTGAATGACTGTGACGCTGGCGGGGCGGGTCAATTCATGTTTTTCGTTCCAGCGGGCGGCTTCGAAGATGATGTCATAGGTCTGCCACTGCGCCGGCTTCTTGCAGGCGTTGGCCAGCGGCGGCGATTGGCCGTAGAGCGCGCCGCATTGGCCGTCGGGATAAGTCGGGTTGTCATAAGAATCGAGCACCTGGACTTCATAGACCCCTTGCAGGAAGACGCCGCTGTTGCCGCGCTCCTGGCTCGTGCCCGTCACTTTTTCCGGCTCGGCCCACTCGACATGCAATTGAAAATCGCCAAAATTCTCCTTCGTGTGGATGTTGCCGCTGTGGGGCTTGCATTCCATGCAGCCGTCTTGAATGGTCCATTGCGGTTCGCCGTTCGTTCCCTGCCAATGGGAAAAGTCGCTCCCGTCGAACAGGACGATCGCGTCCGACGGCGCCGGAGCGCCGTGGCTGAAGGCCGCGCCCGGCGTCACCAACGGCGGCACAGGACGGTTGGGGTCATGCACATGCCACTTGCCGGAGGGCAGCATCGGGGTGTCGGTATAGCCGGGTTTGTCTGCGGCCCATGCTTGTGAAACCAGCCCGGCGACGCCGGAGAGAACCAGGGCGCTGAGAATAATAAAAGTCTTGCTCATGTCGGGAATTCAATCCGTCCGGCGTTAAAACACAATCCCATAATGCCTTGGCGAGAGTGCGAGATGGGGGGATTGCCGAAAGGCGCGCGCCGGAGCCGCGCAGAGGGCGCAGTCGCGGCGATTCCGGGCGACTCCGCCCCGCTGTTTTTGGCATCAAGGCAAAAAAAATCCCAGACAGTGTCCGGGATTTCTCCGAATTGTGACTACCGCTGCTTCTTCGACGTTTGTAAGGGGCTTCTCTTGGAACCCGTTCTCCGGGAGGGGCGAGCGCTGCGAGTCCCAAATATTGAGGCGTCGCGGCACCCACGTGAAGCGTCTTCCCAATAGTTTGTGCATTTCTCCAAGCCCGCTCCGGCGATGACATTGCGCAGCGCAGCGCGCCGATTCGGAAATCGGCGGCACAGCAGACTTGGAAGTCTGCGCTACAAAAGCTGATTTCCGCCCATCCGGACAATACGTTAGTGAACTTACGAACCGGCCCATTTAGATTCCGGACTTGGCTTGCGCGAAGAGCTTTCGTTCTTCGGGGAGGAGGCGGGCCTTGGATGTCCAGTCGAGATAGACCTTGGCCTTGGCGCCGTTGCCGGTCGCTTTCAGGATGAGACCGTAGTAGCCGGCGATGGCTGGGATCTCGAGGTCCTGCGGTTTGAGTTGCTGCATCACCTTGAGCGCGTCGGCGTATTTTTTCTGCTGGTATAAAGAGAAGGCGTAGGTGGAGGCAAAGGATGCGTTGGTGGGCGCTTGCTGGTAAACGTCCCGCGCCAGATCGTAGGGTTTGAGTTCCTTTGCATCCAGGAGCAGGGCAATGGTGGCCAGATTATTCTTGGCGGCGAGATCGGTGGGAGACCTCTGCAACTCCTGGCTGAAAAGCTGCATCAGGGACCTTGTCTGGCCGCCATCCAGCAACGTCTGGGTCAGCGCTCGTTTGGCCCAGCGCTCCTGGGGATAGCGGTTGAAGATGGTCCAGAGCAGGTCCTCGCCTTCGTTGGGCCAATTCCATTCCGCGGCGAGCCTGAGTAGCGTCACCAGGTTCTGCTTTTGGCCGTTGGCGGATTTGAGCGCCTGTTCCCACTCCGTTTTCGCGGTGGTGGCCAATTCCTGTCCGCGCAACGCCCGGCTCATAAGGGCGTGACGAAGGAATTCCATTTCGGCCCAATGTTGCTTTTCAAGCCAGGCGTGGAGTCCCTTCCAATCCTTTGACGCGAGGTAGCATTCGGCGGCCAGGAGCGTGGCCGGCTGGTTGGTCTGTGTGTTCATGGGGAGGCTGCGCAGCCAAATCAGCGCCGCTGTCGGCGAAGTTTTCGTCATCTCCCATCTGGCCAGTTCATAAATCTTGCTTTGATTTGTTGCGGCTTCAAGTTGGTAGCTGGCAAGAGTGGGTTTGAAATCCGCGTTGTGGGTTTCCGATAGCACCTCCAGCCGCAGAATGCGGTCGGAGAATGCGGAATTGGTTTCCTGAATCAACTGCTTTGAGAGCGCCCCCGCGGCGTCCGCGTGGCCGTAGCCCATCGCGTCCAGGGTCAGTTCACGCAACGCCTTGCAACGCAGGTCTGAATTGGTGGGGTTGGAGGCCAGGCGCTGAAGCGTGGCGCGGGCTTCGGCCAATTCCAACGCGTTGGTCCGGTGGAGGCGCACGACGGCCAGATTCAACTGCGGGGACGGATTCTGCGGCTCAAGGCGCGAGACCTCAAGAAAGTGCTTTTCGGCTTGATCGGGCTGGCCGGTGGAAGCGGCGACCATGCCGGCGATGTTGTGGTAGGCGGCTGATTCCCTGTCGGCGGGTTCCACCAACTCCAAAGCATTGGTGGCGGTCGCATAATCACGCATGGTCAGGGCGGTTTGCACAAGGGCGAGCCTGTCATCAAGGGAATGCGGGGCCAGTTCCACCACCCGGCTGCGCCAAAACAACGCGGCGGGCGAACGAGACGCCTCGGCAAGCTGGGCCATCACCCTTGTGGCGTCCACATTTTTCGGGTCCGACCGAAGCACCTCCTGCGCCGAGAGCGCGGCGTTGCGGCGGTCCGATTTTGCCAGGAACTCGCGTCCGACGCTCATCAGATGCTTGTTTTTCCAAACTTTGTATCCGCGATAACCGGCGTACCCGGCCAGCAAGACCCCAACGCAACTCAGTACGATTATGAATATCTTTCGCATAAAATAATTCCTTACTCTTAATCCTAATCTCCTTCGTGCAGCCGGTAATCAGAATTGGCTTTGATTAAACCCACGAGCATCGATTCAATTCTGCCCAGCCGCTCTTTCCCAGAAGTGACCTCAGTCAACTCGCACCGACGTTTGGAGACCAGAACGTTCAGCGCCGCGGCACACTCCAAAGCGGAGCCGCGCGAGATGTCAAAAAAACGGCAACGATCAGGTGACGTGCACTTTCCGTTGCCTTCGGCCAGGTTCAGGACGATTGAAGTGCTGGCGCGATCCAATTGGTCGCGCACGGCGATCGATTTGGGGAGTTTCTCAATTAGCGGTTCCAACCAGGCAACGAAAGCCAGAGATTCTTGATAGGCTTCCAGTTTTTCATGGTCGAACACGCGATTCATTTGGATTAGGATTAGGACAGAAATACGCCGAGATTAGGATTAGGACTAAGATTAGGATTAGGAGCCAACCCCGATTGCACAGGAACAGCATCCAGCGTCCGGCTCTCAAAGCGCCATTCGCACAGGCTCAGGCCGTGCTGCGCCGCCAGTTCCCGCGCCGCCCGGAGGGATTCGGGCCTCAGCGCGGTGGTGATGACGATGCCGGTGATGCGGTGGTGCGGGATCAATTGCGGTAAATCGCCCGCCCCCCCCAGCACCATGTGGCCATAAACCCACTTGAAATGCAGGGCCGGTTCATCGTCAATCAGACCGACGATCGCCCGGCCGTCAAAGCTGCTTGAGTTGTGATAACCGCGTTCCTTGAGAAAAAGCTGGCAGCGCCCCCCGGCTCCGTAAAGCACCACCCGCTCGCGGTCGGCGCCGGCGTCGCTGGTTGACCTCAGGTAAAGGACACCCTCTTCCACGCAGCGATAAAACACCCTGGAGATGATCATGGCGCCGTTTCCCAGCGCGGCGATGACCAGCGCGCGCAAAAGCCACCTCGACGAATTGTAAGGATCAATGAGCAGCGCAATGCCAAGGCTGAGAAGCAAGCCGGCCTGGAGCGTGAACACCAGCATCAGCACGTCGAGAATTCGAGCGCGAGTCCAGACCGTCACGTAGGCGCGGGACACCGCCAGCAGGCATACTGTGGGCGTGACCCAGATGGGAAGGTCCAGGAACCAGGAATGCCAGAATCTCTCCTCCGCAGGCTCGAAGACCCGCATGGCCAGCGCCAGCGCGCCCGCCAGGCAAAGGGCGTCCCACAAAGGATACGCCAGCGCCTTGGGCACCGAATGCGCCGGGCGGCGCAATCCGGTCAGCAGCACCCGCCCCGTTTCGCGCAGCTCGATCACCGCCATGTGGCGCAACAACACATAGACGAAGGCCAGCAGGGCCAGCAGGAAAATGCCGGACGCATGGGATTGAAAGGTCGTCAGCAGCAGGCCAAACACAACCAGCGCCGCGTTCGTGACGCAAAGAACCATCGCAACCCGGCGCGTGCTCAAACCCGCCTTGGCCAGCCGGTGGTGCAGATGTTCCACGTCCGCCGTCATGATGCCGCCGGGCTTGCCTCCGGCGCCGGCCGCTCCGCCGATGACGAAGCGTCGCACGGACCTTCGCCAGATCGCCAGCAGAGCGTCGTAGATCGGCACCCCCAGAATCAGCAACGGGATGGCCATCGATAGAAAGAACGTGTTCTTCGTGAATGTCTGCAGCGATATGACCCCCAAAAGAAATCCGATGGACATGCTGCCGGTGTCCCCAAGGAAAATGGTCGCCGGATGGAAATTGTAGCGCAGGAACGCCAGACACGCCCCCATCAACGCGATCAGCGGCACAATGACGCCGGGCAGATCGCCAAGAACGAGGATTCCGCACAAGCCGGTCGCGGAAATGATGGCAAGCCCCGACGCCAGCCCGTCCAGTCCGTCAATCAAATTGTAAGCGTTGATCACCGCCACGATCCAAACCACCACCAGCAAACCATCGAGGATCGGCGGCAGTTCATGGCCAAAGAAACCGCCGAAATGCGTCCCCGAAAGCGCCACCCACAGTGCCGCGACAATTTGTCCGGCCAGCTTTTTCCAGGCGCCTAATCCGCGAATGTCATCCACCAGCCCGACCCCCAGCAAGACCAGCGAAGAGGGAAGGAACATCAGCCACCAATGCAGATCAAAACTGCCGGGCCGCGCGTCTTTCGGGAAGGACAGCCCCACCAGGCATGCGGCATAAATTCCCAGAACAACCGCCAGACCGCCGCCCCGGGCCGTTGGACGCTTGTGCGGCCGGCGCTCATTGGGCAAATCCACCGCGCCCAATCGCACGGCCAGGGAACGGACCGCCGGGGTGAGCAGATACGTCACCACGAAGCCCGTCAGAAGGACCGCGATATATTTGTCAAAGTCGTCGAACACAAATTAAATTCTGAAACGCTGAAAACTGAAAAGCTGAAACACCGAAGCACAAAACGGATATTTGAAATCAGCAGTCAGTGGTCGGAGGTCAGAAAACAGAAAACAGAAATCAGCAATCAGAGATCAGGCACAATCAGAGATCAGGCTTGCCTATTGCTGATAAACTCGATGCGGTTTCGCATGTCCTTATCCGGCGGGTCGGTCAGCAAGCGAATAATTCGCCGCGCCAGTTCACCCGCCCCCCATTTCTGTTGGTGGATGAGGATGATGCCGTTATGCCCAAGCCCCGCCTTGAGCCATTGGGCGTGCAACCGGGCAAAATCCGCGATGTTGCTGGTGATGATCACGCGCTCAACGGAAGCAGCGAAGCGCAGTTGATCGTCATCGGCGCGCTTCGTCATGCTGGCTTCCGAGGTGGTCACCAAGTTGATTCCGCGAGAGCGCAAAGCAGCGATAAGCGCGTCCGATTGAGTGTCCTCGTCGAGATAGAGGCTCGGCAACGTCACGCCAAATGGTGCTCAGGGGACAACTGCCCAGCCGTGTCGTCCTCCTCCCGGAGCGATTCTTCGATTTCGGCGGGATTCGCCAATGCGTAGGCGAGGGCGGCATAAATCTGGTGCAGGGAAACTGAGTTAAGCACTCCGAGCATCTCCTCCGGCGCATAGCCCAGACGATGGTAACGAGCAATCCGGTGAACCGGAACGCGGGTACCCGCCAGGCGCGCGCGCCCTCCGCAAATCCCCGGAGTCGCCTCGATTATGGAACCAATGCTCATGGACAAAACATTAGCACATGCTGACCTCTGAAGCAAGCATAGGGAAAGCGCCAACTCAAAAACGCACAGCGGATAGCAGAAAACAGAAATATACTTCAACTCTCAGCGTTTCAGCATTTTATTTCAACTTTCCCGGTTTCTGTTTTCTGCTTTCCCGTTGCTTCCAGGACTTTCACGAGTTGCGGAAGAAGCTTCTCCCTGGAGAATTGCGCGGCGAGCGGCGGGCCTTTCTCCCGGCTCGCGCGAACTCCGCTTTCCTTCAACCTCAGAATGTCTTGAATAACTTGGGAAACATCGCCGTGGCTTGCCCGGCCAAAGGGCAGAGCGCCGTTGACCTGCATGAGAATTTCAGAAACGTGACTCGGCTCGGGGCCAATATACAGAACCGGCGAACCAATCCTCAGGATGTTGTAAATCTTGCACGGATGCACCAGCCCGACAAACCGATCACCCATCACCACCACATGGGCGTCCGCCGCCGACAAGGACGCGCCGAGCTGTTCCAGCGGCTGATAGGGAAAACACAGCGCATTGCCTTTTCCGTCCCTGGCCCATTGTTTGACACGCTCAAACCCGCTTCCGCCGCCGACAAAGCAGAACACGATTTCGGGATTGTCCCGCAGTTTCTCCGCGGCCTCCAGCAGCGTGTCCAAGGGATGCACCGGGCTGTGATTCCCCGAATACATCACCACAAATTTTCCCTCCAAACCATGCGCCTTCCGAAATCGCCCGCGGCCAACTGAATCGAAACAAACGTTGTCATCATGCGACCAGGGCGGAATCACCGCGATTTTCTCCGAAGCTATCCCTTTCGCCGCGATGCGGTCGCGCATAAAACGATCCAAGGCGACGTTGCAATCCGCCTCTCGAAGGCTGAACCGCGACATCCTCTCCAGAATCCGGGCCGGCGCGGACTCCGCCCGCATCCAACCCGCCGCAATCGCCTCATCGGGATTAAAATCCATCACCCAATAACAAAAACGAGACCGCCACAACCGCGCCCGCCACGCTCCAATGAACGAGATCAGCGGCGGAGTCGTCAACGCGACGACCACATCGTGCCGCGGCAACATGGCCAGCCGGGCGCAGCACGAGAAAATGAAAGTTCCGAAGTCCAGGACCCGCCGCCATTTTGTCTTCTTGCGATAGCCGGTTGAATACACGCGGAAAATCTCCACCCCGCCCCAATTCTCCCGCGCGGCAAAAGTAACCTGGCGATTATCATAAGCCTGGCGTCCCGTGACCACCGTGACCGAGTGTCCCCGCTTTACCAGTATTGACGCCAACTCGCTCAGATGCTGGCCCGTCGAGACGACGTCTGGATAAAAGGTCTGATTGAGCAGGAGAATCTTCACCTGAATGCCGCACGTAACGTCGCACACCCCTCTTCATCATCCGATCACTTTAAGAACAAGGACCCTCATCTCACGATGGAAAGCCCGTGCGGCGGATGGTGAGTTGAATCGCGCCCGGGACAGGTTGGCGGCTGACCAGGACGAGATAGCCGCCTCCGCCGGCGCCCGCCAGTTTCCAGCCGAGGGCCTGATCGGCAAATTGGCGGATGGTTCTCCGCACTTCGCCGTTGGACATGGCCGGGAACAGGGCGACCTGGGCCTCAAACGAAGTCCGGAAACAGCGTCCGAACTCCTCGAGGTCGCGGGCCAGGATGGCTTGCCAGCAGCGATCAGCCGCAACCGCCAAAGCGCGCACCCGCGCCGGAGTGATTTGTTTGCCCTTCAAAGCCCTGAAACCGCCTTTCCGCGGTCCGAGCGCCACCAGGTGAAGGTGGTTTTCAATCCAGCGAAGCGTCTCTTCGTCGTGGACGGGTGTGATTTTATCAGGCCAGAATTTTCCGCTGTAATCCAGCCGGTTCAAGCCCGGGAAAACGATGCCAATGGCGTCCTGGGAACCCGTCCATTCCTTCGTCCCCGGCGGGTTGTCATAGGAAAACAAAATGCGCGCCAGCCGCTCCCGGTCGCTGTTCGGCACATCGGTCTGCCACAACTCGATGGCTCTTCGCCGCGTGCTGGAGGACATGCCGCTGCGTTCGCTGAATTCCATCGTCGGCTCGACGCATACGGTCAAGACCGGCCCCGCCCCATGCCTGGAGACAGAAGGCTGATCGAGCCAGCCGCCCGCCAAATCCAATCGATAAGGAATCCGGCATTCCTTCCGCAAACTGGTGGTCGAGCGGGGCGGAAGCTTGCCATGCGGGATGCGCTTGAGCACGACATAGCGAATTCCCATGCGCCGGCAAAGCCGGGCCTTCTCCGGCGTGTTGCCCTCTTCATTGACGATGAATATGTCGGGCGACACCTGCTTGAGTTCGGCGGCAAAATCAATGATGCCTGACCCGCGGCTGATGAGGCATTGTTTGACGTGCCTGACAGCTTGAAGCATGTATTGGCGCTCATCCTCGTTGTTGACCGGTTCGCGCCCTTTCAACTCCCTGACCGTTTGATCGGAGCCAATCGCCACATGCACCTCCCCATAAGCCGCCGCCTTTTCGAGAAACTCCACATGCCCGCTATGGAGCATGTCAAAACAACCGCTGACAAAGACCTTTTTCATTATTTGGGAGCATATCAAAACAACCACAGATAAAAACCTCTTTCACAGCGGCTTGCCGGTTTGATTTGGCTTGATTTGGTTTGATTTAGGTTGATTCGCGGGAATTGGTTCCCGGCAAATTCCCGTTTTGTGACCCGGCCGGCCCAGTCTGAGCGCGACGGAGGCGGGTGCTGGCTTCGAGACAGTCTCGAAGTTCGTCAGGGAGCAGACCAGCCGGATTCTTCATATCAAAGCCGTTGCGGGCGAAGGCTTCAGCCTGGGTCTTCTGCCAGCACTCCTCAGCGATGCGCTTTTCCTCGGCAACTTTAGCCTGCTTGGTTTCCCAGCGCTCACGCTCCAGACGCGCGCGTTCCGCGTCATGGCTCCCGCGGCGCAGTTGCACTACCTCCCGCGCCACCTCCAGCAGCGACTTATGCTTGTCCGCGCCGCCGGGCGATTGTTCAGCCTCCCGCATCAGGCGAGCCAGCGCCAGGGCCATCGGCGCGGCGAGGCGGTCCTCCAAACGAATCTCGCCAGCCTCTTTTTCGAGTTCGCGCGAGTTCTCGACCAAGATTCGCGCCTGGGCGCAGTCCTCCTGATGCCGAAGCCAGTCCTCGTAACCACCCTGCTTCCATTCAGTCAGGTTCTGCTCGTTGATGGGCCGTCCGCCGAACTGCGCCGCGAGCACCGCCTGCACTTCCGGCCGGCCGTTGAGCCATTCCACCAATTGCCGGCCCATTTCGCCGTTGCGCAGGCGGACATTTAACTCTTCGCGAATCTCATGCGGCAACCGGGCAATTTTCCCAAGACGTGTCATAAGTCAGTGGTAACGGCCCCGGATATGTTGATTGTAATACGTCCCCGGCGACGAGGCGTTTATCAGACCTTGGAATATCGACGGAGGCACGCCATGAAAATCATATGCGCCGCCGCTGGTGAATTGAATTGTCATTACCATTGACCATGGATCATAATCCGCAGCCAGGATGGCGGATGAATTTAAGTAAATCATCAGCCATACCATCTCAGGAACGCCATCCGGCGGCAATTGTTCTGCTTGCGCGGTTTAGGCGCTCACGCCGCGCAAGCCAGCCGCGACCAGACAAACGGACATGATGACGAGGATTACTGCCCAGTCCGATGCATAAATTACAGTGAGGCCAGAGGAATAGCCGCGAAAAAGCGCAAAAGACGCATAAACAAATGAACTTTTGATCTTCTTGAGCGTTTTCGTGGCTAATTCGTTGTATTCTAGCCTGCGGACTCATCAGCATATCTGTAAATCCTGTCTATCCTGCTTATCCTGTCAAAACTCTTGCCTCGTTTAATCAGGGCGGCCAAAGCGCTGCAAGGTGTCCATGACCGCACTGTGCAGGCGCGACCGAAAAGTGGCCCGGCTCTTCACCGACTTATGGTTCCAGATATTGCGCAAGGCCGGGGTGCTGCATGTTTCCGGTGTGCCGGCATCTTCAGCCACGATGATTGGGACCAAAACCTTGCTCGACCATTCCCGCGCTGTCTTCCGGGTCAGTGGCGGAAGCTGGGGCACCAGTTTAAGGATTGCGACGACCTCCGGTGTCGGCTCCTTGTCGAAAGTATCCCACCAAGTTGGAGAAAGCCGGCCCTTGAAATCTTCATGGCCGCGCGTTTTTTCCGTTTCGAGCAGTACCTTTCGGAGCACATGAAGGCGCCAAACCAGCGGCTCAAGGTAGTGAAGCATTGGCGTATCCGTTCCGCGCCGTTTGCGAGGTCCGACGTCAAGAGGGTATTCAGCTCCGAGTTCGAGCAACTCCGCCAACCGCCGGAACTCGTGTGTGCAATCCAGATGGCGCGAAACGATCATCGGCCACCCGTGCATGGCCCGGGCACCGTGCCGGATGTGCTTTGGGAATTGTTCCGCCAGCGCAGTCAGATTGGAAACACGCTGATAAGTATCCCATGCGAACATATCGGGAAAAGTCTCCGACGGTGTTTCACCGTCGCTGCCTTTCTCATCCCCGAAAAGCGCATGATACCGGCGCATGAGATGCAAGGCATCCGCTCCATCGCCCATCCGGTCGGCAATCACGTCAACCATCAAATCCACCCACCACGTCGTCTCTGCCCTCAAACGTGTGATCCCTGCCAGTTGCCGGGAGCAGCGAGTCAGCAGGTCGTCCACCTCATCCCGCACTTGGGCCAGGTCCCGCTGCTCTGAACCTTCGGGATGCTGATTGGCATCGCCCAGCCAGTCCAATGCGCGGGCGAAGTGGGAAGCCTCTTCCGCCCACTTCCGCATCATCTGGAACCGTTCAGCAATGATTTTCGCGCTAAACTTCGGCTTGTTGTTGGTTGTATGGGGTGTCATTGGCAGCGCAGATCAAAAGTTGGAAGCTAAATCATGCTCGCTGACGTTCCGGCATCATTCCAGCCGGCATTGGCGCCAACGGGGCTGCGGGAACCCCGGCCGCCTTGATGCCAGACGGGAGGCGCTTCGTCAGCACTGCGCCAGCTCCCAGCACGCAGTGGTTACCCATTCCACTTCTTCTCAGCAGAACCGCTTTGGCCCCAATCCAGCAATTGGCGCCGACCTCAAGAGGCTCGGAAACGAATCCCTGCCGCTCAATCGCCAAATCCGGGTCGCTGAAGATATGGTCGTTGTCATGGATGGATACGAACTCGGCGACCATCGTGTTTCTGCCAATTCCGACCCTGCTTTGGACGCTCATCATCACTCCCCGCCCGATAAACACTCCATCCTCAACAACCAACTGCCCGCCGGGAGGCACGGAGAACTCCACCAATCGGCAAATACGCACGTCATCACCGGATACAATCTTGCCGCCTTTCTGCGGAATATCCACCCACCCTTCAAACACGACCCCTTTTCCCAACCTGGTAAAGACGAGGCGGCCGAAAACCCGATAAAAGGCAGTCCAATACATGGTTCCTAGCCGATGGTAAATGAAGCCGATCATGTTAGGCACTCTCCAATTCTACGGCGTTCACTTGCCGGACTTGGCGCCCGCCTTGCTGATTCTGACAAACTTGTTCAACTCACCAATCACGCCGTTTTGGGCTTCGCCCAGGTCGCGGTACCCGCGAACCACGATCTCCAGCGATCGCTGGCCAACGTTTCGCCTGCCCTGCAGAACAGGGTCCAATCGGTTCCCATAAGAAAGCATTGTCGTTTGAAAAGCCTGTTCCTGGCCGCGGTCTTCCCAAAGACAATAGAAGACGAAAGCCGGTTCACTGCCTTCATTCAGAATGTACTCACGAAATGGCAGTTTTAACCCGCGAACCGACAGGTAAGCCAGATTGGGCAGCATATCGAACGTATGTCCGGCGGCTGCCAAACACACTTCCGGCGTGTGGGATTTCGCCAGATGCACCGCGATGCGGCCCGGCAACCACCGAAAATAGCTCATCTGCCATTGTGTCCCATTGTTTTCCCGCCATGCCACAATGCTGCCCTCATCATAGCGAAGCATCCGAGTGACTTTCTCTCCTATGGGGAGTTGGGAAAATGTTGGGTTGTCGCGGGGCCATTCCATTGACCATAAGACACTTTTCGGCAATCGAGCTTCGTGCCAGCGGTACCACGACTCCACGCCGGCTTCCACCAAAACAAGCCAGGCGAGAAGGGCGAGGGAAAGCGGGAAAAGACTAGAGGTCAGAGGTCGGACGACAGAGGTCGGAGGACAGAGGGCGGAGGTCGGAGGTCGGAGGTCAGAGGTCGGAAGGCAGAGATTGGAGGACAGAGGGCGGAGGACAGAGGGCGGAGGTGGTTCTGACTTCTGAGATGCTGAAATTTGACCTCCTATTTCAGTTTTCAGCGTTTCAGATTTCAGCTTTTTAGAAAACAGCAGCGCCAACCCCCACAATCCCACGGTGCAGGCTAGCGCGATCGTAACACCAGCGGGGTCATGGTATTGCGCAATTGCCGCGACCCCTTTTTTGGCGGCGACTATCGTCAAGAAAGACATGCGGCACACGTTAAGCGCCATCGCCAGAATAAAGCCGACTGGGAGAAGTCCCCAACGTCGCCATCCGCTCATGCGATAGAATTCACCGAGAAAAAGCGATACCATCAGGGTGCTTTGTAAAGATCGAATTCCACTGCATGCCTCATCGATCCCCACCGTTCCGGTGACGACTTCAATCAAATTGCCGTGCTGTATCGCGGGAATGCCAAACCAACCCAACACCTCGATGACCACAGCGGAATTGAGCCGGGTCAGTGATTGAATGACCGTGGCTTCGACAGGCGTCGGCCAAGGCACGGCGACCAGGAAAAAGCATATTGGGAACGCCACCTGGCGCATCCAACCCCGGCCCTTTTCCAGGGAAATCGCGCAAAGCGTCAGACCAACAACCTCGACCGCCAGCGCCCAACTGACAAGGCGCCACTCTGGATTCGATTCCTGCACCAGACGCGTTGGCAACCAGAGAAAAGCGAGCGCCGCGAAAAGCGCGACGAAAAAACACGGGGTCGAGGTCGGGGGTCCGAGATCAGAGGTCTGACCGTTGATTCTTGCTTTCTCATTTCTGCTTTGCTGCGCCGCCTGCCATCGCGGCAGGAGCAATGCGAGGCAGAGGAAGGGAACCACCCAGCCATAGGAATACTGCGGGTTGACCTGCCACTCCACCCTTAACTGGTTGATAAGGACGCCCCAAAGGAACAGGAATGGCAAGACCTCGAAGAACCATTGAATCATCCGTTGCCGCCTGCCCGCTACCGCTGCCGGTCCCCGCGGAACTGTTGCCGCATGATCGCGATCAGAGGAGCGCGTTTGGTCGTTCAAGTTATGACTGAACTCAGTTTCCATAATAAAATGCGATTCGTGTTACCTGCCCGCCACTGTCATTTGGTATCTTGACCGTCCAATTTGCCGCTTTGGCTTGCAATCTCCTCGATTTGTTTGGCATAAGTTTCGTATGCCAATTCACCACAAGCGAGTTGCTTCAACCTCAAAGCATGATTCTTCAAGTCATATTTTGTCCGGCCAGCCACCGATTGGATGGCCCCGGCGATCGCGGCGGGCGACTGTGGATCACACACCGCACCCAGATTATGTTTCAGAGTCAACAGTTCCAAGCCGGGAAAATTTGAGGCGATGATTGGCAAACCACATCCAAGATAGTGCGTCAACCGGCCCGGACACTGGTAAAAGTTGCCGATGCCATCGTTTGGATACAGCAGAACTCCAGCGTCACAACAGGCGGTATGGCGCATCAAATCAGCGAAATCCAGGCGTTCCAAAATCACCACGCGGTGTTCCAATCCCAGCTTCCCGGCCAATTGCCGCAATTCGAGCCATTCTTTGCTGCCGCAATCCATGCCGGTAAAAACCAGGACGAAGTCTTTTGGCAGCATGCGGAACGCTTCCAGAAGCTGCGGGCCGCATCTCACATGCGCAAAGCCGCCTTCATGCACGACGAGCCGGCAGTTTTCGTCATCCTCGCGGCCCACTCGTGCCAGGATGGCTTGGCGCAATTCTGGTTTACAATCGGGTCTGGGCCAGTCGGTCGGCAGGGCGGTGGGCACAACACTCGGCATCCGTTTCAAACCGTAGCAGCTCATCAAAGCCCGGGCGCGGTTTATCTCATTGCTAATGACCCATCCCGCCCGACGGGCAAAGCGGCGCTCAAAAAACTCCCAGTGCGGGTGGCGTCCAGGCTCAATGAAGTCTTGCGTGTGATAAATAATCCGCTGCCGCGGCACCCCCAACAGAGCGATACTGGCCGCCGGTGTCACAACATGGCCGTGCAAATAAAAAATCGTGCTGAACCCGCCCCGGATACGTTCGCGCAATAGTTCATGAGCCAGACCTGTTTGAAATGCAATCCCACCGCTCGGCAAACTGGTTACGGGAACCCCCCCGCAAACGGTGCGTTCCTCAAATGCGCCCCGCCCGCCTTGGCAAACAATGCGAACGTCGTAACCGCGCGAGTTCAGCCAATACGCGGCCATAAAGGGATGAGGCGCTCCTTCGCCGGGTGTTCCCGCCGCGCAATAACAAATCCTGTTCTTCAAGCTGTTCAAGACCTGACTTAAAACGGGCAGATTCCAAAACGGAGCCAGTAACCAACAAGCTTTTCGTACTCCGAGCGGATGTAACCCCAACTGCCCGCGCCACGCCATTCCGCGCGCGTATAAGCGACGCAGGACGGCCGTGAGTAGAATTGGATATCAGGCCCATAATGACGGAAACACCTAAGCGCCCGCCGCGAATGATACCACGAAGTGACGATGATGGCACTCTTGGCGCCCCTCTTCCGCAGAAGGGCGATGGAAAACTCCGCATTTTCCCGCGTGGTCTTTGAATTGCATTCCAGTTCGATGGCGCTGGCGGGCACACCCTTGGCCATCAGCACTTGCCACCTGTTCGTCCAGTCCCCGGTTCCGCTAACAACGATTCTGGGCGCCGTTCCCGAGTGGAACAGCTCGGCGGCACGAGACGGCCGCTCCAACCCGCCTCCTCCCAACACTACCAGCGCGTCCGCATGGACATCCCCGCTATCGACGCATAATATCTGCCGCGGAAAGCTGAAACCTGCCAAAGCCAGGGCAGCCAGCAAGCTCAGAATCCCAATTACCAATCTGCCCCATATTTTCTTCTTGGCCGCCATTCGGAACCAGCCTCATTTCTCACAGACGAACCCAAGAACGACGGCGAGGACTGCGGCCACCAAGGCGGCGCAAGCCGAACCGAGAACCCAACATTTGCGTTTGCAATTGCCTCCACCCATTTCTTGCGCGGACGCCTGCGCGCCGCCGGCCTCCGATGTTACATCGAATGCCAAGATCACATTGACAAGCCTGATTTCTGCCTCCGGATCTCTTTCATTTTAATCACAATCATATATTCATAAATTGCGAGCAGACGGCAATAGTGATAACCGGGAAGCCCATCCATGAAACCGAAGTTGAGAACGTACATATATAAGAATCGTAACAAGGGCCGACAGGGCATCGAAAAGGACAGGCTTTTGAGACTTTTGCGGCGCACCGCTGGATCGCGCGAGACAATGCCCTTGTAACGGGAATCTTTCCGTTGCAATGCTTTTTCGCATTCGACGGCCTCCATCTGGGAATACTTGTTGTGTTTTTCAAACCACTCGCTCATACCCTTGCTGAAGTTGTAGTGTGCGAACATCTCCCGCAGGTACCCATGGGGACCATCAATCACAGGCGTGGGATTCACCAGCCTTTCAAATCTCACTTTCTGCGGCCTGAAAAACCTCATGATAAGGCTGGGTGGATACGCATGCCTGATCCAGCGCCCCATGAAGTAATTTCGGCGTCCGCAATAAAATGCCACCCGATCTTCCCCTGGGTCCATTGCAATGGCCTCGATTTCATTCTTTAGCTCATCGGACATCCGCTCGTCGGCATCGAGGTAAAACACCCATTCGTGCTTGAACTCGATGTTCTCGTTCGCCCAGTTCTGGTGAGCCGCCCAGTTGTCCAGGGTACGTTGAACGACCCGCGCACCCAGCGAATTGGCGATTTCAACAGTCCGGTCCGTGCTATAAGAGTCAAAGACCACGACGTCGTCGCTCCATTTTACTGATTCCAGGCAGCCAGGTAAATTAGCCTCCTCGTTCAGCGTCAGAATCAGAATAGATATCATGCGATCGGCATCGTCCTTTTCTTGACGAAACGGGCCGGATTGCCAGCCACGACGTCCCAAGGCCCCACGTCCTTCACCACCACCGCCCGCGCGCCCACGACCGCTCCTTTCCCGACCGTGACGCCCGGCCCTACAAAGGCATCCGCACAAATCCAGACCTGGTCTTCAATGACAATCGGCGGTTTCAGCAACGGCAGGTCAGCTTTCCGATAATCATGCGTTCCGGCGCAGAGGTGCGCCCGGTGTGAGACAGTGGCCCGGCTGCCGATGGTCACTTTCCCGAGATTGTAGATCAGGGCGTCTTCGCCAATCGCGCTCCAATTGCCGACTTCGAGTTTCCACGGAAAATATATTCGAGTGGATGGATACGTGTTCATGTGAGTGCCGATTTGAGCTCCGAAACAGCGCAAGATAAAACGCCTCCAACCAAAGCACGGGCGCGGGCTGAAGCGAAAAAGCAATTCACCAAAACCCCACAGAATACGGCGAATTTGTTCCCCAGTCGTATATTTCTGGGATGAACGGTTGCTCGAAATATCCAGACTCATTTTAGTTTACACGACGCAATCCGGCTTCGGACCGCCCCCGATCATCCACTGGTAAACCCCTGTCATTTGCTCCGCGATGCGGGGCCAGGCAAATCGCCGGCTTACGAGTCGTTTGCCGTTTGCGCCAAGACCACAGAGGTCAGAGGAACGAGATCGGACCAGTTGTTCCAAACCCCGCACGATGCTTTCCACGTTGGTTTCAATGCTGATGGCGGCGCTCATCGCGAAACCTTCCGGCAGATTACATTCCGGCGTCATCACCACCGGTTTCGAATGCGCCCACGCCTCCAGGACCGCCATCGGCACCCCTTCGCTAAACGAAGGCAGGATGAACCCATCGCAGGAGTGATAACAGACCGCCTTAGCCTCGTTGAACCGGGGACCGAGGAAAAGGACAGAGGTTGGAGGTCGGAGGTCGGAGGTCAGATCCGTGACTTCTGACCACTGACCACTGACCACTGACTTCTGACCTCTAACGTCTGCCCATGGAATACGGAGTTCGGTGGCGAGTTTCTTGATCTCCGACTCATGTCCGCCCTGATCCCATCCCGCTATTGCCAGGGTCCACTCGGACGCGAGACCACTGACAACCTGACCACTGACCACTGACCTCTGGATTTGCGCCCAAGCCTTTAGCAGGTTGGGAAGGCCCTTCTTCGGGTGGATTCGACCGAGGAAAAGCAGCACCTTCCGCCCAGGCTCGATAAAACCGCCCCAGGGCGGCGGGCCAACCGGCGCAGTTGTGGGAAGGTCAATTCCATTGGGAATGACGGCGATCTCATTTTTTAGCTTCAATTCGCGGATGGCGCGGGCTTCCGGCTCGCAGAGAGCGCGCAGGCATCGGGCCTGGCGCAAATGAGATCCTTCGAACATCCAATGAGCGATCACTTTCTTCCAACGCGAATTCCGGACGGCCCACGGGTCCAACATGCCGTGCGCGGAAATAATGTAGGGCCGATGCGTCTGTTTGTGAAACTGGTTCGTCACGATGCTGGGGTAAAGCCAGAGACCATGCGTATGGACAACGTCTGGGAGAAAGTGCAACATCGCGTCCAGGAAACCCGGGGAGTAGCCAAACTTTTTTGGCCAACTCGGCTGGAAGGCCTGGACGTTCACCGGCTGCCAGGCTGCCGCGTCCGCATCCGTGAACTCATCCCGCACACCCAAGACCCGCACTTCCATCCCGCTGGCGTCCAAGGACTGCACCAAACGGCGGACACTTTCGAAAAGCCCGCCGGCATTGCGGGAGATCGAACCGATAAGATTGGTGGTTTTTATCATGGGCCGAACCCAGACGTCTAATCCCCGATTCACCGAAGCAGCAAAAAACGCAAGAGTAAATGATCCATCAGCCCGGCCCGCGGCCGGGCGCTTTTCAATGCCATTTCCACCGCATCCTTCAGTCCTTGGGCAAACCGATCCGGCCCCCAAGAGAAAATGAGGCGCTGACCTTCAGCTCCAAACGCGGCAAGAGGAAAGTTGAAAGCGGAAATTCTCAGCATCAGTGCGGCCAGTTCTTCAACGTTGCAGGGATCGAAGGTGAATCCGTTCACGCCTTCCCGAACCAAGTCTTGCGCGCAGCCGCAACGATTGGAGACGAGAGCCGGCAAGCCCGAAGCCAAGGCTTCGTTGACGACCAGGCCCCATTGTTCCGTGGTGCTGGCATGGACAAAAGCGCCGGCAAGGGCGTAGTAGGTCGGAAGATCAGCATATTGCTTGAAACCGGGCAGCAGGACAGAGTCATGAAGGGAGAGGTCGGAGATCAGAGAACAGAGGTCAGGTTTCAGAGGGCCGTCACCGAGCAAGACGAGAGACCAGAGGTCGCAGGTCGGACTTCTGACTTCTTGCTTCTGTGCCAGCTTCCGATACCGCGCATACGCCTGGATGAGACGCGGCAGGTTCTTTTTCTTCACAAACCGCGCTGAGGCCAGGAAATACCTTTCCGGCAATCCAAACTGACCTCTGACCTCTGACCTCTGACTTCTTACTTCCTCGGCCTTAGCCGAGAAGTAGTCATTGTCCACCGCATCATAACCCCAAAAAACCATGTCACGCGCCATGCCCAATTGCCTCATGTAATCCGCGTGAGGGGAGCCGCCGACCAAGGCAGCAGAACAAAGCGCCACCACGCGCCGTTTGATCCACTCTCTCCACCATGCGCGTTTTTCATCCCAGGCTGTAGATTCGGACATGATGATGGACGGGACACGGTTTTGGACGCTCCACTGTAAAGCGCCGAGCGCGACGGAATCGGACCAGCCCGGAATGACCAGCACCGCGGGCTGCACCCTGGCCAGCGCCGAACAAACGCGGTTCACAACTTTTGCCGCCTGCAGGCTCTGGGCATCGGCACGCTCAAAAAGAGTCACGCGCTCGAATTGGTCGGCGCCCGAAACCAAATCCCATGCGTAGGTTTCATCCACGCCAGAAGATTCAATCGCCACAATTGGCAGTAGCCTTCCAGCCGCGCGGAGACGGGCAAAATGATATGGCCCCAGCCGATGAAACAGCACGGCTGCGCGCGAACGCTTCGCTCCGACTAAAGGCTGCGTTGCGCGCTGATTGCCGCCAACCGGCATTTCAGTTCCAACCGACATCATGTTCACGTCTCAAAACTGCCGTCGAGGCCGGCGATGGATGGCTGAGAAGACCAGCCGGGTACGACTTCGGATGGGAGAAAGGATCGTCCGCCGATGCGAGGGCGGCGCCGCTATTCCACCCATGTTCGACGAGACTGGCCGCGCCGATTGTTGCCTCTGTTGTGAATGGCTCCACCACAGCAACGGCCCCGCAAACAAGGTAATGTTCAAAACCGCGTTGATGAAGGTCCAGAGTTGAATGTTGAAGGCCAGCACCGATCCCAGGGCGCATAGCATGAACATCAGTTGATGAAGAATGGAATTGCGCACGGCTCCTTCCCACAACCAGCGCATAAAGGCGCCCAAGCCGAAAAACAGGACGCAGCCAAAATATCCAAAGGCCATGAACGCCTCGCCAATGCCAGTTTCGCAGGTGCCGTTGCTCTTTTGAAAACCGGTTTGTGTCGTGTCGTCCGTCAGATTGATCATGAGTCCTTGTTTGAAGTCCCGCCCGAGAAACTGGGCCGGCACATAGCTAAAAACCAGTGCGTTCCAGAAATGCAGTCCCAGGGTATAGTGCCCACCCTTGGCCTTGCTATCCATGAAGTTCGCGCCATTATAAATCTCCACATAATTGCGGTCGTCGGCCATTCCCTCCAACGTAACAGCGCGCAGCGGGTTGGCCTCCGCGATGGCATGGATGCGCTCGCTCAGAGGTTGGTCTTTCGTAGCTCGGATCGTGCCGATGTTAAAACAAAACACGGCCATGGCGAAGATGCCCAAAACCATCGCCCAGAGCGGCACCGTCCATTTGCGATAAAAGAACATCAAGACACAGATGACCACAATAACTTCACCAGTAGGGCTGCGGCGGCCATTCTTGAAAAGCACTAAATACTCCCACAACTGCGGCAGGCTGAGCAGGAGTAATTTCCAGTCTTTTGTGCGAAAAAAAAGAATGACTGCCAATACCGCCCCATACCTCATCACGCTGGCGAAGAAGTCGTAAACAGTGGCAATGCCGGTCCAATTTGTGGTTACTGGATCAATGTCGGGGGTTATGGCGCCTAATCTCAATGTGAAGAATCCACCAAATGCCACCAAGATCAGCGCGGAGATGGCGAGCCTCCTGTCATCAAATTGGGGCAGCCACATCCGACGTTGCGGCTTCCACCACTGGTAGCCGGTCCAGGCCGCAATCAGGCATAGAATGGCCATCACCGAAAACCGGGTCATGGCTCCATCTGACAGCTCGCCCGAACGGCCGGTGAGGGACGCCATTGGCAACGCCACCTGCATAAGCACGGTCAGCCCGGCCAGACACGGAAATTGCAGCCGGTAATCCTTCCGCCTGAAGGCGGGCAGGATCATCCCCACGGCCAAAGCCGCAAAAATGAAAAACAAAATCCAGTTCATCGCGCGATTCAAGAAAGGGCTGCCAGCAACCGCCGTCCATAAGCGGCCACGGTGAACTCACTGGCGCGCTGTCGGGCGTTGGCCCCCATCCAAGTCCTCAGTTCCCTGTCGCCGGCCAGTTGTTCCAGACGCGCGGCGGTGGTCGCGGCGTCGCGGATCGGCACAATAAAGCCATCCATTCCATCGCGTACGACGCTGCCGGTGTTGGGAGTGCATATAACCGGCAGCCCATGCGCCAGGGCCTCATAGATTACGGTTGCAGACCCCTCACAGAGGGATGGCAGCAAAAAAACGTCCGCCCAGGAGTAGTGCTCCGACATTGAGGGGCGAGACACCGGGCCAAGCACGTCAACATGGCTTCTTAAACGGCTTAAAACCGCCGCCGGAAGACCGGCCAGGGAGCCAACCATCCGGACTTGCGCCTTATTCCCCAGAAGCCTGGCCGCCTCGCAGACATCCCGTGATCCTTTTCGCAGACCGACAGCGCCGGCAACCAAAACTCGCACTGGCCCTTGTGAATCCCGGTCTTTGGCGGCCGGCCGCCGATCTGGAACATCAACGCCATAAGGAACCACCCGAATTCTCGCGGCATCAGCGCCCTCTTCCACAAGCCCATCTCGAACAAACTCAGAAGGGCAGATAATCATGGTCGCCGCCGCCCATTCTTGTCTCTCTATCTCAGCAAATTCCGAATCCGCCACCGTGACATTCGGCGGATTACCCCATTCCGGACTGCATAGCGCCTCCTCGCGCAACAAGCTCAACTCTTTCAATCGCGGCGCGATGCATTGTTCCAAAAACCCGCGCTTCTCCCTGGCGCGGCAGAACTCCAGAATTTCCAGTCCGGCACTGTTGAAAACGTACGCGTCTGTCCACGAATTGCCGGCGCTGTCCAAAACCGACCTCCCAAAACGCCTGCCCATCCAAAGATGAACCTTCAACGCGCCTTCGGATGTTCTGGCTGTCGCCAGGCGGCGCTTATATTCCAGCCCAAGCAGCGGAAATGAATGGACGCGGCTGCTTAAGACGCCCTCTGGACGCCGCGCGAGCAGCCGCTCAAGCCCCCGGCTTCGCATCATTCCTGGAATCAAATTCAGCGCGCGGAAAACACCTCCCGTGGCGCAAGCATCCGTATAAAATGCGCGCAACATTTTGGCCTCATCCAAAATGCGCGGCACCGCGTAATGCATCCGCGCTCCCAGTTGCGCGACGATAAATTGAGGCTGGTCCACTGATTTAGGCCGTCCGGTTGCCAGATTGCTCCTGCAATCTCTTCAATCTCGTTGATATAAGTCTCGCGGCCACTCCAATTAACGGATCGTACAAAACCTAGATCGTCCGAACGAAAAAGAAATCGGACGAGACCAACTCATCGAAATCTTCGGCGGGAAGATACCCAATAGCAGTGGAAAGGGAAAAACCATGAGCGCGAAGGCAATGACACACCTCATCAACAAGACATTGTCCCTGATACGCCCGGCAGAAGGAAACTTCAATCAGTATGGATCGAGTGCGCGCAAGCGTCTGAACCGCCCCTCGTAGAACCGGCATCTCAAATCCCTGCACATCAATTTTAAGATAGTTGACGGGGGTTGTGCCCAATCCGTGTTCTTCGAGAAATGAATCGAGAGGTTCCACCTTCACGCGCTCAACCACTGGTTTCTCCCGTATGCCGGCAATGACTGCGCTGTCTGGCGCGGTCGCAGGCAGGATGGAATTGCATTGGGAGCTTTCAAAGCAGTTAAACTCCAACTCACCCTTAGTGTCTCCCACGGCAACTTTGAACGCCTCGAAACCATGGCTGGCGGCGCAAGCCTCAAGTATTGCGAAAGTCTTGCTGGTCGGCTCAAATGCCAGTACTCTTGCACTCGGAAAGCGTTTCTTTATTTCAGCCGAGGTTTGCCCCTCATTCGCGCCTATGTCAATAACAAAGGGGTGCGCAATTCCGTCAAACGCCGCTGCCAGGCATTGCGCATAGCGCTGCTGACCCACTGATTTGCGCCATTTACGAACCTGAAAACCAAACGGTCGCAGGCCGGAATTCACAATGTTTTTCAACGCGGCTGTTAACATAAGTGATAATACCAAGATAATCGGTCACACTGGCCGTCCACAACCACCCTCCTTGACCACGACGGTCGGGATATGCAGGCTGAATGCCACCCACAGACGAACTGATTTCAAATCAGAAGTGCAAGCGGAAGCTCGCGTTTTGTTCGGATAGACGCGGTGTATTAACATCAATCCCGGCAGGTTCACGAAGGGACGGCCACTTGAACCCTGCGCTTGCACAACGAACCCGCCCGGCGAGCAAGCCAATGGCTGGGCAATTCAATTGCCAGGTAAAAGCAGTAACATGCGGCCAAAACCAGCAGCACCTTCAGCGCAAATTCCGGAAGGCTGCCAATGACAGCGGTCCACGGCTTGTCGAAACGTTCCAGATATCTTATTGCCACGAGGTGGAACAAATATATTGAATAACTCCATTTTCCGATCCACTCCGTGATTGATTCTTCTAGGTTCATAATGGGTAGAGATCTAGCTTTCCGCAGAAGAAAAGGATGCGAATGCGGTAGTTGCGAAAG
>Ga0224557_1000706_pt1 | contig 35813 bp, 30 predicted proteins | sample 714S31014metaG_FD_180677 | JGI IMG/M metagenome (GOLD analysis project Ga0224557, IMG submission 180677) | Peat soil microbial communities from Stordalen Mire, Sweden - 717 S3 10-14 | ecosystem: Environmental > Terrestrial > Soil > Wetlands > Peat | place: Sweden: Norrbotten County, Stordalen... | reverse complement strand
TACAATTGGCCTAAGGAAGGGACGGCCTTACCGCCAAGACATGAAATCATCCTCACGCCTCTGACCGCAACATACAAGGAATGGGAATCTACAGAACATTTAGGACTTGACTGCAAATTTTCAATTGCACGCGCAATTCCATGACTGATTCTCCGTAGTCGTTTCTTCGCCCGACGGATATTTTTGGCGATTGCTTTTCCGCGGGGTGAAGAGAACCAGGCAAGGCAACTCAGGTTTCTATGGCCCTGATGGGGGATTGCCGCCTGTGCTCTCTCGTGTATTGTCATGCTCATAGCGCGCAGATCCTGGAATTTCCGCACTAGCTGCCCCCAGACGCTTCTGCTCATCTGTTAAACGCCTGCAAGCCGGAGATGGGATAGCCGGAATGGACCAAAGTCCTCCGGAAGTTGTTCATTGACCGCTGAAAAGGTCAGAATTGCGCCCCGTTCAGCCTTGCGGCAATGAAACGTTTCCCAAAGAATTCCCATAAGCCAGTGCGAGATTAAGTAAAACCAATCTAGGTAAATGGTTCTCTTGCGTCAACGTCCTCAGAGGGTTTTCCAACCCAGCCCTTTCCTATCTGCGAGCAAGGGCTGACAATGTGGGCCAATAAGCCCCGATAGCTTTGCCAGAGGAAATGGGAGACGCTTCGCCCCATTGCTGGTGGCGGATTTTCCACAAATGAATCTTACGCAGATGCACGAGCACCTCCGCTTGGAACTGCGCCGCAGGATACAGCGGGGCACGGTCAGCGTGTCGTTATTGGCGCGTCAAACCGGGCTCGGCCAGTCTCATCTTTCCAATTTCCTCCACAGCCGCCGCCAGCTTTCGCTCGATGCCATGGATCGCGTTCTTGCTGCACAGCATCTCACCGCTGCCGACCTTTTGCCCGCACTCTATCCACCTGGAGTTCTCTCTGACGACGAAGAAAACAGCGCCATCCCGGTCGTCTCTCATGCTGCGGCGCTTTTTGAACCGTTCATTCGTCCCTCCGCGGTTCACTCCATACTTCATTTCCCCGCCAGCGTCCTGAAGTCAATCCGCACACGCGTTTCAAATCCCCGCCGCGCCTGGCAGCGATTTGTCGCCGTGCGCATTCCGGCTGCCGACGCCCTGGCGATGGAACCGCTGGTGCTCCCCGAAGCCATTGCACTGCTGGATCGCCACTACATCTCGCTGGCGCCCTACCGCGCAAACCGGGCCAACGTTTACGCGGTCCGCCATGGGGCCCACCTGACCCTGCGGAATGTGGACTTTCAATCCAACCGGCTGGTGCTGCGGCCCCTCAACCTCGCCTTCCCGGTGGACCTGATCGACATCGATCCCGGCGAGTCTCCCAGCGACCTGTTGGCCGGCCGCGTCGCCCTCATTCTCAATGAGACCTGACGCTGAATGACCCCGCCCAACTTCAATCCGCGTGGGTCGTATCCGGATTCGAGAACCGCGTGTAGCGGGAGATAAAGTGCAGGTGAACTGTGCCCGTGGGGCCGTTGCGCTGCTTGGCTAGAATGATCTCCGACTTGGCCTTTTCGTCCTCTGACAGCTCATCAGTCCGGTTGTAGTAGGAGTCGCGGTGGATAAAAGCCACCACATCGGCGTCCTGCTCGATCGAGCCCGACTCACGCAAGTCACTCAACATAGGGCGCTTGTCGTCGCCACGGCGCTCGCTGGCGCGGGAAAGCTGCGACAGGGCCACCACCGGCACGTCCAGCTCCTTTGACAGCGCCTTCAAGCCGCGGGAGATGGCCGAGACCTCCTGGGTGCGGTTCTCATAGTGCTTGCCCCCGGCTGAAGACAGCGTCGCCGACATCAGTTGCAGGTAGTCCACAACGATCAGGTCCAGGCCCCCGGAGTTCTGTTTGAGCCGCCGCGCCTTGGCACGCATCTCGGCCAGCGAGATGCCCGCCGTATCGTCGATAAACATCCGCGAGTCGACCAGTTGGCCCAATGCATTCTGCAATTTACTGTGGTCTTCCTTGCCCAGGAAGCCGGTCTGCAGGTTGCGCTGGTCTACGCCCGCCTGCGAAGCCAACATGCGGCGCAGCAGCGACTCCTTGCTCATTTCCAGGCTGAAGATGGCCACCGTCGCGTTGTGGCTCACCGCCGCGTTCTGGGCAATGTTAATCGCCAAGGCGGTTTTCCCCATCGAGGGACGAGCGGCGATGATGATCAACTCGCCCTTCTGCAGGCCGCTGGTCATCCGGTCCAAGTCAATGAATCCAGTGGCCAGGCCGGTGACTTCGCGGCCCTGTTTATACAAGTTGTCGATCGTCCCGAAGGAGTGCTGGACGATCTCATCCAGCGACTGGAAGCCGTGTGTGATGCCCTTTTCGGTCACTTCCATCAACTGGGATTCGGCGGCGCCCAGCACGTCGAGGGCGCTCTCGCCCTGGTCGGCGGCGCGCGCAATGGCCATCGAGCAAATGCCCATCAACTTGCGCAGCAGGCTCTTGTCCTTGACGATCCGGATGTACTCCTCGATCACCGGACGCCGCGGTAAACCCTCAGTGAGCGAGGCCAGGTAAGCCACGCCGCCGACGGCTTCAACTTCCTTGTAGCGGGCCAGTTCGTTGGCCAGGGTCACAATGTCCACTGCCCGCTGCGCGTCCATCAACTCCGTCATGCGCAAGAAGATACGGCGATGGGAGTCGAGGGAAAAGTCGTCGGATGCGAGCTTTTCCGCAGCCTCGGCGTGCGCCGCATTGTCCAGCAGGATAGCGCCGAGGATGGTCTTTTCAGCGTCGATATTCGCGGGAAGTCCAGTATCCAGCCGCAGGTCGGGAATGGTGGCCATATCATGAGAGTTTAGGTCCATAGCCGGTTTCGGGAAAGGCGGAAATCAAGCTGGAATCGTTGAAAAGGGGTCGGGATAGTTAAGGCGGCCCCATGATCGGGGCTTGTTATAGCCATAATTTATAGCTATAATTCTTGGTATGGTTGTCAGCACCGCAGAAGCGAAGAACCGCCTTCCCGAGTTAATCCGTGCGGTCGAGGCCGGCGAGCAGGTGGTCATTACCCGCCACGGCCGCCCCGTTGCCCAAATTGCGCCGCCGCCCGTTGAGCGTCGCAAACCCGTGCTCGGCGGCATGAAGGGCCGTATTCGCCTGTTGCCCGGTTGGGACGATCCCATCACCGAAGAAGAACTCCTGGGTGAGGAGTCTTGAACCCGGAACCCCCAGCCCAAAGTTACCTGCTCGACACGCACGCGGCCATCTGGGCGCTTGACCGTCCTGAGGCACTCTCGATCGCAGCGCGCACCGCAGCGAGCACAGGCCCCAACGTGCTCAGCGTCGTTTCCTACTGGGAAGTCATGATAAAGAGCATGAAAGGCACACTGGATGTGGGCGACCCGCGTGCGTGGTGGTTCGATGCACTGGAGCAACTAGCCGCCACTCCGCTGTTTCTGCGCCCCGAGCACATCGCTGCGGTGCACCGGCTTGCTCCAATCCACAAAGACCCATTCGACAGGGCACTCATCGCACAGGCCATCGTGGAAGGGCTTGCATTGGTGACTACAGATGGCGAGATTGCGCGGTATGCTTCGAAAGGATTGCGGGTGGTTGGGTGAGGGCAAGGCCTTCGGCTACTCCGTCGGCCTCCACCGCAGAATCGGCTTTCTCGCCGCCTGCACTTCGTCAAGTCTTGACACTCTGGTCGAGTGTGGCGCCGTCTTCACCAGATCGGGCGTTTCGTCCACTTCCCTGGCGATCGCGCGCATCGCTTCAATGAACAAGTCCAGCTCTTCCAGCGACTCGCTCTCGGTCGGCTCAATCATCAGCGCGCCGTGCACGATCATCGGGAAGCTGACCGTGTATGGATGGAACCCGTAGTCGATCAGCCGCTTGGCGATGTCGCCGGTCTTCACGCCCTTCGCCGCCTGCCGCTTGTCACTGAAGACCACCTCATGCATTGAAGCGGTCTTGTAGGGCAGCTCGTAGAGGTCTTCAAGCTTGGCCCGGATGTAGTTCGCGTTGAGCACCGCGTCCTCCGTGGTCTGGCGCAGCCCGTCAGGCCCGTTGGCCAGAATGTACGCCAGCGCCCGAATAAACATCCCGGTATTGCCGTAGAAAGCCCGCACCCGACCCACAGATTGCGGCCGATCGTAGATCCAGTGCAGTTGCCCGGCAGTCCCTGGTCCCTCAGTCCCTAGTCCCTGCCTGTTCCCCGTTCCCTGATCCCTGTTCCCTGTTCCCTGTTCCCTGTTCCCTGTCTTACACAGCACCGGCGTCGGCAAGAACGGCTCAAGAAACGCCTTGCATGCCACCGGCCCCGACCCTGGACCGCCCCCGCCATGGGGCGTCGAGAAAGTCTTGTGCAGGTTGAGGTGCATCACGTCCACGCCGAAGTCGCCGGGCCGCGCCTTGCCCACCAGCGCGTTCATGTTGGCGCCGTCCATGTAGAGCAGCGCGCCCTTCGCGTGGAGAATGTCTGCGATCTTGTGGATCTGGCTCTCAAAAACTCCGATGGTGGAGGGATTAGTCAGCATAAGTGCGGCGGTCTCCTCGTCCACCTGGCGAGTTAGCGCCTCTAAGTCGATGCCGCCCTCGGAGTTAGACTTCAGGTTCTCGACCGTGTAGCCGCAGATAGCCGCAGTAGCCGGGTTCGTCCCGTGCGCCGAGTCGGGAATCAGTATCTTCCGGCGCGCATTGCCCTGCGACTCATGCCATGCGCGCACTAACAGGATTCCAGTAAACTCGCCGTGCGCTCCGGCTGCTGGCTGCAGCGTGATCGCGTCCATACCGGTGATTTCAATAAGGCAGCGCTGCAGCAGGTCGATCACGTCCAGAATCCCCTGCGCCAGCGAGTCAGGCCGATAAGGATGCGCCTCCGCCAGCCCCTCAATCCGTGCAACCGCCTCGTTCACGCGCGGGTTGTACTTCATCGTGCATGAGCCCAGCGGATACATCCCCAGGTCGATGGCGTAGTTCCACGTCGAGAGCCGCGTGAAGTGCCGTATGATTTCGATCTCGCTCAACTCCGGCAGCAGCCCCGGCGTCTTCCGGTGCGCATCACCCAACAGCGCCGCCGCATCCACCGCTGGCACATCCAGCGGGGGCATCTTGTAAGCGCGCTTCCCCGGCGACGACTTCTCAAACACCAACGCCTCATTCTGCGTCTGGTGCGGGCGGACTTTGCCGAGCGTTTTAGGGGCGGTTGCGTTGGTCGTCATTTATGCCTCCACCGGTGCGGCGGCCAGCACTCTCGCCGCTGTATCGATGTTTTCGCGCGTAACCATCTCCGTCGCGCACCACAGAGTCGCATTGCCTAACTCCGGATACCACTTCGATAAGTCGAGCCCGCCAACGATCTTTTCATCCATCAACCGCTGACTCCATAGCGTCGGAGTCTCGGCTGTCTGAAAAACAAATTCATGGAACCGCGGTGCGCCCGTGAACAGCAGCTTTGCACCAGCTTGTGAACCGAGCGTCGCAGCGGCATAACTCGCCTTAGACAGGTTATGTTCGGCTAACTCGCGAATTCCCTCTCTCCCGTAGACAGTTAGGAATATCGTAGCCATCAACGCGACCAATGCCTGGTTGGTACAGATGTTCGAGGTAGCCTTCTCGCGGCGTATATGTTGCTCGCGTGTTGAGAGCGTCAAAACAAAGCCGCGATATCCAGTCGAATCGACAGTCTGGCCCACCAACCGCCCAGGCATCTGTCGAAGGTACTTCTCCTTGGCCGCAATCACGCCGCAAAACGGCCCGCCATAACTCAACGCCACCCCAAACGACTGCGCCTCCATGCTGACAATATCGGCCTCGACGGGAGGACGAACCACTCCAAGCGAAACCGCCTCTGCAATCGAGACGATGAGCAGCGCGCCCTTTGCATGCGCAATCGCCGCAATCGCCGGAATGTCTTCAATCGTGCCGAAGAAGTTGGGACTTTGTACCAACACAGCGGCGGTCTCCTCCGTTACCGCTGCGTCCAGAGCGGCCAGATCAACGCGCCCAGTCTCGCGGTCATAACCAACCAAAGTCGAAGGCAGACTCTGGTGCTTGGCGTAAGTAGCCAGCACTTCGCGGTACTCAGGATGCACGGTCGCAGCCACAACCGCCTTGTGGCGCCCGGTAACGCGAACAGCCATCATCACCGCCTCTGCCGAGCCCGTCGACCCGTCGTACATGCTGGCGTTGGCCACGTCCATGCCGGTCAGCTCCGCGATCATTGTCTGAAACTCGAAGATAGCCTGCAGCGTGCCTTGAGTTATCTCGGCCTGGTACGGCGTGTAACTGGTGAGAAACTCGCCGCGCTGGACGAGGGAGTCGATAATGACCGGCCGGTAGTGGCGATAAGCTCCCGCACCGAGAAAGCTCGCGTAGTCGGTGGCGTTCTTCTGCCCGGCGGCGCGGAAGTAACTCACAATTTCGCTCTCGGCGTGCTGGCGCGGAACATCGAGGTCCCGGTCGAGCCGGTACTCGGCGGGGATAACGGCGAACAGGTCGTCAATGGAGGCCGCGCCGATCTCGGCGAGCATCCGTTCGCGTTCGGCGGGCGATTTGGGAAGGTAGCGCATTCGTGTCCTTTGCACAAGTTGTCAGTCGTCAGTGATCAGTTGTCAGTTCCCGGCAAAGGCGCTTCCCGCGATCGCGACAATCCAAACAGTGAATAGGGTCGATGCTAATCACTGATCACTGATCACTGACAACTGATCACTGTTCTTCGGCGATAAATGCCTCGTATGCCGCGGCGTCGAGCAGTGCGTTGAATTGGCCGGGATCGGCGAGTTCGACCTTGATGATCCAGGTTTCGTGAGGAGCTTCGTTGATCTTGTCAGGCGAGGACTTGAGCTCGTCGTTGGTCGCGGTCACGGTGCCGGTAACCGGCGAGTAGAGGTCGCTGACGGCCTTCACACTCTCAACCGACCCGAAGGTGGCGCCGGCGGTGACCGTGTCGCCCACCTTGGGCACGTCCACATAGACGATGTCGCCGAGGGAGTTCTGCGCGTAGTCCGTAATGCCGATCGATCCGATGCTTCCATCGAGCACGATCCATTCATGTTCGCGGGTGTAACGGTAGTTTGTGGGATAGGCCATTGCGGGCGGGCTCCTCATTCGTAGATTTTCGAGTGCGACTCCCCAGTGTACGACGAGAGGCAGGGTGCAGAGATCGGAGATGAGGGAACGGTCATGCTCGTAGCTGCTCTTTATGGGCTCTCGACGGGCTCCTGGGGAAAGTCTGGCGGCAGTTCTTCACCGCAATGTTGCTTGAGCTCAAGCAAAAATCGCGGCCGGTCTCCCAGAAAGAGGGTGTGGACGATCTTCGTACCATCCGCGCCCAAAATCTTCACCCGGCTGCTCGTTTCAGAATCAATCTCTTCTATGTCTTTCCACTGAATGCGCTTGTTTCTCCGCAACCAATAGAACTGCTCGAGGCCGTCGCTGTTGACGACGATCGTTCCGGGGAACAAGAACAGAAGCCCGAGCGCAGCTAATCCGAGGCACGCCAGGATCAGGAGGTCCCATGAGTTTCCCCGGCTGTGCATGAGGTCTCTCGCGGCCGGAGAGGCCATGAAGCCGATCATGAACGGCCACGCCCAAATTGTGAGCCGGCTCGGAGTGAATTCGATCCGGCCTTCGCTGATGATTCGCGCTCGTCTTCGCTTGAGAACGATGTCGATGAGCATCCAGGCAAGGGCGCACCAAAAAAGCAGCCGGGCAATCCAGGGAAGCAGCTTCCAGATCATCGATCCATGTTAGCCCCAAATGTCCGCCGATTCCAGGTAAGTTTGCGGGCGGTTCCCTGTTCCCTGCTCCCTACTCCCTATTTGTCAAAGAACTCCCCGTGCCCGCCGTTGGCCCAGGGGTCGTAGTGCGAGGCAAAGTTGGCGCGGGTTTGCGTGGAGGGATGGCTGTAAGTCCAGAACTCGATGAAGGGGCTGGGGTTGGGGTCTTCAAGCCAGGCTTGGCCCAGGGCGTTGAATGCAGCGACGGCGGTCTTCTGGGGGTCCGGGACCAGGCCGTGGATGGCCTCCTGGCCGTAGACGTCAGCCTGGTGCTCGAAGTAGCGGCTCAAGGTGTTGTCGATTGGGGCCAGCACAAAACCTGCGACCGAGAGGACGAAGAGCAGGACGACGAATCCGGCTCGGGTGGAGAGCGGCGCTATTCCGCTTTCCTGACCATGAATCTGCGAGCCGTGTTGCCCGTCGAGCCGCCAGCGGACCCCGAAATGGCGGGCAACCCAAGCCGCAAACCCGGCGCAGGCCCAATAGACGAAAAACAGGCCAACGGCTGCGACGGCCAGGCCTTTGGGGATGTGGTGAAGGACGTAGTGGCCGCTCTCGTGGCCGAAGATGAAGAGAACTTCGTCGTCGGGAATGCGGCCGGCGGTGGTGTCCCAAACCACGATGCGCTTGGTGGCGCCGAGGCCGCTGACGTAGGCGTTGAGGCCGTTGGTCTTCTCGCTGGCTTTCATGAGAAACATGCGGTCGGGCGGAATGTCGGTGCCGGTGCGGGCGACCACGGTTTCAAGCTCGGCGACCAGTGCAGGATGATTTTTGGCGAGAGGCTCGTACTGGTTGAACATGGGCTCGAAGAGCGGCGCAATGAAGACAGAGAGCACCATGAGCGGGAGTGTGACCGCCCAGGCGCCGAGCCAGTAGCGGCGGGGCCAATGGCGGACGATCCAGTTAAAAAGCAGCAGAATTGGAGGCCCAAAGAGGATGGAGAGGCCGAGTCCTTTGCCCATGTCGAAGAGCCAACTGGCCCAGCCCTCCACACTGATGCCGTAGCTGCGGCTCACATGGTGGGCGTAGATGTCGAGGGGCAAGTCGGCCAGAGAGGTGATGACCAGGAATGCGGCGAAGAAAATCAGGCCCTGCAGCCAGAGCTGACGGCAGATGCGCTGAGTCCAGGCCTCAAGGCCGGCGGCGGCTCGGGTGGCCAGCAGAAGCCAGAGGACGGCCAGACCCCAGAGCGCGCTGACCAGGCCAATGATGTTGCGGATTCGGCCAAGTGCGATGGCCTTGGCCAGCTTGTCGGGTGGCAGCGTGTAAGCCTGTTGCGGCTTGGCGGAAACTGGCGCGGATGAGGCCTGGGACGGTAGGGACGGGACCGGCTGGACTACGATGCGCGGAGCAACCTTGGGTCCGGGTCCGGTCCGAGGCGCCACAGCGGCAAGCTGCAGCGGCAACTGCAAGACCAGGCAACCGGCGAACATCGCGCAGCGGGCAAAATTCATGAGGAGTTCCCTTGACAGTAGCCTACTCTGCGACAATCGATGCTAAAGATGCGCAGCCCTCGGATTTCCAACTCAATGCCACACATTTCTTCGGCCTTCCCGACGATGGCCACCTTCAGGGCCGGCCTCTGCCTGGCCTTTTCCGCATTCGTCTTGGCGTTGTCCCAGTCGGCTGGAGCACAACAGCAACCAACTTCGGTTCTCCACCCCGCGAACCAAGACCTGTCCGCGGGGACCCCGGTTCTCCACCCCGCGAACCAGAACCCGTCCGCGGGGACCCCGGCTCTGCTGGACGCGATGACGACGGAACTGCATCGGGCGTTCACTTCGCTGGGCAAGCAGGCTCCCGGCAAGCAGGACTCTGAAAAGCAGTTGCCGCCTTACTTCCTCAGCTACACGGTGAGCGACGCCAGTTATGTGGCCATCCGGGCGCAGTTTGGGGCGCTGGTAGACAGCTCGGCGAGCCGCATGCGCGTGGCCGACGTGCAGGTCCGGCTGGGCGATCCCAAGCTGGACAATACCCACGGGACGCATCGCAGTTCGGCGGTGAACAGTTTGCAACTGCCGCTGACAGACGACCGCGAGGCGCTGGGACGCTCACTTTGGCTCGCGACCAACACCGGCTACGGCACTGCGCTGGACAACTACATGCGGGTCAAGACCGAGGCGCAGGTGAGGGCCAAGGAAGAGGACACGTCTCCGGATTTCAGCCAGGAGGCGCCGCAGGTGTCCGTCGGCAAGGCAGCGCCGCCCGTGGTTGTAGACAAGGCGGCTTGGGAGCAGCGGGTAAGGGCGCTCTCAATGGTTTTTCGCCAGTACCCGGATGTGTATCAAAACGTAGTCATGCTCTCCGTGCAGAACGAGACCGACTACTTCGCTTCGTCTGAGGGTTCGCGGTTGGTTACGCCGCACCTGGCCGCGCGCCTGGTGGTGTTTGCCGTAACCCGCGCGGACGATGGGATGGATTTGTTTCGGGCGCAGACCTTCGAGGCCGAGACGGTAGAAGGTTTGCCCGCGCAGCCGGAGTTGGAAGCCGCAATGCGCGAACTGGGCAAGAGCCTTGAAGCGCTGCGCAAGGCTCAGGTAACCGAGCCCTTCGACGGCCCGGCGATTCTTTCCGGACGCGCGGCCGCGGTCTTCTTCCACGAGGTGCTCGGCCACCGGCTTGAAGGCCAGCGGCAGCGCGGCGACGAGGAAGGACAGACGTTTACCAAGGATATCGGCAAGGAGGTGCTGCCGACCTTTCTTTCTGTGGCCGACGATCCGACTGTGACCACCTTTGGCAAGACCTGGTTGAGCGGCAGCTATGAGTACGACGACGAGGGCCAGAAGGCGCGCCGTGTGGATCTGATTGACGATGGCGTGCTGAAGACCTTCCTGATGTCGCGGCTTCCGATTGCCAGCTTCGGCGCTTCCAATGGTCACGGCCGGGCGCAGACCGGCCGTGTGCCAACCGGACGGCAGGGCAACCTGATTGTGACCTCGACCAAGACGGAGCCTGAGAGCGAGTTGCGCAAGCAGTTGATTGACGAGGCCAAAAAGCAGGGCAAGCCATACGGGCTGTACTTCGAGGACATCTCTTCAGGGTTTGCGGTGACCACGCGCAGTTCGCCGCAGGCGTTCCAGGTCATTCCCTTGGTCGTTTATCGGGTGTATGCGGATGGCCGTCCCGATGAGTTAGTCCGCGGGGTAAGCATTGTGGGAACGCCGCTGGCCTCGATGAAGCGGATTCTGGCTACCGGCGACAAGAGCGAAGTCTTCAACGGCGAGTGCGGCGCGGAGTCGGGCACGGTTCCCGTCAGCGCGGTATCTCCGGCAATGTTGCTGAGCGAAATGGAAACCCAGCGGCAGCCGCAGGGAACCGCCAGGCCGCCGATTCTGCCGATTCCTGGGGCGGAGATTGCGTCGCCGGCAAAGAAGGAGGCGCAATGAATTCGATTCGTCCGATTGCGGTGTTGGCTGGAGTTGGATTTCTTGTGGCCTGCCTGAGTGCTCCATGTTTGGCATCGGCGCAGACCCGCGCCGGCGCCGAGAAGGACCCTCTGCTCAAGGCCATGCTCGAAGAGCTGGACCGGAGCATGAGCCAGTTGCAGTTGAGGGGCTTCGAGAAGCCGTTCTTTATCCAATACAGAATTGAAGACGTAGACGACTACGAGACCAAGGCGGAGTTTGGGGCCAGCGAGGGCGGCTCGCACACCCACCAGCGCATAGCTCGGATTACGGTTCGCGTGGGAGACTACAAGACCGACAGCTCGGGCGGGCGCGGGGACGGCGCGCTGGAGTTGTCGGCTCTGGACGACGATCCGATTGCGGTGCGTTCGGCGCTGTGGGCGGGAACGGACCAGGCTTACAAGAGCGCGCTTTCGGCCTATGCGCAGAAGCAGGCGGCTCTGAAGCAGGTGCAGACCCCACCGCAGCAGGACGACTTCAGCAAGGAGACGCCGGTCATCTCGCTGGCCGCGCCGTTGAAGCTCACTCTCGACGAAGCCGTTTGGACCGATCGCATGGCAAAAGCAAGCGGGCTCTACAGAACTGACCCTTCTGTCAAAGCCAGCCAGCATGACGTGGAGTACGCCACGGCGAGTTTTCACGCGCGGGTCACGACCACCTGGCTGGTGAACAGCGAAGGAACCATCCTGCGCAAGTCCGCGCAGGAGTACCAGGAGGCCATCGGCGTGGGTACGCAGGCAGCCGATGGCATGAGGCTTGACCGCTCGTATGCGTCGGTCGGCGTGAGCCTCAAGGATCTCGATTCACCGGAGGTCTTTGCCCAACATGCGGTGGGTTTGATTGCCTCACTCTCCGATCTTCGCAAGGCCCCTGTGGTTGAAGAGGAATATCACGGTCCTGTGCTGTTGAGTTCCGACGCGGGAGCGGACACGCTGCGCGCGCTGGTGGCCCCTGGAGTAACAGCCACGCGCCCGGCCTTGGGCACAGAGGCCCGCACCAATGGGCCATTCGCGTCGAGCCTTCATGCTCGGGTGATGCCTGAGTTTCTTGACGTTGTCGACGACCCCGGTGTGAAGAGCTATGCCGGCAAGGGTCTTGTGGGCGCGTATGACGTGGACGACGAAGGCGTGCCTGCGCAGGCGGTGAAGCTGGTGACCGCGGGGAAGCTGGAGAATTATCTGATTGGCCGCGAGCCGGTGCGCGACTTTCCCCAATCGAATGGCCACTCGCGCGGCGGAATTGCCGGTGCGCCAAGGCCGGCAATCGGCGTGCTGCGGATTGCCGCAAAGGATGGTTTGACCGACGACGCACTGAACCACAAACTGCTCGATCTGGCCAGGGACCGCGGCTTGAAGAGCGTCTATTTTGTTGAGACGCTGGGCGGGGAGTTGACGCCGCGCCTCCTCTACCGCGTGGGTCTGGACGGAAAGCGGGAACTGGTGCGTGGAGCCGCGTTGGGCGATCTGGACCAGCGCGCGCTGCGCTCAAGCGTCGAGGCCGCGGGCAAGGACCTGTTTGTGGCCAATTACTTTGGCGACGTGCCGCAGACCGTGCTTGCGCCGGCGTTGCTGCTGGACGACGTGACGGTCCGCCGCGCCAACGAGAAGAACGAAAAGCTGCCCTTCTATCCAGCGCCGGAGTAAAGAGCTCCGGACTGCAGTTTCCACGTGGAAATGCGGATCATTTTCTTGCCGTGCATCTGTGCGGCTCAATCCAGCCGCGTCAGAAAGGCCGCGCCCTCCGCCGGCCGCAGATGGCTGGCGATGAACTCGGCCTGTTCGCGGTTGTCGCCTTCGGGCCGGATGCGTACCCAATAGCTGTCCTGGCCGGCAAACTCAATCACGTTGGAATTGGGGTAGCTGCGCAGAAGCTGCTGCTTCAGTTTTGTAGCCGCCTCTTCGCTCTTGAACGCGCCGATCTGCACGCACCAGCGCCCGCCGGTATTGATCGGCTTGGGAGTCTGGTACACGTCGACGCGCACCTGCGCCAGTCCGGCGCGATAAACGCCCGTGGCCTTGGCGGAGGCGATGGTCAAATCGATGATTCGTCCCTCCACAAAAGGCCCGCGATCGGCGATGCGCATCGCGCTGGACTGCCCGGTCTTGACGTTGGTCACCACAATCAGCGAGCCCATGGGCAATGTGCGATGCGCTGCGGTCAGGCCGTTGTCGTCGAAGACCTGCCCATTCGCGGCCTTCTTGCCTTTGTAGGGCGCGGTATACCAGGTAGCCAGACCGGCCTCAGTCCGGATGGGTTTGTGCGTGTTGATAAAGTCCAGGTCCTCGTCGCTCACCCCGCCCGGCGGCACCGGCGTGATGGGAATCCGCGCGGGCGGCGTGTTGTGGGGCGCAGGCGGATAAACCTCTGGCGGCGCGGCTTGAGGCGCGGGCAGTTGGGCCGCGGCAGTTTTGTGATGCCTGCAGCCCGATGCACACACCAGCGCCAACACTACGATTCCCCAGACTGAAGCGAAGGATTTCACCGCTTTGAAAGGGCACGACTTCAGTCGTGCCGCAATATGAGCAAGAGCGATCGCGGGCTTTAGCCCCTGGGGGAAGGTAGTCTCAGCCATCAAGTATTCGGTGGCCTCGGCGGCCTTGGCGGTTGGAAAGGTTGTTGGTCCAGTCTGTCGGCAAACTTCCGCAGCGAGTCGGCCACGGTGCGCAAAGCTGCGATCGACTCCGTCCGAACCTGCGGTATCACCGCGTCGTTCACATAAGCAGCCGCGTGCCGCAGCTCCATTTCGATCAGTTCGATGGCTTCTTCAATTCGCTGGCCCAACCCGCCGGGGCCGGAACCGTAAGGGGGATACGTGCTCATGGGGATCAGCCTCCGGGTGAAAACTTTTTGGCAATTCACCCCACTTCAAGTCTGTGGGGTAGCGCGCGGCGCGTCAAGGTGGGAAAGCCCAGGAGTGCCGCAACGGTCAATACGAAATCTTGCCACCGAAGTTCCACAAATGCCGATTCAAATCCAGCAACTTCGCATCCACCATCACCGGCTTCCGGATTAGAATCTCTCTCATTCCCAGCTCCTGCCCCCGGTCCACGGAGGGATGAAACATGCGCCGAAGGCTATGGAACCGCCTTCCTCAGCGCGCCCATCAATAACCACATCACCGATTTCCTACCCGCCGGCATGACCATTGAGCGATCTTGGCGGAGCGCGGTGCTCGCACAGACTCCTATGCTGGCCCATCGCAGGCCGGGTTCACCGTATCTGTTTATCGAAAAACAACTGACGGTTTGGCGACTCTCCACCCGGAAACAGGTGAACGCCGCATTCAGCGGATGCGACCGGGCAAATCTGCTGGTTCCGGCCGTAGAGCCGCCGACTCCTCGCGATCGTTGTTCCTGTCAGACGCAAGAGTGGTATTCTGGCACGTCGTTTGATAGGCACGAGGAGGATGACTTGAGAAAAGGCATCGTATTGGCAATCGGAGGCTTGGCGCTCTTGGCGGGCTGCGGAAACCGGCAGGACAAGGCTTCCAACGTTCCCGTTACGCCCAAATGGAAAGGGGCCCCCTACCATATCGCGTTTGACACGCAGGCAGCAAAACCGAGCCCGGTTGGCGTCACCATTCCGGATATCAAGTACACGGCGAATCCTGACGCGCTGGAGAGAAGAGCCACCCTCGTGGTGCGATTCGACGCTTCGTCAGTTACGAAGAATGGGCCGGCGATGAACCAGATGGTGATGGCCCCGGTCGACATCTCCGGTGCCGAGGGCGCACTTCCCGCGGACTACATGGCAGCGGCAGAGAAGGAGCTCTCGAAGTTTCTCGGGGCTTACTGCGTGAAGGGAAAAATAAAGATATCCGTGTTGATTGCCAAGTCGTCGCTCACCAACCAGGCCGGAGATGCCGAACTGGACGAGAAGCGCCTGTCAGACTGGCTGCCCATCGAGGTTGTGTTCAAGAACCCCCATCCGGGCTGCTAGGTCCCTGACCGCGTGATTTGGCAATGGATGGAATGTAGCGCCGGTCTCCAGACCGGCTGTAGCGCGGGCTTCCCAGCCCGCGCTCGCACTTCTCATAGCACCATTTCATCCGGTCAGAGACCTAGCGCGTATCGCTGACTGGGTGATCCAGATGCCCGAGCCGCTTACTGTCGCGCAGGTCTTACCCCACCGCGGCCAGCACAGAGTTGGCAAACAGTTCACTGCATACGTCCTTTGGATGCGCGCGATCAAGTCGGAAAAATACTGGGAGTGGATGTTTGCGATGAACGGGTTTGGTTCCTCATCTCAGGAGCCGTCGCCAAAAAAAGTTCTCACTGACGACAAGCCCCAAAAGAAGTTCTGAGAAATCCCGCTTCTTAGGGAGAGGATGACTGGGCGCCAGTCCCATTAGGAATGAGTCACCGGCAACTCGATAGCAACGTGAGCCAGATCGCGTCAAGGGGAAGAGTTGGCCACGATTTGCTCAGATCCGGTCAAACGGAGAACTGGGAAAGCTACATCGTTTCGTCATTGCAAATTCGAGAACCTGGCTGCTAATCTCCGCCAAGACACTCACCGGCCAACAATTCCAGAGCGTGATCACACTGGACTTGCGTACCCCAGCTCTCTGTTTTGAAACCTGGGATCACACCTTACTCCGCTGACTCCGCGTATGATTGTTGGCAAGATTCTCGAAGTGGATATCGGCCGATGCAAGCAATCGTCTATCATCGTTACGGTTCTCCGGACGTACTCGAATTACAGGAAATCCCAAAACCCACTCCCGCTGAAGGCCAGGTCCTGATCCGGGTTCACGCCGCCTCGGTGAATCCGTATGACTGGCACTTCCTGCGCGGTACGCCGTCGTTCATGCGCCTGTTCATCGGAATGCGCAGGCCGAAGTTTCCGCGCCTCGGCAGCGATGTTGCCGGGGTAGTTGAAGCGGTCGGCGACAAGGCCGCACCATTCAAGCCCGGCGATGCCGTTTTCGGCGCGGCCAAAGGCTCCTTTGCGGAATATGCTTGCGCTGCCGCGTCGCAGCTTGCCGTGAAGCCGCAAGAGATTTCGTTCGAACAAGCCGCATGCTTGCCAGTCGCGGGAATCACCGCACTGCAAGGCGTGCGCGACAAAGGAAAAGTTCAGACAGGCCAAACCGTTCTCATCAACGGTGCAGCGGGCGGCGTGGGAACCTTTGCCGTGCAGATTGCCAAATCGCTTGGCGCGCGCGTCACAGGGGTGTGCAGCACCAGAAATGTCGAGCTGCTCCGGTCGATCGGAGCAGACGAAGTGATCGACTACACTCGTGAGGATTTCGCCCGTTCAGCCCAGCGCTACGATCTGCTCTTTGATCTCGTGGGCAATCGCTCGCTCGCCGACTGCTTGCGCGCAGTCCAGCCGCAGGGCACATACATCTCTTGCGGCGGCGGGGGCCCAGACCGGAGCACCATGGATCTGCTTGCGGGAATGCTTCAGAATGCGGTTCGGTCGTGTTTTACCAGCCAGAAAATGCCCGGCCTGCTCGCCAAAATCAATCGCCAGGATTTGGCCATTCTCGCCGATCTAGTCCAAAGAGGAACAGTGATTCCCGTTGTCGACCGCATCTACTCTTTAGGCGAAATCGTGGAAGCTGTTCGCCATGTCGAGTCCGGCCACGTTCGCGGCAAAGTCGTGATCGCCGTTGCCTAAGCGCCTTGGGTGCCCCAGGGTCTCCCAGTTTTGGAGACTCGGAAAGCTACATTGCTAATCGCGGGCGGTTGACCGGCTAAGCGGCAGTAACCCTCGGTTGACGCCAACAATCCAATGCCTCCATCAAGTTCATCCGGAGGCGCCTTCCCAGTCCCGAACAGTTCTCCACCCAGCCGTCCCAACCCCGTGTTTCCGTCAGCTTCCTGCGCAAGTCCCACTTCGCCTTGCATAAAATAAGCCGCCGTCGTCGCACAATAGTCCCAGCGGTGGTTCAAATCACGCCTGAGGGAGAGATTCGGGCCCCTGCCCGGTGTTGACTAGAAAATTAACTCCCCCCCCCCCCCCCCTACCCCACACCGTTTCTTCGCCTCCATTCAACCCTCATAGAAATTGCATATTTTATTGCAAAAGTGTGAAGTGCTGGAAAAAGGCCTGTTCTGGGTCGCAGGGCCGACAGCTTTGGCTTCGATGCCACTTCTGGAGCCTCTGCCGGTGTCAATTCTTTGTAGGGAATTCCACCCAGGTATCCCTCGACAACGCCGAATTCGCCATGCTCTCCGCGATTCTCGATACGAAGCAGCTTGTGAGCTTCTGGCATCTGCAAAATGCCTTCAATTCCCCTCCGCCGCTCAACCCTGCATACTGGCACTCTCTCCAAACCAGTTTCTCTTCAACCACAGCGAAACCTGCACCAGCATAATCAGCGCGGGCACTTCGACCAGCGGGCCGATCACAGCGGCAAACGCCGCGCCTGAGTTGAGCCCAAACACAGCGACCGCGACTGCGATGGCCAGTTCAAAGTTATTGCTCGCCGCCGTGAACGAAAGCGTTGCGCTCTGCGAGTAATCGGCGCCCACGCGGCGTCCCATCCAGAAGCTCACAAAGAACATGACGATGAAGTAGATCAGCAGCGGCACGGCAATCCGCAGCACGTCCAGCGGAAGCTGCACAATCAGGTTGCCCTTGAGGCTGAACATCACCACGATGGTGAAAAGCAGAGCGGTGAGCGTGAGCGGGCTGATGGCCGGCACAAACCGCGTCTGGTACCACGTGCGGCTCTTCGCCCGCACCAGCACAAAACGCGTCAGCATTCCGGCCAGGAATGGAATCCCAAGGTAGATGAAGACGCTTTGCGCAATTTGGCTCATGCGAATGTCGACGACCACACTCTTCAAGCCCACCAGCGGCGGCAGCACGGCCAGAAAGAACCACGCGTAGACGCTATAGAACAGCACCTGGAAGACGCTGTTGAAGGCCACCAGCCCCGCGGCGTAATCGGTGTCTCCCCGCGCCAATTCGTTCCACACAATCACCATGGCGATACAGCGGGCCAGCCCAATGAGAATCAGCCCGGTGCGATACTCCGGGTAGCCGCGCAGAAAAATCACGGCAAGCGCAAACATCAGCACCGGGCCGATCACCCAGTTCTGCACCAGCGAAAGCCCCAGCACTTTGCGATTGCGGAAGACCTCGCCCAGCCGCTCATACTGCACCTTGGCCAGCGGCGGATACATCATCAGGATCAGCCCCACGGCAATCGGAATATTGGTCGTGCCCGCCTGAAATCGTTGCAAAAATGCGGGGAAAGACGGGACAAACCGCCCCAGCGCAACGCCAACCGCCATGGCAAGAAAAATCCACAGCGTCAAGAAGCGGTCAATGAACGAAAGCTTTGAAGCTTGCCCTGGCACAGGCGCCGGGCAACAGATCTCTGGGTCGGTCTGCATTCGATCTCTCCTTTGGGGCAGCGCGCAGTTACAGCGGCTCCTTGCCTATCGCGCGCATTCGGTTCTCGATCGCCATCCGGTCCAGCGTCTCCAGCGGCAGGCTCAGGAAGAGCTGCACACGATTCCGTATCTGCCGCAGCGTCTGCGCAAACGCCGCGCGCTTCACTTCGTCGCTGCCTTCCACTGCGGCCGGGTCGGCAAACCCCCAGTGCGCGGTCACCGGCTGTCCCGGCCATATTGGGCACACCTCGCCAGCCGCGTTGTCGCAGACCGTCACCACAAAATCCATCTGTGGCGCATCGGGCAAGGCGAACTCATCCCAGCTCTTGCTGCGCAGGTCGTCCGCCGGATAGCCCAGCGCCCGCACCTGCTCGATGGCGAAGGGATTCACCCGGCCGCTCGGATGGCTGCCCGCGCTGTAAGCCTTGAACCGCCCCGCGCCCAATGTGTTGAAAATCGCTTCGCCCAAAATACTGCGCGCCGAATTTCCCGTACACAAAACGAGTATGTTGTAAGGTCTCTGCATAATCTCCGCCGATTCCAACGTTCTTATTGATCCAGACTGAACAATCGAGACTAAGCCGGGTGCCCCACCTGGGCGCCCTCTGGGCACCGCGTCTTTGTTTTGCAGCTAGTGGTGTCCGCCACACAGATGGTCGTTTATGTTTTGAAAGGGCACGACTTCAGTCGTGCCATAAATGGCGCAAAACGAGCCGGGCTTTAGCCCCCTGAGGGAAGTCTCTTCTGCGAATTCCGCCCATTTGCGTGCATCGGTAAAGGACTCTATTTGCAGTGGCCTACACTAGGGTGGGTCTCGCGGTCGTATTCCAATGAAGGTCGCTTACTTGCAGCATCCAGGCGCGCAGCACCCGCCGCCCGGCTTCGTAGCCCGGATAAAGGCGCTCATGAATCTCCCGTCAACCAGCGGAGCGATCGCATCCACATCGATGCCCGCCTCCACCAGAAAATGCCGCGCATCTTCGATGGAGTACTCGCGCGTCGGCTCCATCGAAATCCCGGTAAACCCCGCCTGCGCCAGTTTCGCCGCGTACTCCTTCTCTTCCAGCGCGCCCGCGATGCAGCCTACCCACAGCAACATGCTCTTGCGCACCCGCTCGTGAACCTCACCGCGCACCACCACGTCGGAAACCGCGAACCGCCCCCCCGGCTTGAGCACGCGAAACGCCTCCCGCAACACGCGGCTCTTGTCGGCGGAGAGATTGATCACGCAATTCGAGATCACCACATCCACCGATCCGTCGGCCAGTGGAATGTTCTCGATCTCTCCCTTGAGAAACTCGACATTCCCAACGCCCGCCTGGCGCTGATTCTCGCGGGCCAGAGCCAGCATATCGTCGGTCATATCCAGGCCGTACGCCTTCCCCGTTGGTCCCACGCGCCGGGCCGAGAGCAGCACGTCGATGCCCCCGCCGGAGCCGAGGTCCAGAACCGTCTCACCCGGCTTCAACTCAATCAGCGCCGTCGGATTGCCGCAACCCAGCGAAGCCAGCACGGCGCTGGCCGGCAACCCGCTCTTCTCTGCCTCGTTGTAAAGATTTGTCGTGATCGGGTCGCAACAGCGCAGTCCCGGATCGCAGCAGGCTACCGAACCAGTTTCCGTCACCTGCCGCGCCGCCGCTCCATACTTTTTCTGAACCAGTGTTTTTGTGTCCATCTGAGGCGCCTCACATGCGCTTTAGCAAATATATGAGCCGTGCTCATATTTGTCAACCCGTATATAATTGTTCGCATGGACAGTCGAATCCAATCACCGGCCCTGGCCCGCGTCTTCGCCGCGCTGGCCGACAACACCCGCCTGCGCCTCTTGAATCTCATGGCCGGCCGCGAGGTCTGCGTCTGCTACTTTGTCCAGATTCTGCGCCAGGGGCAGCCGAAGATCTCTCGCCATCTTGCCTACCTGCGCAAGGCCGGCATCGTCACCGCCCGCCGCGAAGGCAAATGGATGCACTACAGCATTTCCCCACCCGCCGATGCCGCCCAGGCCTCCATCCTCGCTTCCGTCCTCGCTTCTCTGCGCAACGACAGGAAGATGCAGGCTGATCTGGCTAAGCTCGACCGCGCCTGCTGCGCTCCGCAAAGGCTCGTTGTTCCAGAGGGCGCTCCCCGCCCGGCTCTCCTTGGCCCGCTCCGGAAAGCCTGGAAACGGCCTGTGAATGCGATTCCAGTAAACGAATCCTGAACACGCCCTTACCAAGCCAAAGTGATTTCAGATACGCTGGTTTCAGCCCATGAGCGTTTCCCACACCGTCGCCAACACGCTTTACACCTTCGCCAGCCTGCGCCTGGCTGCTGGCCAAGGCTACTCCATTGCGCAGTTGAGATGTACTTGCAGGCCTGGCGGCGCGGGCGCCTTACCGGTGTACAACTGAAGGAAGAAACTCACATGCTAAAGGAAGGCTGAGACTTGATCATGCGTTGGTTGTTGCGGATCGCTGTGGTGCTGGTGGCGGTCTTTGTGGCCGTCTACGGGGGCGATTGGTCCCTCTTCAAGCTGCGCGGTTCGCCCCGGTCCACGGTGACCGTCAATCGCTACCTCACGGTTCCGCTCAAAGGCAACAAGCTTGAGTTCGATTATCTCGGCTCCTCGGACGTGCCCTGCTCGGTGTCCCTGTTTCCTCAGTCGGGCCAGAGCCCCTGTTGGCAACTGCGGCGAAACCCCAACCAGACGACAACCTTGTAGGGTAGGGCTTTCCTGACCATCGGCATGCTGGCACGTGAAATATCGCTGCTCTTGGGAATCGATCACATAATCGGGTGATGGGTATCACTTCGACGAAGTTCGTGAGCGGGTAGCATCTTGCAATCCGTCGCACTCCCGAGGCCACGATGTACAGCCGCACGCAGAACGAAAATGGCAGCTACAATACCCGCTGCCTGGACTGCTTTATGACCATCGCCTTTTGCGTGGAGACAGACGAAGAGCTCGACCGGCTTGAAGTGCACCACGTCTGCCCGGAGAAGGCGCTCGCCGGCCTGCTGGCGCGGGAAAAATCCATCGCATCCAAGTCCCTGTCAAACTAGGCTCGAGCACCGCCAGGCCGCATCATTTGCCTGCCGGAGCGGGTGCCGGTTCCTGCGTCGGCACGGGCTGGGCGTGAGCACCACCCATCTTGTCGCTCACCGCATCGTCTGAAGCCTTGGTGATGCTGCTGGCCTTGTCGAATTCAGCCTTCGCTTCGTCTTTCTTTCCCATCGCCCGGTAAAGACGCCCCAGCCGCCAGTGAACGTTCACATCGTCCGGCCTCAGCTTTGCAGCCGCACTCATCTCAAGCAAAGCGTCCTGCTGGCGCCCCGCATCGGCATACAAAATGCCCAGGTCGAGGTGCGCCAAGGAGAGGGTCGAGTCGATCCGCCCTACCTTCTCCAGAAGTGGAAGGGCGGCTTCCGGGTGGTTCATCTGCATTTGTGCATCGGCCAGATAGGTCAGGGCCTGGGCGTGATTGGGGTTGTTGGCAAGCTCAGCCTGGAGCTCACTTGCCGCCTCTGGGTACTGCCGCTGGGTCCAAAGCAGGTAGCCCAGCCCGAAGTGAACGTCAGGCTCCATTGGATCAGCCTTCACGGCCGCGCGGAACTGCTTGATCGCGCCGTCGTAGTCTTTCAATTCATCCAGCGCCTCTCCGGCCAGCATATCGGCCTCGGCCGACTCTGCATTCAGCGTCAGAATCTCGCGATAGGTATCCAGAACGCATGGGTACTGCTTGGACCAAAGGCAACTGTGCGCCAGGGCCAGCCGCAGTTGCAGATTCCCCTGGTCGCGGGCCGCGGCTTTCTTCAGATACGGAGCTGCCTCGGCGTATTCCCCGAGCCCGTACTGGGCCATTCCGATCAGGATCGTCAGGCGCTGGGCCTCAGGTGAAGATGGGGACTGACTTTTCAGCAACGGCTTGAATTCCTGAATGGCCTGCTTCAGTTCGCCGCCCTTGAACAGCGCGAGACCAAGATTCAGGCGCAGGCCGGGAAACGCAGGATTCAGCGCCAGGGCTCTGCGGTAAAGCGGCACAGCCTCCTTGTAGCGCTCCTGCCTCGCTTCGAGCAGTCCAAGGTGGGCGTAGGGCTCAGCGTTTGAAGGATGAGCCTTGAGGAAGGCACGCCATGCCGTCTCAGCCTCGGAAGTATTGCCCTGCTGCTCGAAGGCAATTGCCGCCTGCCGCTGCTGATCCGGCGCCATCGCCGTCTGCCCCGCGCAAAGGACGGCGGACATTGACATCCCCAGGCTCATTCCCAGTCGTAGGTACCGGTTCACTCGCATCCCTTGCAGATCTTGGTTGGCATTCGCACCGCTTCCAATCTCGATTCTCTCTCCCCGCCATGCCCGTGAGCAAACTCGATACAAAGAAAAGGGGCGCGGCAGGCGTTGCCTGCCGCGCCCCAATTCAGGTTCAGATTAGAAAATGATCTTGCCGCCGAACTCGAATTCTCTCGGGTCCTGCGCGCCAGTCACAAATCCAAAGTTGCTGTTGCTGACAGTGTTGTTGAATGCGTTGAACTGGGTGTGGTTGAAGGTGTTGAAGCTGTCCATGCGGAGCTGGAAGCTAGCCCGCTCGGTGAAAGCAAACGACTTGTACAGCGAAGTGGTGAAGTTGGTGCGGCCGGGGCCAACAACGGCGTCCCTGCCCTCATTGCCGAAGCCCAGGTTCGAGCCGCCGGCCCAGGCTGCGGTAGGAGCCGAGTAACCTGCGTTCGATACCCACTGGTACCCGGTGTTCGTGCCGACTGTGGCCTTTGCCTTGGTGTAGCTGGGCTTGCCGCTAAGGTTGGGACGGTTGGTGTAATCGCCGCCCAGTCCAACTGTATCCGAATAGCCGCTGCCGGGGGTGTTGTTGCCCGCCCACGGAAGACCGGACTGGGAGATGACCGTACCGGAGATTTCCCAGCCGCCAAGCACATCGTGATTCAAGCCGCTCGAGTGCGCGAAGATGGGCAGCCGGTAGGTGTAGTTGCCGTTAAAGATATTCCGGCGATCCAACGAGCCGGAACCCTTGTCGTACTTCAGGTCCCAGGGGTTGCTGCTTGTGTTGAGGTCGCCGCTGCCAACCTGGTCATCGATTTCGTGCGCCCAGGTATAGTCAAGTTCGAAGCTGAGGCCGTGCCGGTTCTGCTGGCGGAGTCCAATCTGGAAGCTGTTGTAGCTGCCGGTGAGAGGATTCTCGATCATCTCGATGTTGCCAAAGCCCGGATACATCCTCGCTTGTAAACCGCCAACGGTCGAGAGCGTGCCGTTCGCAGAAGCCTGACGGGTTGCCATCGCGGTGCTGAGCGGGTAGTTGTTAAACGGGTCAAAGGTGTTTTGGTGCCAGGCAAGGTTGCCGACATATTGTGTGACCAGGATCAGCGCGGGAGCCAGCTCATGCTGCACGCCCAGGCTGTACTGCGCCACGCCCGGCGCCGGGTAATACGTCAACTCGCCGAGGTGTCCCCCTTGCGTGAAGAGTGGAGTGGAAGCCGGCGCGCCGGCCTGCCAGTTATAGCTGGGGTTGGTAAGTTCGACGTTCGTGGCCGTCGGGGTGTTCTCGAAAGGAGCGTTACCCGCGATGTCATAGATGTCGTTGCCCTGTAGGCGCTCAAAGAACGTACCAAAACCGCCGCGAAGCACGGTCTTGCCAGATCCACTCAGGTCATAGGAGAAACCGACGCGGGGCTGATAGGTCTTCCAGAAGTTGTTGACCAGACCGCGCGGGGTTCCGTTCTGGCCGGCAAGTGCGATGCCGTTCAGATAGAAGCTGGTCCCATTGACGGTTTGCAGGCCAGGGCTGGTCGCCGAGAAGGCGCCGGACGACAGGAACACGGGAGCAAGCGCCGTCTGATAGAGCGCGGGGTTAAAGTTGGAAATGTAGTTGTTGCGTTCCCAAACGTGGGGCAGCGCATCGTAGCGGAGGCCATATTGAAGGCTCAACCGGCTGTTCACGTGCCAGTTGTCCTGGGCATAGGCTGAGAGTGTGTTGTTGACATAGTGGAAGATGGGATCGCTATTCGCCTGGCTGAATTGAGTGCTCAGGCCCAGCAGGAAGTCAAGATACGAATCGCCGGTAAGTACGCCCGACGGTGTATTGGGGGTGCCCGCGGTAGGACCGTTCCATCCGTCGCCGAAGGTGTAGCTTCCCTCTGTGCTGGATCCGTTGATCTGGTTCTTGGTGTAGCGGTTGTAGCCGCCTCCGAACTTCAACTGATGTTTGCCCTTCGTAACCGAAAGGTTGAAGATCTCGTTGTAATCTTCAGCTCCGTTCGTCCACGGATCGCTCCCTGGACCCCAAGTCGTGTTGAAGGTGTTCAGGGAAATGTTGGGCAGGCGGCTCATCGCATTCTGACCTGTGAAGTAGCTCGCCGCGCCCCAGCTGGACGGCTTGGTGAAGGTGCCTCCACCCTCCGCTACCGGCAGGATGGCGATCTTGTTGCCGTCATAATTGAACGCTGCTTCCAGCAGGACGTCGGGCGTCAGCGTTCCGGTCAGCTTGATCACTGAGCTGTACGACGGGTTGCCGAAGTTGGAGCCAACCGTCGGATAGTTGTCTGAGTTCCACAGTACGGTGGCGTAGTTCTGGCTCACCGCGTCATGGATAAAGTGCCCGAACAGTTGCCACTTGTCGTTGATATTGTGATCGATGCGGAACAGATCTTCCCGGACGAAGGTCGGAATCTTGCCGGCCGGAGGCGTCAGTGTATCGTTCGTCTGGTTCGTCGCCGCGGGGATATCTTTCAGTGTATTGAACAGCAACGCATTGGCGTCCAGCAGTGTGCCTGGAATCGTGTTGTTCGGGAAGGGTGTGCCAGCCGTCAGTCCAGCGGCCTTCAGCTTCGCATTGAAGGTAGGATCGGCGGTAACCGGCACGAAAATCTGTTTGCCCACACCTGCGGCCACTTGGGCAGAGGGGTTGAACGCCGGAAGCACATAGTTGAACGTCGAAGCCGCCGTGACCAGATCGGCCGCGGGAATACTGTTGATCGGAGACGGCGAATTGCCGTTGATTTCTCTGCGCCACTCTTCGTTGTAGAAGAAGAAGGTCTTCTTCCTATCCGAGTTGTAGACGTGAGGGATGAAGACCGGGCCGCCTACGTTGGCGCCGAAAACGTTATAACGCAACTCGGACTTCGCGGTCTTTTGCCCGGCATTGTTATCGAAATAGCTGTGCGCATCCAAGTCGTCGTTGCGATCGAACTCCCAGCCTTCGCCGTGGAACTTCTGCGCTCCGCTCTTGATCGACATCGTGACGGTGCCGCCAGAGGAGATGCCGTAATCCGGCGGATAGTTGCTGGCCAACACCTGGAACTCGCCGAGAGCGTCCTGGGAAGGCATCATGGACATTTTGCCGCCGGAACCGCGGTCATACGCCTCGCCGCCATCGATGATCCAGATATTGTGAGCCTGGTTCAGCCCGTTGAAGCTGATGGCAAAGCTGGAGCCCACCGAGGTAGGTGCGTTTGCGTCGGGCAGGTTGCCGCTGACGCCCAGGCCCAATGCGGCCAATGCCACCACGTTGCGGCCATTGGTGGCCAGCTCGGTGATCTGCTGCTCATTGATCAGCGTGCTCACCACGTTCGAGTCGCCCTGGACTGCCAAAGCGTCCGCCTCAACCGTCACCGTCTGCGTTTCGGCGCCTACGGTCAGCTTGACGTCGACCCGGAACGACCGGGAAATGTCGACCACGACGCCTTTTTGCTCGTACGCCTGAAAGCCCTTGGCTGTGATCTTCAGGTTGTAGTTGGCGGCGTTCAAGCCGGCGATGTCGTACAGGCCCGTCCCGCTGCTAACTGTGGTTTTCGTTTCGCCAGTAGCTGGATCTGTGAGCGTGATCTTCGCCCCGCCAACCACCGCTCCAGTCTGGTCTGTGACGATGCCGGTGACCTCGGAATTGGCCTGCGCCCATACTCCCACGCATGCCAACATAAGGAACAACGGCAACAGAAAATACTTGTATCTCGCTTGTCTCATGTGACCTTCCTTCTCAAGTTTGCTGCTGTTTGTGTTGCGTACTGCGATCGCTTCCCCATCGGTAGGGTATGAAGCCGTTAAAACTGAACCGAATTCCCGGCTATCTGCTTGCCTGTATGTCCAGTCTGTTCCGCCTCTCCTGTTCGTAAAGACTCCGGAACGCACTTAAAAACGGTCCGACTTTTCTCCGTGGTTTGGAAGATAAAAATGGTACTTCTCCACTTTTTGGAATTCTTACGCTCAAACGTTTAATCTTTGCGCTAAAACGTTTGAGTAGAATGAGCCCAAAAGCTCTTCCTTCAAGCCGGGAGACATTTAAAGCCCACAGAGGGACAGTTGTCAAGCTTAGTTTTCAGAGATTTTTTGTGGCCCGCTTGGGAATGCAGCCTTCGTTTGCGTAGTCATCTGGAGATGATTGAAAAGAAAATAGTTAAATGAGTGACTGCAAACATGCTCCTGATTCGGCCCCACTCCCAAACCGAACTCCGATAAGCGCAGTCAACCAGTTTTCTACAAGACCCGCAAAGCTCAGACGTTTTACTTTCCTCTGGAGAACCTCGCCTGCCACAGGTCGCGCCGGCAAAACCGGGACGCGCTCTGAAAGCTTCCTATTGAATCTTGTGGCCTATTGCAGCCGCGCAAGGTCTCGCAATTGCCGCGCCGTCGCCTCCAAAAACGTCTCAATACTCGCCCCGGCGGGAGGCTCCAGTCCTGACTTGGCCTGGATCGCCGAAGCGATCCTGACTGCCAAAGCCTGGCGAGTGGCCAGGCTCATATCCAGCCTCCTCGAGAAGAACCCTTCCAGCACTTCCAGGTCGGACACCGCGAGTTTGGCGATGCCGGCAGTCGGCAGCGTCAGCGCAGTATGCGGTTCAGGGATTGGAGAGCCGGGGGCAAAGAGATGCGCCGTGAAGGTTCGAGAGCCCGACTCGCCCCACAAAGGAGTATCCGGCTCACGATCCCTGACCACCAGGGTGCCGGCAGCCAGGTCGCCCAGCCGCTGGTGCTGGCGCGTGACGAACACGGCGAGCACCCCGACCGCATAAAAGAAGGGGAACTGGTCCACATACCGGACAAGATTCCGGGTCATCGACTCGAACAGCCCAATCGCTTGGCCTGTCCGCTGAATGACACGGATCCTGGCCACTCGCTTGCCCGGCGTACGCCCGTTCCAGAACGCCTCAAAGAGCGTGAAGTAGCCCCAGTTGAACAGAAAAACTAGAAAGACGAGGATCGCCACGGCCCATTGCGCTGAAATCTTGGAGAAAGCGTGGATGCCCGGCAAGAGGAGCAGCGCCAGAAAAAACAACACAAGCAAACCCGCGCCCCAGATCAGGTAGTCCACCAGCAGCGCAATAAACCGGCTGCCGATCCCGGCCAGCGGCATCTCAATCGCCACCAGCTCCGGCGTTTCGATGCTAAGCTGGTCAGAACTCAAGTCCATGGCCCAAATCCTTTCCAACCAGTGGATTCTCAAGCGGCGGCCCCACTGGGACCGGCTCTCTTCCCTGTTGTCCCAATCCGACGCAGGCGGCCTGGGACAGTTGACCCGCGCGGAATTGCGGGAGATGGCCCTGCTCTACCGCCAGGTTGCCGCCGATCTCTCCGTGCTCCGGCAAGACTCGACTGCCCGCAGCTATGCCGCGCATGTGAATCAATTGCTGGCTCGCGCCCACCATATCATCTATTCCGGCCAGAAGACGAATCTGCTCACGCTCTTCCGTTTCCTCAAAGATGAGTATCCCGCCATCTTTCAGAAGCAAATCGGCTACGTCCTGGTCTCGCTGGCGGTTTCCGTGGCTTGGGGTCTGCTGGGCGCTGTGCTCACCAGCGCCCGGCCGGAGTTTATGCGCCACTACCTGCCCCCGGTCATGATCGCCACCATGGAGCGCCACCAGATGTGGACCGAGTCCCTCGTCACCCTCGCGCCCATGGCCACCAGCCTCATCATGACCAACAACCTCTCGGTCTGCTTTGCCATCTTTGCCGGCGGCATAACCTTCGGGCTGGGAACTTTCTTTTATCTCTATGAAAACGGCATGTTGCTGGGAGTGGTCGGTGCAGCCTGCCATCAATATGGAATGTCGGTGGCGTTGTGGAGCTTCGTTGCTCCCCACGGCTCGCTCGAACTGCCTGCGATTATCATCGCCGGCGCCGCCGGGTTCCGCCTTGGCCACGCCATGCTCTTCCCCGGAACACTGCGTTGGAAGGAATCCATAGCTCAGGGCGGCATTGAAGCCACTCGGCTCGTCTCCGGAATCATTCCCATGCTCGTCGTGGCCGGCTGCCTCGAGGGCTTCTTCTCCCCGTCGCATGCCCCGGCTTGGCTCAAGTTCGCCGTAGGCGGCCTGCTGTTTACCCTGCTCAACCTCTGGCTCTTCCGCCCCGTCAAGGCCGATACCGTAACTATTTAAGCCACTGAACCGGCTCAAACCCACAGGCCTCAAGCTGTGCATCTGAAATCGCTTGCTTCACTTGCCGGGTTCCTTCGCCGCCAATGGAGGCATCTTCAGAAACTGCTCCACTGGAAGCGCGCGCCGAGTCATCCTTGCCATCAGGATTGCACCCTTGAACCAATACAAGTTGTTGATGCGTACGCCCACGGAGGTATGCCCCGCAAGTTGCGGAACAAGCTTCAAGTCGCCCGAACCTTCAAGCTCGTCATCCACATAATTCCTCAACTGCTTGCCATCGTAGACCGCGGTAACTCGATACCACTTACCCAGCGGATGCAGAAGCTTGCAGTTCAACAGCGTTCTGTTGTTTCCATTGGAGCTCGCAAAGCTGTCCAGACACCATTGCCCATTGACAATCCGGATCTCGAAGAGCATTCGATTGTCTGTGTTCTTGCCAGTCAGAGGCTGTTGCTCTTGAAGATGGAAAAAACGCTGCGCCGGCGCACCATCCGCGTCGGGCCTGAAGATCACTTCCCATGTGTACGCCGAAACGCCCGCCAGGGGATGAACGCCGACAAAGAGCGCATCATCCACTCCGTTAAACTCCACTGCCTTGCCGTAGGGCGATTCGATCACCTGCGGATGACCAAGCACTGTTGTTGGATGCCCACCCAGCGCGGTGGTCTGGTCGAACATCCACACCTCCGCCGCGGAGTTACCTGCCGCTCCGCTGTCTGCCTGCTTCGCAGTCGCGGGAATCTGCGAGTGTGCAGAGGTTGAAACCATAGCGAACCCCACCAGAAATAGGCCTACGATTCTCTTCTTGTGCATCTGTTTAAAATTCACTCCTTGAAGCCCAACTGCCGATCGAGCGATTTCCTGCCGGCATGATTTGCTATTTCGGCGCAACCGGTTGCAACCAGGCGCCATCCCCTGCGGAATCCCACACATCGAACCGAATCCACTTCTTGCCCGTCGCGTCGAAGGGTATCCTGAATGTCTTGGTCCCGAACGGTTCTGTGTCCGTCAGGCTGATCAGTTTGCGCTCGACCTTCGATCCATCGCTCCACACTAACTCCGCAAACTCCAGCGGGAAAGTGTATTCAATGCTCGCCGTGTAGACGCTCTTTGCTCCTGAGCCCTCGATGCCCCACTTATGGAATAGTATCTCGCCGGAAGTGCCGAAAAAGTTGCCCTCGTGAATTCCCTCCACCACCGGAGCCCAACTCTCGTTGTAGGCCGGAACTTTGTCCAGCTTCAGGTAATTGATAGCCAGCATGGGATAAGTCTCATCGCCGGGGACCTTCATGTAGGTGTCACCCTCTGCAAGCATGAACTTCGGCTTGGGCGCCCAGTTGCTCATGTCGTCGTTGACCCCGAAACACCGAGTCTCGCACATCCGCTTCTGCGACAAATCCACCGGCAGCGACTCCCACGACTCGCCGATGAACCGGTCGCTGAGAAAGTAGTCCTTGTCCTTGTACATATCGGGATACATCGCCGAGCTCTTGGTTCGCGGATGAGCCGTCCATAAGATCGACTTCTCCGTGTTGACCATCTTCATCACATCGTCCGCAGACCCAAGGTGATACACATGGCCAAAAACAGGATCGTTCTCTTCAAACGGCTGCCCTGCCGGCCGCGGCTCCGCATGCGTGAAGTACACCGCCTTGGGCATCATCAGGTACCAGTGACCGCCGAGATAGTTGTTAACCTCCTCGGCAGGAATCACCAAAAAGTTCTTATCTGAGAGCCGCCGCGCACCTTCAAAGTACAGCGCCTGTTCGGGCAGGCGCTTTGGTCCCGGATCGGCAAAATCGGAGTCGTCATGAAAGTCCCCAAGATAGACGATGTTGATTCCCAATCCGCGAAATACAGGAACCCACGACGGGCTAATGTCTAACGTGCCATGGTCGCGAATCATCTCGTTGAGCTCGAGATGGAAGTGCCCAGTAACGGTCTTGAATCCGGGAATCGGCTTGTAAACATCGTCGTGCGTGTACGCCATCACAGCCTGCTGCGTGGCATGATCGCCTGTCGGACTTAGATAGTAGTACACAGCCATGTGCTGTACGGTCCCAGGCGGCGCGTTGTAAAGCGCATAATTCTCGATCTGTTCGCGCGCTACATGCACCCGCCGGTTCCACACTTCGTCCGACTCTCCCCACGGAGCGTAGCCCTCGCCTTTCTCGGGCTGCATCACTCCAAGAGAAAAGGATTTGCCATTGTCTTTGCGGTAGTAGACGTAGCCAAGGTTCACTTCGTTCTCGCGCGCAAAGAAGAACTTGTGCGGCGGCGGAAAAATCGCCAGCGATCCCGCGCCCGCGTCCAGAATCTCCATGCGGTTCCGCGCTCTCACGTTCACCGGCTCCCGGTTGGCCTCGCCGCCAAAGTCGTTCTCCTGCCATACCTGCGAGGTATCGCGCCACACCACCTTCGGATCGTCCTTGATCTGAATGCCCTTCAAGCCGGCCTTGTAGATAAACGCCACGTCGGGCGCATCCGTCTTGGCCAGCGCCTCCTGCCGCAAGAGATTCGAGCCCTTGTAAACCGTAAATTGCAGGTCTCCGGCAAATAATCCGAGGGTAAGGCCGTTGAACACCACACTTACCCGATCCCCATCGGTCTTCACTGCACAGCTATCTGACTTGTAACTCACCGTCGCCCGTGCTATCTCGTCGGCCATGCGCGGCGCACCGGCCAAATGACTCTTTCCGGGAACCACCAGAGGCGCATCCCAGAAAACATTCCATTTGTACTCTTCCTCGTTCTCCGGCGTATCCTTGCCTAACTTCTTCAGGATGGAAAGCTCTGTTATTGAGATGCGGCGGCGGCCCGTAGTTACATCGAACTCCGGTGTCAGGTCCTTGCCAAGGGTGATCCACGCGCCACCGGCCTTTCGCGCGGCCAGTTCCTCGATGAGAGGTTGGCCGTCGCGCAGTGTGAACCGCGCTCGCAACTGATTCCCTTGCTCCCCTTGCCAGGACAACTCGACAGAGCTGCCGCTTGCCGCGGCCTTTACGCCGTCGATGCTCTTGTAATCCTGCATGTTGCAATTCAGTGTCTGCGCTGTTCCAACACTGGCAAACAGCGCTAACCCTAACATCGAGCCGCATAGCTTCATGTCTGACCCCTTGTGTGATCTTCCCTGTTGTTTGCAGATAACCTCTGCTCGTGAGCCCACTCCATGCCTTACGGGACAAGCACCGTCCGGCCGCTTCACTCAACTTACAGAGAGCAACCGTGCATTCCCAACTATTCAGCGCGCCGGATGAAGCGCCTTACACCTTCACAAAGATCTTCTTGCGATAGAGCAACCACACTGGGACAAAGCACACTGCCGTGAATGAAACGGAGTAGGCAAATGCAGCCCAGCCCGGATTGGGGATGAGCGCAAAGATAGGCGCGGATAGAAAGGCTTGCAAGGACTCGGCGCGTCCACCCACATGAACGGCGATGTGTTCGAGCACGCCGGGCAGCAGTTCGCTCACCATGTAAGCCACAATCGCGTTTGAACCGAAGACCAGCCACGGCCAAATCCACCCCTTGCCCCTGCCCTTGAACCAGCCCCGCTGCTCCATAGCCCAATACGCCAGTGTGAGCAGAACCAGCGACCATCCCGCCGCCACCAGCACATAGGAGCTGGTCCAGAGTTTCTTATTCAGCGGGAACCAAACCGACCACAGGTGGCCCGAGGCCAGCAACACAACGCAGGCCGCGGCCATTCCCCGGGTCTTGGCCGCAACCGCCCTGCTTCCGCGCAGCCACAGCCCGGCCAGCAGCCCCAGCAGCGTCGTACCCAATGCCGGAAGGTCGCTGAGCAGGCCCTCGGGGTCGCGCAGGTTGTGCGTCGTCCAGTTCTCATAGAGATGTCCCGGCATGATGTGCCTGTCGAGCCAGGCCACCAGGTTCAGGTCTGGATCGAGGAAGGGAATATCGCGTCCCGGCACGCCAGCGCCCGGCACAGGAACCCAACGCAGCAGAACCCAGTAGCCCACCAGCGCCGCAACCAGCACCGCAACCTTGGTGCTCACACGCTTGTCCCAAAGATAGAAGAGCCCCACCACCAGGTAGCAGATGGCGATCCGTTGCAGCACCCCATAGATTCGCAGGTGATCGAGTTCGAAAAACGGAAACCCATTCACCACAATCCCCAGCAGAAACAGAATTCCCGCCCGCCGCACCGTGTGCCAGGCCAATTGGCTCCGCGTGGCGCCGCGAGCCAGCCGCACGTCAAACGCAAATACAATCGAAGCGCCCACCACGAAAAGAAACGTAGGAAAAACAAGGTCGGTCGGCGTCAGTCCATTCCACTTGGCGTGGTTCATAAACCCCCACGAGCCGCTGCCGCCGTTATTGTTCACCATGATCATGAACGCGATCGTGATGCCGCGTACCACGTCCAGCGACAGCAGCCGCTGAACAGGCGTTGGGGCAAGAGCTGGGTTGTTCATTCCGTTTCGAGTCTCCAGTGGTGCAAATTGCGGCGTCGCCCATACGCTACGCGATCAAGGCCACATTCGCCAAGCCCAACGTGTCGTCCTGTCGCTGCCGGCCCCTTCGCTGTTACACTCCCCCTTCAGGGAAATTCAGTTTGACCGTGCATACTCATTTGGAGGCCTTCCGTGCCAGACTCTCAAGAACCCGCCTTTAAACCTTTTATCTCGCCCAAAGAGAAGCCCCGTGAGTTCACCTTCCGCGCCCTTCTGCTTGGCTCCATCTTCGGCATCATCTTTGGCGCTGTCACCGTCTATGTAGGCCTCCGCGCCGGCCTCACGGTAGCCGCCTCCATCCCCATCGCGGTGCTCTCCATCAGCATTCTTCGCGCCTTCGGCCGTGCTTCCATTCTTGAAAACAACATCGTCCAAACCACCGGCAACGCCGGCCAATCCATCGCCTCGGGCGTCATCTTCACGCTGCCCGCTCTGGTCTTCCTGGGCTTCGACCTCGAGTACTCCCGCATCTTCTTCCTGGCGCTCATCGGCGGCTGGCTCGGCGTTCTGTTCATGATTCCCCTGCGCCGCCAGCTCATTGTCCAGGAACACGAAAACCTGAAATACCCTGAAGGCACAGCCTGCGCTGAAGTCCTCATCGCCGGCGAACGCGGAGGCTCCTTCGCCAGCCGCGTCTTCCTCGGCCTCGGTCTCGGCAGCCTTTACACCCTCTTCCAGAATGAGAACCTCTTCAAGGCCTGGCCCGGCACGCCCGAATTTCAACCCGACTTCGGCCCACAGCACGTCCTCAAGGGCGCATCCATCAAGGCCGACGCCACGCCGGAGTATTTAGGAGTCGGCTACATTATCGGCCCCAAGGTCGCCGGCGTCATCTTTGCCGGAGGCGTCTTCTCCTGGCTAGTCCTCATGCCTTTGATTTATTTCTTCGGCAAGGAGCTCGGCCACCCGCTTTATCCCGGCACCATCCCCATTGAGCAGATGGGCCCCAGCCAGCTTTGGTCCACCTACATTCGCCCCATGGGCGCTGGCGCCGTCGCCGCATCCGGCCTCATCACCCTTCTGCGCACGCTGCCCACCATCGTCAGCGCACTCAGCGCCGGATTCAAGAACCTCCGCCCCGGTGCCGCGGGCAACGCCAAGCCCTTGCGCACCGAGGACGACCTATCCATGCGCACCGTGGTTCTCGGCTCGCTCTTGCTCATTCTCTTCACCTTCTTCTTCCTTCAATTCAAGCCCGTGCCCGGCGCATACGTGGGCATCTTGCCCAATCTGGCCGCCGCGCTGCTCGTTGTCGTCTTCGGATTCCTCTTCGTCACTGTAAGCTCGCGCATCGTCGGCCTCATCGGCAGCTCGGCCAACCCCATGTCCGGCATGGCCATCGCCACCCTCATGGCCACCTGCGCCATCTTCCTTGTCGAGGGATGGACGGCCCCAGCCTACGGCGCATTGGCCATCACCATCGGCGGCATCGTCGCCATCGCCGCCGCCAACGCTGGAGACACCTCCCAGGACCTAAAGACCGGCTACATCGTCGGCTCCACGCCCCGCTATCAGCAGCTAGCCCTCATGATCGGCGTCGTCGTCTCCACCGTCGCCATCGGCTTTACCTTGAATTTAATGAACACCGGCCTCCAGGAGTTCCGCGAAGCCTCGCAGCCCTGGACCCTCACCGCCTCCCACCCCGGCGTCGCCGTGCAGAACGACGTCAAGCATCTCCCCGACCAGATCCACGTCCTCGGCCCTGATAAAACCTCCACCACCCACCCCAAATCCGAGTACATCGTCCTCAACGCCATCGGCTCTTCCGAGCTGGCCGACGGCAAATACCTTTACTCCCCCTCCACCGGCAAGATCGAGGTCCAGTGGATTCAAGGCATCGGCAGTGAGAAAGCCGCCGCGCCCCAAGCCCGCCTCATGGCCACCGTCATCAACGGCATCCTCACCCGCAAGCTCGCCTGGGGACTGGTCCTGCTCGGCGTCTTCCTGGTCATCGCCGTCGAGTTGTTAGGAATCCGCTCGCTCTCCTTCGCCGTCGGCGCATATCTCTCCATCGGCACCACGCTGGCAATCTTTTGCGGCGGCATGGTCCGCTGGTTCATCGATGCAGCCGCCAAAAAAGCCGGCGGCGACTCAGCAGACTCCGAAAGCGAAATCTCTCCAGGCTCCCTGTTCGCATCGGGACTAATAGCCGCCGGCGGCATCGTCGGCCTCTGCGGCGTGGCTCTGAAAGGTTACGAAGCCACGGTAGGCAAAGGCGACATCCTCAACTTCCCGCATACATTTCTGGATAACAACTACGTCAGCGTGTTAGCCTTCGCCGCCCTAGCCTTCTCCCTCTACTACTTCGCCCGCAAGCCGCTGAAGAAGTAGCGTTGCCAGGCCAGCCCCATAAACTCAATCATCTGAGCCACTTGCAAAATTCCACGGAGAGGGCAAGAAGCGTCAGGGCACGACTTCAGTCGTGCCGCCAGTTCAGCAGGAAGATGTTGGGCTTTAGCCCCTGCGTCTCTTTGTTTTCAATTGTTTGCAA
>Ga0224557_1000705_pt1 | contig 35815 bp, 37 predicted proteins | sample 714S31014metaG_FD_180677 | JGI IMG/M metagenome (GOLD analysis project Ga0224557, IMG submission 180677) | Peat soil microbial communities from Stordalen Mire, Sweden - 717 S3 10-14 | ecosystem: Environmental > Terrestrial > Soil > Wetlands > Peat | place: Sweden: Norrbotten County, Stordalen... | reverse complement strand
TTCTTCAGCCGAGCGACTGGGTTCTCGGGCCTGGAGCGATGAACTCAAACGGTTCATGGCCGAAAGCTTCGTCCGCGAGCATCATCAGGATTCCAGCGATCCAAAGCACATGGCCGATTAGCGGAACCAGGGGTACCAGCCAAAAGTAGATCCAGGTGGCTCCCATGAACGCCATGATGGCGCCGCCCATGATGCGCCGCGTCCACACCATCCGGGGGCGGATGAGAAACACCAGGTAGAAGAGAATCAGAGGCTTGATCCAGCCGCTCAAAATGGCCAGGAAGTCCTTTGAATGCCACACTTCGCGGCTGAAAGTATTCATCAGCGTCACCCAGGCACAGAACCATCCGCGGTACACATCCGGGGGCAGTGCTCCCGGGGCGGCACCTGCTTGCACGCCGGCAAAAAGAACGCAGCCACATATATGCAGAATCCGGCGATCCGCGCTTTTTGCACCGCGCGTGCAACCGCTTGAGATTGAGCTCTTTGTGCGATAACTGTGTTCCTTTCCCGCCGTTGGGCCTTCCCGGTTAGTTGAAGATTCGGGAACCCCGCAATGATAGACGAGTCGAAATAGGAAACGCGCAAATGTTTGCGAGCTGTTAACCACTCCCGCCCTTCACTCGTTACAGGTGCAGGAAGAGGCCTTCAGGCTTCACTGAGCGAGGTGGTTCTAACATGCGGCAAACAAAAAGAATTGCGGGTTTGATTTCTGCGGCGGTTACGGCGCTGCTGTTTATTGCTGGTCCGGCAACGGTGATTGCCCAGGCGCCCGCTACGCCCGAGGCCCGGACGCAGCCCTCGGCAACACCTATCAGCGACCAGGAACTGTCTGACACACAGGATCAGCTGCTCAAGCTTCTCCGCATGAGCCCAACGCTGACGTCCGTGGTGGCCCGCGATCCCTCGCTGCTGTCAAACCAAGAGTATGTTAACCGCAACAATCCGCAGCTGGGGCAGTTTCTGGTTCAGCACCCTGACATTGCCCGCAATCCGGAGTACTACCTGTTTACGCATCTCGAATCGCGTGGCGGACGGCGCGACCAGGCGCTGGAGCGGGCAGTGTGGCCGGAGATGTCGCAAGCGCCCAATGACTCGAGAGCCGACCAAATCGTTGACCCGATCATGGCTTTCGCGGCTTTCGCTGCCTTCCTCGCGGCGTTGGTCTGGCTGATTCGGCAATTCCTTGAGAATCGCCGCTGGTCACGCATATTCAAGCTGCAGAGCGACGTGCACGGCAGGCTGATAGAGAAATTCGGAACGACGCAGGAGCTCGCCTCGTATATGGGCACTGAAGCGGGCAGGCGGTTTCTTGAAGCGGCTCCGATTCCGGTGGGGTTTGAGCCCGAGCAAAGAATGCCGAATGCCGTGTCTCGGGTGCTTTGGCCGCTGCAAATCGGTGTGGTGCTGGTGCTGCTGGGCGTTGGACTGCTTTTCCTGCGCTCGGCAGGCCCTGACATGAGTATTCCCATGCTGATTACGGGTACGGTAGTGCTGATGCCCGGAATTGGATTTATTCTGTCCGCAGGGATCACGTGGGTTCTTGCCGGACGATTGGGGCTGATTCCCGACAGCCACTCGGCATCGAACCAAGCCAACCCGCAGGACAGGCCGTGAGCCGGATCGGACCCGGCAGTGGCCAAGAGGCGCCCGACGCGAATGTTCTGGGAATCTTATCTACCGAGTGCTTTTGCCGGCGACGCGCAGCCCGACGTTGCGCAGCCTCTCATGGATGATGAGGCGTTCGCGGGGTTCTACGAGCGCTCGGCACGGTCACTCTGGGCTTACCTGGCACGGACCTCTGGCGACCCTGCCCTGGCTGAGGACCTGATGCAGGAGAGCTACGTGCGGTTTCTTTCGGCGGCGGGCGCTCCATCGCATCTCAATGAGGGCGAGGTTGCGTGCCGGCGGTACCTGTTCCGGATAGCGACGAACCTGCTGCGCGACCACTGGCGGCGTCCAAGAGCAGCTTCAATTGAAGGAATTCCCGAGAACTTTTTCGCTCGACCCAGCCATGCGGCGCAGTGCGATTCGCAAATGACGCTTGGACCTGCCCTGGCAAAGATGCGACCCCGAGAGCGCCAATTGCTCTGGCTTGCGCACGCTGAGGGCTACTCCCACGGCGAGATTGCCGAGGTTACAGGCCTGGCCAGTGCCAGCATTCGTCTGCTGCTCTTCAGGGCGCGCAGAAAGATTGCGCGCCTGCTCACGGATGAAAAACGTGGGAGGGTAAAGGCATGCTGAAAACCTGTTCACGTGAAAACGAAGTCAGGGAGCTGGTGGAGCGTGGCCAGTGGCCGCAGGCTTGCGCACCCGAGCTGCGTGCGCACGTTGAGAGCTGCCGCTCCTGCGCCGACTACGTTCTGATCACAACCGCGTTTCGAAGCGCCCGCGCAGAAGCTGTCGCTGGCGTTACGCTGCCGCCTCCCGGCGTTCTCTGGTGGCGTGCGCAACTGCGCAGGCGTAATGCAGCGGTTGAGCGCATTGGCAGGCCGATTCTGGGCGCGCAGATCTTCGCGCTCGCCATCAATCTCATGTTGGCGGTTGCCTTCATCCTGTGGCAAGCCCGCCATGGCCTTGCCTGGCTCTCATGGTTTTCATCGACTGCGGGCCCTGCGCAGGGTCAGCAGGCGGTGTTTCATCTTGACTCTTTCTGGTCTCCTCAGTTGCTGAGTTCCGGACTCAACTCAATGACGAGCCCACTGGTGCTGATTCCCGCCATCGCCACACTGGTGTTGCTCGGCGGCGTGGTTGTCTATCTGGCTACTGAAAAACAGTAATCCGCATCGCAATCCGAATTGCTCAGGCCATCTTGCACTTGAATGTGCGGGGTGACGTCCTCCTGCTCACGAAGCGGCCCCTTTGGCCGCTCTGCTATAGTTTCTCGACGCGATTTTCATGCATTTTCGAAAACGCTAACGAAAACAGCATTCGCGCCTCGCTTATCGCGAAAAAACAGGAGAACCCATGGACTGGACTGAGAGCACAAGACGATCGTTCCTCAAGCAATTTGGTGCAGCCGGCGCTTTGGCGCTGGCCGCCGCAAACGCAGAGGGATTAAGCCTGGAGGGAGCACAGAATGCTGCGCCGGCCGCCAACTCCTCCGGGGACCAGGAACAGGCTGCCACGCGCCAAGAACGCATGAAATGGTGGCATGAAGCCAAGTTTGGCATGTTCATCCACTGGGGACTCTACAGCGTGATTGGGCAGCATGAGTGGGCCAAGGAAACCGAAGGCATTCCGCTTGCGCAGTACGAGATTATCGCCAAACACTTCCATCCCAAGCCAAATGCGGCCCGCGATTGGGCAAGGCTCGCCAAGAAGGCCGGGCAAAAGTACATGGTGATGACCACCAAGCACCATGAAGGTTTTTGCCAATGGGATTCGAAGCTTACCGACTACAACGCCGTGAAGCAGGGGCCGGGGCGCGACCTGGTGCGCGAGTATGTTGAGGCCGCACGGGCCGAAGGTTTGCGCGTCGGCTTCTACTACTCGCTCATGGACTGGCATCACCCAGACGGCGCCCTCTGCAAGACTGATGAGGCAGCGCGCCGCCGGTTTGTCGACTACACGCATGGCCTTATTCGCGAGCTGCTCACCAACTACGGCAAGATCGACGTGCTCTGGTACGACGTCTCGTGGCCGCTGACCCCGGAAGGCTGGGAGTCAGAGCGGATGAACGAGATGATCTTCGATCTGCAGCCGGAGATCATCGTGAACAACCGCAATGGCCTGCCGGGCGACTTTACTACGCCAGAGCAGCACATTACCGCCGCAGAAGTGGGGCGCGCCTGGGAGGCCTGCATGACGCTCAACGACAGTTGGGGCTTCAACCGCTTCGATGACGCCTGGAAGTCGCCGAAGGTCATCGTGGACAACCTGGCGACCTGCGCGCGCGGAGGCGGGAACTATCTGCTCAACATCGGGCCGGAACCGGATGGTTCGATCCCGCCGGACACGCAGGCCTGCCTGGAGACCGTAGGCAAGTGGCTGGACACAAACGGCACTGCAATCTACGGTACCGATCGAGCCAATGCCAGTGGCAATGTAAATGCCAACTACACCCGCCGAGGCAACACGCTCTACATCCACCAGCACTTCTGGCCTGGGCACACGCCAGCAGCCGAGTGGCTGAGCTTTTATCAGCCCGAGGCGGTCATCGCCATCGGTGGACTCAAGCCTAAAGTCCTGTCGGCGCGTCTGCTCAAGACGGGACAGAAGATCGAATTCACCCAGGACGAATTCACGCTGCGGTTGACGGGTTTGCCACTGGTGGCGCCAGATCAGCCGGCCACCGTCATCGAAGTGGAGTGCGATGGGGAGCCAACCGTCAATCACGACTCCATGCGTCCATTGTGGCCGCGGTTGAAGGCGGATATCAGCGTCTAAGTTGCAAGGGTTGATAACATCCTCTGGCTTCCTGGTCTTTTGGCCGCAGCAGCGGAACGATCAGGAAGCCGGAGTCAGACGCAGACAGGGACTGCGCGTGCGTAAGTGTAGGGGCCGTCTGGCACCAGCACGACGCGCGCATCCGTAGGCAGACCTTCAAGCAGCGCGGCTACGGCTTCGTTCAGGTCGCTGAATGTGTGCGCGCCTGCAAAGCCCAGCTCCGACTTTGAGACACCGGGCGCGTAGAAGGAGAGCTCATTCTTCACGCCGACCAGCGCCAGCCTCTCCAACTGCCACTGATCAACCTCAACGGGCGTGTTCTCGATTTCATCCAGAAAATCCTGATACCCGGTGAGCGTGCGCATCCCGTGAGCGAACTCCGGCGAACCCACTCCTTCAGCGCACTCCCCAAGCAGCAGAATTCGTCCGCCCGGCTTGGTGATGTGCTGCGCGGCGGTCACGCCTTTCACGATCTGATAAAAGGTCAGGTCGAGCGGATACCCCGCTCCGCAGGTAATTACCGCGTCAGCCAGTTCATGGAGATTCTCAAGGCAGGTAGTTTCGGTGAATTCAACGCCTGCGGCGTACGCCTTCACGGGATTTCCGGCAAAGACCCCCGAGATGCGCCGATCGACGGTAAGGGTTACATCCAGGATGAAATCATGGCGCGCCATGGCCGCGATTTCAAGGAATTCGGCGTGCAGGGGGTTGCTTGCGATGGAGCCTTCAGTGGCCAGCGGCTCGCGATTGAAGAGCGGAGAGTGAATCACCTTGATGGTTTCCTGAGCGGCGAGCCCGGGGACCACAAGCTTGCGACCTCCTGAAAAGCCCAGCATCAGGTGCTGCTCAATAAATCCGAGGGAAATGTGGAGATCGGCGGCCATGAAGCGCTCGTCGATGAAAACCGGGGTGCCGCGCCAGGTGTTGCCCAGGGCCCGATGACTAGCCAGGTCGCGGGCATCATGACTGACAACGCGATATTTGCGGGCAATCTCGGCGCCGACGATCATTTCAATCTCGTCCTGCGTTGCGCCGCGGTGGAGTCCGGTTGCGATCAAAATTGTGACAGCCTCGGCCGGGATGCCGGCCGTGTGCAGGCGCGCCAGCAGCGGGGGCAGCGTGATTTCATTTGGCGCGGGGCGGGTAATGTCACAAACGGCGATGGCTGCCGAGCGCTTGCCCGCTGCTATCTTGACCAGGGGATCGCACCCAATGGGGTGATCGAGCGCGTCTGCCAAAGCCGCTGCCACGTCGCCAATTGCTGACGCCGTGTGGCTGCGAACGATCTGGCAGGCATAACTGTCAGGGACAGAAACTTCGATGCCATTCTTGCCGAAGGAAAACGTAGTCTTCATCTGTGCTGGAAAACGGCCGCGCGGCTTTCGATCGGCTCATCCCTTTCGTTCATTCTAATCCGCCTTCAGGCCAAAGCTCTGAAGCAAACGGGGACAGCTCTCGTCTGATCCCTGACAGGCACATGCGTCCCATTTCTCCTTCAGGCGCCGTCATCGGGCGACAAACGGCTTCACGGTCGGCCGTCGGCGAGCACTGCATCGGCAATGCGCGCCGCCTCTACGGCTTCGCGAACCGCATGAACGCGAACGATGGAAGCCCCGTTTAGAATGGCAACGGTCATCGCAGCCAGGCTTGCCCGTTCCCGTGCCTTGAAGGCAGTCTCAACATTCGCCCCGTCCCCATAAAGCTGGGCCATTGTGTGGCGGAGGAACGACTTTCGACTGACCCCCGCCAACAACGGGCGGCCAAGCGCGAGCAACTCGGCCTGCCGCGCCAGCAAAACGTAGTTCTCGTCGAATCGCTTGCCGAAGCCATAACCCGGGTCGAGAACAACGGCTTCAGCCGGAATGCCATGTGCACCGGCCATAGCCAGGCTCGCGCCAAGCCCTTCGCGCACCAGTGTCAGCAAGGCATCGGGCGCCATCTGCGGCTGCTCGCGCCACTCTTCCGGGCGGCCGCGGGTGTGCATGAGCACAACACCCGCGCCAAACTCGCTGCAAACTCGTGCCATCTCCTTATCCCAGGTGAATCCACTCACGTCATTCACAACTTCAGCGCCGGCTTCAAGGGCCGACCGGGCAGTAGCAGCTTTGTACGTGTCCACCGAGACAACGGCGGCGGAACGGGCATCAAGAATCCCTTTGAGAACCGGAAGCAATCGCGCCAGTTCTTCTTCAGCGCTCACCGTAGCGGTTTGAAGTGCGCCTGCATTGGCGCCTGCGCGGGAACCGGGCCGTGTGCTCTCCGCGCCCAGGTCGAGCAGGTCGGCCCCCTCGTCGAGCAATCGGATTCCATGGGCTACTGCCGCCTCCGGCGCCAGATAAAGACCGCCGTCGCTGAAGGAATCAGGCGTGATGTTCACCACGCCCATGATGAGGGTTCGCTCGCCAAGCTTGAGCGTACGCGTGCGCAGCCGCCAGCATGCAGAGCTCCTGCCGTATCCGCTCATCTGTCTCACCTAGCCATGGTACGTCGCCCAAGTAGTCCATTGAACCTGCCACAGGCAGCACGCCTCCTGCTACACTCCGGGCATGAAGATTCTCGGGCGATTTACGGTGGTTTTGCTGGCAGGGTCTCTGGCGTGGTGTGGGGGGTTGCCGGCACGGTCTCAGCAAGCCCCTAAGGGGCACTCAGGCGGGCACGCCGCGCAGGCCAAGGGCCCCCTGAGCGATCGCATTGACGCCATTTTGGCCGATCCGGCTCTGAGCCATGCGGCGTTCGGCATCAGCGTCACATCTCTCGATGGTCAATCGCTCTACGGGCTTAACCAGGGCAAGTTGTTTACCCCTGCCTCCAATGCAAAGCTCGCCACGACGGCGGCGGCGTTTGCCCTGCTGCCCGTGGAGACGCTTTCCTGGACCACAACCGCGGTCGCAGGCGGCGATGTGGATACCGGCGGCGAGCTACACGGCGACATTGTCCTGCTCGGCGTCGGCGACCCCACCTTCAGCGCCCGTCATTATCCCTACGTGGAACCGGGAACCACCCAGCCTGCAGCGGCTGTACCTGCCGATACTTCTGGCGCGACCCCAGCCCCAGCACCGACCGCCATGACGGTCCTGGACCTGATGGCTGAACAGGTGGAACAATCCGGCGTGCGCACTGTGGATGGCGACGTGGTGGGCGACGACAGCTTCTTTATTGACGAACCTTACGGCGAGGGCTGGGGCTGGGACGACCTGCAGTGGGACTACGGCGCGCCTGTCAGCGCACTCACCTTCAACGACAACGCGGCCCGTCTCACCATCCGAGCCGATGAATCGGTTCCAGGCGCAACCCTGGCCGAGTGGGCGCCAAACACTGATTTCTACACCGTGGATAACAGCATGACACCCGCACCGACGGGAGAACCGGGGCATCCGGGTCTCGAGCGTCGCCCGGGCGCCCTGCTGGTGCGCGCGTGGGGCACAGTTGGCGCCAATGGCCTGCACGTGAACATGGCTATCGAAGACCCGGCGCAGTTTATGGCCGCAGCCTTCAAAGAGGTGCTTCGGGCTCGAGGCATTACCGTAAATGGCTCAGCCGTCTCCCGGCACAAGTACAGCAACGGAGCCGGTGATTTTGTGGGTGAGCGTGCACAGCCACTGCAGTTGACCCGCTCCAATCTGGGCCACGTCACCGCTCCGTCCGATAATCGCAAGGTGCTGGCCATGCATTTTTCAGTGCCAGTGATCGAAGACATCACGGTCACCAACAAGGTGAGTCAGAACCTGCACGCCGAGCTTCTGCTTCGGCTGCTTGGCAAGCAGTTCGGCAGCGACGGCAGCTTTGAGGAAGGAACCCGCGTGGTTCGGCAGTTTCTTGTGAATGCGGGTGTGGAGGACGGCGACTTTTTCTTTTATGACGGTTCAGGAATGAGCCGCGACGACCGCATTACGCCGCGCGCATTTACACGCCTGCTCTGCTACGCGTCGCAACAGCCCTGGGGTACGGAGTGGCGCGCCACATTGCCGGTGGCCGGCGTGGATGGCACTCTTGAAAACCGCTTCAAGACTTCGCCGTTAAAGGGCCGCATGTGGGCCAAAACCGGCACGCTGAACGAGGCAAACGCGCTCACGGGCTATCTGACGGCGGCCAGTGGCAAAACCCTGGCATTTTCAATTCTTGTGAACGGGCACCGGCCCGGTAGCGATGCTGAGTCTGATGCCATCGACAAGATTGCGGAGGCAATTGCAGCGGCCGAGTAACGCGGTATCATCATTAGCAAATGCACGTTCGTTCTTTTTCTCCTTTCTGCGCAATCATGATTTCTGTGTCGGGGCTGGTCATGGGTCTTGCCGGATGCCGTTCACTGCCGCCGTCGAAGCCTTCGTCGGAGTGGACTCCCCAAGAGGCGCGCGGAGCCGTGGTGTACCAGGCAAAGTGCGCCCGCTGCCACTATCCGACCACGACCCATCCCTTGAACGGGCCGGGACTGCAGGCGATTACCAAAGTCAAGGCAATGCCCTCCGGTATGCCACCCACAGATGAGAGGCTCACTGCCGTGATTCTGAGCGGGAGAAACATGATGCCGGCAACGCGGCTTAACGACGATCAGCTCCAGGATCTGCTGGCCTATCTGCGCACGCTTTGACCGACGAAGACAGGAGGGGAATCACCATGACGGAAGAAGTCAACCACGCGGACGCAACCAGCGAGGCCACAAGCGAAGCTGGCGTTCCCGCACCGAAGCGCCGGCTCTATCTGCCCCTTCCCGGGCTGGCGGCCATTGGCCTCTACCTTGCGGCGCTCGCCGGGGCGTTCATTGTCGGCGTGGTGCGCGGCAACTATCCGCCCCTGTTTCTCTTCTTTCCGGTCCTCTTCATCGCCGCCACAGGCGGACTGATGCTGTTGTTCCGCTGGGCATGGGCGCTGGCGCTGGCCGCCGTCTTTCTGCTTGCGATCTACAACATGTGGGTCTTTTCACAGCAGCATCTTGCGCCGGCGTTGGTGCAAGGGCTATTGAACTGGGTGTTCTTCCTTTACCTCATCCGGGTCGAGGTTCGCAGCAAGCTCAAGTAACCTTCCCGGCGAACAGCGAAGCGCCAGAGGGACCGAATTTACTCCAGAATCCTCTCTGCGGGCACAACCCGGTTGGGTTCGCGGGAATCCCGGGAATGGGATGCCAGGCTCCCAAGCTGACAAACGATCGCTGCCAGCAGTGCCCACAGCAGAAAGATCAACCCGATGCCGGTGCAGGCGATTCCGCCCAGCGCAGCCGGACCCGTGGTTGTGATGTCGAGGTGGAGCGCAGATGAGGCCAGCGGAAACGCTGCGTCAAAACTGGTGGCTCCGCTGCAATAGCCGAAAATCAGGCTAAGGCCAGTGGCGAGGAAAACGATTGAGGCGATCAAGGGGCGATCTGATCTCATGGCTATCTCCTTTTTCTTCAGCCGTCTGAGTCCGCAGCGAAAGTCGGAGGCGTTACCGGCCGGCTGCGGGGCACAAGCGGCTTAAAGGCAAAGATGCCTGTTCGGGAGAAAAGGTTTGGGCGGAAGCAGGGATACGGAAGCGCCCTTACAGTAAATGTTTTGAGCCTGCGAGCCTGAGAAAGGCCAGCCGCTACAATGAGAGCGTGATGGAACTGGTGCAGATTGAGCCAGCGCGGAAACTTCCGGCGCCCAAACCGGAGTGGTTGAAGGCGCGCGCCCCCATGGGCGAAAACTACCACGACCTGAAGCGGCTGGCGCGTTCTCTCGGTCTGAACACAGTTTGCGAGAGTGCCCACTGCCCCAACATTGGCGAGTGCTGGCACCATAAAACCGCCACCTTCATGATGCTCGGCAACCTGTGCACGCGGCGTTGCGGTTTCTGCGCCGTTCCCAAGGGCCGTCCAGAGCCGCTTGACATGGATGAGCCCCGTCGCGTGGCCGAGGCCGTGGCCACCCTGGGTCTGGAGCACGCAGTCATCACCAGCGTGAATCGCGATGACGACCTGGTGGGCGGAGCGCGCATCTTTGCCATGGTCATTGAAGAGATCCGCCGGCAGGCTCCCGGCTGCCGGGTTGAAGTGCTCATCCCGGACTTTCAGGGCAATCAGGAAGCTATCAAGGTGGTGGTCGACGCCAGGCCTGAAGTGCTCAACCACAACACTGAGACGGTGCCTCGCCTCTATCGCGTCGTTCGTTCCGGCGCACGTTACGAGCGATCGCTTGAGCTCTTGCGCTATTCCAAAACGATCAGGCCTGAGGGCATAACGAAGTCTGGCGTCATGGTCGGTCTGGGCGAGGAAACGGCAGAGCTGCACGAAGTCTTTCGCGATCTTGCGGCAGTCGGTTGCGACATTCTCACCATCGGCCAGTATCTGCGCCCATCGCGCGACCACCTGCCCATGGCGCGCCTCTACACTCCGCGCGAATTTGTCGAGCTGAAGACCGCTGCGCTCACAATGGGCTTCCGTCACGTTGAATCGGGTCCGCTGGTTCGTTCGAGCTATCACGCGCACGAGCAGGCCGCGGCCACCGGCATGACAGTCGTAGCCTGATCGCCAACCACAAGCCAACCGCTCACGGGTTGTAGAATAGCCGTTGGCAGTTTGGCCGTATGGAGGAAGAAAGCAATGGCACCCTCATTCATGGCCGGAATTCCGGCGCTCAAAGATCTCAATCTCGACCTCAGGCGGCGGATGGACCAGGCAGTGGCCACATTCCAGGCCAGTCTGGCGTCTACGCGCACCGGCCGCGCCAGCGTGCACATGGTCGACCAGGTCAAGGTGGATTACTACGGCACCCCAACCCCCATCAGCCAGATGGCGCAGGTCTCCGCGCCCGAGGCGCAGCTGATTCTGATTTCGCCCTGGGACCCCACCGTCCTGAAAGACATGGAGAAAGCCATCCAGGCTGCCGATCTCGGGCTCAACCCCATGTCCGATGGCAAGGTGCTGCGGATTCCCGTGCCGCCCATGACCGAGGAGCGCCGCCGCGATGTCTGCAAGCACATCAACAAGGTACTTGAAGAACATCGCACCGCCGTCCGCAACGTGCGCCGCGATGGCAACGATGCCCTCAAGAAGCTGGCCAAAGACAAAAAGATCGGCGAGGACGAAGAAAAGCGCGCTCTTGAAGAAGTGCAGAAGATGACCGACGAAGAGATCCGCCGCATGGAAGAACTCTCACGCAAGAAAGAAGCCGAAGTCATGCAGGTGTGACGATAGGCAACGGTCTCATTCACCTTCGTCAAGAATATTCCCACACCGGAGATTCCTGCGGCCCTGCTCCTGACTCCACGCGTGTGTCATCAGTCGAGCCAGAAGCCTAATCCCGGTTTGAAGGGACAGAGAAGAATGTCAGTTCGATCGAAGTTGCTTACCCTGGCAATCGTGGTTGTTTATGCGGTCGCGATGGTGAGCACGAATGGCATTTTCACCATTCTCGACGATGAGAGCACCATAGTTTCTATGGCCGGCAGTCCCGTGCTGCCCACTGTGCAGTTGTATCTTCACGGCGGCTCCGTCAACGAGCATCCGCCGGCATCTGACATCCTGCTGCACGGCTGGATGGTTGCCACCGGATACGCCTTCTCCGCCCTTCGCATCTTTGCCAACATCTTCTATATTCTTGGCACTCTGTTCCTGGCACTCTCAGCGTATCGGCTCGGGGGAATGAAGGCCTACTGGGCAGCCCTCGTCCTCTCGTTCGCGTGGCCTTTTGCCTTCCAGTACGGGCGCATTACAGGCTGGTATTGCTGCAGCTTCTTCCTTGTGGCGCTTGCAACATGGCTCTATCTTGAGATTCTGGATGGGCGCGGCTACGGCTGGTGGGTCGCATTCACAGCAGCCGCCATTCTGATGGTATGGACCAACTATTTTGGGGTCGCCACCCTGCTGTTGCTGCTCCTCGACCTTCTATTCTTCCATCGGGACATCGCACGCAAGAACAGAACGGCTCTTTTGCTCTCCATCGCTGCGGTTGTCTTGAGTTTTCTTCCCTTTTTCCGGGTCGTTATCGACGATCTTGGATCACATGCCATGGGCGTGCACTCCGGAGTCGATTGGAAGGCGATGGTCGCCGAAGTTGGCTATCCTCTGTTCTCCATCTTCGGCTCGGTTGCGGTCGCGCCGTGGTATTTGCCTCTCAGCATTCCTGTTTTTGCAGCCACCATCGCTCTGCTCGTATCTATCTGGCGCAGCCCCGGACGCAGATGGCTGGTCTATCTCGGACTATCGGTGGTCCTGCTCGAACTGAGCGGGCAAACCAACGTGAAGCGCGTACTTTTTCTGCTCCCGTGGTTATTTGTTGCTATGATTCAGGCCGCGCTCGGAAAGGCCGCTATTTACCCGAGGCTCGCGTGGGCTGCAATCGTTACCTTGGTCGTTGCAGGCTGGATCGGCATCATCTCAGGCAGGCACTACGCGACGGCCAACCTCTATGAGCCGTGGAAAAACGTCGCGCAGGTAGTGGCTGGTAACGCGCGCGCCGGAGATACCGTCATCAGCGACAGTTTTCCGTTCTTCTTTTACATGAACTATCAGCTTGGCCTTGAGCGGGAGACCCAGGCAGACAGCGGGTCCGACCTGACGGCTGGCGTGTACCAATCTCATGGATACAGGATCCTCGAGCCGGACGGAGAAGAACAATGGCTTGACGGTCTCAAGGGCAAGGTCGTGCTCGTGAGCGGTGCGGCATATCTTGACGAGGTCCAATGGATGGCATCCTTGAACGATCGTTTGCATCAGCGATGCAATGTCCAGGGCGAGTATCGGGCTGTTCCAGACCCTGCGCTTGAGTTCAAGGCGAAATTTGTAAAAGACGCGCCCGCGCTCGCGTTTCGCGTTGACGTAACCTGGTTCGATTGTTCCGGGCAGGGCAGGTAAGATGCGCACACACTCAAACAATCGCACCGGCGCAGCCTTCTAAAATCCGCGGCTGCGGAAGAGGTAGAAAAGCTCGATCAGCAGGATTAAAACGACCACAACTTCTAGGAAGAACCCCCGGGCATGGTTGAATTGTTCCACCATGTCTTGATAGAGGTCTTCTGCAGTTTTCATTTTCTTCGCGACCAGGTCCTTGTAATCAGGAACGCCAACCCTGGCTGCGGCGAGCCGATAAAGACGCGCGGCAAACATATCGCTGAGAAATTTGATTGAGTTATCGGCGCGCTCCGTTAATTCGCCAATTTCGAGCAGAATTGAGTGCAGGCGGGTTGCGGAACGGGACATGCGCCATCGCGAAAGCATCCCCTTTTTCCGTTCCAGCGACTGGTAGACGTTGTCCAGGACGCCCGTGAGCAGTTCATCGTAGTGACGGAATTCCAAAAGTTGCGAGTTGGCGTATTCGAGCAGTTGAATGGCTGTTTCCGCTCCCGCATTGCTGTCGTAAAGGAATGCCGCGTTCCAACCAATAACGGTGAGGTCGTTCTCGTAGTATGAAATACGCGACTGCAAGACTTCAGTACACTCACCTTCCGACAGGCGAAGCTTGTCTCCGCGAACGATCTGGGCAATCTCCCGGCCATGATCGCGGGTGAGGTCGGCAGCAGTCGGCGTTCCATTCTCCTCGCGCACATGGAATATGAAGTAGTCTTCGCTGAGCCATCGGGCATAGGGCTTTACCTGCGCGGCTGCGGCTCGTTCCAGGCGCTGGCGCACAATCGGCTCTACGCGCGTAACAAAATCCACGTCCCACACCCACTGGCTGGCCAGATGAACCAGGCTTTGCCAATCGCCTGAAAAGGTGAGCTGGTATAGGACGCTGACGACGCCGTAGTCGTAGAACTTGATCTCGCCCTCAAGCCGCTCACCGGCCGCCAGGAGAAGAGGTTCAAGGGGTTCGACGACCGGCGGCCGGTGGTAACGCACATAGGTGGGCACCGAGTGTTTGGTCTTGGGTTGTTGCACGATGCGGGCGTTCGCGGCCCGCTGCAGTTGGTCGAGCCGGAGCTCTTCGCACACATCGAATTGGATCAGCACAAGGACCGAGCCACTGACTGGAGATGGGCTCGGCGATGGAGACGCGGCCGCCATGTTTCACCTTGATGCGGCTACTTCTTTGCGCGTTTGTAAAACGGCAGCGGCACCTGCTTTGCCCTTACGGCATTAGCGCGGCACTGCACGATTACATCTTCGCCACTTGCGGCCACGCTCGCAGGCACCAGCGCCATGGCGATGTTCGTCTTGAGAAACGGCGCGGGCGAGCCCGAGGTGACAGTGCCGATTTTTTCCCCGCTCAACGACAGCACGTCGTATCCGTCCCGCCCGATGCCGCGATCGACCATCTCGAGGCCTACGATCTTGCGCTTTGGTCCGCCCGCAGCCTGCACAGCCAGCAAAGCATCGCGCCCGATGAAGTTTCCCTTATCCAGCTTGAGCCAGCGGTCGAGCCCGCCCTCAAACACGTTGATCTCCTCGGAGATTTCGTGGCCGTAGAGGCTCATGCCTGCCTCCAGCCGCAGCGTATTGCGCGCACCAAGCCCGCAAGGCCGAATGCCGAACTCCGCGCCCGCTTCGAGCAGGGCTTCCCACATCTTCACGGTCGTTGGCTCGTCGGCAGGAATGTAGACCTCGAATCCGTCTTCGCCCGAATAGCCGGTGCGCGCGATCAGCACATTGGGAATGCCCGCCACGGTGCCCCACGTGAACCAATAGTTCTTGATTGCAGCCAGGTCAACTTTGGTCAGCTTGCTCAGGGTCTCCAGCGCGCGCGGACCCTGCAACGCCAGTTGCGAGTAATAGCTGGAATAGTCGCTGATGTGGATCGATGGAAAACTGCCGACCTGCATGCGAATCCAGGCGTAGTCTTTATCTTTCGTTCCCGCATTCACTACCAGCATGTAGTCGTTCGGGCTGAGCCGGTGGACGAGGATGTCGTCAACGAAAGTGCCCGCGGGCATCAGGAGTGCGGAATAGTGCGCCTGGCCGTCCTTCAGCTTTGACGCGTCGTTCATGGTGATGTGCTGAATGGCAGCTAGCGCCCCAGGTCCGCGAAACTGGATCTCGCCCATGTGGCTGACGTCGAACAGGCCCACTCCGGTGCGTACAGCCATGTGTTCTGCAATCAGGCCTCCGCCCGGACCTGGATACTCGACCGGCATATCCCATCCGCCGAAGTCCACCATCTTTGCCTTGAGAGCGCGATGCGTAGCGTTGAGGGCAGTCTTCTTAAGAGGCGTTGAAGCGGCTGCTTCTTGTGCGGGCGTGACAGGCGTCGACATGGTGACATTCCTTTCGGGAGTCTTCCTTCTTCACGATAGGTTGGGGAGGCGGCGTGGTCAAACCGGGCTCGCAGATGAAAAGGACCGTCGGGACCGGCGAGAGCAGGACGCCAGCGCGCAATAGAATGAGGTCATGAACCAGTTTCGAGGCGTCTTGATGCTGCTGGCTGCGGGTGTGGCATTTTGGCGCGGTTGGCAGATCCATGTCGGACACAACGCTCTCCTGGCCTACGCACTCTCTGCAGTCGCGCTGGGCCTGGCCGTCTGGCACTTCACGCGCAAGCCAGATAAGCCGCGCGTGTGAGCTGAACTCGATCCGCAATCCGGCTGCCTTCGCGAGGACCGAATGAAGTTGACGCATACGTTGTACAACCGTATTCAGGGCCGCAGCGTCGATCGGCTGGCGGCTTTGAGTGACGGCATCTTCGCCGTGGCCATGACGCTGCTGGTGCTCGATCTTCATCTCCCCTCGGCGGCCCAGGTGCATGGCGAGCGGGAGCTCCTCAATGCGCTGGGGTCGCTGGGGCCACAGTGGATTGCCTACCTGATGAGTTTCCTCACCCTCGGCATCTTCTGGGCCGGTCAGCAAACCCAGTTGAATCACTTCAGCGATGGTAATCGCGATCTCACCTGGATCCACCTTGGGTTTCTCTTCGCTATTACCCTCCTGCCGCTTTCCACGCGTCTGCTGGCCGACTTTATTACCTACCGGTCGGCCCTGGGCATCTACTGGCTCAATATTTTTGTTGCCGGCGCCATGCTCTATTGGAGTTGGAAATATGCAACAAAGGCCGGCCTGATCAAGGAAGATACTCCGGCCGAGGTGCGGGCCAGCATCTGCAAACGGGTATTCATTGCCCAGTCGCTTTATGCAGCCGGCGCGGCGCTCTGCGTCTTCAACACATGGGTCAGCATTGCGGCTATCGTGCTGGTGCAGTTGAACTACGCCGTCGCTCCGCGCCTTTTTAGGCATAAGGAATAACCCGGATTAGCCACTGCGCACCCCCCAGGATGGGTGCTAGGCTGGCGGGAATGGAATTCAGCTACAAACTGACGGAAGACGATTTTATCCGTGGCGTTCGCCTCGAGCGTAAGGCCTCTTCCCGATCGAGCCTCAAGACCGCGTTGTTCTGGATGTCGATCATGGGCGGCCTTATGATCCTCTTTGCCTCAATTCGGCCCGGAGATCATCAGGCACCTGACAGCACCTCCGCCGCGGTTTTCAGTTCTGCGCAGCCCAGCCCCACCACCCTGGCCGGCAAAACAGCCGCCCTCCTGCAACAGGTTGGGCCGTTTCTGGTGATCGCAGGCCTGTGGATTCTGTTGGTAAAGGGGTTGGTGCCTTTGCGGCTGCGTTACCTCTACCGCAAAGATCCGCGCATGCAGGCATACTTCGTGGTCGAATTGACCGGGGATTCGATTTCAACGTACAACGCCGCGGGAACCTCCTCGAGAAGCGCATGGAATGTCTACGACGGTTGGTGCGAGTGCGAGGGGATCATTGTGCTCATGTTTCACTCCGGCGCATATTCCATCATGTCGCTCGCCGGGCTCTCGCCGCTTCAGCAGGACGACGTACGCGGCATTCTGACGGCGGCGCTGCCCAGAAAATAGATCCGCCGAAACCGTTACTCAAGTAACGCAACTCCATCGGTCAATTCGGGTTCATTTTGATACACCGGGCGAACTGCATGCCCGGAATCGAGAGGTGATCCCCTTGTTGACCACGGCTTTAAACTCTTTGGTGGCAGTTCGGCTTGGCGGTTTCAGATTGATGCATGGCGTGGGACGCGATGGGTTTGGCCCACTGCTGATCGGCCTCTCCATCGTTGGCGCTTTCATTTGGGCGCTGTCGCGTTTAACTGGGCGTCCAGCCTGAATCCAGTCAGGCACGGGGAAGTTCCCGTCTACTTGCGGTGCGCTCTCCAGAAGGAACTCACGCCAAGGTAGAAAAAAACCACAACCACGAGCGCTGTTACCAGGAACTTCGAATGATCGGGACCGTGGGCCCAGTTCGCCCTCATGCGCCAGAGATTCGGGGCAAACACCAGAACAGGCAAAAGGAAGAAAACGCCCGTCACTTCAAGCCACAGGATGCCACCCACGCGCTGAAAAGGCTTCAGGAATCCGCCTACGCCGCGGGCGATTCCGCTGCCGGCCTGAGCGGTAACGCGCCTGGCGGTTTGTTCCGCATTCTGGACCCTGGCCGCCGGACTCGCAGGCTGCTGTTGCTGCCCGGACACCGCGGCTTGCGGCGCACCCGCCAGTTGCTGGCTCGCCATGCGCCCGGCAACACGCAGTCCCGTGCCAAGGACCCGCCCAATGATCTGTGGTCTCATTCCGTTTATGATGGTAGCAGCGACGCGGGGTGAGATGCTTCTCGCCGTCGACCGCAGTTTTGCGGTTGCTCGATTCGGACGCTGGCAGTAAGGTAGATAAAACCCACGCCGCAACCCGCGCTCTTATACTCGCGCCGGCCGCCGCTCATGGAGGTATCTGTGACATCCCGTCTGCGCGAACTCATTCAGCAACTGGGCGAGGCCATCCACGAGTCGGTCATTGAAAGCGAACAAATTGCCGGAGTTGTCCAAGATATCCGCAAGCACGGATTCGACGTGCTGCTCATGCTCGAAGCCACCATCGGCCTGAACGAAGTTGCAGCCAAGGAAGCCGAAGCTGCCGCCGCCGGCAGCGGATCTGTGGACAAGGATGCGCCGGCGGGCGAATTTACCCCCAACGACCTGCACTTCCTGCGCTCCCTGCGGATTTCCGTCGAAGGCGAAGAAGAAGGCGCTGCGGAGAACGACACCGAGTAGCCGCAACAGCACATGGAGTTTCTGTTTCGCAGCAGCTCTGCTGGAAAATCAGCTCTTCAGCGCCACCCGAATGTGCAATTCCTTTAGCTGGTGCTCGCTCACCGAGGTGGGCGCGTCGGCCATCAGATCGATCGCCTTTGCCGTCTTGGGGAACGCAATCACTTCGCGCAGGCTCGGTGCGCCGGCCAGCAACATTACGATGCGATCAAGGCCCAGGGCGATACCGCCGTGCGGCGGGGTGCCGTACTCCAGCGCATCGAGAAAGAAGCCAAAACGCGCATGCGCTTCCTCGTCTGAGATTCCCAACGACTTGAAGATCTGCTGCTGCACGTCCTTGCGATGAATACGAATGGAGCCCGAGCCGAGCTCCATGCCGTTCATGGCCAGGTCATAGCAGTTGGCGCGCACGCTGGCAGGGTCGCTCACCAGGTTGGCCATGTCTGCCTCGTAGGGCGAGGTAAAGGGATGGTGCGCGGGCACCCACTTTGCTGAAGCCAGGTCGTACTCGAACATCGGGAAATCGACGATCCAGATCGGATGGAAAGCTGTGCTGCCATCCATCGGGTCTTGCGCATTGCGCTCGTGCGCGTCCACAACTGTCTGCTCGGTCACGCCAAAGGCCCCGTGCCGCTCGGCGTACTTCTTTGAAAGCTCGGTGCGGAAGTTGCCTGCGGCCGCATAGACGTTGATCTCGCGCTCGCTCAGCCGCCCCTCGAATTTGGTGTCGCTGGCCTTGACGTGATGCGCCGGATCGCCGGCCACAATAATCACGAAATCGCCTTCGGCCGCGCCTGCAAGCTCGCGCACCTTGGCCGCCGCTTCAGGGAAGCCCTTGGCGAGCCGCTTAAAGTCGTCGATGAACTTTGCGCCCTTCTTCTGGTCAAAGAGCGGCCAGTTGTCTTCGCGCTCTTTGCGGCTAAGTTCGCCGACCTTGGGAATGCGCAGCGCTACAACGGGAAGCGCAGGATCAATCTGCAGCGTGGCAAGATTCTCATCCGTAAACGCAGGCCGTACGTCCGTCAGTCCGGGGAGGCGCAGGTCCGGCTTGTCGGTGCCGAACTGCCGCATCGAGTCGTCGTAGGTAATCCGCGGAAAGGGCGTGGGCAGCGTGACGCCCGCGGCTTTGAAGCCCGCCGCCAGAAACTGTTCCACCACGGCAAACACGTCCTCGCGCCGGGGGAAGCTCATCTCCAGGTCAACCTGGGTGAACTCAAGCTGGCGGTCGGCGCGCAAATCTTCATCGCGGAAGCAGCGGGCAATTTGAAAATAGCGATCGCAGCCGGAGATCATGAGAATCTGCTTGAAGATCTGCGGGGATTGCGGCAAAGCATAAAATTCGCCCGGATGCACGCGGCTGGGCACCAGGAAGTCGCGCGCGCCCTCCGGTGTTGACTTGGTCAGAATCGGCGTCTCGATCTCAAGAAAGCCCTGGTTGCTCAGGCTCTCTCGGATGGCGAGTGTAATGTCGTGGCGCAGGCGGAAGTTGCGCTGCATCTCAGGGCGGCGCAGGTCCACGTAGCGGTATTTGAGCCGGACTTCCTCGTTCTGAATGGCCTCTTCAGCAGGTGAAAACGGCGCCAGGCGCGCGTCGTTCAACACCAGCAGCTGGGTCGCCTCAATCTCAATCTCTCCTGTCGCCATCTTGGGATTTGTGGCGTCCGCGCCGCGCAGCCGCACCTTGCCCACGGCGGCAACCACGTACTCCGGGCGCACCTGCTCGCCCTTCAGGTGCCCGTCCGGCGTCAATTCCTTGTCCAGAACAATCTGCGCGATTCCGGAGCGGTCCCGCAGATCGAGAAAGATCAGGTTGCCGTGGTCGCGGCGCCGGTTTACCCAGCCCATCAATACGACTTGTTGTCCGGCGTTAGCGGCGCGCAAGTCGCCGCAATGATGCGTCCGTTCGAGACTGCCTAAAAAATCGAGCACTACCTGTGTCCTTTACTCGCCCGCTGGTTTTGAGAGGAAGACAGCCAGTTCCGTGCGGGGAACCTTGGTCTGTATGCCGGTGGCGAAGGTCTTCACTGTCAGGATACCGGATTGAAGCTCATCCTCGCCTAGAATCACAATGCTGCGCGCTGTCTTGTCCGCGGCCTCGAATGACTTTTTAAGCCGGAAGCCGCCGTCGCCCAGCTCGATCCAGAGGCCCTGGTGCCGCAGTTCGCGCGCCAGAACCAGGGCTGCGGGATTCAGTCCTTCGCCCAGCGGCGCGATAAAAGCGTCTGCCTTCAGTGCCGGGGCAGCTTCAAGGGCTTGCAGCGTCAGCACCAGCCGGTCTTCCCCCATGGCAAAGCCAATGCCCGGCGCCTTTGGCCCTCCGATGGCTTCGCTCAAACCGTCGTAGCGGCCTCCGCCCAGCAGCGCATTCTGCGCTCCCAGGCCGCCATGCGTAAATTCGAAGGTGGTGCGCGTGTAGTAGTCCAACCCGCGCACCAGTCGGTGATTGCGCGTGTAGGGCACGGCCGCCGCGTCAAGAGCCGCCAGCACTGCTTCGAAGTGCGCCTTCGAAGCTTCGTCGAGCGAATCAGCGATGACCGGCAGTGTCTCGATAATCGGTTGGTCCGCCGGCACCTTGCAGTCCAGCACACGCAGCGGATTGGTCACGGCGCGCCGCTGGCAATCCGCACACATCTGCCCGACCACAGGCTCGAGTGCAGCGCGCAGGGTGTCGTTATAGCGGGCGCGGTCCGCCGCGGACCCGACAGAATTCAGTTCCAGCGTCCAGCCTGTAATCCCCAACTCGTCGAGCAGGGTCGCCAGCATCTCCAGCACTTCGGCGTCCCGCACCGGGCTCTCACTGCCTGCCGAGGGAGGGCCAAGCACCTCCGCTCCGATCTGCGAAAACTGCCGGTAGCGTCCCTTTTGCGGCCGCTCCCGCCGGAACTGCGGGCCAATGTAGTAAAGCTTCTGCAACTGTCCGGTCTCGCCCAACTGGTGCTCGATGTAGGCGCGAACCACCCCGGCCGTGTTCTCTGGCCGCAGGGTGAGCATCTGGGTCTTTTCCGACTGCGCCCGCGCGCGATCCTCCCAGGTGTACATCTCTTTCGAGACGATGTCGGTTTCTTCGCCCACGCCGCGGGCAAACAGCGCCGTGTCCTCAAAAATCGGCGTGCGTATCTCGCCAAAGTTGTAGCGGGCAAAAACGGCGCGCGCCGTCGCCTCAATGCGGTTCCAGAGGGCGGTTTCCGGCGGCAAAAGGTCGCGCGTGCCGCGCACGGCTTTCAGTGTGGCCATAACTTATCTAGTTTAAATGGGCTGCCAGGAGCGGCCGGCACCTGCGGGTGAGCCAGCCCTGAACCTAGACTCCCAGGATCGAGTGAGCAATCCGAACCCACCAGGCAGAAGTGCTCATCCATGTGTAGGTGACGAAGGCCTGGACAACAAACAATGCGGGCAGCGCGGCGACATAAACCTTGTGCACGCGCCTGTTTACTAGAACATCTCGCAGCACGCCGAGGAGAATCACTCCATCCAGGCACGGGAAAAAGAGTCCATGAAAGTAGAGGTAGTCGAAGCGGCCGAAGGCTGCGTCGAGCAGTCCGCACGTGGCGATGAAGAGCAGCCGGCGGTGCAGTTCAGGTTTCCTGCGCCAGAGAATCGCGAGCGTGAAGAAGATCCCAAAGGCCAGCATGTCATAGAACGGGACGATCAGAAAGGCGTCAGATCCCGGGATATGTTCCGCGGTGGTATCAAAGCGTCCCATCACGATGGAGGTGGTAATGCCGAGGGGCACCATCACTGTGCCCAGCGCGGCGCCGAACCAGCCGAAGAAGCGATGACCCTTCACGTTGTGCGTCCGCACGAGCGCCGACTGGAAGATAAAGAAACCCACCCAACTGGTGAATGCCGCGGCATGGAACCATAGAATCAAGGGCCGCGGAATCGATGGATGGAGCAGGTTGGCATTGACGGTAAGGCGAAAGCCCGACACCACGATCGCCGCGATCAGCAGCGACATGGCGAAGTAGAAATACTTGTCGATGAGACCTTTAGGGCCGGTGATGGCAATCGGTCTCCCGGCGGCGACGCTTTGGGAAATAGAGCTCATGGTTTGACCTCGGTCGTTCGCTACAAATGGAAAGCTTGAGGGAGGGGCGATGGGGAAACTGCCAAAGTCTAGCACGGCAGTTTTTTTACATTCAACGGAAATAGTGAGTGGGAAACGAAGGTTCAACGTGGGGGCAGCGGATAGTCCACCAGCGGATCCATTCGGGGTTGACAAACATAACTGAACGGTTCAGTATCACATTTCGGGAGGCCGTAATGATTCGAGCGCAGAATCTGGTGAAGACATTCGACACATTCACCGCCGTGGACGATGTTTCGTTTGAGGTGGCGGAGGGCGAAATCTTCGCCTTTCTTGGGCCAAATGGCGCAGGCAAGACAACCACGATCAGGATGCTGACGACTCTGCTGAATCCCACCAGCGGGTCGATCGAATTGGACGGTCTCAACCCCGCGAAAAACCAAAATGAGGTGCGACGCCGCTTCGGCATCGTATTTCAGGATCCGAGCCTGGACGGGGACCTGACTGCATGGGAAAACATGGAGATCCACGGCGTTCTCTACCACGTGCCGCACAAAGCGAGGCACCAGCGGATTGAGGCGCTAATGAAGCAGTTTGAGCTATGGGACCGGTGCAAGGACCAGGTGAAGAAGTTCTCCGGCGGCATGAAGCGGAGGCTTGAAATTGCGCGCGGCTTTCTGCACACGCCCAAGATTCTTTTTCTCGATGAACCGACACTCGGACTTGATCCGCAGAGCCGCAACCAGCTTTGGACGCACGTAAAGAAAGTGAATGAGACAGAGAAGACCACGGTCTTTCTAACCACGCACTACATGGACGAGGCCGATCGCGTCGCACATCGAGTCGGCGTGATTGATCATGGGAAACTGGTTGCCGTCGGAACGCCCGCCGAGCTTAAGGAAAAAACCAAAACAGAAAGTCTGGAAGAAGCATTTCTGGCGTTGACTGGCTCGAGCATTCGCGACGAGAGCGCGGCTTCGGCAGACCAGATGCGTCAGTTTGCAAAGATGTGGAGCGGAGGCAAGCGATGAGCGTGATCTATATTTTGTGGCTGAGAGAAATGAAGCGCTATCTGCGCTCGCGCGTACAGATCGTGGCGAGTTTGGGGCAGCCGATCCTGTATTTGATCGTGCTCGGGTTTGGGCTCGGGCCAGTGTTTCAACGTGCGGGTAATGGCAACTATCTGCAGTTCGTATCGCCCGGCGTGATCGGAATGACCGTGCTGTTCTCCTCGATCTTCTCCGGTCTCGGTCTGCTCTGGGACCGGCAGTTCGGCTTCCTGAAAGAAACCCTGGTCGCCCCCGTTCCCCGCTTGCAGATCATGATTGGCCGCACCCTTGGTGGCGCGACAGTGGCTGTGGTGCAAGGGCTGCTGGTGACGATCGTCTGCGTCATTGCAGGGTTCCGGCCGGTTCATCTGGCTACCGTTCCTTTGGCTCTGTGCTTCATGCTGTTGATCGCGACAGTGTTTGCCGGCCTGGGCGTGGCAGTGGGTTCCAGCCTGCAGGACATGCAGGGATTCCAGCTCATCATGAACTTCCTGGTGATGCCTCTTTTCTTTCTTTCTGGCGCACTTTTTCCGCTGGATGGACTGCCGAAGGCCCTCACGGCCGCAACCATGGTGGACCCTCTCTCCTACGGCGTCGACGGCATGCGGGCGATTCTGCTTGGACGGGCACATTACGGCGCCATGATCGACTTCGAGGTGATGGTTGTGATCGCCGCGGCCTTCATCCTGCTCGGGGCGTACCGCTTCTCAAAGATCGAGATCTAGACGATGACGCGACCACGCAGCAAGGAAGCTCATGAACGGGTGTTGCGCGCCGCACTCAAGCTGTTCGGCGAGCGGGGCATTGACGCCACCAGCATGGACGCAATAGCTCATACCTCCGGCGTGAGCAAGGCGACAATGTACAACCATTGGACGAACAAGGAAGTCCTGCTGATGGACGTGATGCTGATGTTGAACGGTCTGGATCGCGATCCCGAGGACGTTGACTCAGGAGACCTGTGCCATGATCTGGCCACCGTGCTGAGCCGCAGGCCGCCAGACCAGTTCGATGCCGCGCGGGAGCGCATGATGCCGGCCATGATTGCCTATTCGGCGGTGCATCACGAGTTTGGCGAGGCATGGAGGCACCGTGTGATGGAGCCGACGCGCACCTGCCTGCGCCGCATTCTGCGCCGCGGTATCAACCGTGGCCTGCTCCCGGCGACACTCGACGCGGAGGCCGGAATCGTGCTTCTGCTGGGACCTATGATCTATGGCCACGTTTTCTATAGAGAGGCGGCAAAACGGCCATTCGATTTTGGGAAGCTGGCAGCGGAGTCCTTCTGGCGCGCCTATGGAGCGGAAAGTGAAAGCGGAGGAAAGATTCGTCGATCGAAACGCGCTCATGCGGAGCCAGGCTGAGACTGCATCTTTGCGTCGAACCACGTATCCTATTTGCCATGGAATACCGTTTACTCGGAGGCTCAGGCCTCAAGGTTTCAGCGCTGGCCTATGGAACCGCCACCTTCGGCGGAACTACGGGCTTCTTCAAGGCAATGGGCACAACTGAAGTCGACGAAGCTCGCCGACTGGTGGATCTCTGCCTCGACGCGGGCGTCAACCTGTTCGACACCGCCAACGGCTATGCGGAGGGGCGATCGGAAGAGGTCCTCGGCCAGGCGCTGAAAGGCAAGCGCGACAAGGTGCTCATCTCCACCAAATCCGGATTTCCTACCGGCCCCGGGCCAAACGATGAGGGTTCGTCGCGCTCCCATCTGCGCCAAGCGCTCGAAGGCAGCCTGCGCCGTCTGGGCACGGACTACATCGACATCTACCATCTGCACGGCTTTGACGCGCTCACGCCGATTGAAGAGGTGCAGCAGACGCTAAATAATTTTGTGCGCGAAGGCAAGGTGCGTTACATCGCCTGCTCCAACTTTTCCGGCTGGCACCTGATGAAGTCGCTGGCCGTGGCCGATCGCTTCGGCTGGACCCGCTTTGTGGCCCACCAGGCCTATTACTCGCTCGTCGGCCGTGAGTTTGAGTGGGAGCTTATGCCTCTCGGCATCGATCAAAAGGTAGGCACGCTGGTGTGGAGTCCGCTGGGCTGGGGACGGCTCACTGGAAAATTGCGCCGAGGCCAGCCGATGCCCAAGAGCAGCCGCCTGCACGAGACGGCAGACCTGGGACCGCAGCCGAGCGATGAGTTCCTCTACACGGTGGTCGATGCGCTCGACAAGGTTGCCGCGGAGACGGGCAAGACCGTTCCCCAGGTTGCCTTGAACTGGCTCTTGCAAAGGCCAACCATTTCATCGGTGATCGTTGGAGCTCGCAATGAAGAGCAACTGCGGCAGAATCTGGGAGCCGCCGGTTGGAATCTGACCAGGGAGCAGGTGGCGGCGCTCGACAAAGCCAGCGAACAACCTGCCGCCTATCCTTACTGGCACCAGCGTAAGTTCTTTTCAAGCAGGAATCCGTTGCCGGTGTAAGAGATTCATGAATCGTCGGATACCCGGCGCCTCTTGTCCCTCAATACTCCTCGTCCCCGCGCGCGACGAACTTGTGCCGATGGCGAAAAACGTAACGGCCAACGAGCCATCCGGCGGCGGATCCCACCAGCACGTCTGACGGGAAATGCTGCTGACCCAGAATGCGAGTAACGCTGACCCCGGCCGCCGCCGAATAAATGAACAACTGCGACCAGCGGGAAGGGTACTCCCCTGCGAGCACCGCCGCAGCGGACCAGGCAACAACGCTGTGCGACGAGGGGAACGAAGAATCAATTCCCGCGTCCGACTCAAAGAAATGTCCTCTGGCGCCGTCCTGGTTGGGCCGCTCGCGCCAGAAAATGAGCTTCATTCCCTGTTCCACGACCACGCTGTCAAGCATGGCTTCGCCGTTCAGGATGCCGGCCTCAGTTGCATGCGGATCCTGCTTGAAATGGCCCAGCCCATACAATGCCACGGGAGTCGCAATAAACCCGCCGATCAGCATGTTCGATGCATCCGTGCTGTGCTGGTTCAGGCTTGCATTGATCGGCACCACCTGCGTCATGGCGCGCGTGTCTGTTGCCATGGCGGCTCCGGTCGCAACGGCGAGCGGCAGAAGAAACTTCATGTCATCGCCGCTGATGCGGAACGGGCTGCTCCAGATGCCGCCCTGATCGTGCAGTAAATGCAGCGGCGTGTTGCGGAGTGTTACTGCGTCCGAGCCGCCGGTCCGGCCGCTCCCGATCTGGCTGGTCTCAGTGGCCTGCGGCTTCGGCGCGTCGGGAACTTGAGCAGCGTTGTCCGCCTTATCCGCTGTCTGGCCGTTAGCTGCGATGCAGAGTGCAAGCATCTGTACGCATGCGAGCGCAGTTTGCAAGCTGGACCGCTTGCATTGGAAAAGCCTGAGTTCGAAGATCGCCAGCTTGTTTGAAATGGCACACTCCAGAACCTGGATTTTGACTTCGAATACGAATAATTCTATGCGAACGCACCCCGCGCGGCTGTCATCTTCTCAGCCCTGCGGTTCCTTCAGGTAGATCTCAACGTAGTCAAGGTAGTTCTTCGCGTATTCGCGAATCAGTTCGTAGTCCTTGTCGGTAATGTCGCGGCGCATTTTGGCGGGAACGCCAGCCCAGAGAGTGCGCGGCGGAACAATCGTGCCCTCGGCAACAACCGAGCCGGCCGCAATGATGGAACCTGCGCCGATGCGGGAGTTGTTCAGCACCCGGGCGCCCATGCCGATGACCACCATGTCTTCGACGGTACAGCCATGGACGGTGGCGTTGTGTCCAATCGTCACCCAGTCACCGACGATCACGGGGTAAAGGTTGCGCTGACCATGCAGAACCGCGCAGTCCTGCACATTGGAGCAGGCGCCCACGCGGATCGAGTTGACGTCGCCTCGCAGAACGGCATTCATCCATACTGAGGAATGATCGCCGACGATCACGTCCCCGATCAACTGGGCAGAGACGTCAATGTAACAACTTGAGGCAAACTGGGGCCGGTGTCCCTGGTAGGTGCGAATCATGTCGGTGCAACCTCCGCCGTGGGCGCGGAACTCCCACATAATGAGTCTAATAGAGGAACAGGCCAGTACGCCGAGAAGCTTCTGTATCGGCCGGCATGTCGGCTCAACCAAACAAATCCAAATGAATTGTTCGCAATACAAAACAAAATGGACTCGCCCGCCGGAGTCTTGCAGACCAGACCCGTAGCCTAAATTCCCTATTTCGAGTATCCTAGAACTGCCACATGGCGGGTTTGGAGGTGGGATTTTTTGGCAGAAGTTCGTGTTCAGGAAGGCGAACCCCTCGAGAACGCGCTTCGCCGGTTCAAGCGTAAGGTGCAGCAGGAAGACATCATCAAGGAAGTCAAGCGTCACTCCTACTACCTCAAGCCCGGTGAGAAGCGTCGCGTCAAGGCAGCTTTGGCGCGCAAGCGGAATCGTAAGAAGGCTCGTAAAGAGCAGGATTAACGGTTTAACCAATTGCGGTACGGATAGCCTCGGCGGCTCCCGCCCTTCATCAGGCGGGAGCTGACGAAGAGTAAATGCTTAATCGGGACTCCTACCGTGATTGCGCATTTTCTTAATTACCTGGCTTTTTCAGAATGCATTCATTCCTACAGTTCTGCCGACTAATCGGCTAGACAATTCAGCGCCGCCGTCTTTTTACCGCGGCCCGGGCCCTTGTTTTGTACAACGAACGGAAACAGGGAACCGGGACCGGCACGTCTCTTTTGAGCCACGGCCGATTTCGAAGCAAGTCCCTGTTTCAGGGAAGCCGGCCATGGAATTCACTGATCGTATTCTGAAGTGCATTGACTGCGGCTCCGAGTTTGTCTTTACAGCGGGTGAGCAGGTCTTTTTCAACGATAAACAGTTCAAGAACGATCCCAAGCGCTGCAAGCAGTGCAAGGCTAAGCGCGTCCGCGGCAACCAGAAGGTTCGCCCTGAGACGCGTACCACCTGCTCTGAGTGTGGTGCAGAGACAACCGTTCCGTTCAAGCCAACACAGGGAAGACCCGTACTCTGCCGCACCTGCTTCCAGAAGAATGGAAATCTGGCCAGTGCTCCTGAGGCGGTCTCTTAGAGCTATTCAAGAAGCGCAGCCGGGCCTTATTTGAGCCCCATGCTGAACAGCAGGTCGCCTCTGAATCCCGAGGGGAACCCAGCCTGCCGAATCAGAGTGGTCAGTTGCGCCCAATGACGTTGGCTGTGGAAGAGCGCGTGCATGGCGATCTTGCGCCGCGAGACCGTACGAGCCTCTACCGGCACCCAGTCAAACTCCAGCACATAAGACTTGCTCCATTCCTCGTCAGCAGCAGCCAGCAGGCTCCGATAGACCTGCATTGCCTGCGTGTGCAAAGCGAACAGCGCATCGAGCGGCCCTTCCGGCAACTGCTCTTTCGTGATGACCGGTACGCCGGCCAGGCACTGGGCCCAGCGTAGTTCCGCGGTCCAGATGTGCCGCACAAACTCCTGCACGTTTTTGGCAGGGCCAATGTCGCAGGGCAAGGCAAGCAGGTGCGGGTTGGCTTCCAGGTGGCTTTTCCAATAGCGTGCGGCCTCGTCATTCCAGGCCAGCAGTTCCTCCAGAGTGATTGCAGCGCTCATGGTCTCTCCTGTCGGCGATCAGTTCCCCGGCTTCAGAGCGCGGTGGCCAATGTCTCGCCGGTAGTACATTCCTTCAAAGTGAATCTCGGCCATAGCCTGGTACGCGCGCGCCAATGCCTCTTTCAGCGAGTCACCCGCCGCCGTTACGCCCAGCACACGCCCCCCGGCTGTATGCAGCTTGCCCCCAACCAGCGTCGTGCCCGAATGGAAAACCTGGACGCCAGGAACCTGCGACGCCGACCCAAGGCCGAGGATCGGCAATCCAGTCTTGTAGCTCCCTGGATAGCCGCCCGAACTCGCGATCACGCATGCTGAAGCGCCGTGATTCCAGCTGAGCTGGGTCTGGGCCAGCCGGCCGTCGATTGCGGCTTCAAGAGCATCCACCAGATCGCTATTCAGCCGCACCAGCAGGGCCTGCGTCTCGGGATCGCCAAACCGCGCGTTGAACTCCAGCACCTGCGGACCTCGCGCGGTCATCATCAATCCGATGTAAAGCACGCCGGCAAACGGGGTCCCCTCCTCCGCCATGCCTTGAATCGTTGGCTCGGCAATGTGCTTCAGAATCCACTCCGTCATTCCGGGTTCCAGCAGCTCGTCGGTCGAGTAAACGCCCATCCCCCCGGTATTCGGACCGGTGTCGCCCTCGCCAACGCGCTTGTGGTCCTGGGCGGGAACCAGCGGCACCACGTTCGCTCCGTCGCTAAGGCAAAGGAAGCTCACCTCATCGCCTTCGAGGAACTCCTCGATCACAACCTGTTCCGCTGCCTCACCCAGGAGCTCGCCTGAGAACAGCCCCTGGGCAGCCTCTTGAGCGGTATGCCGCGAGCTGCAGATGATCACGCCCTTGCCCGCGGCCAGGCCATCGGCCTTCACGACAATCGGCGCGTGAAAATAGTCGATTGCCTTTTCCACCTCGGCAACGCTGGAGCAAACGGCAAAATTGCCCGTGGGGATTTTGTGGCGCTGCAGAAATTGTTTTGCAAATCCCTTGCTGGTCTCAAGCATCGCCGCGGCGCGCGTGGGGCCGAAGACGCGCAGACCCCGCTCCTGGAGCGCGTCCACAATTCCCAGTGAGAGCGGCAGCTCCGGGCCCACAATCGTCAGGCCGGGCTGCTCGGCCTCAGCCAGCCGCACCATGGCCTCCACGTCTTTCAAGTTCACGGGCACGCAACGGGCAACCTGCGCGATTCCACCATTGCCAGGCGCGCAAACCACCTCCGTTACGCGTTCACTCCGCTTTACCGCCCATGCAATCGCATGCTCGCGGCCACCGGAACCAAGGATCAAGACTTTCATGAAGAGCACACCTTCCAAACGGGCTTGACTCACGCCCAAAAGCTAATGGTCGGCAATGCGGGGGGTGCAAGTCAAACGCTCCGCGTAAATGGGCCAACCCGCCCTTCTCCCGAATCCAATCTGCTCCTCCCCTATACTTGTGCGTGGTGGCCCCCCGCCCGGCGGCTCACCGTGAATCCAGCGAGATCCGCCATGGTCGAAACCCGCATCAAGCCGTACAACGAACAGGTCGCCGAACAGGAACGGCGAGCACAGCAGCAGCGTGCTTATCGTCGAAATCAGGCTCTTGGACTCATCCTTGTGGCCGTCGTGATTCTCGGTTGGGCTCTACTCCACACCAATCCGTCGTGGATCTTTCCGATCGGCTGGTGGCGCCCGTGAGTGCTCCGCGCACGGCGAAAGGCGGCTTCGCCGCGCAAGACCCTGCAACGACACCTTTGCTTGTCGTCCTGCTCGGCCCTACCGGCAGCGGCAAAACTGCCCTCTCGCTCGCGCTCGGCGAACAATTCTCTGGCGAAATTGTCAGTTGCGATTCCGTGGCTGTCTATCGTGGGATGGATCTGGGCTCAGCCAAACCCACAGCAGAAGAACGCGTGCGCTTGGCGCACCACGTCATTGACGTGGCCGATCCCGACCAGCCGTTTACCGCCGGAGACTATAGCCGCCTCGCGCGCGCGGCCTTGCGCGAAATCGACGGCCGGGGAAGGCTTCCGATTGTGACCGGTGGAACGGGCCTCTATCTGCGCGCGCTCACCGATGGCCTGTTTGCCGGGCCTCAGCGCCAACAGGAACTGCGCGAGCGTCTGGAGCGCAGCAGGCAACGTCAGGGTGAGGGCTGGCTCCATCGCCTCCTGGCCAAGCTCGATCCATCATCGGCAGCACGCATTCACGCCAACGACACGCCCAAGCTGATCCGCGCGATCGAAGTCTGTCTCGCGGGCCGCAAACCCATGTCGCAGGTTCTTGCGCGCGATCCTCTCACTGGCTTTCGGCTCTTGCGCATCGGGCTCAATCCACCGCGGCAGCAGCTTTATGATCGCCTTAACCGCCGCTGCGCCCAGATGTTTGCTGCGGGCCTTGTCGAAGAAACTCGCGGTTTGCTTGAGCGTTTCGGCGCGGTGAAGGCACTCGACTCCCTCGGCTACCGGCAGGCAATGGCCGTTCTGTCTGCAGGTTCCAGCATGGAAGACGGGATCAAAGCCGCGCAGCAAGGCCACCGCAACTACGCCAAGCGCCAGCTCACCTGGTTTCGCCGCGAGCCTGACGTTCACTGGATTACGGCCTTCGGCAACGACGGGGACGCCGTGCAGGCTGCAGCCGCGCTGGTTAAGGCCGCGATCTAGGCCCAATTCCCGCCTGATTCCTTAGACCGGCACCAACCGGGCCCCGCAGCCAACACGCATCCTTTAAACTGAAGGCTGCAATGCGGCGCGTGCTCTTCCTATGTGCACCCCGGAACGGAGTTTTCCTTGCCTGATACAAAGCCAGCCACCACCCCCGCCGCGAATTTGGACACCATCTACGACGTAGCTATCATCGGCGGCGGTCCCGCCGGCTATACAGCAGCGATTCGCGGAGCGGAGTACGGGTTGAAAGTTGCGCTCATTGACAACGCGCCAAAACTTGGCGGCACCTGCCTGCACGTCGGCTGCATCCCCACCAAGGCGCTGCTGTTTAATGCCGAGTTGTGGGACCACCTGAAGAGCGCAGCGGAGTTCGGCATAGCCGGCATCGGCACGCCGCAGCTCGACTGGGCCGCGGTGCTCAACCGCAAGAACTCCATCATCACTAAACACGTCAAGGGCCTCGAATTCCTGATGAAGAAGCACAAGATCGCGGTCATCGCGGGCTATGGAAAGCTGACCGGACCCGCGAGGGACGGCGTACACACTGTCGACGTTAGCGCGGCAGGTGGTCAGGTCAGTCAGGTGAAGGCGAAAAATGTCATCCTCGCAAGCGGATCCGCGGCCAAAATGCTCCCGGGGCTCAAACCCGACTCCACCATTCTCACCAACATCGAGATTCTCTCCCTCGACCGCGTTCCCAAATCGCTCATCGTCATCGGTGCGGGCGCGGTGGGCATCGAGTTCAGCTCCATCTTCCGCAGCTTCGGCACCGAAGTCACAATTCTCGAATTCCTGCCGCGCATCGTTCCCGTTGAAGACGAGGAGATTTCGAAAGAGCTCACGCGCCTCTTCAAAAAGCGCGGCATCGACGTCAACACCGGTGCGAAGGTCGAGAAGGTCGAGAAGACCGATGCCGGCGTCAAGGTCACGTACACCGACCAGAACGGCAAAACTCAAGTCAAGGAAGCCGAAAAGGTCCTCGTAGCCGTCGGCCGCGCCGGACAAACAGAAAATGTCGGCTTGGAAAAAACGAAGGTCGAGCTGGAGCGCGGCCTGGTCAAAGTTGGCCCGGCACAGGAGACGGCCGAGCCCGGCGTTTACGCGATCGGCGACATCGTGGCAGGCTTGCCGCAGCTTGCCCATGTGGGCGCAATGGCTGGCATGGTGGCCGTCGCCAAAATAGCCGGCAAGAAATTCCGACCGATCAATCGCGAACGAATCCCCGGCTGCACCTATAGCGACCCGCAGGTCGGCTCAGTGGGTCTGACCGAGGCGCAGGCTAAAGAAAAAGGCCACGACGTCAAGGTGGGCAAGTTCCCCTTCGCGGGCAACTCGAAGGCGACCATCGTGGGCAGCCATGATGGCTTTGTGAAGATTGTCTCGGACGCAAAATACGGCGAGATACTCGGCGTCCACATCCTCGGCCCGCAAGCCACGGAGCTCATCGCCGAAGCCGTTGCGGTACTCGAACTCGAAGGGACGGTGGAGGAGATGATGTTCACCATCCACGCGCATCCCACGTTAGCCGAGTCCATGCTCGATGCCTACGGCGCGGTCGAAGGAATGGCAATCAACGCGTGACATCCGAGTTGCTGATTCGGTTTGCAGGCAAGAAAAGGTCAAAGCAAGTGAAATCGCCGATAGTGCTCACCGCGAGTGCGATCCTTCTTTTTGGCATGGGATTGGCGCTCAACTTTTTGCCGCAGGAAGTTGCCGCTGCATTGGGCCTGGGTAATGCACCCATGGCCGTTCTGGTCCTGCAGGTGCTTTCCGCGGCGCTGCTTGGGATGGGGTTTCTCAATTGGCTTTCGAAGGGGAACCCGATGGGAGGGATCTATTCCCGGCCCCTTGCGCTGCAGAATTTTCTATTCTTTGGTGTGAGTGCAATTTCGCTGGACCGCGCTGCACTTCGCGCTGCGACCCTGCCGGCGATTCAAATTGCGGCTTGCGTATTTACAGCGTTCGCCGTTGCATTCGGTTGGCTGATGTTCTTCCACGACCCCATTTCAAAGGAACAGACAAACGAGGCGCACCCTTGATGGTGCGGCTCTAGTTCCTTTGGCGGTGTTTGAATAATTCCTAAAGCTCCGTTGACTGCCCCGCGACCAGCGCCTGCGCCTTCGCGATAAAGTCCGTCAGCGGCATCGACCCCTGATCTCCCTTGCCTCGTGTGCGCACGCTCACCGCCTCGGCTGTTTCTTCCTTGTCGCCGAACACAAGAATGTACGGTGTCTTCTGGTTGGCAAAGTCTCGAATCTTGGCGTTCATCTTCTCGTTGCGGTCGTCCACTTCCACGCGCAGGCCCGCGTCTTTCAGCGCCTTTTCCACCTTGTCTGAGTACGCCTTGTGCCGCTCGCTGATGGGCACCAGGCCCACCTGCACCGGCGCAAGCCACAGGGGGAAGGCGCCGGCGTAGTGCTCGATCAGCACGCCGAAGAACCGCTCCACCGAGCCGAACAGCGCGCGATGCACCATCACCGGTTGATGCCGCCCTCCATCTTCACCCACGTACTCAAGCTCGAACCGCGCTGGAAGATTGAAGTCGAACTGCACCGTGGACAGCTGCCATAAACGGCCCAGCACGTCCACAAGCTTCACGTCGATTTTCGGTCCATAGAATGCGGCTTCGCCCGGAATCGTCTTGTACGGAATGCCCTTCGCCTTCAGCACATTGTCCAGCGACCGGATGGCCAGGTCCCAGTTCTCATTGGATCCCGCGTAGTGCGCCCTGTCGTTCGGATCCCACGTGGACAGCTCAATCTTGAATTCGGAAAAACCAAAGGTCTTCAGCACCGCCTCGGCAAAATCAATGCACGCTGCCACTTCACTCTCAATCTGCGAAGGCATGCAGAAGATGTGCGCGTCGTCCTGCGTAAAGCCGCGCACGCGCAGCAGACCGTGCATGGTGCCGGAGCGCTCGTACCGGTACACGTTGCCTAATTCCGCATAGCGCACTGGCAAATCGCGATAACTCTTCGGCGAATTCTTGTAGATGAGAATGTGGAACGGGCAATTCATCGGCTTCATCCGATAACTCGCATCGTCCAGTTCCATGGGCGTGAACATGTTGGCCGCGTAGAAGCCTTCGTGTCCCGAGGTCTGCCACAGGTTGATCTTCGCCACGTGCGGCGTGTACACAAGCTGGTATCCGCGCTTGATGCACTCGTCGCGCATCCAGTCCTCCATGATCTTGCGGATCATGGCGCCTTTTGGATGCCAGAAGATGAGTCCCGCGCCAGCCAGTTCCTGAATGCTGAAGAGGTCCAATTGCTTGCCCAGCACGCGATGGTCGCGCTTGGCTGCTTCCTCAAGCCGCGCAAAATGCGCATCCATATCTTTCTGCGAGAAGAACGCCGTGCCGTGGATGCGCTGCAATTGCGGGTTCTTTTCGTCGCCCAGCCAGTAGGCGCCGGCGAGTGTCGTCAGTTTTACGGCCTTCACGCGGCCTGTGGAAGGCACATGCGGCCCCCGGCAAAAATCCACGAAGCTACCGTTGCGGTAAAAGCTCACTTCCGAGCCCGGCTCCGTGAACTTGGTCACGAAGTGTGTTTTCATAAAGTCGCCGTCGCGTTCAAACTCTTTCAACGCTTCTTCGCGCGGCTCGTACTCGCGCACAAACTTTTCGTCGCGCGCCACCACTTCCGCCATCTTCTTCTCAATCAGCGCAAGGTCCTCAGGCGTGAAGGGCTTTTCGCGATAAAAGTCGTAGAAGAAACCAGAGTCCGTAGCGGGCCCGTGCCCAAGCTTGGTCTCAGGAAACAACTCCAGCACGGCCGTAGCCAGCACGTGCGCTGCCGAGTGACGTACAACTTTCAGCGCCTCAGGGTCCTTCTCGGTCACCAGTTCAAGGCGCGAGTCGGCGGTCAACGGGGTCGACAGATCCACTAGCCGGGGAGCAGCCGCATCTTCAGCTGCGTACATCGTCGCTTCAGAGGGAGTCTCGCCGCTCCCGGATTCGCCGTTTCCGGATGAGCCGTGGCCCCCGGCGCCGCCCAGTGGAACCAGCCGCGCAACCACTGAGGCCGCAGCCAGCCGCGGGGAGATGGAGGTGGCAATTTCAAGCGGGGTTGTGCCCGCCGGCACTTCGCGAATGGCCCCATCGGGCAGGTGGACTGCAATTGTCTGCTTGCTCATGATATTGTGTGGGTCCTGAGTTTTCCGGCCGCTTCCCTTGTCGGCAATTGCGGCAACCTTTCAGGATATA
>Ga0224557_1000704_pt1 | contig 35826 bp, 35 predicted proteins | sample 714S31014metaG_FD_180677 | JGI IMG/M metagenome (GOLD analysis project Ga0224557, IMG submission 180677) | Peat soil microbial communities from Stordalen Mire, Sweden - 717 S3 10-14 | ecosystem: Environmental > Terrestrial > Soil > Wetlands > Peat | place: Sweden: Norrbotten County, Stordalen... | reverse complement strand
AAACACTCTGTCGCGGTAGAATCGGTCAAGCGAAAGCCTCCTCTGCTGCCATAAACACTGTCTTGTCAACATGTTTGTAGCACAAGAGGCTTTCGCTCTTTCAACGTTCAGGAATAATGCAGGCTAGGGCGTCGAGGATGTTCCCCTTCACGATATGGGTCGGCCTATTTCTCGCTGCGCTTTTCATGTGACCTCAGCTTGGCTTTGCTTCACCCTGCTGCGACGAAGACTGCCTCCACTCGCCAAAGGTCGTGTTGTCACTCTCTGATTTCCATGCAACATTCCCGCTGACCCCATAACCAGAGACAACTTGTGCGGCTGGTGTCGGCGCTGCAAAGGCGTAGTCCTGTGCGAATTGATATGAGTTGTCGTCGAAAAGGGCAAAAACACCATTCTGAACAAGTTGTTCGCGGAGATTCTTGTAGGTTGCCAGAAGGGATGCGGCGGTTTGCCTCCGTGCTTCGGATACGCCAACGGATTCACCGGAAGCGTGGCATCCGTCGTCGGGCATTGCTGACCCAAAGCGACGCCGGCACACAAAAGCAGAAGTATCAATCGGAACGCGATTTCCAAAATCCGGGGAGTTCTCAGCATCGGTCCCACATTCGAATCAGGATGTCTTAGAGCCCAGTTTCGGAGTCTTCTGCGGTCCGCTTTGATGAAGCCCACCCTTTGGTAACACGCCACCACGGATGTGAGGACGAAAAGCAATAGCGAGGCCTGAGCCCTGATGGCGGAGCGTGAGGGCAGTGCCTTGCCGCCGAAGGGGCGGACCGCGGACAGGCGGCTAGATTGGTGGCATGGCACGAATTGATTTCCATTCTCGTCCGTGCAGAGAGGATGTAGATCGCGCATGAAAGATCTCCTTGAAGTCTTCACTGAATCGTCCAGCCTTTGCAGGGCGACGGCGCCTCGGGCAACAATTACCGGCCGGATTTTGGTGCTCTACAGCAGAAAAGCGGAATTCGGGCGCCAATCGCCTCATCCGAATTGAAAATAAGTTCCTATCGGGGCTGGGCAGTCTCATGCGTTTGCTGCGAACTACGGATCGCTCAATCGCGGAGACAGTCGGCCGACGCCAACATCGCGGGCTCGGTCCTGTTGTGGTGGGCGAAATCTGAACTCAACTCTTCTGATTTGCAACCAGGAGTCTTCGGCAGCAGGTGCTGGTTTCCGAAGAGGGCGATGGACGCCTCCGATCCATGCTCGCTGGCACAGATTTTCAGGGTAGACAGCATTCAATTCATACGGGCGAGCGTCTGAGCGTGGCGACCATCTGTTGGAATTGTGGGTTCTGCTGGAGACTTTTCAGATCGTCGACCATCAGGCTGTCGGCATTTTTATACCCGCGCTTGATGGCCTCGCGAAGATCCTGAAGGGCGTCATCGGAGCGGTTGGCAACCGCGGCCACACACGCGAAGTAGAACCAGACCCTGGAGCGGTCTCCCTGCTCCGAAGAACTGTTCTCCTTTTCGATCACGTCGCGAAACAGCCGGCTGGCTTCGTCGTAGCGATGCTCGTGGGCCAACGCTTTCCCGAGCTGCCGCAAAGCAAACAGGGTGTTGCCATTGAACGGGCCCAGGGTTCGAATTCCGGTTTCGAAAGCCTCGCGGGCAAGCTTTTCGGCTTCCGCGTATTCACCCTCCTCGATCAGTGTTCTGGCGATATCCCCCTTGGAGTCCAAGGCTCGGGGATTTTCCGGTCCGAGGACACGAACCCTGGTCGCAAGGATTTCCCGTTGCAGTTTTTCCGCTTCGTGGAGACGCCCCTCTTGGAAGAGAACATCAGACAACTCGGATTGAGTGGTCAAAGTGTCGGGATGGTCGACACCGAGTGTTTTTACCTGAATAGAGAGCACCTCGTGGTAAAGCTTCTCAGCATCGGTCAAGCGGCTTTCGGTAAAAAGGAGACCCGCAAAGTTGTACAGATAGCCGATTGTTTGCGGGTGTTCGGGTCCCAGCACACGCTGCGCGGCGGCCACATTTTCGCGATACATCAGCTCAGCTTCCGCGTAGCGGCCCTGCGCCTGGATGGACGATGCCAGATCATTCGTCACCGTCAAAGTCTCAGGATGATCCGGCCCCGAGACGCTGCGTTCGACTTCGAGCAACTGGCGATACTCTTTTTCCGCCTCCGCATAGCGGCCCTGGTACCAGAGGCAAATTCCCAGATACTTCATCGCCTGTGATACCTGAGCACTCGCCGGACCAAGGGTGCGCGTTCCAACTTCGATCGCCTCGCGCTCCAGCTTCTCCGCCTCGTCGAAATGGCCCTGCTCCTGCGCGATGTAGGCGAGGTGACCCATGGTCTCCAGCGTCAACGGGTCTCCCGATCCAAGTACGCGATGTTCGCCTGCGAACGCCTGCCTCTCCATTTTCTCCGCTTCTGCATAGTGTCCTTCGATATCTATAATCCGACCAAGCTGAGTCATCGACTCCAGCGTTTTTGGGTCATCCGGCCCAAGCAGGCTCAGGCGAGAATCGAGTGCACGTTTGGCCAGTTCATGAGCACGAGGATAGAGGCCAAGGTTTTGGTAAGTCGTCGCCATGACTTGCGTCATCTGCGATTGCACCTCAGGGTCTTTCGCCAATCCAGTGCCCATATCGTTTGACGCTTTGTCGAGGATTTCGCGGGCTGTAACGCTGTTGCCGCGCGCTTGGCTCGGGTCAGAGACTTTAAACATGCTGGTCATGAAATCGGTGATGCGGGCGGCGCGATCCCGCTCGCGGTTCGCGCGGTCGCGCTCGCGTGTAATCCGGCGCAGTTGCAGCGCTTGCAAAACAGAGAAAGCTGCGAGCACGAGCACTAATCCTGCTGCCACTCCCATGGCCACGCGGTGCCGCCGAGCATACTTCCGCAGTTGATACCCAACACTTGCCGGACGCGCCACGACCGGCTCATGGTTGAGATAACGCCGAATGTCGGCGGCCAACTCGGACGGAGTGCCGTAGCGACGAGCCCGATCTTTCTCGAGCGCTCTCATCGCAATCCAGTCGAGATCACCTCGCAGCATGCTTACCAATTGCCTGGGCTGGGTGCTTCTAGCTTCGGCCGTTCCTTGCGACGTGACCTGATCGCTATTGACCTTGGTGCTAGGGCGCGGCGGTTCTTCGTCGCGCAGCTTTCGCAGCAACTCGTCAGGCGATTGTTTCTGCCGCTGCTTTGTGTCAAATGGCTGCAACCCGGCGAGCAGTACATAGAGAACGACACCCAGAGAGTACACATCGGTGCGAGTGTCGATGTCCTGCACATTTGGATCGGCCTGCTCCGGACTCATATATCCGGGCGTGCCCATGAACAGTCCGAGCTGCGTATGAAGAGGCTCATCCCCACCCTGAGGCGTGATCGCCTTGGCCAGTCCGAAGTCGATAATGCGCGGCGTAGCTTTCCCGTCTACTTCCACAGCCAGAATATTTGCCGGCTTCAAATCGCGATGGATGATGGCTTTCTGGTGGGCATGCTGCACGCCTTCGCAAGCCTGGATGAAGAGTTCGAGACGGTCTGCGATTTTGAGCTTTTTCTGATCGCAATACTCGGTAATGGGTAGCCCCGGTACGTAATCCATCACAAAGTATGGTTGGCCTTGTGGAGTCGTCCCGGCGTCAAACACCTTGGCAATTGCGGGATGATCCATGATGGCCAGCGATTGCCGCTCCGACTGGAAGCGTTGAACAACCGCCTCGTCATACATCCCGGCCTTGATCAGCTTCAGTGCGACTTGGCGCTTGACCGGCGAAGTCTGCTCGGCCAGCCAGACTTGCCCCATGCCGCCTTCACCGAGTTTGCGGACAAGTTGGAATCGCTCCGCGAAGATCTGTCCAGCCGCCAAAGAACCGGAGCTGATTCCATTTGCGACTGAGTCCCATTTGCCGGCCAGGGGCGGCGATTCCAAGAAGCCGGGACGCAAGCCATCGTCGGCCAGCAGGAGCGACTCGACTTCTTCTCGTAGCGCTGGATCGGACACGCAAGCCTCATCGAGAAATTCGCTCCGCTGCTCCGGAGACAGTTGCATGGCCTGGTGGAGAATCTCCTTGACACGCTCCCAGCTGTCGCCTGTCATGGCAATGCCGTCCGGCTCATTTGCCGGTGTAACCAAACACGCGCAGTGGCCCAGTCCCGGTCAACGGTAGCGCGAGAGAGCCCCAGAACCTGGGATATATCGGGAGCCGATAGTCCGCCGAAGAACTTCATCTCCACGATTTTTCCTTGCCTCTCATCGATGCGAGACAGTTCGTCCAGAGCATCGTCGAGGGCCAGGAGTTCGGCGTCTCCGTTGACGGGCAATGCTTCCGCGAATTCGAATGCGATTCGGCATCCGCCGTCTCGCTTGCCTGCCCGGCGTTCGCGGGCGTAGTCCACAAGGACTTGACGCATGAGCCGCGAAGCCACGGCGATGAAATGCGCGCGATTCTGAAACTGCACCGGCTGGGGGCCCATCATCCGCAGGTAGGCTTCGTGAACCAAAGCCGTGCTCTGCAATGTGTGGTCGGGACGCTCCGATTGTAGATGGTAGTGAGCCAGGCGCCGAAGCTCCTTGTAAACCAGGGGCAGTAGATCACGGAGCGCATCTTCATCGCCCTGCTTCCAGTTTTGCAACAGCTCGGTTACCTGACCGCCGCAATCCTCGGGCATGAGTCTCATTGCCCCCTTCCAGAGTGACTCTGAGTTTATTCGCGGGTTTCGGAGTCGTCAACGGCTTTTCATTCTTCACCCAATGGCTCGGTTATGACTAAAACGAGCAATGTGTTTCAGGCAATTCCTGACCCGGCTTTCAGCCAAAGGAGGTCTCGCTTGGCTGGTTAAGAAATTATTTTCAATTCGGATGAGGCGATTGGCTCCCGCATTTCGCCTTTCTGTCTGAGACCGCGAAAATCCGGAAGTGATGCGGCCTCCGATTAGCCAGCGATCCAGCATGACCGGGTTTTTGCACTTCGGGAAGTGAAGAAAAGTTGATCTTGAAAAGGAGAACTTATGACTCGCAGAGCTTGCGCCTTGATTTTTTGTCTGTTGACACCTTTCACTGCTGGTTTGGCCCAGGTCGCCGGGCTCCTGCCGGCGAGCGTGCCCCAGGGAGTGTATGCAAGAGTGGCAGTCGACGACATCTACAGCCAGGCTGTAGGCATTGTGGGTTCCGCGGACCCGGCCACTGACGCGGCTCCCGGGACAATTCCGGTCTCGGACGCTGACAAGGTTGTCCTCCGTTACTTGAAGGTACTGCTGGACAATCCAGCCGTTTCCGGCATAGCAGCCGCTATAAGTTGGAACAGTATCAGCCTGGAAAATCCGGGCCTCGATCCTCGTAATCCGGCAGCTGGGGCCTATCAGTGGAATGCAGTGGACGACGTGTTTCTTGCTGTTCACCGTTGGAACCACAAACACCCCCATAGAACGCCAAAGACGATCCAACTCATCATGAATCCCGGATTCAATTCTCCGGGCTGGCTTTGGACCGATATACAAAATCGCGGATGCGGACCAAACACCCCGAACTGCTCTGCTTCCTGTGACCCGCTGTTTATGAGTCCGCAGCCGGCCGGAGTGGACCTGTCTCATTGCGGATACACGACCATCTTTTTCAGGGTCGAGGGCGAGCCGCAAATACAGATGCCGCTTCCCCTGCCGTGGAGCCCTGTTTACAAGAGCGACTGGGGGATTTTCCTGAAAACGCTGCACCATCGAATCAAGGAAGAGCCTTCAAGTTCGGCGTTTGTGTCGATTGAGATGGCGGGACCAACAGCATCCTCGGCCGAGATGATTTTGCCGACCCAAGCGGATCAGGGCAAGTTTGGAAATACAGACGGAGATCTTGCCCTGTCGACAAAAATCTGGCCAGGAGTAACGACGATTGACGGCCTGGATGTGGCAACGGCATGGAACATGCTGATGGCCAGGAGCGAAGGCGCCGGAGCCAGGTTTGAAAACTCGGTTGCGATCTTTGTCCAGGAGTGGAATGACGCGATAGATAAGTACGCCAGTACATTTTCCGGCATCACGTTGATTCTGACGACAACTACCGACGGGCTGCCGAGCTTTACGCTGCCGGCGGGCGCGCCCAATCCGACGCCGGCTCCGGGGTTTGAGGCGGATTGCGATTTGCCAGCGCACGCTATGGCTTGTGCGGCCGTGACGGACGTTCTGGAACACTTTACCGAATTCGGGGTGGTCGGGGACAACGCCAAGGCGACGCAGGAGAACGGGATGACCGCGTCCTATGACCCCACCGACTTAGGGACCAATGCGGTGAAGTGGCTGGCGGCGACGACCAGCACTGTGACACCAGGCTTGCCGATTATCCCTAAGTACCTGCGGAGGGTTCTTGGCGGGCTACAGTTTGCGCACTCGTTTTCAGACAATACGTTGGACAAACGGCTCGGCAACTCCGATATGCAGGCGGAGGGATGCCCCTCCTATCCTATGCTCTGTCCGCAGCCTCCGCTGACGCCCGCATTGGCACTCGAATTCGTGCTGCAGTTGAGCTTCTTCCAAGGAACGGCCATCGCCCGGGACTATCTGGAATCTGCGACCGTGAACTATGGAAACTGGGAATACACCGACGCACCGATGAATTTTGTGCAGATCTACGACACTGATTTTCTCTATGCAAAAGGGCTGAGCGGCTGCCTGCTTCTTGAGGACATAACAGGCAACCCAGCGACCGACACACCGCCAGACCCAAGCGCTTGTCGGGCGACGCCGGGGACTTTCCTTGCTGAAGACGCCAGGAAGACGCAGGAGGAACTCAAGCTGGCCAACGAGCAGTTGCTCTCGATTGCTGAACCCGCGTATCTGCCCCCCGACCCCTACTACTAAGCGAGGCAATTGACTCATCACGAATGCCTCGGTTTTCGGCAATGGGCTAAGGCGCAAGTTGTCCCCGGGCATAGTCCAAGGATCGAAGAGCCAGCAGATAGTCATAGCGGGCATTCACGGCGGCAACAGCCGCCTGAGTGCTCTGAAGTTGAGCTTGACTGAGCTCAACAATGGAGCTGAGGCCAAGTTTGTAACGTGTCTTTGCGAGAGCGAGCGCCTGAGCGGTTTGTTTCCGAAACTGATCGGCAACCGCAATGCGCCGAAACGCGGTTTGCGCGTTCAGGACTGCAACGCGCACGTCCCGGGCGATGGTGTTGGAGAGTTCCTGGGCCTGCTTTTCGGCAGCTTTCTGACGAAGGCGAACCTCCTGAGTCTGGGCATCTATTCGGAATCCAGTAAAGAGTGGGAGGGTAAGGTTCACTCCTCCGGCGGCGTACCAGTTGGGGACGAAGACTCCGTCTGGAGCGACGGGTGTGATGCCTCCGATCGCCAATGCAGAGATGGTCGGTAGATGTTGAAGCTGTTGAGCGGTGGCGAACTTCTGGTCGGCCGCGGCGTTGAAGCGAAGAGCCTGAAGGTCGGGACGTTGGGCTTGCGCGCTTGCATTGATGGCGGTAGAGCTATCTGGCGATGGCGGAGGCGACGGGACGTCCTCGGGGTCTTCAACCGCGTGATAGAGCATGTCCGCTGGTGCGGCGAGAACAGCGGCGAGAGCGGCGCTCGCAGATGCAACCTCGTTCTCGGCATCCAGTTCCAGCAGTTGCGCCTGGGAGAGATCGGCAGAGGCAACATTGAGATCGAGGTCGCTCTTGAGCGCGCTTTTGGTCAGTGCGGCGGTGAGGCTTTGGACATCGCCCCTTGCCGCAACTGTTGCGTTTGCTACATCGAGTAGAGATTGTGCATTCAGCAGTCGGTAGAAAGATTGGTCCGTTGCCAACAATACATCCTGCTCAGTAGCGAGTGCGGTCTGGTCCTGGGCTTTCTGTTGCAGCTTGTTAGTCGCAACGAGATCGCGGGTGTGACCGAAGTCAGTGATGAGCTGCGAGAACGAGCCACCGGTGCCGGCGTGGGTGTAGATCCCCGCCTTTCGGATAGAGAGAACCCAATCTGACATTCCCCGGATATTTGGATGATAAGCCGAGGCTGGGAGGCCGGTGTCAAGGCTCTGCGACCGCGAACGCGGCGCGCGAAGCGCGGCCTTGACACCGGCCGGGCCTCGGCTACGCTCTGTCTATCCGGGGAACGTCTGCTTGGGTCTGGATTACATGCCCATACCAAATCCTTGACCGATCTCGTGCGCTTGGGCGGGCTGCTGCTCGATAGCCTGTGAGAGCGGGGCCTGTTGAATCGCGGGTGCATGAGACACGTCGCGGCTGAGTTCATGGCCAAGTGTCGCAGCGTCATTCGTGAAAATTTGCGCGTCATGTGCGCCGCGCGAAACGGCGACGTAGGCCATGCGGCTGTTGAGCAATTCCTTTGCGCCAAGGTCGGTGTCCACGTGGATCAGGACCCGATCGGCGGTCTGGCCCTGGCTGGAATGGCTGGTGACGGCATAGCCATAATCGAGATGCACGTGGCTGTTTGGATCGAGTTCGACGGCGCGGCCACCGTCCATCCTCACATGCAAACGTCCGTCGCCGCTGATGCTCTCAATGACGCCCAGTTCGCGGTTAGCCACTTTGAGGTCGTTGGCAGGCGCGGTGAACTGGACACGGTCGCCCTCAGAGAAGTTACGCAGTTCTACGCGGAATACTGAGACGCCCTGCTGCCTGCGCGGATCGTAGGTTCGTTCCGTCGCATCCTGCAATTCGACTGTTAGCCGGTTGGCTACAGCATCGATGCTCTTTACCTGAGCGTATTCGCCTTTGCCGATGCCGGTTTCTTTGGACGCACGCGAGTAGCGCAACACGTCGCCCACCTCATACCGTTCGGCCCATGTGCGATCCGCGCCAGTAAGTTCCTGACGCGGCAAGAGTGTGCGGATGTGATGCTCCGCGTTGCTTACAAGACCCCGGCCCTGCAACTCCACATGGATGCGCTCGTTGATCTCCATGCGAGAGCGATTGTCGGGCGAAACAACCAGCGTGCGCTCAGGCGAATTTGCATACTCTTTTGCAATCGCCGTAATGCGCTCGCCGTGATCGGGAACCTCATGGACGCGGCCCTGTCGGTCAAGATTCTGGACTGCCTCTCGGATTTCGCCACGCGCAAGCTGCTCGACCACCTGTTTCAGTTCCGGGACTTTCTGGCGCACAATCTCATCGAGCCTGACCGTCACCATGCCAGCATCCTGAAGCTGCGCAAATGGCCTTCCTGCCTCTATTGCCTCATGCTGCCGCCTGTCGCCAACCAGCAACACGCGGTCGTTTGCATGGAGCCGGTGGACAAACTCATGCAACTGCCGGGTCGATGCCATTGAGGATTCGTCGAGCACGTACAGCCGTTTTTCGCCCGTGTCGGGCTGCTCGCTACGCGCCAGATATTTCTGGACCGTTGATGTCTCCATCCCTGCCTCGGAGAGCTTCTGGGCCGCGCGCGACGTGGGCGCGAAGCCTTCGACGTGGTACCCCTCGGCCACTGCTGCTTCACGAATCACGGATAGCGTTGTTGTCTTCCCTGCGCCCGCGACGCCATCCAGGCCGACAATTTTCTCGCGCGAAATAAGAATGCTGTCCACGGCCTGACGCTGCGAAGCACTCAATTCTGGGTGCCGGTCTTCGGTCCTGATGCGGACCTGAGGCGAAACCAGCATGGGATCGCCGTAGCCGCGATGGTTGCCCTCCTGCATCCGGGTAATGATCTCGCGCTCCATGCGCACCATTGCCGAGGTTGTGAACTGTCGGTCTGCGCCGCCGTTGGCAACTTCGCGGAATTCGCCGGTTCTGACCCGGCGCTCGAATTCCTGCCGGATGCTGGCATACGTGGTTTCTCCCATGCCGCGTGCCAGCGCCGTTTCGAGGATTGCGCGGCGGTCCTGTACCGCCGATCTCTCAAAGACATGATCCCTGGCCCAAGTCACGGCCCACTGAGCCTGCATCTCCGGCTCTCTGGTTTGATGTTGCCCGTACCCTCGCGCCTGTGCGACAACGCGGTCGGCCTGGTGGCCATACTGAGCGGCCAGCTCCCGGTGCCGCCGCAAGACTTCCTCCTGCGACAACAGTTCCTTGCTGTCGCGCGTGTGGTGCGCGGCGATCTGCGCCGCCGCAGCTCCATCGATGCCTTGCTCCCGCAGATGATCCTTGATCTGTTCCCGGCGCGGGCTGGACGCCTCCAGATACTCTTTCGCATATCCCTTGATTTCCGGCTGCCCATGCTTGCCGCGTTCCAATTCGTAGCCCAGCTTCTCAAGGCGCAGCGCCAACTCCGAGCGGTATACCGCAGTGACGTATCGCTGCGAGACGAAGATCTCATGCGGCTGAAATGCGCGCGTCTGGCCGTTGTCCCGCTCTGTGACGTTGAAGAGCACGGCATGAGTATGTAACTGTGGGGCCGCATAGCCGTTCACGGGACGGGCCGTGTCATGCTCGAAAGTGGCTGCAACAAACTTGCCTGTTGTCTCCGGCGCATGGATGTTCCCGATACGAGCCTGCGTGTAACGCTCCAGTTCGGTCAGCGCAGCGCGCACGCTCTCCCGGTGGGCCAACCGTACTCGGTCGTCGCCGCCGACAAGCGCCGTGATCGATACCGACTTCGGTGCGGAGAACGTGGCATCCCATCCGGCGCGGTGTTCGACGCTCGTGACTTCTTTTCCGTTCTTGCCTTCGTAGGTTCGGGACACCTGATGCCGAACGAGCTGTGCCTCGGAAATAGGGTGCTGCCCCTCGCTCAGTCGAGCGAAGTGTTCGCCCTGAACGGGACCATTAAGATTCCACTGCCGGGCGAGTTGGCCCTGCCATTCGCTGTGGCCCTGCTGGTCGCGGCTCCAATAGTTCTGCTGCTGAGAGGCAAACTCTTTCGTGTAGTAGTTACGAGCCTGGCTGGCCGACAGCGGCTTTGAGATGGTGAGCATAGGGACTGCTCCTCAATGGCCCGAATTGCGCCGGGCCGTGGTTTCGTTCATTCGATCTCGTCCTTTTCGCTACAGAGATAGCCCTCGCCCGTTCCGTTGTAGACGCCGAAGAGCGCAAACGCGAACGATTGCGGCTTGGCGATTGGCTCGGCGCGATCCATATTTGTCCTCGGTGCAGCCGTCTTCGTCTCTATGCGTCGTGCGGCGCTTCGATGCAATGCTGCGACTCCAGACGAGACGCTTTGCGCCAGCGCCGCGCACTCCTCGAAGAGACGCGGAGGAACCTCCCACCAGGAGGAAAGCCGCCGTCGCCAAGCAAACTCGGCGATCAGAGCCAAGCACCACCATTTGAGGCAGAGCCATCCAAACAACACGAGGCAAAACACCGCCATTCCGCACAATTCCGGGAGAATCAGGAAGTCCCAAAGGCTCTCGCCGTCAAATGCGAGGTCGGCCAAATCCTGTCCGACTATCGCCGTTGAAACCTGCTGTGGCGATCCCTCCGTCAAGCCCGACCAGCCGGCATCGATGGCCGACTGAGAGAGCACCATACCGGCTCCGCCGTCGGATCGAACGGCGTCGTCATCCGAAGCCAATTCCGGCTTCCGGTGCGGTCTGGTCTTCCAGATCAGGCGAACTTCGACGGTCGTCGGCGTGACTACCGGCAGCGAACTCCAGAAGTACGCGGGCAGGTAATGGCACTGCATGGGCGTCCAAAACCAGCTTGAACACACCCAAAGCGTTCCGACCTGGACAACCACAGCAAGCGCAGCGAGTCGGGCGAGAACGGCAAGAATCGGCCTCCATTTCATCGCACTTCGCGACCCTTCTCGCCCGCGCGTTCCGTTTGTCGAGCAACGAAATCGGAGAGCATTTTGCGTGCCTGTTCGAGCTTGCGAGCATCGGCTTTATCGCGGATGGTGAGGACAGATTCCGGGAGCAATGGCTTGCTTTCCGCAGTCGCCTGAGCGCCCGCATGGAACAGGCTGAGCAGTGCGTAACGCACCGCCCAAATCTCTGCGAGTAGCAGTTCAACGGGGTCGGCGGGACGCCGCCTTGAGGCAGCTATTGCCGTCTCTCGCAGCCATTCCGAGAGCGGTTTGCCTGCGCGTTCCGCCGCCGATTCCACCTCGGTCAGTTCGTCGGGAGTCAGTCGCGTGGAGATGGTTTTGGTGCGAAAGCCGGGCTTGCTTTCGTCGCTTGTAGACGGCTTGTTCGCTTGCGCAGTCGTCGTTTGGAAGGAATTCATCGGGGAGCCTCCCTTGCTGACTTGCGATTTTGGCCGTACGGTACCGTTCAATCGGACTTACGCGAAGCTCTTACGCTTCAACGTGTTTACGCCGCCGCAGTCTGCGGCCCTATTTTCGTCAACGCGTGTAAACGCGCGTAGACGTTGGTAAACGCAGAGAGCTTAACTTGCTGTTGTAGCGGAAGTTGACATTTGCAAACGTCACTGCGCTCCAAAGCGCGCCACAGTTCCCTAATTGGGGGTGACGTGTCCACCTGCTTCCGCTGCGACAGCAGCGCCGTTCTTAAATCTCGCCGTACTCAAGCATCAGCTCACCGGAGATGCGCTGCAGTTCGGGCTTCTCCCAGGCACGGCGAAACGCCTCCCGTAGCGAAGCCCATTCCTCAGACGTGAACCCGAATGAGACGGAACCCTGACAGCGAACCCACACGGGCGGCACCGTGGTCTCCATGGCCGTGTAACCAAAGAACCAGCGGCCCCGCCAGAACGAATTCGGCTCGCTCGTGTCCCAGTCCTGGAGCATCGACCGGAACTCCGTAATCATCGGGTAGGGTCCGATCTCGTACATCGCATGGCGAGCGTCCGGCAGGCTCACCAACACGGATAAATCGCGCTCGCTTCCCGTCGCGAAGGACAAGACAAATCCCCCCTCGAACACCGACGAAATCGCCGGGCCCCAAGGGTGCTGGGAAGCTGTGCTCCGGGAAGGGTCCCGGACCGGGAAGCCACGAACCAAATAATGCCCTCGTGCTGCCACTCGCCAGAGTATTGGCCAGTGCGGTTTCAGAGCTTGATTCATCGCCTCAATTCCGAAGGATTCATCCTCCAGAAACTCGTAGAGATTCCGCGCCGCGAACTGCGGCCATATTTCTTCGTCTCTCGGGCCGTCCATCTTGCGGATCAAGCGCTCTACTGCGGTCGAAACATCGATGCCTTCCGCCTCGGCTCCGAAAACCGGCTTGCCATGCTTGTCTAGGACAGGCAGATTTGAGAGATAGTGGGTGTCCTGGCTCGACTTCTTACCTCGCCGCGCTCTGTACGCCGCAAGAAAGGCTTCCAGAATCCCCTTCATCGTCTCCGGCGAAATCAGAACGCCAATGTGGCTCTCGACCCCCAACTGGACATAGTAGGCAAGGACGATCCATTCGGCTCGCGCGAGGCTCAGACCGGCTTCGGCCTTGCGTCTCGCCGCCGCGAGTGCGACGGTAACATCGGCCAGCAGCTCTGCCACTTCCAGCCGGTCCTCCCGCGCTGATTCGAGAAGCTGCTTTGCGACCTCAGACGTGGTGACGTTCTCACCGCTTTTCCTCGACAGGACTTCCTTCAATCGGTCGAGTCTTGAACGCAGCACCTCTGAGATGCGAATGGAAATGACCGGCTGCTGTGGCCATCCAGGCTTTTCGGGCACTCGTGTTCCTTTCTCGATCCGGCTCTCCGGGGCTGCGGCTGCAACTGTCGTAGCGATTTGTAAACTTACATGTTGACTCTATGGATACTCCTGCGGTATTGTCAACCCATGCAAGACTGGCGAGGTGTCCCTTGCGCCCTTCTTCCCCTACCCGCCGCTACCAGCGAGCCGCGCTAGTCGGTCAGCTTTCCTTATTCAGTCCGGTTGATCCCCTAGTCCAGATCGACGGTGATCAAGCGCCCGAGGTTCCAGCACCGTTTCACAATCCCTGCGCTTCCGCGCCCGCAATGGCGCCAGAATCTGCAAATCAGAAACCGCGGACGCGAAGACGTCAGAGCGGCAAGCGCAAACCGCCCGCCACAGCGAGCCTGTCGCCGGACGCGAAACTGCTCGTGAGTCGCAAAATGGCTGCGGAGATGCTGACCATCAGTATCCGCAAAGTGGATTACATGATTGCAGACGGGCGGTTGTTGACAAGGAAAATCGATAATCGCGTGCTGATCCCGGTAGAGGAGATTCACAAGTTCGCCCGATCCGATCACCCGAGGCGCAAGGCTGGATAGCCGATCACGGCGGAGCTATGCGTACGCCGCGTCTTTCGCCGTAACATGCTTCGCCGGTTTGCCCCGGTCTGCATTGGCAGGCGGACGCAACTCGATGCTGCTTCGCATCTTGAGCCGGTCCGCGTAACTTAGCAGCTTCTCGATGCTGACTTTGCTGATTCTGCCGTGTAGAAGGTTGCTGACATTCGGCTGATACTCATCGAGCATGTCCACAAGCTGCCGCTGAGTAAAGCCGCGCCGGTCAATTTCCGCCAGGATCGCCTCCACGATGGAGGCCTTGATCTTCAGCGCCGATGCTTCCGACCTGGAGAATCCCAGGTCATCCAGAACGTCGCCCGTTGTGACGTGATTTGGTTTGCTCATTTTGACCACTCCCCGTTGGTCGAAGTGCTCTATTTCGTATCCAGCAGTCTTTGTCGGATTTCCTTTAGCCTGGCCTTCGCCACCTCCAGATCGCGCTTGTCTGTTTTCCTGCTGTCCTTCTCAAAGCAGTGCAGAACGTGAATGGTGTCGCCGATCCGCGTCAGGTACATCAGCCGATACCACGTCCGTTCGTCACCGTCTTTCAGTTCCCACACGCCCTTCCCGACTGAGGTCATGGGGCGGTGTGAGCAGCGTGGGTTATTCCCATTCTGAATCTGCCGCAACGAGAATCCCAGCGTTGCCTTAACATCATGAGGGAAGCTACTCAGAACCTCCTTTGAGTCGCCCTCCCAGTCGATCTTCGCTGGCTGACCTTGGCTGCGATCCTTCATGACTGAATCGAATATATAATATCTTATATGGACTCTGCAACTGCCAAGAGATAGGAGACTCGGCCCAGCGGCGGAGTACAACGCCAGGGCCCATGATATTGCCCTTCCTGATCGTATGGTGCAGTGGGGTCACCGCTTCGCATTAAGGACAGCCATCGCATCCACGACTTGCGACGGCTCGAAATGCGCATAGCGCATGGTCGAAGCGATTGAAGCATGACCCGCAGCCTCCTGAACAACCTTCAAATGCACACCGGCCTGAACAAGCCGTGAGCAAAAGGTATGCCGGTTATCATGCCACCGGTACTTCGTAATCTTTGCTTCGTCCAGTGCGGCCTGCCACCACTTCTTGTTGTCAGCTTTGGCGAACACCACATCCTGCGGCGACTTGTTCGGCTGGTTCCCGGACCGATCCCTACGTTCGAGGTCAAGGTCGCGCAACTGCTTTAGCGCCTTTGCCGCGTCATCGATGATGAATGCATTGCGCGGCTTTCCATTCTTGGTCTTTCGGAGGCGCATGATGCGCCGATCAAAATCGACGTCACCCCACCGCAGGTTGTATTGCTCTGACCTGCGCATCCCGGACTTCAGTGACACCTCGAATTCCAGGAGCCTGTGAATCGCCTGCTTGCGCAGTTCAGGCTGCTTGATGGGATCGTGGGAATCAATCTTCTGCTGTAGGACTTTTCGTAGCCGTTTCTCCTCATCGGCACCGAGGAAACGCTCGACGATCCCTTGGCCCACATCGCGGAGAGGGACATCTGCCGCTGGATTCACATTGACGAGGTCCTTCCGCTTTCCATGCTTGAAGACCATGGAAAATGTGCCGCGCATTTTGTTGATGGTCGCATTGGCCAGGTCCCGCTCTTCCTGAATCTCGTCAAGCCAGTCCTCAATCTCCGATGACTTCAGCTTTGTCGCGTCGCGGTCGCCGAACATCGCCTTGATTTCGGCGATTCTCTTCGGCGGGTTCGTCTGGTCCCGGTACTCCTCAGGGTGCGCCTTCACATACCGTTCGAACTCATCGCATAGCTTTGCAACGGTCATCGCATTGGCGTCACCGAGGACAGCGACCTCGGCGGTAGTCAGAACAGGCCGCTTGGCCGTCGCCGGCAACACGCCCTCTCCTGTGCGCTTTATCGTCCTCGCCTTCTCCACCCAGGCAATTGCGTCGGCCCGTCCCTTCGGCCCTCGCCCGAAACTCTTTCGGACCAGTTTCCCAGTAACCCGGATTCGGGCGGACCAGATGTCACCGCCAGGGATTCTTTCATATACTCCGCTTACGGGTGCAGGTTTCCGGGCCATGTATCACACTCCTGTATCACATGCTGGTGGTGGTGTTCTCCCACGGGCGAGGGTCCTCTTGGCGCTTTTGCCTTGTCCTCTACCCGATCAACTGTGATACATATGTGATACACGAGAGCCGTATCCCGTGCAACTCGCTGCAACGGTTCCGCGCTTAATGAAGAATGAAATATCTCATGGATACTGGAGATTTGCAGATTTGTGCAACCGTGTGCGGCTCAATGCAAAGTCGTCAATAACGCCCTTTTAAGGCGTGGGTCCTGGGTTCGAATCCCAGCGAGCTCACCATACCTCCCGGCCGCAAACCCTCCAGCCCCGATTCCCGACCCCGGACATTGACCCCTAGGGCCGGGGCCAGAAATGCTCTTCGCTCGCGGCGCGCAGCCGCTGGGCCGCGTCCTCGGGGGTGATGTCCCGCTGGGGCATGCCCAGCATTTCAAAACCCACCATGAACTTGCGGACGGTGGCCGAGCGCAGCAGTGGCGGATAGAAGTGGGCGTGGAAATGCCACTCCGGGTGCGAGCCGGAATCCGTCGCCAACCCAGCGACGCGCCCAGTGGGCACCCGCCCGTCGCCGGGGGCCCCGGTCGTCGGCGACTGGTGGAAGCCCATGGTGTAAGGGAAGCTGGTCGCGAAGAGATTGTCGTAGCGCGTGGTCAGGCGCTTGAGCGCGTCGGCCAGTCCGTCCCGCTCCTCGCTGGTGAACTCCGGCAGCGCCCCCAGGTGGCGGCGGGAAACGAGCAGCACCTCGAAGGGCCAGACAGCCCACCACGGCACCAGCGCCGCAAAGTGCTCATTTTCGAAAACGATGCGGCCCTGATCGGCTGGGGCCGCCTGCTCGGCCTCAAGGTAATCGCACAGCAGGCAGCGGCCGGTGCGGGCCAGGTGTTGGCGCTGGGCCTGGGTTTCGGCGGCCGGTTCGTCGGGCACAAAGCCGGTGGACCAGATCTGGCCGTGGGGATGAGGATTGCTGGCGCCCATCATGGCCCCGCGATTTTCAAAGATCTGCACGTACTCAATCCAACCGAGGGCGCGCAGTTCCTCATATTCCTGGGTCCAGGCGTCCACCACGGGGCGAATCTCCGCGCGCGTCATGCGGGCCAGGGTCAGGCTGTGGTCGGGATGGTAGCAGAGCACCTTGCACACACCGCGGGCAGGTTCGGCCTTGAGCAGCGGCGACTCCTGCGCTTCAGCCGGCGCGGGAGAATCCGGCAACAGTGCGGCGTAATCGTTGACGAAAGAGAAAATCCCGTCATACGCCGGGTTCACGGCCCCGCCCGCGCGATGATTCCCTGGGCACAGATAACACTGCGGATCGTAGGAGACTCCCGAAGGCGCGGTCTTTTGGCCAACTTCTCCCTGCCAGGGGCGCTGGGTGCGGTGCGGCGAAACCAGCACCCACGACTGCCGCAGCGGATTCCAGCGGCGATGCGGAGACTGACCCTTCTTGTCCATGCTTCCTCCCGCATAGATTGTAAAGTCTCCGCACCGGGCTCAGGGTCTCAGGGCTTTAGGTCGAACGCGGGGCGCAGAGTGGCGTCCATGTAGAAAGGCACCGAAACGTGCTCGTGGACGATCCGCCAACCCTCCGCCTGCCGCTCCAGGCAAAGCGTCGAACGCATCCAGAAATCGACCTTCCCTTCCGGGCCTTTCTTCGTACCGCTCAGGCGGACAAAGCCGTGGCCGAAGGCGAAGTCGCCGCTTACCGTCAGCTTGAAATCGCGCGATTCAAGTTCGACCGGCGTTGCCCAGCTGTCGAGCCAGCGCTGTTTCTCCACGGGATCGACGCCGGGATGGGTGAGCGGCGGCGCAAGGCTGAAGACGGCTGCATCCGGGGCGTAGGCCGCGGCAACGATGGCGCCATTCTTGTCGTGATGCGCCTGGTGACGAGACTCGATGAGAGCCAGAATTGCCGCCTCATCGCTGGAGAAAGAAACCTTGGAAACGGGCGCGTTCAATGTTGCTGTGGCCATGATGAAACCTCCTCGGGGTTGGTTGCTGATAAATGCCTCAGGCCGTGGGGATCAGTATCTGAGTGATCAATTGGTCCTCGGGCGTAGTGCGCGGATCGTTGACGTAGTTCTCGATGCAGAAATCGCTGCGGAGCGTCCAGCCGTTCTTCGCAACGATCTCGAAGACGCGGCCCGTTGCCGCCGCGAGATTGGAGTAGGGGCCGGTGAGCACAAACCGGCTGTATTTGTCGCCCTCAAATACCTCGTACTTCAGGCCCGATGGCAGGTTGACCGGCGGCTTCGCCAGAGCAAAGCCGGCGCGATAGACGTTCGGGTTCATCTTGTAGAGGCTCATGTAGCCGGTGATCAGGTTATTCTCGGCGAGCAGTGGGGCGAGGCTGTGCGCAATCCCCCAAGCCTCTGGAGCGATCTTCGGGAAGGCCCCGGTCCTCTCGACAAATACGTAGTGGGTTTCGGGCCAGTGGACCAGCTCCGGATCTTCGGTCAGTCTCAGACGCTCTACGGTTTTCATACGGTCTCCTTTTTGGGTTGATGGAAAAGCAATTCGAGATAGCGGCGCAGATGGTCGATACAGGCGGCGGCAACCTCGGGGCCGTGTTTGGCCTTGGCCAGGATAAAAGCGCCCTGGATGGTGGCCTGGGTGTAAAGAGCAACGCTCTCGGCGGTCCAGCCAGCATGAATGCCGCGCTGGCGCATGGCCTCTTCGATGTCGGGCACCAGGGTTGCGGCGTGGTCGCTGATGCTCCGGTTGCAGGCCTCGCGAAGCGCAGGGTGCGTGTCGTACACCTCCTGGACCATGGTTCCGACGAGGCAGGTAAAATCAGGCAATTCGCCCCGTAAGAGGGATTTGCGGAAATCCACATAAGCCAGCAGACGATCGACAGGATCTGTGGGGGCGTGATAGGGCGCGGACGCAAAAAGGGCACCCGTGCCTTCAATCCAGTAGTCGGCGGCGGCCAGGGCGAGCGCTTCCTTGCTGTCAAAGTGGTGGAAAAAACTGCCCTTGGTGAGCCCGGCCGCTTCGCAGATGTCCTCGATGCGCGTGGCCGAGTAGCCCTTGGCGCGGATGACGTGCAATGCGGCGTTCAGAAGCCTGGTCTTCGATTCGTGTCTTTGATCGGTCGCGCTCATAGCATACCCACCAGTTGGTATGTAACATACCGATTAGTAGGTATGTTGTCAAGAGATTTTTTCCACAATCGCGAAAAAATCGAAAAGGGGCCCCTGGGCAATCTCGATCCCCTCCGGCGGCTTGGTTACCACGATTCAGGGGCTCATTGAGACTGGCCTGGGAGCCACTACGCGGCGGGGCGGTGGCTGGCGCAGGAAATCCCGCATGGCTGCCACTCCATCGGCATCTTTCCAACTGCGCGGGATTACCATCGATCATCCTCGCGGCGACGGTGAGCCGCGCCCGTCCCGGACGGATCGCCGTCAGCCGGGAATTCACGCCGTGGGCTTCTCCGGAGCCGGCATGGAGGCCAGGAAACGCCGGGCAAACTCGCCGCTGTACTCCTCCAGCAATTGCCTTACCCGTTCCGCCTCGTCCGAGCGCACGATCAGGCCGGCATGATGGTGCTTCTTCATGCGCAGGACGACTTCGGGGGCATCGAATCCATCCGTGTCCGGCTCGGCGGTCTTGGCCAGGCAGATGACGCTGCCAGCATAGCTCGCCAAGGATTGGGGAGGGACGTAGGTCTCGCCGCGCAGACTCGAAACCTCCAGGCGCGCCCACTCCCGCCACAGATTCACGCCTGTGGCGGCCTCGACGAGATCGGCGATGAAGGCGCCGCCCACCCGCGCCGCAATCTCAAGAAAGTAGTAGCGGCCATCGGCGTGGGCGCGGATGTACTCGGCGTGGGTGACGCCGCGCAGCATGCCCAGCGAGGGCGCCAGGCCGGCGTTCAGCGCGGTCAGCTCCTGCCATTCGCGGCTGCCGCGGTCCACGGTGCGGGTGGTGAAGACCCCGCCCTCGTGCATCACCTGCATGGGCGGGTGGCCGTACTGATGCGCTGCGGAAAAAACCACCTTGCCCTCGCTGACGATCGAGTCCACGTGGAAGATGTCGCCAGGCACGAACTGCTCCAGCAGGAAGTGGCTCTGGCGGTCGCCCAGATCGTCCAGGGCGCGCCACAGTTGCTCCGGCTCCTCGATGGTGCGAATTCCCAGCGACGAGGCCTCCGAACGGGGCTTGAGAAGCCACGGCGCCGGCACGTGGCTCATGTAGGCGCGCAGTTCGTCGTAGTTCAAAACCCGGCAATACTCCGGGACCAGGAAGCCTGACTCCTGCGCGCAGATGCGCATGGCCAGCTTGTCGCGATAGTAGGCCGTGGTGGTTGTCCCCATGCCGCGGATGCGCATGTGCTCGCGGATCTTGGCCGTGATTTCCAGGTCGAACTCGTCCAGGGCGATAATGCGGTCGAAGCGCCGGCCCCGCGCCATCCAGGAAACCGTGTTCAGTATCTGTTCGAGGCTCAGCCCAGAGGGCATGGTGGCCACCTCCTCCACCGCCTCGCGGGGCCACGGGGCGTCGCGGAGCTTGTCCAGGGTGAGAAGCGTGGGCCTCACGCCCATCGCGGCGCACTGGCGCAGAAAGTCGTGCCCTTTCTCGTAGCTGGCAATACACAGAAACCGCTCGATCTTTTCGGTCATCGATCGACCCCCCGTTGGAATGAATTTACTGTCCCCGCTGTCGAGGCCTGAAGTCCCGTGCCCAATCCTGGGAAAAGGACCCCGGCCTGCACGGCAGGCTTGGACTGCAAGTCAAGATAGTTCTACCATATAGGCTGCAACCCGAACTTGCCGCTCTACGCCAAGGATTGTTTACGATGCTTTCAGTAAATGAAATCGTCGCGCTGCACGACCAACGGACCCGCGCGTGGCACCAGGCGCCGGAAGATCCGGCCGAAGCCGCGCTGCCAGGTTCCGGCGCAGGCGCAGCCGGGAAGCAGGAAGCGGCAGCGGAGTGGCTCAGCGCGGTGGCGCGCCAGCATCGCGCCAACTTCGAGCTCTGGCACATCGAGGACGAGGCCCGCGTTCCCGGCGCAACCGACGCCGAGCTGGCGGAGGTGAAACACCGCGTGGACCGGACCAACCAGCGCCGCAACGACCTGGCCGAGGAACTGGACCGCGCCCTGCTCGATTGGCTGGAGACCCGCGGGTTGCCCAACCCGTCTGCCCCACTGCACTCCGAGTCGCCGGGCCTGATCGTCGACCGGCTCTCCATCCTGGCGCTGAAGATCTACCACACGCGCGAAGAGGCCGGGCGCACGGACGCTCCGGCAGGCCACGCGGAGCGCAACCTCCATCGCCTGGCGGTCCTTGACGAACAGCGCGCCGACCTCGCCGGCTGCCTGGACGCGCTGTGGCGGGAGACTCTCGCCGGGACGCGGCGCTTCAAACTTTACCGCCAACTGAAGATGTACAACGACCCGTCTCTCAACCCGGCCGTCTACCGCAAACTCCTCGCTGAGCGGGGCCGGTAACCCCGTGTTTGCGGGCCGCCATTGACGTAACTCGGGGTTCTGCGTATAAAGAGGGCCTGAGCAGCGTTATTTCCTGACCCAGGTTTCCGGCCGGCAGCGATCCGGCTCAACCGGGGGTCAGAGGAATGCGCTCGCGGCAAACTCATGATGCAAGAGGCCCGGACTGTGGCGCACGACCGCAAAAAAGACCCTTCACACTCAGGCAAACCTGGTGGCCACTCCTCCCCGGGTACGGGACCGGCTTTCCAGCACTACCAGGCTGCCGTGCAACTGCTGCAGCAGGGCCGATACGAAAAGGCGCTGGCGGCTTTTGAAAAGCTGTTGCCCGTCGCGCCGGCCGAGATCCTGGAACGCTGCAAGATGTATATCAGCACCTGTCAGCGGCAACTGGAAAGGCCCAAACTTACCTTTCTCACCCCCGAGGAACACTACGACTACGCCATCTCGCAGTTGAACATCGGCTACTACGAGGAGGCCCGCGAGCAGTTCGACAACATACTTGCCAGCTATCCGCACGCCGATTACGCCTATTATGGGCTGGCGCTGCTGGACGCGATCACCGGGCACACACAGGATTGCCTCGCAAATCTCGGCCGGGCCATCGAGCTGAACCCCAGGAACCGGCTCCAGGCCCGCGTCGACAACGACTTTCAGAACATGGCGGACGATCCGCGCTTTACCGAGCTGCTGTATCCTGAAGTTCCGTAAGATCCTGGTTTGAACACTTTGGCCCCTGAAAACGCAGAGCTGTCCCGGCGGCTGGCCGCCGGCCCTGAAGTCCCGGCCCCCGCCTCCGCTCTGCGCGTGGTGGCCATCGGCGGCGGCACGGGCCTTTCCACGCTGCTGCACGGCCTGCGGGAGCACGTAACCGCATCCGGCCCCGCCGCCCAGCCGGGCCTGATCGCCGACCTGGCCGCAGTGGTCTGCGTCACCGACGATGGCGGCTCCTCCGGCCGCCTGCGCAAAGGCTTCAACATGCTGCCCCCCGGCGACCTGCGCAACTGCATGTTGGCGCTCAGCGAGCAAGAGGACCTGCTCGCCCAGGTCTTCGCCCATCGCTTTCGCGCCGGCGAATCGCTCAAGGGGCACAACTTCGGCAACCTCTTTGTCGCCGCGCTCACTGAGATCACCGGCGACTTTGGCCACGCCATCCAACTGGCGTCGAAGATTCTGGCCACGCGCGGCCGCATCTACCCGGTCACCACCGCCAACGCCACGCTGGTGGCGCGCATGGACGACGGCTCGCTGGTGCGCGGCGAAACCAACATCACCGCCAGCCCCCTGCGCATCGCCGAGCTGATGCTCGATCCCCCGGATGCCGCGCCGCTGCCCGAGACGCTGGAAGCCATCGCGCGGGCCGACCTCATCACCGTGGGTCCGGGCTCGCTCTACACCTCGCTGATTACCAACCTGCTGGTCCAGGGCATCCCCGCGGCGCTGGCCGGCGCCCGCGGTGTCCGCGCATTCATTTGCAACCTGATGAGCGAGGCCAATGAGAGTCTGGGACTGACCGCCTCCGAACACATCGAGCGCATCTACGAGCACACGCACGCGCCCATCTTCGACTATGCGCTGGTGAACACCACGGACTTTTCGGCGGAGACGCTGGCCCGCTACGCGGCCGAGGGCGCAGCGCCGATCGTCCCCGACTTCGAGCGCATTGAGGCCCTGGGCGTACGTTGCATTGCCGGCGACTTCGCCAGCGAGGAACAAGTTGTCCGCCACGCCCCCGGCCGCGTCACCGGCGCCCTGCTGGCGCTGGGCCGCACCGCCCCTCCCAGCCGGGCCTGAGGAATTTCTCTTTCCCACTGCTCCCGCGTTGAAGTAAAGTAAAACGGCGCGGCCTGGAGCCTGCGCGATAAAACAGGAGGAAACATGCGCAAGACCCGAGTTTGGATCACGTTGGGCTGTTGCCTGTTCGCCATGGCAGTCTTTGCCGGGGCGCAATCGAACAGGAAGCCCGGCCTGTGGGAGATGACCACCAACATGACCTGGCAGCAATCGCCCATGCCTCCGGGCATGACCATGCCCCCCGGCGCCCACTCGCCCTTTGGCGGCGGCCCCATAACCACGCAGGTTTGCCTCACCCAGGCCATGATCGACAAGTACGGCGCGCCCATGCCGCAAAACCAACACGGCGACTGCCAGATCACCAACGTGTCTCTGCACTTGACTGGCATGACCGCCAGCATGGTCTGCACTGGACAGGTGAACGGCACGGGAACCGTGGAGTCCGACTGGACCATACCCGACCACGCCAAGGGCAAGGTTCACTTTGTCGGAACCATGCAGATGGGGCAGAATTCCAGGCCGATCGAGTGGACCTCCGAGTCCACCTCGGTCTACAAAGGCCCCGACTGCGGCAGCGTCAAGCCCCTGCCCATGCCCGCCGGCAAGTAGCGCGGAAAAGCTTCCCTTCCACGCCTTGTTTTGTTCCCCTGTTTCCCATCCTTTCCGCGGCGTATCGCGGAAGGGACGGGAAACCGGCGTATATAAAACTCTCCTTGTTGAGACGACGCCAACATATCCGCATTGGTGTCTTTTGTGCTACCATTCGAAGGTGATCGAGATTCGCCAGTACATCGACCGTTTGGGGCTCAATCCTTTCGAGCGATGGTTCGAAAAGCTGGATAACGACACCCAGGCACGGATTGCCGTGTTTCTCGATCGGCTTGAACGGGGCAATTTTTCAGCGGCGAAAGGTGTAGGTGCGGGCGTCCTCGAATTGCGTCTGGATTTCGGTCCCGGCTTCCGCATTTATTTTGGCAAGGATGGAGAGCGGCTTGTGATCCTGCTGGGCGGCGGCGCCAAAAAGCGCCAGCAGGCCGACATCGATGCAGCATGCGCCCTCTGGAAGGAATACAAGAGCCGAAAGCGGGAAGAATCATGCCATTGACGAAAAGCTTCAACGATACGATTAAGAGCAAACTCCTTGAGAGCGAGGGATTTCGCAGGGCGCTTCTCAGGGAAGCGGTCGGCTGCATGATCTCCGGCGATGTGGAGACGGGAAAATCCGTACTCCGCAAGTATATCAACGGTACCGTTGGATTCGTGAAGCTGGGAGCCGACCTGGGACGTTCCCCCAAGGCGCTCATGCGGATGTTCAGCTCGACAGGCAATCCGCAAGCGAAAAACCTCTTCGAAATTGTCGCCTATCTGCAAAAGCTGGAAGGAACCGTGCTTGAAGTGATCGATCGAGCCGCGGCATAGTATCGTATGCTGGATGCGACCCCCTGGTTTCAGTGGCCAAGGTCGGATTCAAAGTAGCCGACGCGGGAGTTTTAGCGACCGGAAGGGCGTTCGATCCAAGCCTCAGGCGCGGTGGACGCTTCGGTATAAATGCACACCTCTACCTATCATCTGCGATACGGGCCTGCCCAGCCTCACTCCCAATCGGGTTGAAACTGGATACGATAGAACATGGCCCTTTTCGATTCCCTCCCCCGGCAGCCGGTCAGCCGGCGCCGCTTCCTCAAGGCAGGCATGTGGGGCGCTGCCGGGCTCGCGCTCTATGCAGGCGAGATTGAGCGCCATTGGCTTCAGGTCACCCGGCGCGACATCGGTCTGCGCGGCCTGCCTGCCGCGTTTGACGGGCTGCGCATCGCGCAGATCAGCGACATCCACCTGGACGAATACACAGAGCCTTTCTTCCTGCGCCATGTGATCGACCGTGTCAACCGCATGGAGCCTGATGCCGTTGCTTTGACGGGTGACTATGTCACCGATGGGTTTGGCTCGAGGAATTATGCCATCGGCGCCGCGTGGCAATGCGCCAATATCCTCAGCGGACTGGGATGCAGGCAGCGCTATGCCGTGCTCGGCAACCATGACGTCGTCGTGGGAGAAGAAGAGGTTTCCGCGGCGCTGACGGCCAACGGCGTCACCGTGCTCAAGAACGCATGCCTGCCGATGGAGCGCAGCGGCGGCAGAATCTGGCTGGCAGGACTTGACGATCCAGTCAATGGCAATCCGCATCCGGACTTGGCCATCCCTGCCTCGATACGCAATGTGCCCAATGAACCCATCGTCCTGATGTGTCATGCCCCGGACTACGCCGACGATCTGCTGACGCACCCGGCGGGCAAAGCTGTTGGCCTGATGCTGAGCGGCCACACCCACGGAGGTCAGATTCGCCTGCCGCTGCTGGGCGCTTTGGGCCTGCCCGACCTGGGCAGAAAGTATGTCGAGGGATGGTTCCGGCTTGGAGGCTTGCAACTCTACGTCAATCGCGGCATCGGCACGGTTGGGCTGCCGTTTCGGATCAATTGTCCGCCGGAGATCACGCTGATCACGCTGCGTGCAGGCTGAATGGGAGGCCGGTGACGTTTACCAGCCGGCCTCTGTCGAATGACGGGCAATCGGGAGACTGACCGGATGTCCGAGTTTCAGAGACGGAGACCCTCACCCCTCGACCGTCCGCTTCAACTGCCAGCAGGCGGCGCAGACGTCGCGGCCGCGCGGGGCAGCGATCGCCCGCGAGCATCCATCCAGTCTCAGCCCGAACCGGCCTATGGCACTGTAACGTTGACCGTTGTGGTCACGTACACATCGGTGTTCATGTCCCTCGCCGTGAATGTGTAGACATAGTTTCCCGGCGTTACGACGCTGTTGTTGCCGCCACAAGCGCTGTTCCCCGCCAGACCGGCCAGCGTTCCTAAAGCGAGCAGAGTCAGCGTAAGCCAGCGCGCAGCCCTCCGCCGGATACCAAAGCCGAACAGCAGCGCACCGGCCAGCGCCAGGCCTGGCGCCAGCCCATGGCCCTCGCGACGCGGCAGGCTGACGGGGCAAGGGTTGCAAGGGGGGTGAGAGTTAAGGAAGACAATGGTCCCCGTCGCCACTTGATTCGCGGTCAACGTTTCGATGGCTATAATTGCAGGCCCTCCGAAGTTGCAGATGGGCACATTGACCCCGGCCGGAGGAGTCGGAGCACTGCAGATGATGCCCACAGTACCGGTGTAGCCGTTGACCGAGGTCAGCGTGAAGGAGCTGGAACCAGATCCACTGGAACTGCTGTTGGACATCGTCACGTTGGTGGCTGCGATGGTGAATCCCGGCGTGGCGGCCAGCGCAGGCGAACTGGAAACCACAAAGCTGAATGCCAGGAGGAATCCGAGAACGACAATCAGACGGTACCCTTGCATGGCAGAGACCTTCCTGCGGGTGGTTTGCACCCTGCCTGTGTGGTTAGACGAAGGTTAACTCCAGCGGCTAAGAGGTTTTGCAGGAGTTTTACACCTCACTTCGCGGGCCGCCCGGCATTTCGAGAATAGCTTGACCTTCAGGCTTCGACGGTGCGCTTGAGCTGACCGCAGGCGGCGTAGATGTCGCGGCCTCTTGGCTTGCGGAGGAAGGTGGGGACGCCGGCGGCGGCTAGCGTGGTTCGAAAGGCTTCGACGGATTCTGGTTGGGGCATGGTGTATTCAATGCCCGGTCCTGGATTCCAGGCGATCAGGTTCACCTTGATGGGCAATCCGGTCCGGCGCACCAGCCGGGCGACCTCGTGGGCGTGTTCCGGCCGGTCTGTGACCCCGCCCAGCAGCACATATTCAAAAGTAATCCGCTCGCGGGGGCGCAGCCGGACCTGGCGCACCGCGTCCACCACCGCCTCGATCGGCCACTTCCGGTTGATGGGCATGATTTCGCCGCGAATGGTGTCGTTGGGGGCGTTCAGGCTGATGGCCAGCTTGGGGCGCAGTTCCACCGGCTCCAGGGCAAACCGCTCGATGCCCGGCACGATGCCGGACGTAGAGACCGTCATCCGCTGCGGGCTTAGGCCCACTTCCTCCACCAGCAGACGCACCGCCCCCATGAAGTTGTCATAGTTGAGGAACGGCTCGCCCATGCCCATGAAGACCAGGTTCACTCGGTCGCGGCCCACCTGGACCGGGTGGCGATCGAAGACCGCAACCACCTGGCCGGCGATCTCGCCCGCGCTCAGGTTGCGCTGCAGGCCGAGTTTGGCGGTCAGGCAGAACCGGCAGTTGACGGCGCAGCCCACCTGGCTGGACACGCAGATCGTGGCGCGGTCCCAGCGCTTCCCTGCTCCGTCTGTCCCAGCCGCGCCTTGCCCGTCCGGATCGCTCCCGTCGCCGGCCTCGCCATCGTCTCCTTCGGGCATCCAGACGGTCTCCACCGTCTCCGCCCCGGCCAGCGAGTCCTGGCCCTGGCACTGGACCAGAAAGCGCTCTGTCCCATCCACTGACCGGAAGACCTGCGCAATCTGCGGCCGGCCCACCTCCCAGCCCTCCTGGGCCAGCCTATGGCGCAAGGCTTTGGGTAAGGTAGTTATTTCATTTAGATCCGGAAGCCGTTGACGATACAGCGCCTCAGCGAGTTGTTTGCCGCGCCAGGCCGGTTCGCCCACCTCGACCATGAGCGCCGCCAGCGCCTCCGCATCCAGGCCAAACAGCGGCTTCCGCTTCACGCCTGGAGGGTCAGCTGCATCTAAACGAACGATTTGGCTGGAATTCCCGGTCACGGCTGGGTTCAGCATAGAGCATTTTCGTCCCCTCTTTCAGCCGCGCGGCGGAGCTTGATCCAAATCCAGTCCATTGCTCGAACGCGGCAACACTGCCGGCAATGTGCCGGTCGCGCCCAATTGCCCTACAATCGAATCAAACTGATGATGACGACCACTGAGCGAAACCTTCGCCGCACCATATTGCCGAACGGCCTGATCTTGCTGACCGAGCGCATGGATCACCTGCGCTCGGTGGCCATGGGCGTGTGGATCAAGTCCGGCTCGCGGTGCGAACTGGCCGAGACCAGCGGCATCTCCCACTTTGTGGAGCACATGCTCTTCAAGGGCACCCGTTCCCGCACCGCCCAGCACATTGCCCGCGAGATGGATTCGATCGGCGGCAACCTGGACGCCTTCACCGGCAAGGAAACCATCTGCTTCAACGTCAAGTCGCTGGCTGACCACGTGCCCATCGCCCTGGACGTGCTCACCGACCTGGTCCTCAACCCGGTTTTCGCCGACCCCGACATCGAGCGCGAGCGCGGCGTGATTCTGGAAGAGATCAAGATGGACGAGGACAACCCCGACCTGCTGGTCCACGAGCTGTTCACGCAGAGCTTCTGGAAGGACCACCCGCTGGGCTGGCCCATCCTGGGCACCTCGAAGACCGTCGCCCGGCTCGACCGGGAGAAGCTGTTTGCCTATCACGGCGACCGGTTTCACGGTGGCAACATGGTCTTCTCCGCGGCCGGCAACCTGGACCACGACCAGTTTGCTGACGAAGTGGCTGGCAAGTTCTCTTTGCTGGCCGGCGGTGAAACGCTGCATGAGCTTTCTGCGCCCCAGGCCAGCGCCCGCATTGTGCTGCGCAACAAGAAATCCCTCGAACAGGTGCAGATTTGCCTCGGCGTGCCCGCCCCGCCCATCACCGACGACAACCGCTACGCCACGCTCATTTTGAATACCGTCCTCGGCGGCGGCATGAGTTCGCGCCTCTTCCAGACCATCCGCGAGGAGCGGGGCATGGCCTACTCCATCTACTCCGACCTCAGCCCCTACCGCGATACCGGAACCCTGCTGGTCTTTGCCGGCACCTCGGCGGGCAAGGCCCTGCAGGTGGTGGACCTGATCTTGTCCGAGTTCCGCAAACTGAAGGAGACCGCGCTCACCCACGAAGAGCTGACTCGCGCCAAGGACCAACTGAAGGGCAATATTCTGCTGGGCCTCGAGAGCTCGAGCGCGCGCATGGCCAACCTGGCCCGCCAGGAGATGTACTTCCACCAGTTTTTCAGCGTGGACGAGATCATTGCCCGCATCGACGAAGTGGAGGCCGCCCAGGTGCAGACCATGGCCCAACGGCTCTTCGACCCCGACCGCATCGCCGTCACCCTGCTCGGCCGCCTGGACGGGGTCAAGCTGGAGCGGACGAGGCTGGTGTGTTGAAAAGCCAGGGATCAGAGATCAGGGGTCAGTCCCGGTCTAGCGCCCACCTCCACGCATTCGAGAACAGATTTCTTCACCTGATGCGCCACGCTGCCAAACTTGCGGCTTGCCGAGGCCGCTCGGCGACGTGGATCGACGGATGATTGGAAACTGATCTCTGATCTCTGACCTCTGATCTCTGATCTCTGACCTCTGATCTCTGACCTCTGATCTCTGACCTCTGATCTCTGATCTCTGACCTCTGATCCCTGCTTTTTCGAGCGTCCCATTTCCCTTCCACGTCCGTACGTTGTAGCATTCTGTCGGATGGGTCGGGCGCCTCCGGCCTGCTCCACGAGGCAAAGGAACCCATGAATCGCAAGTTTCCGCTCTGTTTTGGCCGCCGCTGCGCGCCAGGCTCGAAGCCGGCCAGCGGCTCCGAGCAACCCAACGGCTTCACGCTGATGGAGTTGCTGATCGTCATCGCCATCATCCTGATCCTCATGCTCATGGCGATTCCCACCGTCGGCAGCCTGAGGAAGAAGGCCAACGACACCTCGGCGCTCAACTCCGTGCAGACCATCATCAAGGCGGAGATTCAATACGAGTCCACCTACCCCGCCAATGGCTACTCCTGCACGCTGGCGGCCCTGGGCGGCGACCCCAGCGCCGGCGCGCCTTCGCCAACCGCCTCGCAGATCCTGCAGGGCGACCTGACTTCGGGCTATAAGTCCGGCTACACCTTCACCCTCGGCAACTGCACCAAGGTGACCATCAACGGCACCGACCGCATCACCGGCTACCAGGTCACGGCCGTTCCGCAGACGGTGGGCAAGACCGGCGATCGCAGCTTCTGCAGCGACCAGTTCGGGACCATCAAATACGATCCGACCGGCGGCACCAACTGCACCCAGCTTCTGCAATGAGCGCGGGCGCACTCCTGCGGCGCGGCGGCTGGATTCTGGCCGCCGTGCTGCTCTCAACCTGCCTCTGCGCCCAGGAGCGTTCGCCGTCCGCGCAGGATCCCAGCGCGCACGATCTTGCCCAGCGCGTCGATCGCCATTACAACCAGTTGCACTCGCTAAAGGCCGGTTTCACCGAGAGCTATGAGGGCCTGGGGATGCGCCGCACCGAGAGCGGCACGCTGCTGATGATGAAGCCCGGCCGCATGAAGTGGGACTACAGCGCGCCGCCCGGCAAGCTCTTCCTGCTTGACGGCAAATTCGCCTGGTTCTACTCCCGTGGCGACCTGCAGGTGCAGCGCATTGCCGCAAAAGAACTCGACGACCTGCGCTCCCCGCTGCGCTTTCTCCTGGGTCACACGGAGCTTGAAAAGGAATTGAGCAATCTTGCGCTGGCGCGCGGCCCGGGCGGTAATTTCACGCTCACCGGCCAGCCCAAAGGCCAGGAAAAACGCGTCAGCCGGCTCACGCTCACCGTGACTGCCGAAGGCGTAATCACCGGCATCGAGATTGAAGAAGCCGACGGCGCGCTCACCCGCTTCACCTTCACCGGCGAGGCGCCCAACGTGCCGATCCCGGCTCAGGAGTTCCGTTTCACGCCGCCTCCCGGTGTGCCGGCAGTGGATGCGGCGCCGCCGGTCTAAGTGCCGTAGGTGTAGAACCCCCGCCCCGTTTTGCGCCCCAGCCAGCCGGCCGCAACCATGCGCACCAGCAGCGGGCAGGGGCGGTATTTGGGGTCGCCAAAGCCTTCCTGCAGCACGCGCAGAATGTCCACGCAGACATCGAGGCCGATAAAGTCGGCCAGTGTGAGCGGACCCATGGGATGCGCCATGCCCAGCTTGAAGACCTGGTCCACGGCCTCCGGCGTGGCCACGCCCTCCATCACGGCAAATGCGGCCTCGTTGATCAGCGGCATCAGCACCCGATTGGAGACGAATCCCGGAGAGTCGTTGACCTCGACCGGCGTCTTGCCCAGCTTGAGGGCCAGCTCGCGGACGGCTGCGAACGTTGCCTCGCTGGTGGCCAGGCCGCGCACAATCTCCACCAGCGCCATCACCGGCACGGGGTTGAAGAAGTGCATGCCGATCACCTGCGCCGGACGGCGGGTTTCGGCCCCCAGTCTGGTGATGGATATGGAGGATGTGTTGCTGGCCAGGATGGCGCTTCCCGCCAGGATGCGGTCGAGCGCGCGGAAGATCTCCGCCTTCACGTCGAAACGCTCTGATGCCGCCTCAACCACGAACTCCGCCCCGCCAAGTGCCTCGCGGTCAATGATGGGCGTAATGCGCGCCAGCGCCGGCTCAATCTCCGCTTCCTGCAGTTTGCCTTTGGCGGCCTCGCGGCCCAGGTTGGTGCGAATCAGTCCCAGCGTCCGGTCCAGAAGGCGCTGCTCCACGTCGCACAGCAGCACGCGAAAACCCGCGCGGGCAAAAACATGGGCAATCCCGGAGCCCATAGTCCCGGCGCCCACCACCCCAACCGTCCCGATCTCCGCCATTGCCAACCCCTCCCGAACGGGAGTGTAGCAGGCCGGAGGAATGGATGCGCTAGTTCCCGCTCTCAACCGCCCGGCTCAGGTAGAGCGGTTCGGTCAGCGTGAACAGCAGCGTGGTGCCCGATTCCAGCGTGGCCTGCGGAGGGCTGACCAGCAGATGGACCGTCACCGCGCCGGCGCCGATAAGACCGCCGGTCAACGCGCCGACCGGGCCTGCAACGATGGCTCCGGTCACCACGCCCGCGCCCACCGCGCCGCCATATTCGATGCCGTCGCGCTTGGCGCGCGAATCCGGCCGGATGGTGCCCTCGCCCACGACGTGGGTCCGGGAGCCTGGGGTTCCGGTTATTTCGGCGTGCAACCGGAAGCGCTTGCCGTCGGGCAGGATCACCGTCTCCGGCTGCAGGCGCATGGTGCCGTAGCTGCCCGCATGGCCGCTCGAAACCTGGACCACCTTGCCGTCAATCTCCGCTCCGGCGGGAATCAGCACCTCGCCGCCTTGCAACACGTCTGAGGCCACCCTGGTGCGGAAGGATTCGCCCTTCTGGGTTTCCGTGGTGGAGAGCCCTTCCAGCAGCCGCACGCGGATAACGGTCCCTTCACCGATTTCGCCGCGACGCAGCGGGTGCGGATGCACAATGTCGCCGTCCGGATCGTTCGCGTAGGAGCGCTCATTCAACCCCTCCTGGGCTGGCGGATTGGGCGCAATGCGCACAATCCCGTCGTCGGTGCCGTCCGCCGCGCCGGGGGCCGGGAAGTTGATGGAGGGATCGACAGAGGTGGGTCGAGGCTCATCCTGCGCGCCTGCCGGAGCTGGATCGGCCGCCTGAGCGTTCAGCGGCTTCCCGGCCGGCGGCTTGGCCACCGGGGTGCTGGTGGTGATGATCTGGTCATCCGGGGGAGGATTCGAGACTCCCTGGTAGGGACTGGACTGGCTCGCCTCCTGCGCGCCCAGGGCGGCAGTGGCTGCGGCAAACAAAGTCAACATAAGAATCGGCCGTTTCATCCAATACTCCTTTTTTGGGGGGTCGCGTTTCCCAGGCACTCATTTTCGCGGGCAGAGATTCCCTTCGCTACTTAAACCCCACCGGGGCTGAAAAGTTCCGCGGGGCAGGCTCAAAACCGGCCCGGCGCCCACTCTCCCAGGTTAAGATTAGCGCGGACCGGCAGAAGCGCATCAGGCTCCCGGCCGCCCAGGTGCCTGGAACGGCACGAATCAGCAAAGGCACCCCCCCTCGGAATTGGTTCCATGGTTGCAACGGCTTTCGCCCATGTGACCGCCGCCACACAGTCCGTCTACCCTGGGTTTGTTAGAATCGGTGGGTTGGATCAACGCTTTTTGCCCTGGACGGAGAGGAGACCAGCCACGTGCAGGGGCTTTTGAACACCATTCAAAGCGCCGCCGGAGAAACTCTTGCCGTGGATCGCCGTCCCCAACTGAATGACCGGCTAATGCACCGCATTTTGAGGAGCGATATGACTGAGATTGTTGCTATTCGTGCCCGCGAGGTTCTGGATTCGCGCGGCAACCCGACCGTGGAAGCGGACGTAATCCTGGAAAGCGGCGCGCTGGGCCGCGCCATTGTGCCTTCGGGCGCCTCCACTGGCGAGCATGAGGCCGTGGAACTGCGCGACGGCGATAAGAGCCATTTCGGGGGCAAGGGCGTGCTGCAGGCCGTTGCCAACGTCGAAACCGTGATCGCACCCGAACTGGAAGGCATGGACGCGGCCAACCAGCGGCTGATCGACCAGACCATGATCGCCCTGGACGGCACGCCGAACAAGGAAAAACTCGGCGCCAACGCCATTCTCGCCGTCTCCATGGCCGCCGCCCGCGCCGTGGCCCAGACGCTGGAGGTTCCGCTCTACCGCTATCTGGGCGGCGTGAACGCCAGCATCCTGCCCACGCCCATGCTGAACGTCCTCAACGGCGGAGCCCATGCCGACAGCAACGTGGACTTCCAGGAGTTCATGATCATGCCGGTGGGCGCGGAGCGCTTCTCCGACGCCCTGCGCTGGGCAGCCGAAACCTTCCACGCCCTCAAGGGCGTGCTCAAGAAGAAGGGCTATAACACCGCCGTGGGCGATGAAGGCGGCTTTGCTCCCTCGCTCAAGTCCAACGCCGAAGCCATTGAGATCATCCTCGAAGGCATCGAGGCGGCCGGCTACAAGCCCGGCGAACAGATCGCCATTGCGCTCGATCCCGCGTCCAGCGAGTTCTACGACAAGGAAAAGAACAAATACGTCTTCAAGAAGAGCGACAAGCGCGAGCTGACGAGCGAGGAGATGGTGGCCTTCTACGACAACTGGACGCACCAGTATCCCATCGTCTCCCTCGAGGACGGCCTGGCCGAGGACGATTGGGCTGGCTGGAAGATCCTCACCGACAAGCTGGGCAGCCGCATTCAGCTCGTCGGCGACGATATCTTCGTCACCAACCTCAAGCGATTGCAGCGCGGCATTGAAGAGGGCGTGGCTAACTCGATTCTCATCAAGCTCAACCAGATCGGCACGGTCACCGAGACCCTGGAGGCCATCGAGCTGGGCCGCCGCTACGGCTACACCTCGGTCATCTCCCACCGTTCGGGCGAAACCGAAGACACCTTCATCGCCGACCTGGCCGTGGCCACCGGCGTAGGCCAGATCAAGACCGGCTCCGCCAGCCGCACCGACCGCATCTCCAAGTACAACCAGTTGCTCCGCATCGAAGAGGAACTTGGCTCCGGCGCGGTCTACCTGGGCCTGGAGAGCCTGAACTACAACGACTAAGGGACGGCTGCAACCTTGAACGAAGCAGGGCATCTCATGAAGCGGGGTGCCCTGTGCGATCGAGCGAAGGCGGATTCCGCCCGGCCCTTACGCGTCCACTTTTCTTCTTTCACAAACGCTGCACCCAGGAAAGAGAGTATTGAGATGTACAAAATCGTTCTGCTTCGCCATGGAGAGAGCATCTGGAATAAGGAAAACCTTTTTACCGGTTGGACGGATGTTGACCTGTCGGCGAGGGGCCGAGAAGAGGCCACGCAGGCGGGCGTGATGATGAAGGAGCAGGGATATTCCTTCGACGTCGCTTTCACTTCGGTGCTGAAGCGCGCCATACGCACTCTGTGGATCGCGCTGGACGAGATGGACCTGATGTGGATTCCCGTCGAGCGCGACTGGCGGCTGAACGAACGGCATTATGGGGCGCTCCAAGGCCTCAACAAAGCTGAGACGGCAACGAAGTATGGGGCAGAACAGGTAAAACTCTGGCGCCGCAGTTACGATATTCGCCCGCCGGCGCTGGACGAGGCAGATCCGCGTTATCCGGGGAAGGACCCGCGCTATCACAACCTTTCGAAAGAGCAACTTCCCCTCAGCGAATGCCTCAAGGATACGGTGGACCGCTTTCTGCCGTGCTGGCACGACCTGATTGCTCCCAGCGTCCGGTCGGGGAAGCAGGTGTTGATCGTGGCCCATGGCAACAGCCTGCGGGCACTGGTGAAGTATCTGCAGGACGTGCCGGATGAGGAGATTGTCGATCTCAACATTCCAACCGGCGTGCCGCTGGTGCAAGAACTTGACGAGAACCTGAAATCGGTTCGTCATTATTATCTGGGGGACCCCGACCAAATCGCGCAGGCGGTAAATAAAGCCAAGAGCACAGGCGGAGTGAGTCATTAATGGGCCAATAGAACGCGTTTTCTTCATCACTTGCGCAACCAGCGCGTGGCCGAAACGGAGAAGTTCGCCCACGTGACTTACTTCTTCAACGGCGGTATTGAAGCTCCCTGCGCGACATCTGGCCCACCATGCTCGCCATTCTTAACAGCCTGTGGTGAAAGTCCCGATACCTGCACGAAAGAATTGAGAGGTTTCCACAAGAGTTATTTGTAGAATCAAGTCATGGCAATGGGAACGCGCAAGGATCGTGAGCGGCAAGAGGATTTG